>Ga0208034_1000101_pt1 | contig 84962 bp, 73 predicted proteins | sample June2015DPH_8_10_FD_184699 | JGI IMG/M metagenome (GOLD analysis project Ga0208034, IMG submission 184699) | Peatland microbial communities from SPRUCE experiment site at the Marcell Experimental Forest, Minnesota, USA - June2015DPH_8_100... | ecosystem: Environmental > Terrestrial > Soil >... | reverse complement strand
TCGGATCACACTTCCTTGATCAGCTGCGAACCACCCACTTGATTCGATTCCATGTGCGCAGGCTTCAACATCTCGGACTTGAAGTTGCCATCACACCCGCGACAGCCTGAATTTTCAGGGCAGATCTTTCGACTGCGCCGCTCGCTAAAAGCGCGAGCGGCTTCGCTCAAGATGACAGCATTGTTGTGCTTAAACCTAGTTGGCCAGCACCGCCCGGTACCGCACTTTACCCTTCTTCACTTTTTCGATGGCCTCGTTGGCTTTCTCCATGGGAAAGCGCTCGGTAGTGGCTTTGACGCCGTGGCGCGCGGCAACGTCGAGCATCTCGCGCAGAAGCGCCGGGCTGCCGACGGGGCTGCCGCCGATGGTGCGCTGGCCAGAGATGAGGGGGAAGGCGTGGACGGCGACAGGAGACGGAGGAACGCCTACGAACCAGAGAGTTCCGTTGGGGCGGAGGGTCTGGAGGTAGGCGCTCCAGTCCTGATCGGCGTTGACCGTGGTGAGGACGAAGTCGAGCGCGCCGGCCACTTCTTTCATGGCCTTGGTTTCGCGGCTGTTGACGAAGTGGTGCGCGCCGAGGGCGCGGGCTTCAGCCTCCTTGGCCACGGAGGTGGAGAACGCGGTGACCTCCGCGCCGAAGACGCGCGCGAACTGGATGGCGATGTGGCCGAGTCCGCCGATGCCCACGATGCCCACGCGCGACGACGGGTTCACGCGCTGAAGGCGCATGGGGTTGTAGACAGTGATGCCGCCGCAGAGCAGCGGCGCGGTCTGCTCACTCGGTAAAGCTTCGGGGATGGGAACGACGAAGCGGGCGTTGGCGCGGACGCGGTCGGCGTAGCCGCCATGGCGATGGACGCAGGTGCCTTCAGAGAACGGGCAGAGGTTTTCCTGGCCTTTCATGCACCATTCGCACTGGCCGCAGGAGTTGGATTGCCAGCCGAGGCCGACGCGCTGGCCGACTTCGAGTGAGCGGACTTCACTGCCAAGAGCCTCCACGGTGCCGACGATCTCGTGGCCGGGAATAAATGGATACTGGCTGATGCCCCAATCGTTGGCGATGAGGTGGATATCGCTGTGGCAAACGCCGCAGTGGGTGATGGCGATTTCGACTTCGTTGACGCCGAGAATGCCGGGGTCATAACGCAGATGCAGGAGCTCCGCCCCAGCCGCGTGAGCTGCAAGGCCTTGGATGAGAGTCATGTTCTCTCCAGAGTCTCTATCAAATTTTGGACCTAGCCGGCTTTCCCCAAAAGCGCCGGTCAATCCCGGAAGAAAAGCTAAATCCTTGTACCGTTGATTTTATTCTAGTCCGCCGCCGGATTCGATGTGGAGATTGAGGATTTGGAAGCCGGAAAGGACGCCGCCCGCGGGGGCTTCGCCGACGAGTTCGGCCGATTCGCCGTTGAGGCCGGCGGATTCCGCGTTGCGGAGCGGCTCAAGGGCATTGGCAACGGAAAGCGGGAGGCTGGTGAGCGTCTGGCCGTGGATTTCGCCCTGTGTTTCCGGGGCCAGCAGGCTGACGTAGACGCGGTCGGCGGGGTGCTGATTGCGGGCCACGGCGAGGACCGTGGCGAGATCGATAGGCGCGCCCAGAGGATGGGGCTGCAGCAGCGTGCGGTCGAGCGTGGTGGCATCGGAGACGAGCAGGCGGAGACTGCCCGAGGCAAGCCGATCGGGCAGCTTGAAGCTGATGCGGATGTTGCGCGCGGGTTGATGGCGGGGACGGACCGTAGCCTCGACTTCGACGGTGTCGCCGGCGTGCGCGAGATTCGTGGAGACAATACGCGCCTGCTCGAGTAAGACCTCAACCTGGCGGGGAATGCCCTGGACGTGCAGGTCGATGGAGCGAATGGCGCCCTGCCGTGCGCCGTTTGTGTAGAGGAGCGAGAACTCGTTCCCTGTGAGAAGAGCGGCCAGCAGCGGCGCGGGAGTCGACCCCGCCGTGGGAGCCCAGAAATCGACTGGAACGAGCGGGAATCCCGCGACATCGATGTTGCCGGTGACGTGGTAGCTGAGCGCTTCGGAGCTCAGGTTCGACTGGAGGAGCGATTGATAGAGGACGACCTGTATGGCGAGCGGCGTGAGCGAAGGCAGGTCGAGAATGTCCACGTTGACCTTGCGCGGGCCCTGCGGGGCGTCGACGGTGACGTGGACGGGGATCATGTGGGCGGTGGCGCCGAAGACGCCACGAATGGCCGACTCGCGATCCTGCGTAAAGGCGCCTATGGTGACGCCGGTGTTGACAATCTTGAACGAATTAAGCGGTGAAGCGAGGGTGACCACGACGTCGGCAGTGGTCATGGGCAAGGATACAGGCCCCGCGCCCAGAACGGGATGACCGCAGGCGAGGAGTTGCTTTGGATCGACCCAGGTAACGGTGCATGTGGCGGCCACCTCGAGATCGCCGCGAACAAGCTGCATGCTGACGGCCGAGCCGGGCTGGAGCGTGGGAGGCGGAGAGGCGACGGGGGAGTCGGGCGCGCCCGAAGCCGTTGGGGATGATGCGCCGCCCAGCGAGCCGCCGGCAGCGACGGGCGAGAGCGGAGTTCCAGCGGTTTGCTGCTGCCAGAAGCGAATGGCGTCAGGGAAGAATCCGGTCATGACGAGCGGCGTGTCCATGGGCTGGAAAGTCATGGCGCCGGGGGTGAGCGGATTTTCGCCAGCTGTGGCGTTGGCGGCGACGAGAAACGGGTCGACGGCCGGGGCCTCGTCGCTGGCCTGTTCAACGGAAAGATCGCGAACGGGAATGTCGCGGATTTCAAACATTTGCTCGATGGGCGTGATGCCGGCGATGGGTTCCTTGGTGAATTGGCCGATGCGATAGGAGAGCGAGCCCACGAGCTTGTCGCCGATGTAAACGGGGCTTCCGCTCATGCCTTCGACAACGCCGGTGTACTCAGGCTTGGCGCCGTGCAGGCGGGCGAGGATCATGTCCTGGCCGGGGCCGCGGGTGTTGCGCAAGATGCCGAGGATCTCCACCTGCATGGGCTCGGGCGTGGCGCCCTGAAAGACAGTCCAGGCTGTGGCCGTCATGCCGGGGCGGACCTGGCTCAAAGGAAAGATCGCAGGGTTTGCCGGCGGCTCTGCGCTGGCCTGGAGCGCCGGCGCGGAGGCGGGCGCCGGCACCTCCGAGGGTGTTGGCGATTGGGCCACGAGCAGGGCGGAGGCGGCCGAGGCCAGCGCCAGGCTTGAAAGGACGGCAAGGGCGGGGAAGCGGGATTTGGTTCCCTTCAGGCGAGTTTCCACGTCTATTAGAGTACGGCAAGACAGCCGAGTTTGCGGCGCCGGCGGAGTTAGCGGAGCCAGGAGCCGAGTTTGGGGTGATCGTAGCTGCCTGTCGTTGGTGCTGATCGCGTATGCTGGTGAGCACAAGGGGTTGACATGACAATGTCGTGTTCGAAGGCTCGATTTCTTCGCAGATTACCGCTGGGGTTGCTGCTTGTGGCGCTCACGATCTTGACGGCTGCTCCCATCGCAAGCGCGCGGAGCCAGAACCAGAACCAGAGCCAGGCGCCGGCGGCGCAACAGCAGCCGGACCAGTCGGCGCCCGCGGCGGGCGGCCCGGCCGGCGACAACGGGCCGATCGCTTTGCCCAGGAAGCCCGAGAATCCCGACAACAATCCGCCGCCGGCGCCCGCCGAGCCGAAGTTCAAGAACCCCGAGGGCACGCCCAACATGAGCCTGCGCGTGGAGGTTCCCGAAGTGACCGTGGACGTGGGCGTGCTGCTGGAGAAGACGCACCAGTTTGTGCCCGGCCTGAAACCCGCGAATTTCCGCGTTTATGAAGATGGAGTGGCGCAAAAGGTGGAAGGGTTCAGGCGCACCGAGGCGCCGATCACGGCGCTGATCCTGATGGAGTATTCCGCGCGCGGCTTCATGTTCCGCATCGATGCGCTGAATTCGGCGTGGGCGTTTACGCAGCAACTGCGGCCCCAGGACTACGTAGCCATGATGACGTTCGACCTGAATACGCACATCGTGAGCGACTTTACGCAGGACAAGCAGCAGATTCAGTCGGGCATCAACCAGCTGGCAAACGAAGTGTGGATGCCAGCGGCGTTCCATGAGACTTCGATCTTCGACGCATTGAACGAGTCGCTGGACCGGATGTCGCGCATCCAGGGGCAGAAATACATCGTGCTGATCGCATCGGGCGTAGATACGATGTCGAAGCTGACGCTGGACGAGATTCTGAAGAGGGTGAAAGCGTCGCACGACATCACGATCTTTTCCATCTCTACCGGCGGTCTTCTGCTGGCGATGACCGAGGGCATGCCGGGCGAGATGAGCGGCATGCGCGACCTGACCTACCTGCAGGCCGCGAATCAGATGAAGACTTTCTCCGACTTGACCGGCGGGATGCACTTCGAGCCGCGGTTCGTGGGCGAGCTGCCCGACGATGTGAAGGCAATCAACCAGAGCATTCGCGCCAAGTACGAGCTGGTGTATCACCCCTCAAACGCGAAGCAGGATGGAACGTTTCGCAAAATTCACGTGGAGCTTGTGGACGACGAGGGCAATCCGCTGCGCATGCAGGACGAGAAGCACAAGCCGCTCAAGTACGACCTGATCTACCGCGATGGATATCGCGCGCGACAACAAGTGGAGTAGCAACGACCTGCGATCCGAACAGACGAAACGATCCGGCACTATTTCCCAAAACGCCGCAATACCGGAATGTGGTTCAATTTCGGCACATAAAGAGGCGCCTGTGACTCCTGTCACCCGGACGCAATCCTAGCGGCCAATATGATGACGAGCGTGAGGCACCGAGTGCGTGCATCCGCGAAATACAAGCGGATGCAGCGAGCGCGGGCCGCGCGAATCCTTCAATTGTGGAGACGGGAATGAAATTAGTTCCAATCATGTGGGCTGTGTGGGGTGTGTCGTTTGTCTTTATGGCCGCGGTAAGTATTTTTTCGGCGAGGCTGGGAAGAAACGAGGAGGCGCAGATTTACCTGGCGGAGTCATCGAGCCGTGTGAAGAGCGAGCAGGATGCCATCGCGGAGCGGGTGAGTAGGGTTCGTCCCCTGAAGATGACGGCGCTTGGGCTGGCAGGATTGACGACGGTGATCGTGGTGGGATACTACGCACTCGACGTCATGCACCGCTTCGGAATGTAGGGAACATCAATTCGAGATCGCGAGCGGGGAATTTTGCGCAGGTCGGGATGACCAGCGCGCTCTTTTGGGCCAAGCGAGAGCACGGCATGCGAGACCGCCGGGCCCCGCATGCGAAGTTGATTGCGCCGGGCCTACTGGAAGATGTGCAACTGGACTCCCATGTCCCAGACGTAATATGCGATCACCACGACGGTCATGACAATCACAAGCCAGCGGGCAATTCGCACCAGCGGCTCGACCTTGGCCACTTTGGCGGTAATCACCGCCTGCTCCGCTTGCTCATGTTGGAATGAATCGTCAAGGAAGATCTGATCTTCTTCGTTCTTGGTCAGGCTTGAACGATAGATGTACAGGACGGCCGTGAATAGAACAAATACGGACCAGACGATCCACATCACCGGAACAAACATACCCTACCTCCGTTCGAAATCCGGTCCCAGAAAACGCGGGGTCGTGGGGAACTGCGGTCTCGCGGCCAGAGGGGCCCTCTACGGTTGATCATCATAGCCCCGAAAGGGTGCAATTGTGAACAGGCCCCCGCGAAACGGGTCCACGATTGGCCATGGAGAGAGGCAGAAGCGCCGGTCCAGTGCGTTTCTGCGACCCCCCTTGCGCCGGCGCATCTAAAAGGAGTACCGAGGGTGGGGCTTGTGGAAGGGTTCGCCGAACGGTACAGTACGAAGAGAGCAAGGATTTCACGACACCGAGGGAGACACCGATGGCCACAACAACAACAACTGTAGAACCGACCCAGGAAACCGTTAAGAAACCGCCACTTGTGCTGACGGCGACGGCAATCGCCAAGGTGCGCGAGATCATGGCCACCCAGGACCCGCTGCCGGCCGGGCTGCGTATTGGCGTCGCGGGCGGGGGCTGCTCGGGCTTCCAGTACTCCATGGCCTTCGAGAATCAGGCCGGGATGATGGATAAAGTATTCAATTTCGACGACTTGAAGGTATTTGTAGACGCGACCTCGCTGATGTACCTGAACGGGTGCACGGTGGACTATGTGGAGACCCTCGAGGCCGCGGGATTCAAGTTTGACAATCCCCAGGTGAAGTCGACCTGCGGCTGCGGCTCATCGTTCCAGGTGTAAAAGACCAGAGATCAGAGATCAGGGGTCAGGGATCAGGAAAAGCAAAAGCAAGTGCGAATACAAAGGCTCGCCCGAAGAGGGGGGCTTTTGTGTGAGGCAGGGAATAGGGAACAGAGAATAGGAAAAGCAAAGACATAGGCTCGCTCCGAATGGGCGGGCCTTTTGTTTTTTGGGTGCGGCCTGCGGAGTTATTGCTATGGAGCCGGGGTTTCAGGCGGCATGGACCCTCCATTGCCGCCGCCGATGCCCGGACCGCCACCGATACCCGGCCCTCCGCCGATACCAGGCCCTCCACCAATGCCCGGACCGCCGCCGGGACCGCCTTGCCCCGGCTGGCCACCGAGGCCGGTGTTGCCGCCGGGCATAGTTTTCAAGTCGGAGAGCGGGTCGTAGGTGAACTCCCACTCGTTGTAGTGCTGCTTTTTCTTGTAGATCAGGATCGAGGTTTTGGGGCTGGCGGGCTCGAAGCCGATGATGCCCGCGCCGCCAAAGGTCTGGCCGCCGAGGCCGGTGCTGGAGCCGGTGCCTGTTCCGGTGCCCGTCCCGGTGCCCGTTCCTGTCGTTGATGTTCCGCCTGTAGACGCGCCGCCGGTGGTATCGGTTGTACCGCCGGCGGAAGGTCCAGTGTTATCCGTCGAACCGGACCCGCCGGTCGATGGCGGCTGGCCGCTGCCGGTGCCGGACGAGCCGAAGATGGAGCCGCCTCCGATGGAGCTGCCTCCACCGGTACTGGGGCCAAACAGGCCGCCGGGCGTTGTAATGCCCGGTATTCCGCCGCCGCCGCTGGGGCCGACGCCCGCGATCGTCGATGCGTTTCCGCTGAGCGGCTGGCCGAAGAAACCCATCGCGGTGGGCGTCTTGTTCTGGCCGAACGGGATGGGCTTCCAGTCGTCCTGCCCTGTGATCGGATCCTTGTATTTCTTCCGCAGGAACCGGATCTCGTTCGTTTTCGCCAGCGCATCCACATTGGGCGGGTAGGCTTTGAATTTGCGGTAGTAGAGCTGGATGGCGCGGCGGTATTGCATTCCGCGATGAAATGTTTCGAGGTCGCGGTCGCGCTGGATGGAGCGAGCGATTTTGGGCGCGGCGACGGCAAGCGAAAGAACGAGGAGCGCCATGAGGAAGATGGCGAAGAGCATCACGTAGCCCTGCTCGGATGGGGGAATGGCCTTGCGTGTGCGGCGGGTTGGGGAGGAAGCATCCATGGTTCGAATCAGAACTGCGCAATCTGCAGGGTCTGCGTGTTGTTGTACGAGAGATCGGTGATTTCTACGTTCGTGGGGTGAATCGCGCCCACTCTGTAGCGATGGTCGACAATGTCGCCGCTCCTCGCCATGAAGATGTCGTCGCCGTGCATGAAAAAGGCTTTCAGCACTTTGTGGTTGTCCTCAGAGTAGCCGAAGTAGCGCAGGTCGATGGCCGGCGGCTTGGGCGGCGGTGGCGGCGTGTTCTGCGCGACGGCAGCTGGGCCGTTGGGCCGCGGGGGCGCAATGGCCTTGGGGAGCGGCGGCGGCTCCGACTCGGCGGAGAAGATGTTGCGGCCGGTGCCGGAGTACTCGACATTCTCGCTTTGCGCCAGCTTGTCGAAGTGCAGCGCGGGATCGATGCCGGCATTGGTGAGGCGCTGCGCCTCGTTGCCCGCGGCGGGTGCAGCGGCGCCGGCAGCGGGAGCGGCGGCGCCGGCAGCGGGAGCAGTATTGTTCGCGGTGGGAGCGTCGCGCAATTGCGGCGCGGCTGGCGCGGGGCCAGAGTCGGGCGGCGAAGAGGGCCCGGAGAACATGCGATAGACCACGAAGGCAGAAATCACCAGGACGCCGAAGAGCACGCTCGCAATGATCACCTGGCGCTTGTTTTCGAGGCCGAGGGCAAGAGCCATGTTTATTCGCCCTCCTTGCCTGCGGCGCCGGCGTCGCGTGAGTTCTGGTCTGGAGACGGAGCTTCGGGAATTCCGCTTGCCGCAGCGTCGGCGGGGCGCAGCCATGTGGAGACACGGAGCCGGAGGTTGACGAGCCCGCCCTGCTGGCCGGTCAACGACATGGCACGAACGATGAAGAAGATCTGATTGCGCTCGAGTGAATTGATGAAGCGCATGATGGCGGGATAGTTGCCGCTGATACCCGCATCCATCGAGATCTCGGTGAGGCCCGCGACGGGCTTTTCCTGCGCGTACTGCACGCGCGTGAGCCGGACCCCCGACGCCACCGCCATCTCTCCGATGCTCGTGGAAATTTGCGAGTAGTCGAGCGGAATGCGCTTCTTGTAGAAGGTCTGGATCTGGCCGCGCGTCTTTTCCACGCGCCCGTCCAGGCCGCGCAGCGGAGCGGTTTCGAGTTCGAGGGCCTTCAACTGAATCTGCTTTCCGGCGAGCACTTCGTTGGAGTGCGAGTCCATAGCGGCCCAGTCCATGCCAAGACGGACGGCGAGAAAAACAGCGACGGCAAGCAGAATCGCAAAGCCGGCAATATGCCACGGGAGCGGCGAAGCGAGACGCTCACGCCATGTCGAGGAGGATTCGCTGCTCATGAGTGGCCTCCTCCCGCGGGGTTCGAAAAGAATGCGCCGGCGCCGGAGGGCGCAGGGCCGGAATACGGCTGGCGCCCATTCGGCTGCGGCACATTGGGATTCGGCCGCATGTGCTTTGGGTTGGGCATGCCAAGCGGAATGGGGGAAGTCTTCGGCTCGCGCTTGACCGCGCGCTCCAAGGCGACACGCTCCTGGAGCGTAGGCGGATTGTAGTCGGCAAGCAAATCGAAGTCGAATCGGTTGGAGATGCTGATCGGCTCCTGGCGTTGCGCGGGGTTGTTGGTCGACTCGGCGTTTTCGCCAACGATGCGCGGTTGAAGAAAGCGCCGGGAGCGCTCGAGATTGACCACGAGGCCGTCGGCGCGATCGCGCGGGCCCACGACGCGGAGGTGCACGCTGATGTGGCCGTCCTTGGCGCGGACAGGCTCGATGGAAGTGACCTGCACGCCGCCGGGCAGCACGGTTTCCATGGCCTCCATGGCGAGAGTCCAGGAGAAGGCTTTCTCGTCGAAAAGCTGGTTGAGAGCGTCGGCCTGCTCAAGGAGCTGCGCGTTGTCAGATCGGTTCATGAAGGCCTGGGCGGCCGTGCGCTCAGCCTGGACATGAGCGATCTGGCCGTCGAGCGAGTGCTCGCGGGCGCGCGCCTGCTCAGCCTGGCTGCCGAAGAGATGCAGACCGAGAACAAGAAGCAGGCAGAGAACGGCGAGCGCGGCCATGCCGATGCGCAGGCGCTTGAGCGCCGGTGAGAGATCGGCGTAGGGGCGGCTGGCGAGATTGAGCGTGATGCGCATCGCGCTAGCTTGCTCCTGCCAGCGCGCCTGCGACGCCGGCAAAACTGGTTTGAGGCATCGCAGTTAGCGCGCCCTGATCGGGACGGGCGGCCCAATCGACGACGGAGAGCTCAGGATTGCCGATGGATGCCGCGAATTCCTCGGGGTCCTGGATGCCTGCGTAGTAGAGCGTGCGCGGACGGGCGCCGAGCCTGTCTTCAAAGTACGCGGAGGCTACCGCGATGGTGCGCTGAATTTCGCCGGTTCGCTCGGCGGCGTCGGCGGGCAGATCGAGCGTGCGATAGAGCAGCAGCTCCTGGCCGGTGGCGATGGAGGTGGTGATGGTGTGCGCGCCCAGATTGGCGGCCATGATGGCTTCCATGGAGTCGAAGGATTCGAGCGCGGCCAGGCTCGACGGCAAAACGACGCCGGGCTCGTAACCTGCATCGCGAACGGCGGATTCATACTCCGCGAGGATGGGGCCGGGAATGACCGCGGCGAGGACTTTGACCTCGGCCTCGCTTTGCGACAGCGTCTGGTAGCTGACGCCTGCGTGCTCCACTTCGAAGGGAACCATCTTGCGCAGGCGGAAGCGCACGACGGGGAGGGCGTCAGCCGGCTTGGAGGGGAGGGAATCGAAGTCGAGGACGAAGACGCGGACGACCGTGTCGGGAAGGATGACGGTAACGGCGCGCTTACGTGGCGAAACTTCGTCGAGCGCGGATCGGATGGCGGCGGCCACGGCTTCCGGCTCGCGCAGGTTAGGCTCTTCAATGCCGGGAACGATCGCGCCCGCGGGGAGCGGCGCGAATGCGTATACGTGTGCCTGGCCGGCGCCGGAGCTACGTTTGCGCGCGGGCCGCGCCGCGGCCAAGACGCCTTCGGGCGCAATCTCGATGGCTACCGGCGGACGACCTGCCGCCTGCCCACTGCCCGGATTTTTCTTCAACATCGAACTCACCGATTGTCTTCTCGTTCCCTTGTTCCCTTGGTCCCTGCCGGGGTCTCCGGCGAGCGGTCTTTGCTCGCTGGGGTCGCTCGTTCCCTGCCTTACCTCGACGCCTCGATAAATGTAACCTTGTTGATCTCTTTGAGTGTAGTGACGCCGCGACGAACGCGCTCGATTGCGGACTCGCGGAGAAAACTCATGCCCTCTTTTTGCGCCTGCCTGCGAATTTCGGAGGTGGGCTTTTTGGCGAGAATGATCTCGCGGATGGTGTCGGTTAGATCGAGAAGCTCGTGAATGGCGGTGCGGCCGCGGTAGCCGGTGCCGCCGCACTCCATGCAGCCGGACCCCTCGCGGAAGTCGAAGTCGCGCCACTCATCGGGGTTCATGCCGCTTGAGAGCAGAAGTTCATCGTCGTAGTGGACGGTGTGGCCGCAGTACTCGCAAACGGTGCGCACCAGCCGCTGGGCGAGGATGCAGTTGAGCGCGGAGACGAAGTTGTAGGCCTCGACGCCCATGTTGAGGAAGCGGCCCAGCACGTCGACCACGTTGTTGGCGTGAACGGTTGTAAAGACGAGGTGGCCGGTGAGCGCGGAGTTGATGGCGATCTGCGCCGTTTCCTGGTCGCGAATCTCGCCGACGAGAATCTTGTCGGGATCGTGGCGCAGTATGGAGCGCAGGCCGCGCGCGAAGGTGAGGCCTTTCTTCTCATTGACGGGAATCTGCGTGATGCCGCGAATCTGGTACTCGACCGGGTCCTCGATGGTGATGATCTTGTCCTCGTCGCTCTTGATCTCGTTGAGCGCGGCGTAAAGCGTGGTGGTTTTGCCGGAGCCGGTGGGGCCAGTGACGAGCACCATGCCGTAGGGCTCGCGAATGTAACGGCGGAAACGACGAAGATCCTCGTCGGCGAATCCCACCACGTCGAGCGTGAGGTGTTTGAACTTCTCGCTCATCGATTCCTTGTCGAGCACGCGGAGCACGGCATTCTCGCCGTAGATCGTGGGCATGATCGACACGCGGAAATCGATAAGGCGGTTCTTGTAGCGCACGCGGAAGCGGCCGTCCTGCGGCACGCGCTTTTCGGCGATGTCAAGCTCGCTCATGATCTTGATGCGGCCGAGAATCGTGCCGTGGTGCTCGCGGGCGATAGGCGCCATGGCCTCCTGCAGCACGCCGTCAATGCGGTACTTGACGTGGACCGAATCGTCGTAGCTTTCGATGTGGATGTCGGAGGCGCGGCGCTCGAGAGCGGTAAAAATGGTGGTGTCGACGAGGCGGATGATGGGGCTGATGTCTTCGGCCTCGCTCGTCAATTTCTCAATCGAGATGTTTTCGTCGGGATTTTCGTCGCCGGTAAGCACGTCGAAGGTTAGGCCTTCGCTGGCTTCGTCAAGCACGCGCTGCGACTGCTCAGTCTTCTTCAACAGGTCGGTGATCTGCGAGAGCGTAGCCACGCGGGCGGTAATGCGCGCGCCGAGGAGGCCGGCGATCTCATCGAGGACCATGAGCCGCGAGGGATCGCTGACGGCGATGACGAGCGTGTCGGCGGTCTGCTCGATGGGCACGAAGTTGTAGCGGAACATGAGCTCAACCGGCACGGTGCGCAGCAGGTCGTGCTGAATCCTGAAGTTCTTGAGGTCGACGAATTCGGCGTGATAGCGGCGCGCGAGGGCCTCGGCGTGCGCGCGCTCGTCAGTTGGGCGATCGGGGCCACCCGGAACGGGAAGCGTGACGACGTTGGATTCGGCCATTTCCTTAAGCCTCCTCGAGCTCTAGGGTCTGTTAACAGGCCCTAATACCCGCTCGACTGCCCAAGCGAAAAGATGGGCAGGTAAAGCGAAATCAAAATGAAGACGACCACGACACCCATGACGATCAAAATCGCGGGCTCAATGAGGGCGAGCGCAGCGGCCAACGCCGAGGCCACGTCCTCTTCGAAGAATTCTGACACGGAGTTGAGCATTTGCGGCAGCGCGCCAGTTTGCTCGCCCACGGTGATCATCTCCGTGGCAAGGTCTGGAAAAATGCGGGTTTTGGCGAGCGACTCGGCCAGGCTCTCGCCTTCGCGCACGGTGGTGATGGACGATTCGACAGCCATTGAAACGCGGCGCGAGGCGATGGAGCGCGAAGCTGTCTCGAGCGAAGGCACCAGCGGCAAGCCGCCGGTGAGCAGCGTGGAAAGCGTGCGCGCAAACAGCGCCACCTGGTACTTGACCCAGATCTTGCCCAGGACCGGCACTTTGACACGAAAGCCGTCGACAAAGTCGCGCCCGCGCTCGGTGATGGCAAAGCGGTAAAAAGCGATAGCCGTGATGACCGCAGTGATCGCGAGCCAGAGGATGTTGTGCTGCATCCAGCGGCCAAAGTTGAGCAGATCGACGGTAAGAGCCGGCAGTTTACTGCCGAGTTGGTCGTAAAGCTTGGCGAACTGCGGAATGACCACCGTGAACATGAAGGTGAGCAGGGCAAAAACCAGGCACAGCAGCACACAGGGATAGATGAGCGAGCCAATGAGCTTCTTGCGCAGCGCCAGCGCGACCTTCTGGAAGCTGACGTAGCGATCGAGGACTTCAGTGAGGTTGCCGGATCGCTCGCCGGCCAGCAGGGTAGTGGTGTACATCACCGGGATGCCGTTTTGCGCCTCGAACGCCGCCGAAAGCGCTTCGCCGCGCTTGACGCGGGCGCCCACGTCCTCCAACTGAGCTGAAAATGCGGCGCTCTTTTGAATCTTGCCGAGCATCTGAATGGAGCTGAGGATGGGCAGGCCGGCGCGAATGAGCGTGAGGAACTGCTGGTTGAAGATGAGAAACGGCTCCAGCTTGACCTTGCGGCGCGCGAGGCCGATGCTGCCGCGCGCGCGCACAGAAAAGACGTGGTAGCCCGCATGCGTGAAGCGGGCCCGCAGCTCATCGGCGGTGGCCGCCGTCTGCACCTGCTCCTGCACGTGGCCACGCTCATCGGCCAGCTTGATAACGAACTCTGCCATCGCTCGCGAGTGCCGGCAGCGCGGTTTGGGCGCGACCGGGATCCCCCGTCGTCTTCTTTGGACCCTGAGGGTTGCTCCTACTCAAGGGTAACAGTCTCATCCGAAAAAATAGACGAGCGGGAGGGGTGGTTCGCTCGCGCGGGCATAGTCGAAACGGGTACCGGAAGGCGGCTTTTGGAGCGGGGCGGTTTGCGGTGCCTGTATGCTGGGACCAATCGCAGCCTCGGCTGGTAAGGAAACCCGCGTTCGGGGCAGCAAGATCGAGGGGCAAAGGCTGAGATGGACTGGCAAGCGCTGGATCGCCGCATGAATCAATTCGCGCATGCGCTCGACACCGTCCTGCACAGACGCTGGCAGACGCTTGCCGCACTATGCGCCGGCCTGGCGGTTGCTGCGGCCCTCCTCATCGCCTTCCGATCCGTCCACAACGCCGCAGCCGTCGTCACTCCCTACCCGCACGATTTGGCGCGGGTGAGCATTGCGGTGGCGGGAGACGTGATCCCACATGAGGCTGTCAGGCAGGCTGCGGCCGCGGCAGGTGAGGGCGAACAGGGGTGGGCGGCGCTCCTCGGCGATGTGGCGGACGTGTTTGAGGGCGCGGACTTCGGGTTTGTGAACCTGGAGACGCCGGTGGCGCCGGCGCACTCGCATGGGACGAAGGCGTTCCTGTTCGACGCGTCCGTTGAGCTGCCCGAGGCGCTTAAGGCCAGCGGGATCAAGATCGTTTCGTTCGCGAACAACCACTTGATGGACCAGGGTTGGGCGGGCTTCGCCGAGAGCCGCGAGCATTTGAAAGAGGCCGGGCTGCTCTTCGCCGGAACCTCAGACAATGCGGCGACGGCCTGGCAGCCGGTCATCACTGAGGCCAACGGCATCAAAGTGGGCTGGCTGGGAATGACGCGCTGGCTCAATGGGAACCGCAATCCCGACAAGGACGACCAGCCGCACGTGAACTTCTATCCCTATCCCGGCGAGTCCAACGGCGCGCCGGGCGCCGACGAGGCCACGGTGCTCAACGCCGTGAAAGCCGCTCGCGCGCAATGCGATCTGCTGGTGGTGAGCGTGCATTGGGGGATTGAGTACGCGACGGCGCCAAGGCCCGAGGACGTAGACCTGGCGCACAAGATGCTTGAGGCGGGCGCCAGCGTCATTGTCGCCTCGCATCCGCACGTGCTGCAGCCGATCGAGACCTACCGCACCGGGGACGGCCGCGACACGGTGATCTTCTATTCGCTGGGGAACTTTCTATCGAATCAGTCGCGCAGCTATGTCGACGGCCTGAATCCCGACTCGAACGGCGAGCCGCGCGACGAAATGATCGGGCTTTTCTCCGCGGTGAAGCGCGACTACGGCCCGGCGGGCGTGCGCGTGGAACTCGGCCACGTGGGCATGCTACCCGTATGGGAAGAGAATAATCGCAACGACATCGCCGCGGGACGCGAGAAGAAGCCGATGATCAGGCCGTTGCTGATCGATCGCGAAATCCCTGCGCTCGAAGCACGGCTCGATGCGCTGAACAAACTTGCGGGGTCGACGACGGCGAGCGCGCCCGTGGCGGTGGGCGGGCCAAACGGTGAGAATGCGGCAGGCGCGAACGGCACGGCAACCGAGCAAGGTAGCTCCGCGCTGACCCCCGACCAGAAGAAGGAATTCATCGTCGTCACGACGCGGCTGAAGCTGCTGACGGACCGGCGGGCGCAAATCCTGGCGCGGGCGGGTGACGAGTATGTCGAGGCTCCGCCGAAGCCGCCGGCAAAGCCGTAGTGGAGCGACGATTGATCATGCAAACGCCGGGAACAGCGAGCCAGCCGGAGCAAAAGCACAGCAGCACGATGGCTGGAGCGATCCTCGGGGTTTTGATGATTCCAGTTGCGGTCGTCGGCGCCGCGGTTGTTATTCCCATCCACTTTGTGACGCGATGGGCGCGGCAGCACGGCGAACACAAATTACGCATGCTGATGAAGTCGCGGGGCCGCCTCATCAACTGGCAGGAGTTTCTGCGCGCCATGCGCGAGCAGGGAGGCACCTGCATCGAGGAGCGGTTCTCTCCCAAAGGGCCGGTGAGGTTCTGGTGGACACCGGAGAACGTGTACCGCGAGTCGCCCTACGAGATCATCGACTGGTTCACGATGCGCAAGGGCCGCCGCGCGGAGCCTTTCATCCACTGGTGCCGCGACCGCTACACCAGCGCCGAAGGCGGCAGCGCGGTGCTGGTGGACACGCCGCTGGTGCCGAAGCGAGAAATCTACGCTGTGTGGACGGAATGCCGGTCAGACACGGCCAAAGCACGATGGGTTGAAGTGGCTCCGCCGGAGATTGTGCCGCAGAGGCCGGGGACCTGACAGGCCGGCCGAACAAAGGCTCCGGCGGATCGCCGCATGGAAACTGACGCGCGCGATATCGTTCTGGACCTATCCCACCAAACCGTAAGCCGAAAGGTGAGACCACGGCATCGTCTGCGAAAGCGACCCAACGTGCAAACGAAATGGATCGCGTCTAGTTGGCTTTTGCGTAATTCGCCATGCCCTGGAAATCGATGACGACAACCGCCTCGTTGCCGACAACCCAGGCGTCGTGTCCCGGCGGGATGTTGAGGACATCGCCGGCCTTCGAGGTGGATTCAGTTCCATCGTCCATCCGGGTCACCAGCGTGCCGGATAATTGATAGCCGAAGTGAGCAGCGCCGCAGCTTGGGGTTTTGGCGATGGGCTTCACGCAGGTGGACCACTTCCATCCCGGTTCAAAGGTGGCGCGAGCAATTAAGGCGCCAGCCACGTTGACGAGTTCGACTTTGCCCTTCTCGAATCGGCGCACCTCATCGGGCGTGTTGAAGGTTTTCCTCTCAATTCCTACAGCGGTATGTGCCATTTTCTTACCTCCTGGGGATTTGTTTTGGGGATTCGTCCTCGGGACCCCGGGTAGGACGATGATTCACGATACACTCCGGCTTCGGCGACGGGAAAGGAAATTTTGGCGGCGGGCGAGCGGGGTCAGTAGCCGTTTGCGACGAGGGGTCAGGCGGCCAGGCTACTTCTTCTTGCTGAAGAGGTTCGAAAGGCGCTGCCACAGCGTGGTTGGAGTTGTTTCAGGAGGTTGCGCTGTCTCCGGCTCAGGATTGGCCGCGCTTCCGGTCGAGCGCGCGGCCCCCTCGGCTTCGTCTTTTTCCCGCGCGTCGTGAAGCACCTGCCATAGTGCGACCCCATCATCCTCCCAATCGGAGTGGCCACACTTACGGCAAAGATATTCACGGATCACGCGGCCGGTGAAAGTATTCTTGTCGGTTTGATCCATCAATTCGCCGCACTTTGAGCAATTCATGGGCGCGTCTCCGACTCTCTGACCCCTGGCCGCCGTTCAATATCCGTTCGCCACCAGCCAGGCCTCGGTCAGATCGAACTCCGGCTTCTTCTCAGCCTTCAACTGCATGGCCGCGAGCTTCACCAGCACATCGGCTTCGATATTCATCGGCGCGCCGACGCTGAGAGTGTGCAGATTCGTTCGCCCGTAGGTGAGCGGCAGGATGGCGATGGCGATCTCTTCGCCGTCGAAATCCGCAATCGTCAGGCTGATGCCTTCCACCGCAACAGACCCCTTGTGCACCATCCACTGCCGCACGTTCTCGGGTACGCGCACCTTCAGCGTCCAATCGGTCGTCTCGCGATGGAAGTTCGGGCTGCTCTCGGGAATCACCGGATCGAGCGCGGTCATCACACCGGTTCCGTCCACGTGGCCCTGCACAATGTGTCCGCCCAGCGGACTGCCCGCGGCCGTGGGCAGTTCCAGATTCACACGCGCGCCTGCCGCGAGCGATCCGAGCGACGTGCGGTCGAGAGTCTCCTGCGCGAGATCGGCGTGGAAGTACGTGGGGTCGACGTCGAGCGCCGTCAGGCAAACGCCGCTCACGCCCAGCGAATCGCCCTCGCGCAGGCGCGACGCAATGCCGGGCGCTTCAACAGTGATGCGGCGAACGCCGCCGCGATCGGTCAGGCTGACCAGCGTGCCGGTCTGCTCGATGATGCCGGTGAACATGGATCAATTCTAAGGGAACAAGGAACTGGGAACGGGGAGTAGGTCGCAGGGAGGAGGGGGTTGGTGGCTAGAGCGGAGAGGTCAGCGAGCCGGCCCGCGCATTTCTCACAGCTTGATGTCGATGCCCTTCTCGCACATATCGCCGAAGAGCCCGAGCAGATGTGTAATCCCCAGCAGCTCGCGCACCTGCTTGCCCAGATTAATCAGCTCCAGGCACGACCCGCCCGACTTGGCGCTCACGTAGAGGCTCACCAGCGTGCCCAATCCCATGCTGTCCACGCGAACCAGGTCCGTGAGGTCCAGGATGATCCGCTTGTGCCCGGGAATCAGAGTGCGAATTTTCTCGGCAAACTCGCTGCCCACCCCGGCTACCAGGTGGCCGCGGCAGTGGACGAGGGCAGCAGTCCCCTTTTCTTCGACGCTGAAAGTGAGTGTTTTCGAGGCGGCTGCGTTCGGCATCGGGTCAATTCCTTCGATTGGATGGCGATGGGAAAGCGGGGTCGACGACTGATTGTCTCACATTGGAGCAGGGACCAAGGGACCAAGGGAACAAGGGACCAAAAGGGACCAGCGACCAGGGACCAGGGGGAAAGAAGTCTATTCGCCGGCAGGGGCCTGTTCGGGGGCAGGCGCGGCGGAAAGCGAGGATCCGGCGGTGAGGGCGCGCCAGGCGAGGTAGAGCTTCAAGCGCCAGCGCAGGATCATGCCGAAAGCAAGCAGGTAGAAGATGGCGCCGGTCTGCATGAGCGAGAGGTAGTGGTCGAAGTAGCCGCGCGCGAGATAGCGTACCAGGGCGAGCACGATGATGACCGCGAAGAATGCGCTGGAACGCTTCATCATGATCACGCCGTCTTTGAGGTGCAGATCGGAGGTGAGCAGCAGCGGATAGGCGAAGACGACAGCGCCGATGAGGAAGGCCGCGAGACCCCAGTCCCAGGGAACGCGGCACTCGGGAACGATGAACATGCAAAAGCCGGTGGCCATACCCAGCGGAGGCATTAGGATCTTTTTGAGCGTCACCGCGCTGCGGCCCTCGCGCACACGCCACACCAGCACGCCGGCGAGACCGGCGAGCGATACAACAGCCGTGATGACGGGAGTGGAGAGCATGAAGCTTTGCCTTTCAATTCTTGCTACGGGCAGGGCGGCTCCGAAAAATCCGGTTCTCGGGGGTGGAGCCCGAACCGTACTTCTCTATTGTATTGGACTCGACGGGTCCGAAATAGGCTCAGGAATTCTGCGCAGGCAGCCAAGGGTCGCGGAGCAATGAGCTGAGGCCGAAGTCGTCGCCGTAGCGCTCGACCTCGACATCGGTCATGTGGACGAAGCTGGGCATCCCGCGGAAGGCGGGAACCGCGTCGGAGCCCATGATCTGCGGCGAGATGAACAAGTGCAGGCGATCGACGAGGCCGGCAGCGAGAAATGCGGTGTTGAGGCGCGTGCCGGTTTCCGTGAGGAGCGTGAGCACGCCCTCTTCGCCGAGCTTGTCGAGGACCTTGTCGAGCGGCACGCGGCCTGCTTCGGCGGGGAGAACTTCGACGCGGACGCCGCGCGCGGTGAGCTCGCGGATGCGCGCCTCATCGTGGGAGACGGTGAAGATGACGACGTCGTTTTGCGCGGTCGAGACCAGCTTGCAATCGAGCGGCATACGCAGGGCGGAGTCGAGGACGATGCGCAGGAGCGGGCGGCGGCGGCGCAGGCCGCTGCGATCGGTCATCCAGGGGTCGTCGGCGACAACGGTGTCCACGCCGACCATGGTGGCGTCGGCGGCCCAGCGTAGCGGCTGCACAGCAGCGCGAGCCACTTCGCTGGTGATCCAGTAGGGCGCGTGGGGAGTTTGCTGCGCGGGCGGCGGCGCGATGCGCGCGTCCAGCGTCATGGCGACTTTCATGAGCACGAGTGGGCGCTTGTGCTGGATCCAGCGCGCGAAGCCCTCGTTGAGGCGGCGCGCTTCGGTCTGGCAAGGGCCGAGAGTGACCTCGATGCTTGCGGCGCGGAGAGCGGCAAGTCCCTGGCCGGCGACAGCGGGGTTGGGATCGATGGTGGCGGCGACGACGCGCGCCAGGCCGGAATTGATGAGCGCATCAGTGCAGGGCGGCGTGCGGCCCGTGATGCTGCACGGCTCGAGCGTGACGTAAGCGGTGCCGCCGTGTACGCGGTCGGCGGCGTGCTGCTGCGCCTCCTTGAGCGCGACAATCTCGGCGTGGTCGAGCAGGTCGTACTCGTGCCAGCCCTCACCGATGACCTGGCCCGCGCGGTCGAGGATAACGCAGCCGACCGCCGGGTTGGGCGAGGTGACGCCGATGCCGCGGCGCGCCAGTTCGAGGGCGCGGCGCATCCAGTAGTTATCTTGGTCGAAGGTGCTCATGTGCGCGTGCGGCCTGCGGAACCTTCCAGTGTACACGCCGTGAGGATTCTGACTTCAGGGACGTGAGCCCACACCAAAGGTTTCCTTGACATTTGTATATCGTGTCAATACACTATACAGATGATCAGGAGTTTCCGGCACGCCGGACTGGAGAGTTTTTACCGCACCGACAGCAAGGCGGGGATCCAGCCTGCGCACGCTATGAAACTCCGCAGGCAATTAACACTGCTTGATGCCAGCACGTCGCCTATGGACATGAACGTGCCAGGTTGGCATTTGCATCCGCTCAAAGGAAAGCTCAAAGGCCATTGGTCCGTACGTATCAGCGGTAACTGGCGCATCACGTTCAGATTTGAAGGCGAAGACGCGATCTTAGTCGACTATTTGGATTATCACTGAGGGAGAAAATCAAATGATGTATAACTCCGCACATCCCGGCGAGATCATTCAGGAGTATATGGAGGGTCTCGGTTTAACCGTTACCGGACTTGCCGCACACCTGAAGATCACGCGGGCCAATCTATCGCGGATCATCCATGGTAAGACCGGCGTGTCGGCCGAGATGGCCGTGCGACTTTCCGAAGCATTCGGAACTTCTCCCGGTGTGTGGATCAGGTTGCAGGCCAATTACGATCTGGCAAAGGCCCTGCGCAACCGGCGCGTCAAGATTACGCGACTGGCCGCGTGATGTGAAATCGCTCGACTAGCTTGCTGGTTCCCAAAAGCGGGACCCGGGGCACCCGCCAAGGGCTTCAGGAGGCTGCGACGCTGCGTGCTCTTTCTAGTGCAGCGAGCGCGAGCTGGTCATCTTTAGCGAGCCCCGCAAACGCGATGGCGCACAGGATTGCCAAAGCTTCGGCCCAATTCAGAGCTACTCGGACTTGATCATGGTCGAAGTACGACCCAATACCGTTCTTGTTCAGACGTGGGCCGATCTGCTGATAGCCGGTGTGAGTAAGGCTGTTTAGCGGTTTCCATGCGCCACCTTTGATCGTTGACAGCAATGCGCTGTCGAGTAGTCCGGGCTTTTCAAGGGACGCAATCATGCTGTTTATTGCCGGGAATTTGTCATGGCCGGCCTCGTCAATCTCGCTGTCACTTGCGCATTGAGCCAGCCACATGCCGCGTACATACGCCTCGAATTGCAGTCGGATGAGCGCCAGCGCGGAACCGTAGAGGTCTTCATCGACAAGGACAAGAATTGCCAATCCGTGCTCGATGGAAGCGTGAAGACAAGCGCCCGATAGATACGAGCGTTTACACGGCTCCGCCAGGGTGAGTCCGTCAACGTGCCGTTGAACCCAGAGCATTGACTCTTTGTATCGCGAGAGCATTTCGCCTTTAGGGCACCCGGCCGCGTGATTCATGGCGCTCTCCAAATTACATTCTTGTTTTTGTCGAACAGAAGCAGACTGGCCGCAGATGTCTGATGCGTTTCGCCCGTTCGGGCGGTTACGAGATTCTTTTCCACTCCAAGGCTCGACTGGAATCCGTCATCATCTGACAGCTCCAAATGCCCCGGCGCCAATAACAGCCTTTGTTCCCCTTTCCCGTTATTCAGAGAGAGCATTGCACCATAATTATCGATCGCCGAGAGCATACCAAGCGTCTGGCCTGACAAATCGGACACACCAACGATCTGAGCACCTATGTTCCCGTCTCCATCCAGATAGGTGCGCGCCTTTCCCTTGAGGTCGTACAAGGCCAGCGCGGGAGACGGATTAAAGGTCACCGGTAGGTTCTTGGTCTCAGGGGGCATAGGCATATTCGGCCAAACCGCTCCCACCGTGGCTGTGCTCTTCTCTGTCATAAACAATCGCGCTCGTATATTTCCATCGGCGTCCTTTAGGGAAAAGTTCTTAGCTTCCAAACTGGGCAGTACCGCGCTATCCGTGGTAAGCAAGGTAACCGGGAATCCGTTTGAATCATCCAGGCCGAGCGAGCCTCCAAGTGCGCCGCTGGACAAGATGACAATCCGGTTTTTCCCTTTCTCGTCCGCGAGTTGAAGTGTACCTCCCAGATAAGGATTCCCAGAGCCAAGCTTTACCCTCTGCTTCCCCTCAACATCGTAGAAAACGAGTTGCACCGCCCCGGAATTGCCGGGGCTTTCATCTATCGAGAGATTCGCGCGTACTTTACCGCTCTTGTCCTTCAGAATGAATTGACTTGCATCCAAAGTGTTCGATTGACTTGCCTGCACAGGCTTCGTTCGTGAGGTCTGTCCCATTAGCAAAAATGAGGCAGCGGCTATGAGCGCCGCGGCTCCGCCCTGCTTCAACCTACGGTTCTGCCTTTCGAGCTTCAATAGCCGCTCGTTTAGCTGTTCGAGGCCCTGGACATCGGAATTCATAGCGTCTCCTCTTGACCTGAGTTTGTGTGAGCCGGATAGTATAGCAACGCGGCGGCACAGGCGAAATGGAATTCTTCGTCAGCCGCCTAGCCTTGGCCGGGCAGGTGGCCCAGGTCTCGTTTTTGAGATCTGGGAAGGCTCAAATCTTCCGCCAATGCAGATTACTCCCGGCGAGTCGGCTTGCCGGAGGTTTCCGCGCGATGTGTTGCAGCCGACGGTTCTTGCCCCCTGCCAGAGGGGAGCGCGTTTCGGCAGGAAAAGCAACCGCAGGTCCTTCGACTACGTTTGCCGCCAAAAGCGCGGCAAACTTCGCTCAGGATGACAAGCAGAAGGTTGGTTGATCTTCCAGAACCGATTACTCCAGCAGCGAGTCGACAAATTCTTCCGGGGAGAACTCGAGCAGGTCGGTCATTTTTTCGCCGACGCCGACGTAGCGCACGGGCAAATTCAGTTCGCGCGCGATGGCGACGGCGATGCCGCCCTTGGCGGTGCCATCCAACTTTGTGAGCAGAATGCCGGTGACGCCGGCTGACTGCGTAAACTGGCGCGCCTGCTGCAGGCCGTTCTGTCCGGTCGTCGCGTCCATCACCAGCAGCACCTCGTGCGGTGCGCCGGGAACCAGACGCGCAGCCGTCCGGCGCATCTTGTCGAGCTCGTCCATAAGCCCGGATTTGGTGTGGAGGCGGCCGGCAGTGTCGACGTACAGCTCGTCGATGGAGCGGGATTTGGCGGCGGAGATGGCGTCGAAGAGGACGGCCGCGGGGTCGCCGCCCTGCCGCGTCTTGATCATCTCCACGCCAGAGCGCTGGGCCCAGATTTCCAATTGCTCAATGGCCGCGGCGCGGAAGGTGTCAGCCGCGCAGAGCAGAACGGAGCGCCCCTGCGCGCGGCTCCATGCCGCGAGCTTGCCGCTCGAAGTGGTTTTGCCGGTACCGTTGACGCCGACGAGGAACGTGACTTTGGGCGGCGCGGCGGGCGCGGGGATTTCGTGCTGGGGAGCCTCGAGAATCGCGCGCAGTTGTTCCTTGAGGAGGTCGCGGAGCTCGGCGCCGCCTTCGATGGCCTGGTGGCGGGCGCGGTCGCGGAGCGCGTCAAGAACGGCGGTGGTGGTTTGGATGCCGAGGTCGCTCGTGAGCAGCGCGGCTTCGAGATCGTCGAGGGCGGACTCGTCGACGGTGCGCGTCATCGCGGAAATGTCGGCGATTTTGGCGGAGAAGGACTCGCGCGTGCGCGAGACGGCCTGGCGCATGCGGCCGAAGAAGTTTGTTTCTGGTTTTGGACCAGGTTTTTCGGGTTCTTCGCTGCCAAAGAGCGTGGTGATCATCCCTTACAGTTTAATTGCGAGACGCGAATAAAGTCTCCGCAAGGATTGGGCGACTTCCGCCCCGCTCCGTTCAGGCAGGTGTTGCCGCATTCCAGTGCCCGTCAAGGCACGTTCGGCGCAGAATCGGTTGGGGCCGACGATGCGCTCCGATATGCTGAAAAGAGGCAACTAGGCTGCCGAAAAGAAATGAACAACATTCCCCAACATCCGCTTGGAAAGATCATCGAGAGCCGCATCGCCATCATCGATGGAGCGACGGGCACGACCCTGCGCAACTACGGGATGAAGGAAGCGGACATCCGCGGCGAGCGCTTCAGGAATGCGAAGAAAGACCTGCTGAACAACGGCGACCTGTTCACGCTCACGCGGCCGGAGGTGGTCGCCGACATTCATCTCAAGTTCCTCGAGGCCGGCGCGGACATTCTGGAAACGAATACATTCGGCGCGACGAGCATCGCGCAGAGCGAGTTTTTTGTCGACGATCCGCGCGAACGGGGCGGGCGAAAGGATCCGGAGTTCTATCAAAAAGTGATCGACGACAAGTTTCTCGGCGAGCTGGCGTGGGAGATCAACGAAAAGTCGGCGCGGCAGGCGCGCGAGTGTGCCGAACGCGCAGGCAACGAAACAGGCCGGCAGCGGTTTGTGGCTGGAGCCATCGGTCCGCTGACGGTTTCACTCTCGAATTCGCCCGACGCCGACGATGCAGGTTTTCGCGTGGTCACGTTCGACCAGGTGAAGACGGCGTACAAGCAACAGGTGCGGGCGCTCGTTGCCGGCGGCGCGGATCTGTTGCTTGTGGAGACGATCTTCGACACGTTGAATGCGAAGGCGGCGCTGGTGGGCATTCGCGAGGTGTTTGACGAGGATGGCCTGACGGCGAGCGGCAGAGAACTGCCGATCATGATCTCCGCGGCGGTGGGGCGCGGTGGCGAGACGATGATTTCGGCGCAGACGATTGAGGCGGTCTGGAATGCGGTGCGGCACGTGAAACCGTTCAGCGTGGGGCTGAACTGCTCGCTGGGGCCGGACCTGATGGCGCCGTTCTTGCGCGAGCTGGCCGAAAAGGTGGACGTGCCGGTCTCGTGCTATCCGAATGCGGGACTGCCGAATCCACTGTCGGCGACGGGCTTCGATTTGGGGCCGGACGATATGGCCCGGTACTTGAGCGAGTTTGCGCGCGAAGGCCTCGTGAACCTTGCCGGCGGCTGCTGCGGCAATACGCCAGAGCACATTGCAGCGATTGCGAAAGCGCTGGACGGCGTGGCGCCGCGCAAAATTCCGGCCGCGCCGGTCGCAGAAGCCTGCGGCATTGAGAGCGCGACATGAGCGCGGGCGCGGCGAAGCCGGTCGAGACGAGGCCGCTGCGGTTGTCTGGATCGCAGCCCTTCACCCAACAGCCCGGCGTCTTCATCCTGATTGGCGAGCGGACCAATGTGGCCGGATCGCCGAAGTTCGCCAGGCTCATCAAGGATGGCAAATACGACGAAGCAGTCAGCGTGGCCCGCCAGCAGGTGGAAAACGGCGCGAACGTGCTCGACATCTGCATGGACGAGGGCATGATCGACGGCGTGGCCGCGATGTCGCGCTTTCTGCATCTGCTGCAGAGTGAGCCCGAAGTGGCGAAAGTTCCGTTCATGATCGACTCCTCAAAGTGGGAGGTGATCGAGGCGGGGCTGAAATGCCTGCAGGGCAAGGGCATTGTGAACTCGATTTCGCTCAAGGAGGGCGAGGCGAAGTTCCGCGAGCATGCGCGCGCGATTCTGAAGTACGGAGCTGCGGCGGTGGTGATGGCCTTCGACGAGCAGGGGCAGGCCGCGAGCTTCGAAGAAAGGATCAAGATTTGCGAACGGGCTTACCGGATCCTGACGCGCGAGCTGTGCTTTGCGCCGGAGGACATCATCTTCGACCCGAACGTCCTGACAGTAGCCACGGGGATGGAGGAGCACAACAATTATGCGGTCGATTTCATCCGGGCCACGCGATGGATCAAGGAGAACCTGCCGCACGCCAAGGTAAGCGGCGGCGTGTCGAATATCTCGTTCAGCTTTCGCGGCAACAACAAGGTGCGCGAGGCCATGCATGCGGCGTTTTTGTATCACGCGATTGGCGCGGGCCTGGATATGGGCATTGTGAACGCGGGCATGCTGGAGGTGTACGAGGAGATTGAGCCGGAGCTGAAGGAGCTGGTGGAGGATGTGCTGCTGAACCGGCGTCCGGATGCGACGGAGCGGCTGGTGGAGTTTGGCGAGAAGCTGAAGGCTGCGGGCGCGGCGGGCGCGGGCGAAGAGACTGACGCGAGAAAGGTCGAAGAGTGGCGGCAGGGCACGGTGGAAGATCGGATTTCGCACGCGTTGGTAAAGGGAATCGACGAGCACATTGAGGCGGACGCTGAAGAGGCGCGCGTGAAGCTGGGCCGGCCGCTGGCGGTGATCGAGGGCCCGCTCATGGACGGCATGGGCGTGGTCGGCGATTTGTTCGGTGCGGGCAAGATGTTTCTGCCGCAGGTGGTGAAGTCGGCGCGCGTGATGAAGAAAGCGGTCGCGTACTTGACGCCGTTCATGGAGGCGGAGAAGGCGTCGATGGCTGCGGCCGGCGCTAAGGTCAAGGCGCAGGGCAAGATCGTGCTCGCGACGGTGAAGGGCGACGTGCACGACATCGGGAAGAACATTGTGGGCGTGGTGCTGGCGTGCAACAACTACGAAGTGATCGACATGGGCGTGATGGTGCCCGCAGAGAAGATTCTGGAGCGGGCGCGCGAGGCGCGGGCCGACATCGTCGGCCTGAGCGGGTTGATTACTCCGTCGCTCGACGAGATGGTGCACGTGGCGCGCGAGATGGAGCGCCAGGGAATGAAGCTGCCGCTATTAATTGGCGGGGCAACCACGAGCCGCGCGCACACAGCGGTGAAGATCGCGCCCCACTACAGCGAGCCAGTGGTGCACGTGCTGGATGCCAGCCGAGCTGTGCCGGTGACGACGAGCTTGTTGAGCGACGAGGGCAAACCGGAGTTTGTGGCGCGACACAAGGCAGAATATGACGCTCTACGCAAGGCGCACGCCGCGCCGCGAAGGGCAACGATTCCGCTCGCGACCGCGCGGGCGAGGCGGACGCCGATCGAGTGGCGGGCGGAAGACTTGCCGAGCCCGGCCTTCACAGGCTTTCGGGTCTTGGACGAGTTTCCTCTTGGGCAACTGCGCGAGTTCATTGACTGGAGCCCGTTCTTTCACACGTGGGAATTGAAGGGTGTGTATCCGCGGATTCTTGAGGACGAGAGGCAGGGCGAGCAGGCGCGACAGATTTTTGCGGAAGGGAACGCGCTGCTTGATCGGATCGTGAAAGAAAAACTGATCACCGCGCGCGGCGTGTACGGATTTTTTGCGGCGAATGCGGTGGGCGACGACGTGGAGCTGTACGCGGACGAGTCGCGCGGGAAGGTGCTGACGACGCTTCATTTTCTGCGGCAGCAATCGGATCGGGAGGGCAACGAGCCGTGCCGGTCGCTTGCGGATTTTGTCGCGCCGAAGGAGACAGGACTCAAGGATCACGTGGGCGCGTTCGCAGTGACGAGCGGGATCGGCCTGAGGGAACTGTGCGATCGTTTTCGTGCCGCCCACGACGACTACAACGCGATCATGGCGGAGGCGCTTGCCGACCGGCTGGCCGAAGCATTCGCGGAGTGCCTGCACAAACGCGTGCGCGACGAGTGGGGATACGGCCGAAGCGAGAACTTGAGCAAAGACGAGCTGATTCACGAGAAGTATCGCGGTATCCGGCCGGCGCCGGGGTATCCGGCGTGTCCCGATCATACGGAGAAGGCAACGCTGTGGCGGCTGCTCGACGTGGAAAAGAACGCGGGCATCGAGTTGACGGAGTCGTTTGCCATGTGGCCGGGGTCGAGCGTAAGCGGGTTCTACTTTGCGCATCCTGAGAGCCGCTACTTCAGCCTGGGGAAGATCGATCGCGAGCAGGTGGAGGATTACGCGCAGCGCAAGGCGATGAGCGTGGCCGAAGTGGAGCGCTGGCTGGGGCCGAACCTGAACTACGAACCGGGTGCGTGACCCGCCGCGCGTGCCTATGCGACGGGCGACGGCGATGAACTGCTCCAAACGCGGAGCAATTCCCGCGAAATAAGCCGGGCGCGACGATCGAACATTCCTTTTGTCATCGCCCGTTCAAAAATAATTTGCAGCGCGCGCGAAACTTTTGAATCCTGCGTGGGTTCATCCGGGTAATTGGGGATTTCGCGTTCAATCCAGCTCGCGGAGAGTGGATCTCCGCGAGGCGCGGGGGTATTTTTGCCTTGGAGGGCAGAATATGAAGCGCACTCTGTTTGTGGTTTTCTCACTTCTCGTGACGCCGTCGTTGTTTGCCGACGCCGGCATGCGGCTCATCCCGGCCGGCTCGCTGGTTTCGTGCACGACAGGCGACGGCAGAATCTCATCGCAGTCCACCGCCGTCGGCGATCCGGTGTTGTGCAAGGTGCAATTCCGGCGCGGCAATTTCATGCTGCCTTACGGCAGCTATCTGGGCGGGCAGTTCGCTGAATACAAGGATCCCGGCCACTTTGTTGGAAAGGGCTGGATGCAGCTCGATTTCGACCGAATATACGTGGGCGACACCGTGGTTCCCATCAACGCCAAGGTTGTGGACGTGCCGGGCTACAAGATCGACGCACAGGGACGCATCCTGGGCAAGGGACACGCAGCGCGCGACATCACGCTTTGGTGCATTCCGGTGCTGTGGCCGATTGATTTGCTGATGCTGCCGGCGCGGGGCCCAAGGCCGGCACTGAAGTCAGAGACCACGATGACATTGCGCGTGATGGACGACATCGAGGTGCCGGTGGTTCCGGGTCCGCAGCGCGATCCGTACGGGCTATACCAACGCGGGCCTCAGTCGTACGCGCCCGAGCCATCGCCGCCCACCGAGGCGCCCGACCAGGGACCGGAAAACGCGTATGCGCCCGAGCAGCCTGAAGCTCCGGCTGAGCAGCCTGCGCCTCCGGCGATGGCTTATGCGCCGCCGGTGGCGTATCCCGCGCCGGTGGTTATGCCCTACTTTGCGCCGTTTCCGCCCGTCGTGGCGTATGGCGGAGTGGTCGTCGGGCCGCGAGCGGCCTGGGCGTACGGGCCAAGACCATACGTGAGAGGACCGATTGCGAGGCCATATGTGGCGCGACCCTATGCGCCCGCAGTGCGGGCCTATGGGTACGGATATGCCGGACGCGGATTTGCTGCCGGCGGCTATGCAGCGCGCGGGCCCATGATGGCGATGCGCGCCGGCGCCGCGTTCAGCGGAAGAGTGCGTTAATACAAGTCAACAGAAAACACTGTAAGGGGAATTCCGGCCGGAGCGAACCTGCGAAAATTGCAGGCGCGCTTCGGCCGTTTGTTTGGCGTGTGCACGCCACCGGGGAAATAAGCGCCGGCTGGGAATCGAGTGTGTAACGAGTTGATCAATATGTGAGCAGGATTTTTGCGCGGTTTTTGCGGGAGTTTGACCGTGCGTTTACAGACTTGCCGGGATACTGGACGCGTGGTTTCACATATTCGTCCAAAGGTTCCCATGAAGTTGGCTCTGGACGGCGGCTCGTTGGTGGAGATTTCGCTGCCGGCTGGCATCCCATTCAAGCAAGCGCCGGCGCGGGCCGCGCGCATTCATGCCGATGTGGGCCGCTACCGGCTGCGGCTTGCCGAAACACGGCAAGACCGCGAGGCTGCTTGCCGGCTGCGGTTCAGGGTATTCAATATCGAGCTGGGCGAAGGGCTGGAGAGCTCATACGAGACGGGCCTCGACACCGATCGCTTCGACTCGATCTGCGACCACCTGATCGTCGAGGACAAAGTGAGTCGCCGCGTGGTGGGAACGTATCGCATGCAATCGGGCGAAACGGCGGTGCGCAACGCCGGCTACTACTCCGAGCAGGAGTTCAACCTCAAGCCGTATGAGCCGCTGCGGCCGGGAATACTCGAGCTGGGGCGCGCATCGATTGACCGCGAGCACCGTACGCCGGAAGTGCTTATGTTGCTGTGGAGAGGAATTGCGAAGTATGCTACCAGCATGGGGCTTCGTTATTTGCTCGGTTGCTCTTCTTTGAACTCCAATGACCCGGCTGAGGGTTGGCAGATGTATCGCCAGCTTGAGAATTTCAGGGTTCCCGCGGAGTTTGAGACGACGCCGGCCGAAGCGTATGCGTGCCCAAAAGAGCTGCAGAGCATGGACGCACAGCAGTCCGCCTGCCAGAACGATCGATTTGCGCGGGAGAGTTCCGATCCGGCGCGCGTTTCCCCCGCGGTGAAGGTTCCCAAGCTGCTGAAAACCTACCTTGCCATTGGCGCGCGCATCGCAGCAGCGCCGGCATGGGACCGCGAGTTCCGCACCATCGACTTTCTGACGCTTCTTGACCTGGAGTTGCTTTCTCCGGCGGCGCGCCACCGTTTTCTCGCGCCATTGACGCCGTGACACTGCGGCGCATCCGGCGCGCTGTGGCGCTGGCATTCGTTCTGGCATTCTGCGTTCTGCGCTACTGGCTGCGACGTTTGCGCGGGCCCATGACGCTGGAGCGGCGTGCGCTATGGCTGCAGTCGTCGGCACGATCGATCCTGAAGGCGCTGGACATCGGATCCGAGGTTGAAGGCGAGCCGCCTTCATGCGGCCTGGTCGTGGCAAATCACCTGAGCTACCTCGACATCGTCATCATCAGCGCGGTGATGCCGTGCTTTTTTGTGGCCAAAATGGAAATCGTCGGCTGGCCGTTCTTCGGCAAGGCGGCGCGGACGGGCGGAACGATCTTTCTCGACCGGTCGAGCATGGCGAGCGCGACAGCGGTTGCCGAAGTAATGACCGAGCGGTTGGAACTTCCGGTGCCGGTGCTGCTTTTCCCCGAGGGCACGAGCACGGATGGTGCGCAGGTGCTCAGGTTCCATTCGCGGCTCATCGATCCTGCGACGAGGGCAGGCTCGCCCATCACACCAGCCGCGGTTCGCTATGTGATCGACGGCGATGTGGAGGAGCGGGAGCTGTGCTGGTACGGCGACGCAGCCTTTATCGCGCATCTTTGGAAGGTGCTGGGCGTCGAGGGCTTCTCAGCGCAGTTGTGGTTCGGTGAGCCGCAGATTTATCCGCACCGGCGCGAGGCGGCCGACGCGACGCACGCGCAGATCACTGCCTGGCGCGAAGCCAACGCGCTCGAGACGGAAAGCGCGATGGCGACGCAATAGGTCCGGCCGGAGCGCATCACGCGCTTTGCCGTACAGCAGGGCCCGCGCCGTGAAGCGAAGCTCCACCAGGAACAAGCGACGATTGCGGGATGCGCGTGGACGCGGCAACCCAGCGCATGACGCCCGGTGCGAGCGTGAGAGCCGCCAGCGCGGCGGTGCGGCCGCCGTGCGTGACCGCTGCGCGTGAGAGCCATGTGGAGAGGGTCATGGAGTGAGTGAGTTGCTGGCGGAGGGTACGGGTATAGTCCGCGGCGCTCGAGCCGGAGAGGAACATTTGTGCGGCGAGGGCGGCGCTGTGGAGAGCAATGGAGATGCCGTCGCCGGTGAAGGAAGGGATGACTGCAGCCTGGTCGCCGACACACCAGAGGCCGCCCGATTCCCCAGCGAGGTAGCCGTAAGGAATGGGCGAGATGGCGAGCGGGCGCGGCCAGAGTGGCGTTGCGCCATCGAGCAGTTGGTGAAGGTGGCGGTTGCGGCGGAGGATGGATGCTAGCAACTGTGGCCAGCCGCCGACAGAGCGCAACGCCGAGCGGCGGACAACGAAGCAGAGGTTGGCGATCGAGTCTTCAATCAGCGACAGGCCGCCATACCCGCCGGTAAAGAGATAGAGGTCCATCGAGTCACGGAGCGCGGCAACCTGTGCCGGCGCGAGCTGCCAATGCATTTTGAATCCGACGAGGTTGGATTGCCGGGCGTGGGTGCGCGGGAAGCCACGTAAGTCGTGCTTGCCGGTGGCGAGAAAAACGGTGGAGGCGCGGATGAAGCGGCCGTTGCTGAGAGTGACGCGCCACCCGTTGCTTTCAGGCGTGAGCGACTCGGCGCTGAAACCGCGCATGATGCGGCAGCCTTTTTCTTCCGCGCAGGCGAGCAGATGCGCGTCGAGGACGCGGCGCGAAAGCGAGAGCGCATGAAATGGAAGCGGCGCTTCGACAATTTTGTTTCCAGCGGAGAGGCGGACGTTGCCGATGGTGGTAGCGCCGAGGTCGAGCGGCGAGATGCCGGCTTGTTGAAGGTAGTCGACGGCTTCGCGGCTGAGAAACTCGCCACAAACTTTGTCGTGCGGGCCGGGCTCTTTCTCGAGCAGTGTCACGCTGCGGCCCGCGGCAGCGAGGCGAAGTGCAACCATGGCACCGGCGGGACCGCCGCCGATGACAAGGTGTTCGACGCTGCGAGGGGGAGCGGTCATGGCGACTTTCTCCGGCTGACACACAGGCGCGCAGGCCTGAACGGTTGTATGGCGACCGAGCGGAGATCGAGGCCTGCGGCGGTGCACATGCGCTGCCAGTCTTCGCGCACGAAGGCGCGCGCGATGGAGACAGGGCCGTCGTTTTGCACGAAGGGATGGAGGCGCGCAAGTTTCGAAAACATGCGAAGCAGATGATAGGGGATCGCGGTGCGGGAGAGATCGTTGATGAACCAGCCGATCGTCGCGTGGCGCTCCATCCACTCGATGAAGCGGATGACGTCGCTCTCGATGAGGTGGTGGGTGAAGAGCGAACTGATGACGAAGTGAACGGGCTTGTCCGGCTGTTGAGCGAAGACGTCGGACGCTACCCAGCGGATCGCGCTTGCGGGAGGTGTGGCTTCGGCCGCGATGGCGACGGCGTCGGGGTTGATGTCGAGGCCGGTGAGTTCGACAGCCATGCCGCGCGCGCGGGCCCAGCGCTCGATCCGGCGCATCGTGTCGCCGTAGCCGCAGCCTACGTCGAGGATGTGGAGCGGCTCGGCTGTGCGAGGGGACGCGGCAGTGTCGAGCCACTGGAGAATGGGCCGGTAGCCAAGGAACCAGCGATTGAGGCGCTCAAGATCGCGCAGGCAGGCGCGGAGTTCCTCGCGGGTGCACGGCTCATCGATCATTTCGGTGAGCTCGGCACGCCGGCGGAAATCGATCGCCTCAGACGGCATGAAACATCATGGTCTCCGCGGTGACGCCCGGCCCGAACGACATGGCGCAGCCGAGTTGTCCGGGACGGGCGCGCTGCATCAGCCGCTGCAGGACAAACATCACCGACGCCGACGACATGTTGCCGCAGTTAAGCAGGATGTTGCGCGAGTCGGCCAGCGACTCAGGAGAGAGCGCGAGACCCTGCTCGGCGGCGTCGAGGATGGTGCGGCCACCGGGATGGACTGCCCAGAGATCGATGGAGGAGAGCGCGTTACCGTGCGTGATCCGGCTGCCCGCCTCGGCGAGTGCCTGACGCAACTGGCCCGGAACCTGGCCGGAAAGATGCATATCGAAGCCCTGCTCACCGATGCGCCAGGTGATGAGGTGATTGGTGCCGGAGAGGTTTACGGCGAGAAAGCCGTCAAGCGCGAAGCCGGCCGGCTTCGCGCTGACCAGATAAGCGGCACAGCCATCGGCGAAGACCAGGAAAGCGAGCAACTGCTCGAGATCCTGTGTTTCCTGCATGTGCAGCGAGCAGAGCTCGAGGCTGAGCAGCAGGACCCGTGCGCCAGGCTCGGAGCGAACGATGTGGCGCGCGACCTTGAGGGCGTTGATGGCGGCGTAGCAGCCCATGAAGCCGATGAAGGTGCGCTCGACGGAGGGGTTGAGTTTGAGCGATTCGACCACTTCGCAGTCGAGGCCGGGCGCGTAGAGGCCGGTGCAGCAGGTGACGATGACGTGGGTGATGCCTTCTCGCTCCTCTTCCGTGAGGCCCAGCTTGGCCAGGGCGCAGCGCGCAAGTTGCGGCGCGAACTGCTCGAAGGCCTGCATGCGGCGCGCCGTGGAGGGAAAGCTTCCGCGCACGAAAAGAGCGTCGGCGTCGCGCAAAGTGCCATCGTCGGTAACGATCGGCTTGAGGAAGGAGAATCGATGGTCGATCGCCGCAAGACGAATCATGCGGCGAAAGAGATTCCTGGGCGTGCCCTCAGGCAGCATGGAGTGGGCAAACTCGATGAACGCCGGGTGCATGTCGTGTGGAGGGACCGCCGTGGCGATGCGGTTGAGATAGGCAGTCGTCATGGAGCCTCCGGGGAGAGTCGCGATCTGTTCCGAACAGCATACCGTGAAGGGCGCCGCCGAATTGCAAGCGGCGTGTCATTCCATTGCAATCATTGGACGCGCCGGATAAAGATTGGGATTCACGAGGCCTGCTGCCGAGGGGCGGCCGTGGAGCCGCGGACCACAAGGCTGGTAGAGACGAGGAACTCGCGCTGCAGCCTGGGATTCGCGCCGTCCTCGATCTGGGCGTGAAGGGCATTGAAGGCCGCGCGGGCAAGATCCGCACGCGAGAGGCGGATGCTGGTGAGCGGGGGCAGCGTGAATTCGGCGAAATCGATGTCGTCAAGGCCGACTACGGAGAGATCGTGGGGCACGCGGAGGCCTGCCAAATAGGCCGCGCGGAGAACGCCGATGGCGGTCATGTCGTTGGAACAGACGAGGGCAGTGGGACGCGCGGCGAGCTTGTTCAACTGCTCGAAGCCCGCAACGCCTCCCTTCAGCGTGTGATCGCACTCGATGACCCATTTCTTTTGCAGCGGCAAGCCGGCGGATTGCATGGCGGCGCGGAAGTCGTTCTCGCGCGTGATGGCCGAGTGCAGGCTGTGCGGGCCGGCCAGAAAGGCAATGGCACGGTGGCCGAGCTCGGCAAGGTGGCGAACGGCCGCGTTAATGCCGGTGGAGTAGTCGAGCAGAATGGTGCTGGCCTTGGGGTCGTCGAGCTTGAATTCGGCGAGCACGATGGGCACGCCGCGGTGCGTGAGCTGATCGAGGACGGGCTCTTCCTCGCCGAAGGTCATTACGGCGACGCCGTCGACTTTGCGCTCCAGCATGCGCCGCGCACACATGGCAAGCACCTCGGGATCGCTATTGGTGGAGCTGACAAGAATCTCGTAGCCACGGGAGACGGCGATTTCTTCGAAGCTCTGGATCAGCTCAGGGAAGAAAGGGTTGGTGATGGTTTCGACAATGATGCCGAGGAGGCGGCTGCGGCCCGAAACCAGCGTGCGCGCATGGGTGTTGGGCAGATAGTTGAGCTGCTTGATCGCCTGCCAGACTCGTTTGCTGAGGCGCTCGCTGACCAGCGGTGAGCCGTTCATGGCTCTTGAGACCGTGGCGATGGAAACCTTGGCCACGGCGGCAACAGCGCGAATGTCGGGGAGTTTGACGGTTGTCTTGCGTTTTGGTCTTCGAGCCACGAACCAATCCTAATGCAGCGGAACGGACTGCAAGGAGAAAAACAATTCGATTTTCCACCGGGTTTTTCTGCGCCCCGGGGCACGAGGCGGGTCAGGATCTTTCAGAGATCAAGAGGCGCAGGTCGCGAAGGTTGTGGCCGGTGGGGCCGGTGACGACGGAATCGCCGATTGCGGTAAAGAGAGGACAGGCATTGAACTCGGCCAGCGATCGCTCGGGATCGAAGCCGAAGGTGCGGGCGCGGGCAACGGTGGTGGGATCGGCGATGGCTCCGGCCGATTGCGTGTTGCCGTCGATGCCGTCGGAGCCTGCGCTGAACACGGTGAGAGACTCGCCGGGATGGTTGGCGAGTTCGAGCGCGCAGGCCAGAGCGAACTGCTGGTTGCGCCCGCCGGCGCCGGGTGTGCGGGTAAGAGTGACTGTGACCTCGCCGACGGAGATGAGACAGAAGCGATCGTGCTTGACGCGGAAGGTGTCGAAGCGCTCCAGCAGGTAGCGCGCCGCATCGGCGTAGTCCCAGTCGTCGCAACTGTTGTCGACCATCACGTGATAGCCGGCTTCGCGCGCCAGCGCGCGGGCATTCTCGACCAGGTCGTGGCTGGAGAGGAGGATTTCGAAAACGGAATCGCGAAAAGCCTCGTCTTCGCCGCTCATGCTGTCTGCCGAGGTCATGCGGCGGGGCCGCGCGGCGTCGGCCCACGGCAGCCTGGGCAGAAACGAGGGGCGCCAGCCTTTGTTGCCGGGCGACTCGGGCAGGTCGGCCCGCTCAAAGAACTCGCGGATGGACACGGGCATTCGAGGGCCGAGATCGTACTTCTGCATCAACTCGCGCACGTCGGCCACCGTTGAATGGTCGGGCGTCGTGGGGCCCGAGGAAAGCGCGTCGAGCGAGCGCAGGGGAACGTCGGGCAGCAGGAGGCTCACTTTGAGCGATTCCGGCGCGGCCATGGCCAAACGGCCTCCCTTTACTGCGGAGAAATGCTTGCGGAGGGTGTTGATTTCGTTGATGGGCGCGCCCGATGCGAGCAGCAACTGGTGGAAGGCGATGGTGTCTTCAAGCGTGATGTGCGGGTCGAGAGGCAGGTCGAACAAGGCTGAGCCACCGCCGGAGATGAGGAAGAACACGAGAGTGTCTTTCTTTGCCTTGCGCAACAGGGCGAGCGCGGCGCGGGCAGCGGCGAAGGAGTCTTCGTTGGGGAGGGGATGTCCGCCCTCGAAGTAACGAAAACGCCAGTTGCGCGCCGTGGGCAACTGGTTGGAACAACAGATTCCGCGCAGGCCCTTGCGGCGCTTCATACGCTCGAGCAGGATCTGGAGCATGGGGCTGGCAGCTTTGCCAAGGGCGATGACGAAGATGCGTCTAAAGGCGGAGAGATCGATGGCGGCAGGGCCGCTGCCGTCAGGCATAAGGCGGAGCAGCGCGTGGTCCTCGAAGCGCAGCCGGCGGTCGAAGGCGGAGGCGATGTTACACGCCTTCAGCGCGCCAGTAAAGATTTCCGTGGCCGAGGTGTGCATGGCGTCGAGAGCGGCGTCGCCGACCTGGGTCATGGCAGCAATTCCTCAGGACTATTGACGTTGGCGGAAATCATTTCACTTCTGATTTTACGCTCAAACGGTGAATGAATTGTGCGCGTGGAACTGCAGATGAGCGGCTTCAAAAAGCATTCCGTGGAAAAAGCGGAACGGATCGTGCAAGATGCGATGGATGGCCGTCCCGGCCAGGCACAAGGCAGCAGCGCTCGGCCGGAACGGAGTGGGTGGCGGCGGCGTGCCAGCTACGGCCGCTACGGTATTCTGGCAGCATCATGAACGATCGCTCGAATTCGGTTCCTCTAGACCCGGTTGGGCTGACACGCCAGCTATGCGAGATCGAATCGACAACCTACCACGAGGGCGCTGTGGGCGATTTTCTCGCGGAGTTTCTTGCGGGCCGAGGTTGGGAGGTGGAAAAGACGCCGGTGGCGCAGCCGGCAGAAAGCGCAAGCGCGGGGCCGCGTTGGAATGTGTATGGCGGCGTGCGGGAGCAGACACCGGACCTGGTTTTTTCAACGCACATGGACACAGTTCCGCCGCACATTCCATTCAGCGAAGACGCGGAGTTCATGCATGGGCGTGGCGTGTCAGACGCGAAGGGAATCATTGCGGCGCAGGTGGCGGCGGCAGAGGTGCTGCGCGCGGCAGGGCTGCGGATTGGTTTGTTGTTTGTATCCGGCGAGGAGCGGGATTCGGCGGGCGCCAAGGCAGCGAATCTGAGGCCGAAGGGCAGCCGCTTTCTGATCAACGGCGAGCCCACGGATAACAAGGTGGCGCTGGCCTCGAAGGGCGCGCTGCGCGTGGTGTTCCGCTCCACGGGCAAGATGGCGCACTCGGCGTATCCGGAACTCGGCGACAGCGCGGTGCACAAGCTGGTCGAGGTGCTGGCGAAGCTGCTTAAGCTGGAGTTGCCGGTGACCGAGGACGCAGGGCCAAGCACGCTCAACATTGGGCAGATCCACGGCGGGCACGCGCCGAACGTGATCGCGGACAAGGCCGAGGCGCAGGTGCTGGTTCGCCTGGTGGGCGACTCGGCGCAGGTGAAGGCCGCGCTGCTCAAAGCGGCAGAGGGATTGGCGGAGGTCGACTTCACGCTGGAGATTCCGTTTGTGCGCCTGCGCGCGCCCGAGGGATTGCCGACCATGGTGGCAAAATTCACGACCGACATTCCGCAGTTGAGCAATTGGGGCGAGCCGCTGCTGTTGGGCCCGGGCAACATTCACGTGGCGCACACGCCGAACGAGCGGCTGGCGAAAAAGGAGCTGCTGGAGGCGGTGGAGCTGTACGTGAAGGTGGCGAAGCGGTTGCTTTGCTGATAACCGCCGCGAGAGGAAGATTTCAACGCATCGTTCCTGACGCTGGAGCCAAGGAACCTGGGGCTGCAATGGGTTGGCGAAGGCCCGCTTATCAGGGCTTGGCGTAGGCTGTCGCCGCAGCGGGCGATCGGAAGGCAAAGTCTGCATCCGCGGAGCTGCGGTTCATGATGGGATGCTGGTGCATTCCCTGTGCGGAAACGGTTTGCGAGACTTGCTTCGAGACTGAGTCGTAGACCTGGCTCAAAGGTGTTTCGCCCTTGCCGCTTTTGAGGGCCTGCAGCAGATAGTAGGTGAAGTAACCATGGTGGAGCTGGCTGCTCTCGAGCGATTCTTCGTTGACCTCGCTGGCAGCCATGACGATGCGGCCCGTTCCGTCAGTCATGTGCGTGAGCATGGCGCCGGAGGGAGCGCTGTCGGCAAGGGGCTGGCCGGATTGAGCGGCGCCGCGCGCAGCGCCGCCACTGTAGCAAGTGTCGAGAAAGACGGCGGTGCGCAAGGCCTTCATGCGCGTGGCTACGGCGTTGGCCAGCTCGACCATGGGATATGCCGTGGCGTAGAGCGCGTCCTGGTCGAGGTTTCCGCCGGAGTAGACCACGGTGTCATAGGTGACGATGTAGTTGGCGCCACCGGCGGAGTCGGCGCTGCGCGGCGTGCCGTGCGTGGCCAGGTAAATCACGACGAGATCGTTGGGTTGGGCGTGGCGTGCAATCCAGTTGAGCTGTTCCTTGATGTTCTTCGTAGTGGCCTGATCGTCGGTGAGCAGGTGAACGTTATCCGCGGGAAATCCGCCGATGTTGGGGTCCTTGAGCGCGTCGGCCATTGCGTTGGCGTCGGCGGTGGTGTAGTTGAGATGAGGAATCTGAGTGTCGGTGAACTGGCCGATGCCGACAACAAGAGCCCACTTCTGCTGCACCGGGCCGGGACGCACGGGTGGCGCGGCGGGCGCAGGCGTCGTGCCCTGATCGGTTTCAAAGCCGCGCGAGGCCGGCGTGGAGAGCACCAGCGGATTGAGGCCATCATTGAGCGCTTCTGAGCCGTTGAAGCGCGCCTTGTCGAGCGAGTAATTGGCAAGGGCTTCGTGGCCGAGGCGCTTCTCGACGAGGCTGCGGTAGTACCAGGCGTCTCCAAGCTCGGGACACTCTGAAACGGCGTGCTTGAGAAGCTCTAAAGCATCTTGAAAGGCGTCGTTGCCGCTCTGCGGAGTGATCCGCTCCAGGGCTTGAACCACCAGGTCCTGCCCGGCGCCGCATCGGATTCCCTGCGCCACGGCACGAGGATGCGCGAACAGCGTTGCCGCGAGCAGCGCAAGAATAACGGCGACAGGACGAATGCGGAGGGTCATCTCTGGGCTACGTGACCGCCGGCAGTTGCCGGCTTCCTGGTAGATCGAGCCTTCATTGCAGCCAGCACGCGCGCGCTCACACCGCTGCTGGCGAGTGTTTGCTGGCCCGCGGGAGTCAGGTCGAAGTCGATGGCATTGGCGCCGTTGATCGCCTGGATGATGATGCCGTCATCCATTCCGGACTTGACCATGGCGATCACCTGCGTGTTGTTCAGCCCTTTGTGTACAGGCACCGGCGGCTTTTTTGCGGCCTGCGTCTTCATCTCGGCGAGGAGGTGCGGGCTGACCCCGTTACTGGTGAGCGTCTTCTGCCCGCCAGGCGTGAGGTCGAAGTTGATTGCGTCGGCCCCGCGAATGGCCTGGATTACTATGGCCTCGTCCATGCCGGCCTTGACCATGGCGATGACCTGCGCATTGGTGAGGCCCTTGGCTGAATTGCCTGCAGGCGGATTGTTTGCTGCGGTCTCCGCTTCAGCCTTGGCGCGCGCCGCCTCCTCGTGTTCCCGGTTCAGTTCCTTGTAGTGGGCGATGGCGGTTTCGATGCGCTTCTGCGGCGCGAGGAAGTACTTCTCGTCAGGCTTGGCGTCGATGGCCTTGCCGTAATTGATGGCGGCCTGGTCGAGATATTTCATGGCCGCTTTCTCGTCTTCGGCCTGATACGCGAGCGCCTCGTAGGCTACGCCGATATCGTAGAGCCGGTAGGCGTCTTCCTCCGGTTTGGGAAATGCCGGCGCGGTCTCGAAGGTTTCCAGCGCTCGCTCCCACAGTCCCGTCTGGGCAGCTTTGTCGCCCTCGTCGAGCGGACCCTCCTTTTTCGCGAGGAAGACAGCCACGCTTTCATCCGTGTTGACGATATGCTCTGCGATCTGCTGCACCGCATCGAGGATCAGGCGCGAGCGCACATCGGCAAGGGTGGGGGCAGTGTTGTCCTCAGTTTTCTGGCCTTTCAAACGGTTCCACGAGCCACTCAGCGACCCCATGACGCCGTGGGACGTGGAGATTCCCGAGCTATCGAACTGCTCATCGTAGTTTGAAGTAACGTTGTCGGAAATCAGGGTTTCGCCATTGCCCGTTTTCGCCTGGAACGAGACGGTCAGTTTGCCGGAGATGCGCTGAAATTCCTGCGTTTTCGGGCTGTTCTTGGTAAGGGCAACCGCCGGCGCCCGCGTCACGATCTGGTGCGGTTGAGCATATTCGGTTATGCGGCAGGTGATGATCGCGTTGGGTTTTTCATCCTCGCGAAGGTTGGGATTGTCCTTGAGCAGCTCGGTTTCGAGAAGCGCCTGGAAATCGTAGGGGAGGGCGCCGTCATCGCCGCCCGAGGTCACGACAACCTTGATTGAGTCTCCGGGCAGACGGATGAGCGCCGGAAGCTTGCGCTGGAGAGTGACTTTCTCCTTGGCTGCACCAAAATTCTGGGCGCCGGCGGGCGCTGCCATCAGCGCCCCGATGCCCAACGAAACTATGACAAGATTCTTCGCCGAACGGCTCATCTCGACCCCCATCGATTAACCGTGTGTAGCCGCCGCCGGCCCCACCCGGCGGCGCAATTTCCAGGACCTACGAATTGACCCTAGCATACCTGCGTATCAAGTTGTTCGTCGCCAAATTTACTTGCTTTTCGATGGCCCGCCCTTCTTCGAGCCCGACCCCCCGGAAGACCCCGAAGACGAAGGGGCAGACCCTCCGAGCAGCCCGCCGAGCCCGCCGGACGACCCGCCCGAGCCGGAACATGAGGCGGGCACTGCCGCGACGCCGATTCGCATTGAGGCATAGGTGACGCCCGGAAGCGCAGTTTCCGCGCGCTCCGCAAGGGGAAGGTTCGGATCTGCATCCTTGGCCACCAGGTAACCCTGCACGAGATCGAGATTGGGCAGCGCTTTGGCCAGCTCGTCGACGTGCCTCTGCGGGATCATCAGGTAGTCGCCGGCAACCAGCCCGATATATTGCGGCTCGCGGTCGGGCGCGTCCAGCGCCTGTTGCGTTGCCACGGCGGTGATCAGGTTGCCGGCCATGATGAACCTGGTGCGATCTTCCCAGTAGCTAAGGGCCTCAGTAAACGTGCTGAGAGCAGGCACGCTGATGGCAGGGAGGCTGACAAGGGGAGCGGCCGCCTTTCCGGCCTCGATCATCAGGTTCAGAGCCTTGATGAACATCGATTGCTGGGCAGCCTTCGACACGTTGACCGACATTTTCCCGGTTCCCTTAGTCAGCAGGATCTTGCTGGTGCCCTGCGTTGCCTGGACCGACCGGAAGCCCATGGCGTCGAGGGAGATTTTGCCCGCGGTGTTGGGGGAGATGGATGCAATAGCTGCCCATGCAAGTGGAGCAGCAATGTTGATGAGCGGATGAATTTGCGTGGCATCGACGCGCAATTGCGAGGCCTTGATATTGGCTTCACCCGCTCCCGGCCGGTACTGAGCCAGCGCGATGCTCACGGAGACGTCGCCATCGTGATCGAGCAACTCTTCTTTCTGGATGTCGGTGGCATAGCGGATGTGCCGCTTCTCCGCGTTGTAATGCAAATACTGCGTCTGGGCCTTGGGATCGGGTAGCTGATCCGTCGGGCCGCGCGAAGCCGATTTGTTGCCGTAGTCCGGACTGTAGGGGTTAACGGAGTCATAGAATCCGTTCCAGAAGCTATACGAGTCGTGAGGCAAATCGTCGGCGGAAGCTGCCCCCGACGGCTGCGTTTGTCCGGCGGCGAGCTGGGGAAGAAGCGTGGCGATCATGCCGAGCGCTGAAGCGTCGGCCATAAAAGCACGTCGAGAAACGGACATCGTACTACCTCCATCTGTTGCCGGAGTGGTTCATTGCGCCGCCGGCTGAACAACTGATTCGTGGACCCAATTCATGAAACCAGAAAATCGTTGAAGCCTAATTGGGCTCGCTCCTGGGAGCGCTGTGAACGGTCAGGAGACCGATACCCCAATTGGTGGGGACCTCGCCCGAAAATCCGCGAGTTCCTCCGCTGGTTTGATTCAGGAGTTTCTCGAGCGGCGATGACACGCCGCGCGTACCCCGCGATGCCACGCCCTCAAAATTCAGCACATAGGGATCTGCGAGAGGCTGCTCCGTGCTGAGGAGTATGAGCGTATCCACGCCATACGGCGGACCGATACGCAGGACCGGCGCGCCGGGAAGAACGAACTGGTGGCCGTTGTCGGAATCGTTGGGGAACTGATTCTCCGCGTAGTCGCGCGGATAAAGAACAGATCCCTGGCCATGGCAGTCGATGTCGAGCACATACACCCAGCGGCGGTCGATGACGCGGTCCTCGGATGCGAGTGCCAGCTTCAGCAGATCGCCCTGGTGCGTGGTCTGGTCAGCTGCGAGCGGCACACTGGCGCCCGACGGAAGAAGGGTGAGGGAATAGTACTCATCGGTGGAGGCGTCAGCGGGGCTGTTGGCCAACTCAAGCCAGCCGTGCACCTTGGCAAGCAGCGATGCGTAGTTGTTCAGCTTGGCGCTTGCGGCATCGATGGCAGAGGCATCGCTTACCCGAACCCAATCCGTGCGCACAGGGTAGGGTGATGTAGCGGAGCAACCCGGGCTATGCGGGGTCGCACTCGGAGAAGGCGGACCCGCAGCAAGCTCGCTCTTGTGGTACCAGGCGTATGCGGGGCCATCGGCCGTGACGACGCCGGTGAGCGCGTATTGCGCAAGCGAGAGATTGCCGGCGGCCTGAACGGCGCTTTCAGCACCCGAAGGCTTGAGTTTCGCAGCCAGCGCCTGTGACGGCGGCAAATTGACCCAGAGCTTCGCCCCGGCCGGGAGGTTCTTCCTAATCGCATCTGCAGTGAGCGGCGCGCCGAGATCGATCTGCGCCGTCGAGCCTGCCTGCTGCAGCGTCCAATGGGAGCCGTCCCAACTGAGGACGTGAGTCCATTGCTGTTCGGCGGGATCGGAGACCAGCGCTGCGCCTGATGCCTGCGCCTGCGCCGCCGCGGCGTCAATCTGTTCTTCGGTGAGATTCGAGGGCCACATCCAAACGAGTAACGGCGAGTTGTCGGCGGGAATCCATTTGGTCAGCTCGAAAATGTCGCCGGGTGCAACCTTTGCGCCCGCGGGACTGACAACTTGAGCCGAAGAACGCGCCAACCCGTTGAGATTGGTGATGCGCAGGACGACCTTCTGGCCCGAGCTATTGGGAATGGTGGCCGTAAATTCGCTGTTTTTGCCGAATCCTGCAGCGCTACCGATGTCGAGCGAGATGGTGCCGTCATCGCCGGTGCCGAGCGCAGCGGCGCGAACCTTGCCGGACTTCGTTGCGGCGCCGCCGAAGAGCGGCTCTTCACGGCGCACCGCGGAGGCGTCCAGGTCGGGATCCTGATCGGGCACGTTGCCGCCTGCCAGAACAGCCTTTACGCGCTGATAGACGACAGAGGCAGGCGTGTCGGCGGGCAGAGCCTGCAAAGCCTGAAGCAGGGCGGCGGTGAATGCGCCGTGCGGCTCAGCGTTGGCGTCGCCGGTCGGCATCTCCTTTGCGGTTTGATCCTGCTGCGCGGCTGATAAAACCAGAGCGGGATTGTCGGGGCGCTCTGTCGGTGCGAGAACCGGCTGGCCGTTGGGCAATGTGTCCGGCGCTTGATCGATGTCGCGCGGATCGAATGCCAGTTCGCGTTCGCGATACAAGGGCCCGATGCCACGGCTGATGCCGCCGGAGTGGCAGCTATCGAAGATCACGGTGAGGTGGACGCCTTTGTCGAGGGCGGCGCTGAAAATGCGCGTCATCTCGCGATCGCGAACGTCATAGCCGCCTTTGTAGGCGTCGGACGGAACCAGCGTAGTGTCGGCATGGACGTACTCGCCATTGACCAGAACGGTCAGCTTGTTGCCCTTGCTGTTGACGCGCAGCGAGCCGTGACTGGCGTCATAAAAAACCACGGTGTCGCCCTTCTGCGCCTCGTCCACAAGATATTTCTTCATGGCGGCGAGAATGCCGTCGCGCGTGGTGTCGGAGGCGGGAAGCACGACGATGCCAGGGCCCGGATGAGGCGCTGCAGGATTGGTGAGAAGGGCAACGTTCCTGGCCGGGAAGCCGAACTTGGGACTCGTGAGCAGGTCGGCCATGGCCTCGGCATCGTTGACCGAACCATCGAGATTCTGGAAGGCGCCCAATTCGCAGCGGCCATAGATGCAGCCCGCTGGATGATCCGCCGTTGTGCCCGGCGGCTGGTACAAGTTGATGCCGATCAGCAGGGCTCGCTCGGTTTGCGCGGAAGCCACCGAAGCGGCGAGTACGCAGACCAAGGCAGACGTGATGGCGACATACGGCTTCATGAGCGATCCAGTTGCGATCTCAAGACAGATCATTCTCCATTTGCCGCAGTCATGTCCGCGGACTTTGTGCCGCGTTTTGACGCCTCATGGACAAAGGACTACGCACTGCGCGGTTGTGCCGGTACACCGGGGGGAGGGTTTGCGTTGTAATACGCCGAATGAAACACCGCCAGCTAGAGGAAGTTGCTCAGCCGGCATTCAAAAGAACGGCACGCGTCAAGGCCCGTTTCCTGCGTTTTATCGACGTAAACGCAGGCGCAAGGGTTTCATGGAAAATCGTGCTTCTGTGGGGGGAGGAATTAAATCTAATCGAGTCCGAATCAAGAATGGCCTCGCAGGAATAGAAGAAGTATAGCTCTTCGAAGCAGCAATACGGCCAACAATCTTGAACCCCGTTGGCTCCGAGGGTTCGCGCGGACCATGCGGAGATTAATCGGGTGGCGATCCATGGGCAGGGAATGAACGTTTCGTCATTTCGGACATCGCATGAGGCCGTGGATGAGGAACAACTGGAATCGTGGAACAATCTTCTAACGCGCACGCGGGTTGGTGGGATGATTTTTCACGTCGATTGGCATTGGCATAACCGGACGCGGAACAGGAGAAAACGCGATCGATTCGGGCGCGGCTTGACAGCAGCTTCGCGTTGACTCTACTTTTCAGACTGCAATTTGTTTCATTAGCCATTCGCGGCGACAGCGATCTTCTGCTGGAGACAATGCTGTGTCACTCAGATACCCGTTGATTTCGTTGATCCTTTCCTGTGCCGCGGCGGCCCTGCTGGCGCAAGCTCCGACGGCTCCTGCAACCCCTGCTGCACAGCCCGCGACGCCGCGAGCACCATCATCTCCACCCAGCGTGGTGGCGGGCATCCCTGTGAACTACGACGAGGCCAAAGTGGGTGAGTACACGCTGCCCGATCCGCTCACGCTGAACAACGGGAAGAAGGTGAAGGACGCGAAGACCTGGTGGACGAAGCGGCGGCCGGAGATCGTGAAGATCTTCGAGACTGAGCAGTATGGGCGCGCTCCGAGAAGGCCGGCGGATGAGGCCTTCGATGTGACGGAAAAGGGCACGCCGGCACTTGACGGCAAAGCAATTCGCAGGCAGGTGACGATCTCGTTTTCAAAGGATCCGACGTGGCCGAAGATTCACCTGCTCATCTATCTGCCAGCCGGCGCGCACAAGCCGGTGCCGATGTTCTTCACCATCAATTTTGGCGCCATTCAGAATGCGGTGGACGATCCGGGAATCACGCCGGAGGAGGTTTGGGATCCGCGGACGAATACAAAAGTGATGCCGCCGAAGGGACGCGGATTCGGGCGGATTGATGTGGTGCCGCTGCTCGATGCCGGATTTGGCGTGGCGACGTTCTACTACGGCGACGTGGATCCCGATTCGTTGTCGGGATTTGCGAACGGAATCCGCGCACGGTACTTGAAGGCGGGCGAGACCCAGCGCGCCCCGGACGATTGGGGTTCGATCGCGGCCTGGGCGTGGGGCATGAGCCGCGTTGAAGATTACTTCGAGTCAGATCCAACGATCGATGCCAAGCGCGTGGCGATTCACGGGGTGTCTCGTCTGGGCAAGACGGTGATGTGGGCCGGAGCGCGCGACCAGCGTTTCGCCACGGTGATTGCCAGCTGCTCGGGCAAGGGAGGCGCGGCGCTGAGCCATCGCGACTATGGAGAGACGATCGCACACCTGACGGCGCCGACGCGCTATCCGTATCAGTTCGCGGAGAACTACGCGAAGTGGGCGGGATTTCCCGATAAGGCGCCGATGGATGCGAATATGCTGGTCGCGCTGATTGCGCCGCGCCCGCTGCTGCTGCAGACCGGCAGCGCGGATTACTGGTCCGATCCCAAGGGCGAGTTTCTGGCGGAGGTGGCGGCCGGGCCGGTGTACAGGCTGCTCGGCAAGGATCCGCTGGACACGGACGTGTGGCCTGCGCCGAAGGCGCCCATCCTGCACGACCTTGCCTATTCCATGCACGAAGGGCCGCATGGAATGGTGCCGAGCGACTGGGACATTTATATCCAATTCCTCAAGATGCATCTGCTTCCGGACGAGTAGCCGCGGGGGCCGGGCTCAGCGCGGGTTCGCACACACCAGGAGAGAAAAGGATGGGCGGAATGAGATGGACTGTGTTGCGTCTGCTGGCTGCGCTGGTGGTCGGTGGTTCGGCCCTGGCTGTGGCGCAGAGTGCACCTGCACCCATGGAATCGGGCGCGCTGGAGGAAGGATTTCGCAATCCGCCGGATCAGGCTAAGCCGCGCACGTGGTGGCACTGGACGAACGGCAATGTGACTGAGGACGGAATCACGAAAGATCTCGAGTGGATGAAGCGCGTCGGCATCGGAGGCTTTCAACTTGTAGATGTGGCGGCGGGTGGCGGGCAGGTGGTGGAGAAGAAGATCGAGTTCGGCACGCCGGAGTGGTACCACGCTGTACGGCACGCGGCCGAAGATGCGCGACGGCTGGGGCTGGAAATGTCGATCTTCAGCGGGCCGGGATGGAGCGAGACCGGCGGGCCTTGGGTGAAGCCCGAACAAGCAATGAAGAGACTGGTGTGGAGCGAGACGCACGTGGACGGGCCGCGCACATTTGATGCCAAGCTTGCCGAGCCGCCGTCGAATGAAGGGCCGGTGCGCGATTTGAGCGCGGGAGCGTGGCCCGGCGCGCCGAAGTTCTACCGCGACCAGGTAGTGATCGCCTACCGCACGCCGGCTGCCGCAACCGATATGGCCGCGTTGCACCCGCAGGCGACGACGAATGAGGGGCCGATTGATGCAGGGCCGCTTGTCGACGACAGCCTAAATACATCGGTGGTCATAACAGCGCCGAAGGATGGAAGCCCCGCGTGGCTGCAGTATGAATTCAAGGAGCCGTTCACCGCGCGTGCTCTCTCGCTCGGCTGCCGCAGGGGGATTTCTGTAGGGCGCATCCTGGCGAGCGACGATGGAGCGCACTTCACGACTGTCGCCGAAATGCCCGGCCCGCAAGGCTACCACGGCGCAGCGATCCGAACGTTTGCGTTTCCCGCGGTGACGGCGAAGTTCTTTCGCATCGAGCTGGACGGCGCGGGGCTTTCGCCGGCGGCGGTGATTCACGGAGGCGCGGCGATCCCTGCGCCGCAATACACGCTGACCGAAGCGATCTTCTACTCAGATGCGCGCGTGAACCGCTGGGAAGACAAAGGGACGTTCGGCAGCCTGATGGATCGCTACGATGAGGCGCCCACGCCTGCCGCTCCTGAAGCGGCGGAGGTCGCGCGCGGCGACATTGTGGATTTGACCGGCGAGATGGATGCCGACGGTACGCTCCATTGGGAGGCGCCGGCAGGGAATTGGACCATTCTTCGCATGGGCTATGCGTTGACCGGCGCGATGAATCGCCCGGCTGTGCCGGCGGGGAGCGGCCTTGAAGTGGACAAGCTTAGCGCCGGGGATGTGCGCGACTACTTTCACGGCTACATGGATCCGATCCGGCAGAATCTCGGCGACCTGACGGGAACGGCTCTCAAATATATGACGATGGACAGTTGGGAAGCCGGGATGCAGAACTGGACCGGCGACATGATCGCGCAGTTCAAAGAGCGGCGCGGATACAATCCAACGCCGTACCTGCCGGTTCTGGCGGGCCGCGTGGTCGAAAGCTCGGATTTGAGCGACCGCTTCCTGTGGGACTTTCGACGTACTCTGGCTGACCTGTTCGCGGAAAGCTATTACGAAACCATGGAGAGCGAACTGCGCAAGCTCAACATGGGCAGCTACGCCGAGGCGTCCGGCGTCGCTCTCGAGATTCCCGAGGACACGCTGTTGAATAAGAGCTTCATCGATGATCCCATGGGCGAGTTCTGGGTGCGCGCGCTGCATCCGGAGTCGATGTACTACGTCGATGTGCGGGGAGCGGCGGCGTCGGCGCATGTGTACGGCAAGCCGATCGTGGCGACGGAGTCATTTACCGGCGGAGGCTACGAGTCGCCCTACACGCTCAAGAAGATTGCCGACTATTGGTTTACGCAGGGCGTGAACCGGCTGGTCTTTCACACATCGGCGGAGCAGCCCCTGGATACCAAGCCAGGCAACACGATGGTGGGCACGCATATCAACCGCAACATTACGTGGGCCGAGCTGGCCGGGCCGGTGATGACGTACTTTGCGCGCGTCAGCTTCATGCTGCAGCAGGGAAGCCCGGTGACCGACATCGCGTATCTCTTGCCGGAGGGCGCGCCATCGACGATGCCGTTCTGGGGCGCGGGGATCGAGCCTGCGCCGCCTAACGGATACGACTACGACTGTCTGAACACGGATGTTCTGCTGCATCGCACGAGCGTGACCTCCGATGGACAGATTCATGTGGAGGGAAGCGCGGCGATGCCCGAGGGGATGACCTACCGGGTGCTCGTGTTGCCGCCGACCGCGCAGATGACGCCGGAAGTCTTGAGCAAGCTGCACGCGATGGTGATGGAGGGTGCGACGATCGCCGGACCACGGCCTGAATCCTCGCCCAGCCTGAAGCATTATCCCGATGCGGATAGGGAAGTGCGCGATATGGCAGCCGACCTGTGGGGCGACATGGATGGCGTGACGGATACGCAACACGCCTTCGGGAAGGGAATGACGTATGACGGGCTGGCTCTCGACGAGGTGCTGAACCGGCTCGGAGACCGGCCGGATTTTCGATCGAGCGGCAGCCTGGAGAGCCCGCCGGCATGGGTCCATCGCCGCACAGCAGACGCCGACATTTACTTCGTCGTGAATCAGGCGGATGTGCCGGAGCATATTGAGGCGCGGTTCCGGGCGGAGCGGAAGGGGGTCTCGATCTGGCGGCCGATGACGGGCGAGATCGAATCGGTCCTTGTCGATCCGTACGACGTGCCCACGCGAGTCGAGGACCATAGTGGCAACAGGCGGCCCGGAATCGAGCCTGCGGCATACGTCGAACAGGCAGGATTTACGACGGTCGCGCTTGATCTGGCGGAGCGTGAGGCGGTGTTTGTCGTGATTCGAAACGGTGCCGCGGAGCCAAAGCGGTTGGCGGGTGCGGCGGTCGAAACCCCGCTGGCCACAATTGCCGGGCCGTGGACGGTTACGTTTCCGCCGAACCTCGGCGCGCCGGCAAACATCAAGATGCCTACGTTGATTTCGTGGACCACAGTTGCTGATCCAGGCGTGAAGTACTTCTCGGGGTCTGCGACCTACATCAAGGACGTGCACGCGCCGGCTTCGTGGTTTCGACCGGGCCAGCACGTCTATCTCGATCTCGGAGAGGTACGAGATCTTGCCGAGGTCAAGGTGAACGGCAGACTCGCCGGCATGGTATGGGCGCCGCCCTACCGTGTGGATGTGACGACTGGGCTGAGGCCCGGTACGAACCATCTGGCAATTACGGTGACCAATGAGTGGACGAACCGCATCGTTGGAGATCGCCTTGCGCCGCTAGGGAAGCAAATCCTTTCGCAGGACGGACTTGTGCCGCCGCGAGGAGGCGCATTCTTCGGCCCGAGAGAGCCGGCGGAGTCGGGTTTGCTAGGCCAAGTCAAGCTTGTGGCAGAGCGCGGACGGTGACGCGGCGCCAGGAGACACGCTCGCGCCCATTTTGCCTGTCGACGCATGGATAACTCAAGCGATGCATGCAGTCGCTATAGGAGACCGATTTTCCGCTTGACTGGGGGATCGGTACGTTATATTTGGAGAAACGGGTTTCCCTGAATCAAGTCCGCTGGAAGCGACGGGATCCAAATGAAAGCAACTTCTTTCATGTCTCGATGAGCAGTAAAGCAGGGGCATGAATCTTTGCTTTTCCGAGTCAGGTGCACGGCGCCCCATGCCGGTTGACTTTTTGTCCTGTCCGGAAGGCTGTGGAAAACACCTCATCCAAGTGAGGAGGGCGAAGCCATGTGCGCAATCGGGCCTGGAGCAGCGGAGGGAGAAGGTGACTCTACGCCGGGTTTGTCATCGCCAAGTCCTTTGACGCATGATCGGCCGCCGCAAGGACACACTGCCCTGGACTCTCACCCCATTGCGATGACATCGTCGAAATGGTTCGCCTTATATACGACATCGCGGCACGAAAAGCGCGTCGCTCAGCACCTGAGCCAGCACCAGATTGAGTGCTACCTGCCCCTTTACCGCGCGGAACGGAAGTGGTCCGACGGTTCAAGAGTGACGCTGGAACTGCCGCTGTTCCCCAGCTACCTTTTTATCCATATCCCACGCAACGAGCGCACGCGCGTGCTGGGGATTCCTGGTGCGCTCGCCGTTGTCGGCGGAACAGGTGGGGAACCGGCGGCGCTGCCGGATGCGACGATTGACTCTTTGCGAACAGGGCTAAAGCTGCGGTCGGCGCAGCCGCACCCGTTTGTGACGGCTGGACAAAAGGTGCGGATCAGGTCGGGCGCGTTCGCGGGGTTTGATGGCATTGTGGTGCGAAGCAAGAACTGCTTCCGCGTAGTGCTTACCCTGGAACACATCATGCAGAGTTATGCCGTTGAAGTGGACTTGAGCGACCTGGAGCCCTTGGCCTTCAGTGCGTTCGCGAGCGCTGCCATTCCCTCACTGGCTGCCGATGATCCGCGCATAAAGCGAGCCGCTCCGCAAGAGCTTCATCCATCCATTTAGTTCTCATTCAGAGCCATCGATCAAGAACCTTGCCTGACAGAATTCAGCAAATGATTATCCGGCGCCAGGGATTTTCGGGCAGCCGTCCCACCGCCTCATCGGCCCCTGCCGCGGGCTCTAGAACTACCAGGACGAACGTGGCGAAAGTGAACCATCCCGGAAAGAACGATGCCGAGGCGCGCATCCTGGCCAGCGCGGCGGGTATGTTTGCCAACTTTGGCTATAACGGCGTGAGCACGCGCGATATTGCCGCGAGCGCCGGAGTCAACGAAGTCACGATTTACCGGCATTACCCACGCAAGCGAGACCTTTACGTTGCGGTGCTGGATGCGGAACTGCAGCAGGTGAAGCTGCGCGGAGACCTGCTGGCCGGCATTGCGGAGGCCGGCGACGGCAAGACTGCATTGACGCGGACGTTCGGGCTAATTGCAGCCACAATGATGCAGCGGCAGGAACTGGTACGGCTTTTGCAATACAGCACGCTGGAACTGGGCGACGATATCGATCCTCTGCTGCGCAAACACCTGGGACAATTGGTCGAGGTGATCGCCCGCTACCTGGAGCCGTGGGTCAGCCGAGGCGAGCTGCGCTGTACGAGTGCAAAGGCACTGGTACTTTCCCTGATCGCGATCATCCTGAGCCATCGCTCGCTCCATCGGCTTTTTGCGGGCGACGGCTCGGCTCCCGAGACAATGCTCGAGGCCTACGCGGAATTCGCAGGCTCGGAGTAGGCGTGGTCCCGTTCACCGGCGAACTTGCCGCGCAGCCTGGGTGAAAATGAACGATGATCCGGGTGGCAAGAGTTAAAACAAAATCGAGTTTTTTACGCTCAACGCGCACGTTCATGAACGCAAGCCTCCATGCACCTATTGCACATCATTGACAGTTTTTCTCCGGCGGCCGGAGGGCCTCCGGAGGCTCTGAAGCAATTGATCAGAGCTACACGTGCCTGTGGAACTGAGGTTGAGGTGGTTTGTCTTGACCATCCGGAGGCGGAGTATTTGAAGGACATCGTGTGTCCTGTACATGCTCTGAATCAGACGTTCCTGGGCAGATTTGCCTTTTCTCCGCGGCTTTGGCGCTGGCTGCACGAGAATGCCGCGCATTACGACGCAATCGTCATGAATGGCGTTTGGTCGTTTCCGGGTGTGGCCTTGCATTTTGCGGCACGCCGCGCGGGAACGCCATACGGAATCTTTACCCACGGCGCGCTCGATCCGTGGTTCAACCGAAAGTATCGCCTCAAGTACGTCAAGAAGCTGATCTACTGGCCGGTGCAGTACTCGGTTCTGCGCCATGCATTTGCGGTGTTCTTTACCACGGTGGCCGAGCGCGACCTGGCAAAGACAAGCTTCAGGCCGAACCGCTGGAACAGCGTTGTGGTTCCGTACGGAATCACGGAGCCGGAAGAATGCGAAGGCGGGTCCGAGGCGCAGATTGAGGAATTCCATGCGGCCTTGCCCGGGCTTGGTGGGCGCCGCTATTTGCTATTCCTGGGACGCATCCATGAAAAGAAGGGTTGCGACCTGCTGATCAAGGCATTCGCGCGGATTGCGGGCGCAGTTCCCGATGTAGATCTTGTTATCGCCGGCCCTGACCAGTCGGGCATACAGGCGAAGCTCGAGAGGCTGGCCGAACGGACCGAAATTGCCGGCAGGGTTCACTGGCCTGGAATGATTGCCGGCAGCGTGAAATGGGGCGCGTTGCGGAGTTGCGAAGCATTCGTTTTGCCGTCGCACCAGGAAAACCTCGGCATTTCGGTGGTGGAGGCGCTTGCGGTCGGGCGTCCGGTTCTCATCAGCCACCAGGTGAACCTATGGCCAGAGATCAAGGATGACGGTGTTGGATTGGCCGAGGAGGATACGCTTGAGGGCACATTGCGGCTGCTCGAGCGGTGGTTCAGTCTCGATCCGTTGGAGCAGGCCGCGATGGCGGCACGTGCTCGACCCTGTTTTTGCACCCGGTTTTCCATGAAAGAGGCTGCGGCGTCGATCAACGACGCGTTCCATTCTTTGGAATTCTCTTCGCGGAAGCTGGAGCCGGCATAAGGCAATGACAGTGAGGCACTGTTTGCGGCTTGCTGGCGTATTCTATTCTCCTGCAATCCACCGTCATCAGGCGGTTCAGGTTTGCGGCAACCGGAGGGCCTTGAGGCCCAGGTTGACGCCGCAAAGGCCATGGGGCCTCGCCACGCCCCAGTGGCCGGCTCGGATCGAAGGCAACAGATTTGGCGTCCGGTTTTAGGCTGGAAATGCAATAGGAGTGTCAATGTCTCTCGAACATCAGGCAGAGCCCCAGAGGGGGCAGCAACTCGACGCCCGCGCCATGGTTCCACCCGGCGACCGGCGCTCCCTCATGGACTTGTGGCGCGTCTTTACAAAGCAACGACTCACGATTCTGACGATTACGATCCTGTCCGTCGCGGTGGCAGCCTGGTACTCGTTCCGGACGCCGCCGGTTTACGAGAGCGTGTCTCACGTCCAAGTCGCTCCCGAGAGCGCGGGCGCCGGCGGGTTGATGAACCTGGATATGCAGGAGTGGGCCGGCGACATCGAAATGCAGACCCAGATTCAGGTTCTTGAAAGCGATGCTGTGTTGTTTCAGACCGCGATGAATCTCAATCTGCTTCAAACGATCAGGGGAGCAGAGAAGGCTGGCGCGAAAGGTGCGCCTGTGCCCACGGGAGACGTCACGCCGGGCGAACGCCGCGTGATGATCGGAATTGTAAGGAGCGGATTGTCCGTCACCCTGATTCCAAACACCGAGATCGTCGAGATCCGCTACCGCGGCACGAACCCCAAGCTGGCAACCGATATTGTGAACAAGCTTGCGGAGACATACGCCGACGAAGATCTGCGGATGAAGTACGAGCGCACCATGCATGTCTCCGCATGGCTGCAGCAACAGCTCGAGGATTTGAAGCAGCAGGCCTCAGACACACAACAGCAACTTGCCGATTACCAGCGGATACACAACATCGTTGGGACGGACGAAAACTCGAATCTCACCATCCAGACTCTGCAACATGTGAGCGGGGACCTGGACGACGCCGAAGCCGACCGCATCATGAAAGAGGCACGCATGCGCGACTTCGATTCCCTGAACCCGGACATGGTGGCCCTCATGGGCGACAATCCGACACTGCAAACGCTGCATACGCAGCTCAGCGATCTCGAGATGCAGCGCACGCAAATGGCGTCAAAATTCGGCCCCAACCATCCGCAGATGCAGCTGCTTGACAATCAAATCGGCAAAGTGCAGGCGGAGATCATCAACCAGGTAGCGATCGCGCGCCACCAGGTACATGATGAGTACCAAAGCGCCCTGGAGCTGGAAGATTCGATGCGCAAGCGCCTCGGCGCACAGGAAGACGCGGCGTACCATCTGAATGAAGATGTGGCGCAGTATGACCTTCTCCGCCACCAGGCCGAGCTGACCCGCAATCTTTACGACACGCTGGAGATGAGGCTGAAGGAGGCAAGCGTTACAGCAGGACTGTCCGCCGCCAACATCACGGTTCTCGATCGCGCCGAAGTGCCGTTTGTTCCCGTGGCTCCCAAAAAGAAGGCCAGTTTGATCATGGGGCTGATGGGGGGACTGGTGCTGGGTTGCGTTCTCGCCTTTCTGATCGAATCGATCGACGACCGGCTGCGGACGTCGGAAGAAGTGGAGAGCGCTTCCATGCTGCCTTCACTGGCCGCCATACCGCACATGTCGACCATGCACAAGCGCCGCAACGGCGAAATGGATGAAGTTGCCGCATTCGCGTCGCGCGCTCCGCAGCAGTTGGTCACACTGCGGGATCCGAAATCAAGCGTGGCCGAAGCCTATCGCAGCATGCGGAGTGCTCTGCTGTTATCGTCGATTGACAATCCGCCGCGTGTGATTGTCGTGACCAGTTCCTTCCCGGCGGAGGGGAAGACCACGACCGCCCTGAACCTGGCCATCGTGCTGGCGCAGCGCGGAGAACGGATTCTGCTGGTGGACGCCGACCTGCGGAGAGGCAGCCTGCACCGCGTATTCGGTATGTCCGATCCGAGTTTCGGGTTATCGACGGTGCTATCGCAGGCGGGATTCCAAAAAGAACCGCCTACGCCGCTGGCGGAGGTTCCCACTCTGCACGTGATGCCTACTGGACCAAGGCCGCCGAACCCGGCGGAAATGCTTTCCTCCAATCGAATGGAAGAACAGATGCGCCAGTGGACGAAGGAGTATGACCGCATCGTGATCGATAGCGCTCCGCTGCTGGCTGTATCTGACACGCAGGCGATGGCTGTCCGCGCCGACGCGGTGGTGCTGCTGGCCAGGGCCGGATTGACGCGTAAACGCGCATTAATCCGGGTGCGCGATCTGCTGTGGCGCATCAACGCTCCCGTGGCAGGTGTTGTGGTGAACGACGTCGACATGCGTCTGGAGAACTTCTACACTTATCGCTACGGCATGACCTCGAAGAATTATTGGTACGGCTATCGTCAAAACACAAACGGTACGGATCGCGCCTACGGATACGAAGAGGATGAAGAAAATGTCAACAAGGAGGGCTAAGATGGCGAAGACGTTGGCCTGGGCTGCGGCATTCGCGCTCATGCTGTTTGCGTGCGCCATCACCGGCAACGCCGAGACCCAGCAGGCCGCGAGCGCGAACCCAAATGTTGCACCGCCCCTGAAAATCAGCTCCGGGGATTTGCTGGAAATCACAATGTTTGAAAATCCGGACCTGTCTGGCCGCTTTCGTGTCGATGAAAATGGCGATATTTCAGTTCCCTTGATTGGGCGAGTTCATGTGCAGGGAGACACGGCCGAGGAAGCGGCGGCAAAAATCGAGAAGCGATTCGTCGACGCGCAGATTCTGCAGTCCGCTGAGTCGCATGCCACAGTGTTCATCTCGGAGTACGCGACGCAGGGCATCACGCTGAATGGGGAAGTGAAGAGCCCCGGAGTGTATCCCGCCCTGGGCGTGCGCATGCTGAATGACGTGATAGCCGCCGCCGGCGGATTGACCCTGGCCGCGGCAACGAAAGTGGTCATTACGCACCGGGAAGATCCAGGCCACCAGGAAACCGTGGACTACAATCCAAGTGCCTTGAAACCTGTGATTCCGAATGTGCAGCTCTTCCCCGGAGACTCAGTTTTTGTGCCCAAGGCCGGCATTGTCTACGTGATCGGCAACGTGAACCGCGCTGGCGGCTACGTGCTCGACAGCCAGCGCACGCTGACGGTCGAAGAAGCCATGGCGCTTGCCGGCGGTGGCGCGCATGCCGCAGCATTAAAGCGCGTGCAGTTGGTGAGAACTCTGGACGACGGAAGGAAAGAAGCCATTACCATTCCGGTCAATTTGATTTACAAGGGCCAGGCTCCTGACGTGGCGTTAAAGGACGGCGATATTCTTTATGTTCCCACGAGCACAGGAAAACTGATCACCGAACAAGCCATCAGCTCCGCGCTAGGAATTGGCACCCAGTTTGCGGTCTACAAGGTCGCTTACCAATAAGCCATGTGTAGGAGTCGGGACGCCAGCCCGCCCCATCATCCTCAGCGTGTATTGCACCACCACCGCTCGCCCTGCGCCACGCCGGAATTCAAAGAGATCCGATTCTGCGAGGCGCGGCGCTTTCGATCGGGAATTCTCGAGTACCGTTCGGCGGTGGACCCAGCCCATCACATCGGCTTGGTGACGCCGGCCGTTGTCGTCGCAAAGCGATCCAGGGTCGAGTGTGGCGTGAAAGAGGAACACCCAGCGTGAAGGTTACGGTTGCGATTCCTTCTTACCGCCGGCCTGAAGATTTACGGCGAGCTCTGGAAGCGCTCACGAAGCAGGACCGCTTGGCGGACGAGGTCGTTATCGTCGCACGCTGTGATGATGGCCCTACTCACGATGCCGCGCGGGCATTCCTTTCCTCGCTACCGCTAAAACTGGAATTCGTGGAACGGCCGGGAATGGTGGAGGCCGTGAACCGGGCGCTGGATACGGCGACTGGCGATCTGATCGCCCTGACGGACGACGATGCCGTCCCACACGGGGATTGGGTTGGAACGATCGCGAAGACCTTCGAGAACGAGCCCGATCTTGCCGGTTTAGGCGGAAAAGATTGTATCCTTCGCAACGACGGTACGTGGGATGAAGGCGCGGCGCCAATCGTGGGAGCGGTTCGTTGGTATGGCCGCGTATTCGGCTACCATCATCACGGCGTTGGGCCAATGCGCGACGTGGACTGCCTGAAGGGTGTGAACATGGCGTTCCGTCGAACCGCGCTCGGCAAATTGCGCATGGACGATCGCCTTCGCGGAACCGGGGCACAGTGCCATTGCGATTTGAAGCTTTGCCTCGAGTTGCGCGCGCAGGGCAAGCGGCTGGCCTATGATCCATCGATTCTGGTCGACCACATTCCGGCGCCGCGATATGACGAAGACCAGCGTGGAACATTCAACGCACACGCTTATGAGAATGACATTCATAATCTGACGCTCGCTCTGCTTGAGTATCTCCGGCCTGCGGGAAGGATGGTCCTGATTCCCTATGCGCTGCTCATCGGCGGTTGGAATGGTTATACCGGTTTGCTGAAAGGTCTGATTTTATCGCCGAGGATCGGCGTCGGGCGCGCGTTGCAGAGGACCGCTGCGTCAACTCGCGGCGTTTGCGCAGGTTTGAAGACATGGAGAGCCGGCAGAAACATTCCGCAAAGGGCGGGAGCCAATGGCGAGCTCGTAGCGTAGCACGCAGAACGGGCGCGGAAACGACTAAGCCGGAAGACTCGGTCGCGGCAGGCTTTGCCGGATCGTACGCAGCATGAAAGCGGTAGACAGGCGGAGCGGGTTTGAAAATCGACTTTAAGGTAGCCGGTCTCGGCGATGCCTGGATGAGACTCATGGCGTTGTCGACTCTGGCGAGAATTCGCCCGAGCGAGCACCATGTCGTTTATCCTCCCGCAGTTCTCGTCCCGCTAGCTCGCCGTGTGTTTGAGGGGTTCTTCGACGTAGAAACCAGCGGCCCGGCAGACATCGAGATGAGCCACCTGGGGCTGCGGCACCTGCTGCCCGGAATGCTCCGTGGGAAGCGATATTACTCGCCGTTTTATTGGATCCTGCGAGAGACGCGAACTGCACTCACGATCAAGGACAAGATCAACGATCTGGGATTTCTTGTTGCCGTGGCGACCACTCGCCTTTCGCGTCCACGGCGGGGGTATGTCTACGCGTACCAGGGCTTCATGGAGATGCAGGGGTTGCGGCCATTCCGCGACGTGACGCTGAAGGAATACTTGAGCCAGGCGCAGATCGATTTCGATACGATTCACTCCCGTGTTTGCGAAGAGTTTGGGTCGAAAAGTCCGCGGCAGCGAACTGTGGTGTTTCCCTCGGGCGCGGCACATCAGATCATGCCGCCGGAATTTGCAGCAAAGTTTCTATCCTTCGCCGATTTTGCCTTTCACGAGAAAGACAGCTTCTCAAAAGAATATGAGCGAGCGGGACTGAACGTCGTCAGATTCGGGAACCCTCCGGAAGAAATCTGCGAGCTTATCGCATCGGCATCGGCAGTCTACTGCACTGACAGTTTTCCTTCGCATTTGGCGCAGATGTGGGAGGACAGGACGACCGTGCTGCTGACAGAAATGAAGGCTGGCACAACCGTTCATCCTGGTTTTCCCGCGTCGCGGGTGGTTGCATCGCGGGCAGAGTGCCATCCTTGCCGTCACCTGACGCGAACAAGTCCAGATCATCGTTGTACGGCGGGAAGGATGTTCTGCATGACATGGGACAACTCTGAGTACATAGCGCATATTTCTTCCTTTACCTCATCGATCAAGTCGGCATGACGGTCGTGAAATGAGGGTCCGCAGGAAGCATGAACAAAGCGAGCGGGAGCCGATGATGCCGGAGAAACAACATGAGGCGGCGGAGCCTCCCGGCGCGCGCGGGATGCCGACTGTTTCGGTCTGCATTGGAACCTACAACCAGGCGCGATACCTGGCTGAATGTGTCGCATCTGTTCTCTCGCAAACCTATCCCATCGCGGAGATTTGGGTTTCAGATGACGCAAGCACCGATGAGACACAAGAGGTCATGGCGGAGATTTGCAAGCGCCACTCCAATGTCCGTTATCACCGGCACGCGGTGAATATGGGGATTGCGAAGAACCTGAGTTGGGCGCTCGCGCAACCTTCGACGGAGTTGATTGCGCGGATTGACTCCGACGACCGACTGGAGCCTGAGTTTGCATCCACGCTTGCGGATTTGATGTCGAGATTTCCGCAGGCAGGTTACGGTCACGGAGACGTTTACGAAATGGACAGCCTTGGCGCAAGAACGCGAGTGCGAAGATTGTACCGGTCCACGGTGTACGAAGGCCCCGAAGAAGCTCTGAAGAAGAACGCGCAGGGATACCGTGTGGCGGCCAATTGCATTCTCTATCGCGCCAGCGCGTTAAAACAGGCGAATTACTATTACGCGAATGTGTCCTGGCCCTCTGCCGAGGATTGGGATCTGTCGGTAAGGATGGCGAGCCTCGGTTGGGGCAATGTTTATGCCGCGAAGCCTTTGGCGAACTACCGTGTGTGGGACGACAGCGGACTGGCGCGATTCAAGAGAATCGTGGCGGAGATTGAATGCGTCACCAGGGTGTACAAAGAAACGCTCGAGCCGGAGTACATCAAAAGGGGTTGGAGAACGGCGATCCTGAAGAAGAACATGCGCGCCAGGGCGGTGGGGTATTCCGATGCGCTGGATTCGCCGCACTTCAGCAATGCGGAGCGGGAGATTTATAAACAGAAGTTGCGCGAGCTGGGAGATTCGGCAGTGCTTTCCTTGGCCATCCTGCTTGCCGGCGCCGGTCTGAACCCCATTGCCCGATCGATGCGGCGCGCGAAGATCCGGCTGAAAGATTTTGCGAAAAGCTGGATTCGCGCGATCCGGGCGCCCGGACGCACTGAACGAAATGCGGCGCCGGCCCAGGCCAACGCAGCCGCGAAGGATATCTCAACAGAGCGGTCGTGAGCGCCTTGACGACCAGTCCCGTCGATCGTGAAGAAAAGGCCGCCAAGCGGATTTCGGTGCTTTTGTCTCACCCCACCGGAAACCAGAACGTTCGCAACGCGCTGCGCAGCCTTGCCGAGCATGACATGCTGGCGGAGTATTGGACCACGCTGGCCTGGAAGCCGGAATCGAGATGGAACAGGATCTTGCCTGCCGGATTGCTCCACCAGCTGGCAAAGCGCGCCTTCCCCGAAGCGCCGGAGAAACGCGTGAAATGCGTTCCTTCTCGCGAGTTGGTACGGCTTGCGGCGAGGGGATCGTTCCTGGATCGTTTTTTGTGTTCCGGGGAGCGGCCATTCTCCGTCATTGAGATGTATCGGCACTTCGACGGCAAGGTGGCGCGACGCATACGAGACACACGGCCCGATGCTGTTTATGCATATGAGGGAGGCGCGCTGCAATCGTTTCGCGAAGCAAGGAAGACAGGCACCGCCGCTTTCTATGAATTGCCGAGTAGTCATTGGTATTGGGAGCACAAGCTGCTTTCAGAAGAGTCTCAACGCAATCCTGAGTTTGCTGTGCTTCTGCCCAAGCTAAAAGATTCGCCAAGGCACATGCAATGGAAAGACGAGGAGCTTCGCCTGGCGGACTTTGTGATCGTGCCAAGCCAACATGTTCGCAACACGCTGACAGGGGTGGTTCCGGACGAGCGAATTCGTGTCGTCAGCTACGGCGCGCCGCCTGTGCGCCCGCGAAAACCTCGGCAGGAAGAGGCGATGGGCCCATTAAAGGTCTTGTTCGTCGGAGCATTGAGTCAGCGCAAAGGCATCGGGTATCTGTTGGAAGCGGTTGACTTGCTTGGTTCGGAGGTCGAGCTGACGCTGGTGGGTGGGCGCATTGCCGCAAATTCCCGCGTGGATGCGGCATGCGCTCGCTGGCGTTGGTTCGAGAGTTTGACTCATCTCGAGGTGCTGAACCTGATGCAGGAATCGGATGTGCTGATTCTGCCCTCGCTGGCCGAGGGGCTGGCTCTGGTCGTGCCGGAAGCGCTGGCCTGCGGCCTGCCGGTCATCGTGACGCCAAACACGGGTGCGCTTGAATTTGTGCGCGACGGAACAGAAGGATTCGTTGTGCCGATTTGCCGGCCGGACGCGATCGCCGATCGGCTGCAAATGCTGCATGACAATAGGGAGATGCTGGCAACCATGTCGCGCAACGCCCTGGAAACCGCCGCAAAAAAATCGTGGGAGAGTTACCGTGCAAACCTGGCGGAGACGGTGAGGAACGCACGATGGCAGTAGGGAAGTGGCGCATACCGGCGGTCGCCCGGCAAGGGATGCCAGCCCTCAAGAAGCTCATCTGGCTGTATTTTCTGCTGCTGATCTTTGAGGGCGCTCTGCGCAAATGGGTCCTTCCTGAGTACTCAGCGCCACTGCTGGTGATTCGCGATCCGCTTGGAATGCTCATTATTATCGAGGCTTATCGCACCGGTAAATGGCCGGAAAAATGGTCGATGGCGGTCGGGATCCTTGCAGCGGGATTCTTCGCGCTCTGCATCATGCAGGTCGCGATGGTCGACAATCCGTGGGTCGCGGCGCTCTACGGTCTGCGATCTTATCTGCTGCCCTTTCCCGTCGCTTTTGTTATGGGAGAAAACCTCGACGCGGAAGACCTGCGCAAGTTCGCCATTTGCACTTTGTGGCTGATGCTGCCTGAGACCGCTTTGGAAGCGCTTCAGTATCTCGCGCCGACCGACGCGTTTCTGAACGCTGGGGCCTATGAAGGAGGCGCGCAGATTGGCTATGTGGGCGCGCACGTCAGAGCCTCCGGCACCTTCAGCTTTGTCGTGGGCCCGGCCCTTTTTGGTCCGTTGGCGACGGTTTTCATCCTGTATGGTCTTGTCCATGAATGGATCAGCTCCAAATGGCTTCTCTGGGCCGCGGCATTCGCGGTGCTCGTATCGATGCCGGTCACAGGATCGCGGGAGTTCATTTATCTAGTGGCGGCCGTCATTGCATCCGCGGCAGTTGCAGCGGCATGCGGAGTGTCGGAGTTCCTCAAATCGTTCAAGATTATTTTTCCGCTCGCCCTGGTGTTTGTTCTCGCCTCGTTTTTGCCCGTTTTTTCCGAGTCGAGCCAAAGTTTTGCCGAGCGCTTCAAAGGTGCGAACGAGACGGAAGGCGGCGGAAGTGCGACACGGGCAGTTGCCAGCCGCACTGTTGCTCCACTCTTGGCGCGTGTCGTTGATACCGATTATGGCAGCAAGCCGTTGGGAATCGGAATGGGACGCGGGTCTGCGGCAATCACCAAGCTGTTGCTGGGCAGCTCGCAATTCATAGCCGGCGAGAATGAGATCGACCGGGCCATGAACGAGCTGGGTCCGATCCCGGGTCTTGCTTTCACCTTTTTTCGCTTTGTCCTGGCATTTGCGATACTCGCGAAGGCATATTCGCGGGCGCGCGCCGGGTCGCCTCTTGCGTTGCTGCTCGCGCCGCTGATGTTCAGCTCTGTGACGTTCGGCATTCTGGAGCAGCCGACCGGACAGGGGTTCATGGTGATCTTCATGGCGTTCTCTCTGGCTGCGCTCAAGGCCCCCGGCACCGAGCGAAAGGTTCTGGAACAACCGCGTTTGGCTCGTCCGCTGTCTTACAGCAGCCCGGCGCGTTGAAAATCGGCGTTCCATTCGTGCCAGGCTTCCCGTTTCATGCCTGAAGTCCAAAGGCTGTTCAGCATCAGGCCATTGCGATACATTGGCCGGATCAGCTACGGAGTGTATCTTCTCCAGGATGGCATGATCTCGCTTTTGAATCGCATTCCGTTCCATCCTGTGCTGGGAGATATGGCAGTTTTATGGGAGTTCGTTATTCTGCTGCGGATCGCCGCTGCAATCGGCGCGGCGGCGGTTTCATATCGATTCTTCGAATCTCCGATTCTGAAGTTCAAAGATCGGCTGCGCTAACAATGGCGAAGATGCAACTCGCTCGGAAATCAGCGCATGCCTTTCCTAGACCAAGGTGTCTGATGCACCAATAGGAGTCAAGTTTGTAGCCCAAAGATGGGATGGGGGTCGCGGGCGGTGTCGTTCTTGGGCGCCAATTGGGCGAGTTGGCGCTGGAAAGAAAAATCCCTATGAGACCATTTTCGGCAATCATTCGATCCCTGCTGCCTCCGCCGGTCCTCCAGGCCTGCCGGCGATATAAGATGAAACACGGAAACCTTCAGTACAAGGCGCTGACAACAAAGCAGATTTTCACCAAGATATACGAAGAGGGAACGTGGGGCAAAGCAGGCGATCCGTCCCAAAGGTTTTATTCGGGAAGCGGCTCGCACGATCAGAGCGTCGTGGGTACCTACGTGAATGGTATCCGCACCTATCTATCCACATTCGAGGCCAGGCCAAGTGTTGTCGATCTTGGATGTGGTGACTTTCATGTGGGCTCACAGATAAGATCCCTGTGCGCGCGATATATAGCCTGCGATATTGTCGAGCCGCTCATCGTCTTTAACAAGGAAAAGTACAGAGCCCTTGACGTTGACTTTAGAGTGCTGGACATTACAAGAGACGAACTGCCCAGCGCTGATATCGTGTTTGTTCGGCAGGTACTGCAGCACTTATCCAATAAGCAAATATTGAAGGCGCTCCCGCAGATCTCTTGCAAGTACCGATATCTCGTTCTGACAGAGCATCAACCAGGCACTGACGTTTTTGTCCCCAACCTGGACAAGGCCGTGGGAGCGGATTTCAGAGCAAAGGTGAACAGTGGAATCATTCTGACAAGAAAGCCGTTTAATCTGAAAGTCAAAAGTGAACGGCGACTTTGCGAGGTCCCGGAACACGGTGGACGCGTGGTTACGATAGTTTATGAATTGGCCTAGGAACTAATCCAACGCGATGAAAATCCTTATCTTAAGCATCAATTACTGGCCTGAAGTGACGGGCATCGGCGCGTTCACAACCTATCGCGCCGAGTATCTTGCGGGCGCGGGCCACGATGTGGAGGTGTGCACTTCTTTCCCTTACTATCCGGAGTGGAGGGTTCCCAGGGAGTATGCAGGTAAGTTTGCGCTGACCGAAGAGCACAACGGGGTGAAGATTGTTCGCAGTTATCTCTACGTTCCCAACCCGGTTACTGCGGTGCGGCGAATTCTGCACGAGGCCAGCTTCATTTTCTCTTGCACGCTCCGCGCCCTGATGCGGAGGCGGCCCGACGTTTTGCTCGTCGTTTCCCCGCCGCTGGGACTGGCAGCGACAGCCATTCTGTTGAGCCGCGTGTGGCGGGTCCCTTTTGTGTTCGACGTGGAGGATTTGCAGCCGGATTCGGCATCGGATCTGGAAATGCTTCCGGCCTGGGCGATCAACCTTCTTTACAAACTGGAGAATGCGGCGTATCGCAACGCCCGTCTGGTAACTACGCTTACGGCCAGCATGAAGAACAAGATCGTGGGAAAGGGCATCCCCTGGGAGAAAGTCGAGGTTCTGGAGCCGCGCATGGACGACTCGATGACCACTCTTTTGAAAGAGGAGGGAAGGGAATTCCGGCGGCGTTACGGTTTGGGAGAAAAGTTCCTTGTGACACACAGCGGCAATATGGGCGTGAAGCAGGGACTGGAAGTGATTTTGAATGCCGCTGCGCTGAATCGGGCTGACGATTCTCTTCTTTTTCTGCTTGTGGGCGACGGCGCCGATCGCAAAAGGGTCCAGCAACGAGCCAAGGAACTGGGGTTGCCGAATGTGCGATTCTTGCCGCTGCTCGACGAGGACGATTTTCGCGGCTTGCTGTCGGCGAGCGACGTGTGCCTGGTATCGCAACAAAAGGGAGTGACGGAGATCGCATTTCCGTCGAAGATTGTGACGTACCTTGCGGCTGGGCGTCCAATTGTTGCTTCGGTGAATCCGCAAAGCGAAGTTGCCCGGATCATAGAGAAGTCTGGCGCCGGAATGATTGTTGAAGCCGAGGACGCTGCGGGCCTGCTTGCGGCCATCCAGGAACTGAGAATTCAAGACCCTGCCGCGATGGGCGAGAATGGGCGCCGTCACGCAAGAGCGCGGTGGTCCGCGGTTCCCGTACTGGGCCATATGGAACAGTGCTTGTCCGCCGTTGCAGGATCGGCGATCAGGTCTATCATGAAGGAAGGAGTGAGCCAATGAGCGGAGAGAAAGCAAGGAGCACCTTGCCCGCAGCAGTGCTCACCTTTGCCGTCTTGATGGGCCTGCAGGCCGCGAATGGACAGGAATCATGGCAGCCGGCGCGCGGCGGCACAAGCACATGGCAGGCTGGCACAGTCGCAAAACCGGCTCCGGTTGCCGGAACTGGCTCCTTCGCTGGACGCGGAGGATGGGGTGCCGGGAATCGATCCTTTGATTCACGAGCACAACTAGGCGGTATTTGGACTGAGGGTTCGGCGCTGCCTGCATCAAGCAAAAGCATGGAGGGAAAAGCCGCCGCGCTCGGAGCCTTCCCGCGAATTCAGGGTCCAAACCCCGCTGGTATTCCGCCACTGCCAACGCCGAGCCGCCGCGCACCGCAGCTGAACAGGGCGCGAACGGCTCATGCCGGTACCGGGCAGCGGCCTGCAATCAGTTCGCGCTTTCAAAAGCAGAACGGCAAGCCGGGAGCAGCCTTCAAATTCCAGCGGTCAAAATCGATTTCGCCCGGCATGCCTAGCCAAACGCCACGTCATGGATCGACCGGACAGGGTTCTCCGTTCGGCTCATCTGGAGGAAACGCGCCAGGGCTGAGTTCGCCGCTGGGTGGTTCTACATCGAATAGCGGGCTTGGACTGGGCGCACCGACCGATGTGGACCGACCCATGCACTAAGCGGCCAGCCGGCGGATTTCCAAATCTCAATTCAAGCCGTGATGCGCTGCGATTCTGTTCGCAGTGAACGCAAAAGGTCATTGCCTCGGAATTGGGCTTGGTGCGTCGCTTTCGGCTGGTCTTGCGGCGCGGCGTCTCTCCCAGATCTTGGCATCGACGAGAAAGCGAAACCAGAAGCTCTGCAACACCCAGAAAATGAGGCCCTCTGTTCCGTCAAGGAAGCCGAGACGGACGAAGTAGCGATAGACAAATAACGCTGAGGACCGGATAAAAAGCGGCAAGCGGTAATATTTCTCGCGCAGGAATCGTTTGCGCTGAGCGGGATTGCCGCGGGCATCGGGTTCGAGCCGTCCAGAATTTTCCTTGTTCTCCAATTCGTCCACTTCGCTGTCGGCCCACCGGTTGTGGCGTGCAGTCCACTCGGTCAGTGACATGCGGATATCGTCGACCATGGCCCCCTGCAGCTTGCCGCTGGTGCCGCGGGTAAGCAGAAAATGCTGGTCGTACTTGCGATTTTCGCAGCGGCCAACTCCGGTCCGGAACAGGCGCAAATGCCAGGTCGGGCTCATGCCTCCATGGCGCAGCACCCGCCCGAGGAAGCGCAGATAGCGCGGCACGAAGTAGCCGGCGTGCTCAGGTTCTTGAGGGAGCGCCCGGATTGCTTCCACCAGTTCGTCGTTCATCCATTCGTCGGCATCCAAATGTAACTGCCACGGCCGGGAGATGGGTAAGTGATCGATCGCCCAGTTACGCTGCGCACCGTAATGCTCAAAGGAATGCTGGACAACCGTCGCTCCACGGGAGCGGGCGAGTTCCACGGTTCCGTCCGTGCTGAACGAGTCCACAACAAAGATTTCGTCCGAGACCTTGTGGGCGCTGGTGATGGTTGCACCGAGGGTATTCTCGGAGTTGAAAGATAGTAGGATTACAGTGGGCCGCATGACTTCGATGGTAGCGCAATCGAAACGGATGCAGGAACCAACTTTAGCGACTCGCATTAGGATATGTGCCCACCGGTTTTGGCTTTTTGAAGAACCTCTCCGCGCACGAAGCAGGCATGCGATTGCACAAGAACCCCTCCGGAGCACACGGGAAAAAACCAGCTCGGCGCACAAGGCGGGTTTCCGCGTGGATATGAAAGCGCGCGTGTCGGGAGCCCTATGAAAGTTCTGCTGGTAGGAAACTATGCGTTTGACGGATCGACGAGTATGAAGGTCTGGGCGGACGCATTGTTTCGCGAGCTTCGTCAACGCGGAATCGACGCTGAATTGATTTGTCCCAAGCCGCTTTTCGGGCGGATGAAGCACTCGTCTCAGGGGTTGGGGAAATGGCTGGGGTATCTTGATCGATTCGTGGTCTTTCCGAGAAAATTGCGGACCGCGGCGGCGAATGCGGAGGTGGTTCATCTCTGCGATCATGGCTCTGCGATGTACGTATTCGCGGTAAAGAGTGCGCCCACCATGGTCACATGCCACGATCTGCTCGCAATTCGCGGCGCAATTGGCGAATCGACGGATTGTCCGGCATCGTTCTTCGGCCGGCGGCTTCAACACTGGATTCGACGTGGATTGCGCCATGCCGCGATGGTGGCATGTGTTTCGCGGTTTACCCTGGGTGACGCGCGTCGCTTGCTGAACGGGGCTGGGCGTCTTCGCCTGGTCCTGAACGGCCTGAATTATCCCTTCCGGCCGCTCGATTCGGGCGAGATCGACCGGCGACTCAGTGCAATTCCCGGCGTGCAGTTACCGTTTGTCCTTCATGTCGGCTCCAACTTAGCCCGGAAAAACCGTGAGGGAGTGCTGAGGATTTTCGCGCAGGCTGCAACGGGATCTAACTTGAACCTTGTATTTGCCGGGGCCGCACTTAGCCCTGAACTGAGCCTGCTCGCCCAACAACTCGGGGTGTACGGCCGGATTGTTCAGGTGCCCGAACCTGCGGTGGAGCTTCTTGAAGCGTTGTACAACCGTGCGCTCCTGCTGCTGTTTCCCTCGCGGTACGAGGGGTTCGGATGGCCGCCGATCGAAGCCCAGGCATGCGGTTGCCCCGTCGTCGGAAGCCAGATTCCTCCGCTCATTGAAGTTCTGGGCGAAACCGCGGCGTTGCGCCCGCTCGAAGACGAGGCAGGTATGGCCGAAGAGGTACGCAAACTGGTGAGCGACCCTGAATATCGCGATCGATTGCGGCAGGCCGGGCTCGAAAATGTGCGATCGCGGTTCCAGACCTCGCGCATGATGGACGAATATGTCGCGCTGTACCGGGAGCTTGCATGTCAAAGTTAGCGACGCTGGCGTATGTGTGTGCGGCACCGCTCCCTTGGCGCCTCAGGCGCCTGGTGTTGCAGGCCCTGTGCGGGTTTGTGATCCACAAGTCAGCGCGTATCTCAGCTTTCGCGCTCGTGCTGCCCACGCGTCTGGAGATGGGGCCTGGCTCCTCGATCGGCCCGTTCACAGTTTGCAAAGGTCTGGAGCTGCTCACGCTTGAGGAGCGCGCATTAATCGGAGCCTTCAACTGGATCACTGCATTTCCGCTGGGGACCAAAAGCCGCCACTTCGAGCTCGACACCGGCCGCAAGCCGCGGCTGATTGTGGAGCGCCACGGCGCCATCACGAGCCGCCATATCATCGATTGCACCGACGAGGTGACCATCGGAGCCTTCAGCACGCTGGCGGGATTCCGCTCGCAGATTCTGACTCATAGCATCGATCTGAAAGAATCGCGACAAAGCTGCAAGCCTGTGCGCATCGGCCACTATTGTTTTGTAGGGACTGGCTGTGTCCTACTCGGCGGGAGTTCTCTTCCTGATCGCTCCGTGCTTGGCGCTCACTCCATGCTCGCCGGTCACCCCGAGACACCGGGTTGCATCTACGGAGGAGTTCCTGCCAAGCTGATCAAGCCGATCGAGCCGGGAGACAAGTATTTCACCCGCGAAGCGGGATATGTGCTGTAGGCAGCATTCCATATCAAAAGGCGAAGGCGATCCGCATGCAATTTAGTGCGCGGTTGAACGATTTGCGGGGCAGGCCGCTCATCCATCTGATCCTTTGGCAACTTGGGTTGGCTCAAAGCCAAACGCAAACAACTGCTGCCGAGAGGGACTGTTTGGCGCGCTACGCGACCGGCAAAAAGATGCTAGCCGAAATCGGCGTGTACCACGGCGTGACGACTTGTAGGCTGAAGGCCGCGATGGATGCGAGCGGTGTGCTGGTCGCCATTGACCCCTATCCGAAACAGAGGCTTGGTTTCAGCGCGCAAAGGATCGTGGCGTGCCGCGAAGTTTCCAGGATCAGGGGCGGCGTCGTCCATTGGATGCGCATGACCGGGATCGGCGCAGCGAAGCAATTAGCCGCATGCAATTCACCTCGATTCGACTTCGTGTTTATTGACGGCGACCATTCCTGGGAAGGCCTGAAAGGCGATTGGGAAGGGTGGAGCGTGCTCATGGCGCCCGGTGGGATCATCGCCCTTCATGACAGCCGGTCGTCGCCGCTGCGACAGATTGATTCTGACGGCAGCGTCATGTTTACGCGTCAGGTAATCGCGCGCGACCCGAACTTTGAAACCATCGATACGGTCGATTCCGTGACCGTGCTGCGGAGATGCCCATAGAGGCCCGCGCATCGGGAAGGGTCTCGAACAGTCTCTGGTGGTCGACTGCTCCCGATCGTGATGAACTTAATCGCGCAATGTGCTAAGCGGTGCCATCGAAGGTTGGATGACGATAGGAAACGGTAAAGGATGAAGGAAGCGGGCTCAAGGCGCGTTCTGGTGGCCCACAATGTTGAGCGGCGTGGGCGGGGCGGCGCCGCCCGAATGATGGAGTCGATGCACTCCGGACTGGAAGCTTTTGGTTGGCAGACGGACTACTTTACTTCAGACGATGTGGCCTGGATGCAGAGTCCGAAGCTGCAGCGCCATACGTTCACGTGGCATGTTCGCCGCTACGCGCGCAAGGCATTCCTTTGCGGCGAGCCGTACGACATCATCAACATTCACGAGCCATCCGGGGCGGCGATTGTTCTTGGCAAGTCGGCGCTTGGCAATCCGGCGGTCGTGGCAATGTCGCATGGTCTCGAAGAAAGGTATTGGGACTTGCGCCGGCGGCTGGGCGCCGATGGCCCTGAACCGCCGACCTTGAAAGAGTCCGTCTCGTTTCCCCTCTTGACGCGCTGGCAACTCAGGATGACGCTTCGCGGCGCCGACCATGTCCTGTGTTCGAACGAAGATGACCGCTCATTTCTTGTCGATCGTCTTGGAATTGATCCGCAAAATATTACCATCATCACTCACGGGGCAGGGCCGGAGTTTTCGAGCGTAGCATCAAGGAGAATTTACCGGCGTCCTTGTTCAAGGATATTGTTCTCCGGAACGTGGATTCCGCGGAAAGGCATTCGTCAAGTCGCCGAGGCATTTTCGATCCTGGCGGCCAGGCATCCGGAATTGCAATTGGGCATCCTTGGCGCCGGTCTTTCTGCCGAGCGCGTGCTTGCTGACTTTCCGGGACCGCTTCGTAATAGAATTGCCGTTTTCGCCCCGCTTTCTCACGCCGAATGCGCCGAGACCCTGCTCGATTACGACATCTTTCTCTTACCGAGTTATTTTGAAGGCGGCCCACTCGCCTTGATTGAGGCGATGTATACCGGCATACCAGCCATAACCACCTCAGCCTGGTTGAAGCATCTCGTAAGAGACAACGAAAACTGCGTACTGATCTCCCCGGGAAAATCCGCGGAGATCGTGAATGCACTGAAGCGATTGATCGGCGATGCAGGACTGCGGGAAAGGCTGGGCCGGCAGGGTTCGGCTGACGCAATCAGCAAATGTACGTGGCGCGCCTTGGCGGAATCCGTGAATAAGGTTTATTCGAAGCTTCTGGAATCGAATGCTAGATGATCACGTTCTTTCAAGGATGGCGAGACAACTTTGCTCTTCCTGCCGCTGCGGAAATTCTCGGTGCCGAAAGTATTCCACGGTGCCTAGGGGTTAAATTTGCCACAGAACCTGCACTCACTTCACGGAGGTGTGTCCCTCGGGATGAAAAGTTTTCAAGGGTGGTTTAGGATGATTCCCGCTCCACTGAGACGCCATAGGCTGATCAAGCTGGTCATCAGTGCTTTTCCTGCCCTCCGATACACTGAAGTGAGATTCAACAAGACCGGCAAGCTTATCGGTGACCTAAAAGACGCGTGGGTGAGGCAGTATTTCTGTGAAGCGGAATTCGAGCCGGAGTTTTTCGAGATTGCATCGCCACTGATTCCGGATTGTGGCGTCTTCTTCGACGTAGGAGCCAACTTTGGCTTTTGTACCTTCGGGCTGTTTGGGGCGAGAAAAGAACGCCAAATCCGTTACTTTCTCTTCGAAGCCAACCCCATTGTGTTCGAGTGTCTAAAAAAATCCGCCGACCTTAACGCGTGGGGCAGTTTCCATTTGGAGAGAGGCTGCGTGCTTGATAAGGCAGGATTTTCATCGTTGCGCTTCAATCTAAATCATACTGGAGGTGGTTATTATGCCGGGCCGAATCCCAGCGGAACTCCCAACATAGTTCTTGATGAATTCATTAGAGAAAACGGCATCGGGACAGTGGACCTCTTGAAGATGGACATTGAAGGATCTGAGCCGCTTGCGCTTGAGGGAGCGAAGGCCAGCCTCTCCCGTGGAATAATTAAAGCCGTCTACCTTGAGCTTTCCACTGAGAACCTCCGACGCCAAGGTCGCGTGCCAAACGAGAGTATCGACCCACTACGTGAAGCGGGTTTCAACTTGTTTTGGTGCAAACCTGAAGATTTTGCTAAATCCAGCAATCTTTCGGAGTTCTCTGTTAAAGTCCGGTCGGAACGCGGCTCATTCACCGTGTCCCGATTCAAATCCTTCCCTGACAACTATCAAACAGACATTCTTGCATTGCACCAGGATACGCCTCTCATGAATAAATTGAAGGAATGCTTCAATTCAGGTTCGTCAAACGGCGCTGGGATTCGAGAAGTTTCGATTTGAGATGGCGCCGCAGAGCAGATAAGAGCTGTGGGCTGGTGGTGATTTGGTAGCGTTCGTGGAAGATGGGATCTAATGATTGCGTTGATTCAAGCTGGTTCCTTGTACTCTCACGAACACGGCGGATCATCAAAGATCCTCCGATCGCTTCTTGAAACCGATCACCCCCCGGTCTTGAGCATCAACACGTATTTCGCAACGATTGCGGCGCCGTCCGGTACAGACGAGATCCAAATTCCGCTTCGGCCGGACTTCGGCCGTCTCGAAATGACGCGCTTCAACCGGAGTCTTGGTTTCCTCGATTGGTTATTTAGCGCGGGATTTGAGGAGAAGGTTCGCCGAGTATTAATAGAGCATCGGATTAGAGCCATACACTTACTTGCGAACTCGTACTCCGTCGTTCCTGTTTACAAGGCCGCGACCGATCTTGGCATTCCATACTTCGTCAGTGTCCACGATGACCTTGAATATGCATCCAGGAATCACCCCATGATGGCACAGATGACGGCATTCATGGGCAGGGCGTGGCGCGAGGCAAAGGGCGTTTTTGTCATCTCCGAGGAGATGGGACAGGAATATTCCCGGCGTTTTGGCGAGCGGGAATACCGGGTCGTGACCGATGGATTGAAATGCGTGGCCGAAGGGCCCCAGCAGCGGCCGGGAAAAAGCCTGCGTTTATACTTCATGGGGCTTTTTCACAATACTTATGCGCAGAACCTGCGCGCCGTACTGGATGCGCTGAGAATCGTCCGCTCTCGCGAGCCGGATTGGGCGATCGGCGTGACATGCCGATGCGGAAAGATTCCGCTGACGCTGCGCGAGAGCGATGTTCCAGTCGAGGTGCTGCTGTTCGCGCCCCAGGAGACGCTGGAGAAGGATATGCGCAGCGCCGATCTACTGTATCAACCCATGCCGTTCCAGGAACTAGCCAGCGCTTTCAGCAGGCTCAGCCTGTCGACCAAGATGATCACATATCTGGGCAGCGGGTTGCCGATCTTCTATCACGGTCCCAGGGACGCAGCCGCCGGCCAGTTGCTGATCCGCCACCAGGCAGCAGTCGTCTGTGACAGCCTCGATCCCCGGGCCATCGCGGACCGACTGATGGCGGCGATCGAGCAGCGCGAATCCATTGTGAACCACGCGCTCTCGCTGGCTCGGTCGCAATTCATGCTGGCCGATCAGCAACGGCGATTCTGGGAGCCGATTCTCACGGCGCTGTAGTTGCGCAAGCTTTCGCCGATCAGGGAACACGGGCTGCGACTATTACTGCGAAGATTCGGCGCGATCGGCCCATGCGGCGTGGATTTCGTTGAAAATATCATCCAACGACTTGCGAATATCCCATCCGGGATAGTGGGCTCTCATCTTACGCAGATCGCTGATATAGCAGATATGATCTCCCGACCGGTTCTGGTCCACATACTCATAGACCATTGGTTTTCCGGAGATATTCTCGATCTTCGTGAAGGCCTCAAGAATAGAACAACTGTTCGCGCGTCCGCCGCCGATGTTATAGACCTCTCCTGGGCGCGGATTAGCAATAAATGCAGCAATAAACTTGGCTACATCGAGTGAATGGATGTTATCTCGTACCTGCTTGCCCTTATAGCCATAGACATTGTACTTAGTGCCTGTAACGTTACACTTGATCAGGTAACTTAGAAAGCCGTGTAACTCGACGCCGGAATGGCTGGGGCCCGTAAGGCAGCCTCCTCGGAGCGCGCACGTGGGCATATTGAAATAACGGCCGTATTCCTGAACCATGACGTCGGAGGCGACCTTTGAGGCGCCGAAAATGGAATGCTTCGATTGGTCGATCCGAAAGCTCTCCGGGATTCCGTTCCAATACGCGTCGTCGGCATATTCCCAGCGTGTCTCCAGCTCTTTGAGGGGCAGCTCGTTGGGCGCGTCACCATAGACTTTATTCGTCGACATCGACGCAAATGGAGCCTCCGGCGCATGCTGGCGCGCCGCTTCGAGCAGATTGAGCGTGCCCACCGCGTTGGTGTCGAAGTCGGCGAAGGGAATGGATGCTGCGAGGTCGTGGCTTGGCTGCGCGGCGGTGTGGACGATGGCGTCGGGCTTGAGCTGCTTCATCAGGTCGAGAACGCCCTGGCGGTCGCGGATATCGAGTTCGTGGTGAACAAAGCCCTTGATGGTTTGTTCAAGGCGATGCTGATTCCAGCGCGTATCCCCCTTGGGACCGAAAAACACGGCACGCTGATTGTTGTCGATGCCGTGAATCTCCCAGCCTTCTGCGGCAAAGAAAAGGCAGACTTCCGATCCAATCAGACCAGAAGAACCGGTTACAAGGACTTTCCTCATCGAAGTCTCCTTGCGGCAATCATACTATACGATCTCGTTAATCGGGGGCTTCGCGCAGCCGTCCGGAGCAGGAAGCGTCACCAGATACCCAAGACAGAGCCCAAGGCATAACAAGGGTTCGTAGTTATTCAAGAATTTGCTCGATGTTAGCCACCTGTTGAAATGTGTCCTGTGAAGCAGGAACCTCCGTGATCGGAATTCTCGGGCCGTGAATGAACCCGTAGAGACTGTTAAAGAGCATGGCGACGAAATAGGCGCAATTCGTTGCCAGGCCGAACAGAATTGCGTTCATGGTGTTATCTACGCGAATGAATGAGAGAAAGAGGGTTTGGGTTAGGAGGATAACACCGATTGTCGTCCAGGTCGTGGTCCAGTAAATCCACCGGCGGGCAGCAGTCATCGTCCAAAAAACCCCAACAAGATATCCAATGCAACTGCTGAGAATAAGCCAACCGGCTTCGCGGCCAAGCGAGGAGTACTTCGGGCCAAGGAGTACAAGGAGCAGGTTGGGGTACAGGAACCCCACGGTGCAGATCGGGACACAGATTGCCGCTGCTGTCGCGGCGATAAACAGATAACTGCGTCGAACTCGCTGATCCGGAAGTCGCGCCATGAATGGCTCAATGACAGCCGCGTTGAAGCCGGAGAGAAGGAGGAAGAGCTGGCCAAGTCGGCCTAATGCCCCAACTTCGGCAATGCTGCGCGTAAAGCCGAAGTAAGAGATGAGGAAGAGCGCAATCTGTCCCTGAAGGGCAAAGAAGAGATAGCTTGGAAGATTGGGAAGGACATATTGCACCATCTGCCTGGTTATCTTTTGATCCGGGCGCGCCGGGAGTTTTGCAAAGGCGCGTGATTCGCGAGCATTAAGCCAGCCAGTGACGAAGAGGCCGATCGCGTTTATCCAGCTTGTAGCCCAAGCGGACAAAAGTCCTGTGAAATAGAGTGCGCCGCAAGACACAATGCGAAAAAGTACGCCGGCCAACTGGTAGCGGTAATAGTCAGTGAGGCGTCCCTTGATCAGCAGAGACGCGCCATAGTAGGAAACCATGCCGGAGAAGTAGATGGAAGCGACGATCGAGGCGAAAAGGAGCAGACTGGTCGACGTAGTCCAGTGATGTTGGCGAACGATCGGAATATAGAAAACTGCCGCGACCGGGGTGAGGCAGAGCAACATGATATTGCGGAGATGCCTTCCCGAACGAACATAGGAACCAATCACGGCGGGGTCATTACCGCGCGGGCCTACGAGCGCGACAATCGTTGCGGAAAAGCCGAGGTCGGTCAAAAAGCCCAGAGTGAGCTGGAAGGTGAAGGCCACGATGAATTGGGCATAGTTCTCCACCGTCAGCCACCGGAGTAACAGGAAGCCGATGAGCAGATTAGTGAACTGAACGAGGCCCTGACCGGTCAGGTAGACAAGAATGACCCGGTACCTTCGCCGGGCGTCCTCTGAGTTCAGCCGGGACCGAAGCGAGGCTATCAAGCCTAACATTGCGTGATCTCCGGCGGCGTGAATGAGGTGCTGGCTCGGCAGGAAATACGATCGATGGGGCTTTGCCGCGGTGCGCAGACTGACATTTGCGTTCTTGTCATTTTCGACCCTTCTTTCCGTGCCTTCTACGCAGCAAAAAAGAAAAACCTGGGCCAGGCCCCAAGCTTCAAAAAACTCTGCTCAATCTTACCTTAGCGTGCGGCACGATCGCGGCCCTGAAAACCATCGCGAGGTGCACAACTTGAGGCCACTGTCATGCCTTGTGCCGCATGCGACTGTGACGAGCTAGAATCTCCTTAGTCCAGCGATGAAGCCCAACACCAAACAGATGGGAAGGGAAGATCGCACGTTCGACGCTAAGCAGTGAGGCATCCTTGATGCAGAAAATCGCTTTGATCACCGGCATTACAGGGCAGGACGGCGCCTATCTCGCCGAGCTCCTGCTGGGCAAGGGATATATCGTGCACGGCATCAAGCGCCGTTCGTCGTCGTTCAATTCGGCGCGCATCGATCACATGTATCAGGATCCGCATATTCCCGGCGCGCACTTCCAGATTCATTACGGCGACATGACGGACGCGACCAACCTGATCAGAATCGTTCAGACCACACAACCGGATGAAATCTATAACCTGGCGGCGCAAAGTCACGTGCAGGTGAGCTTTGAGACGCCGGAGTACACGGCAAACGCCGATGCCACGGGCGCGCTGCGCATTCTTGAGGCGATCAGGCTGCTTGGCCTCGCGAAGAAGACGCGATTCTACCAGGCCTCGACATCGGAGCTTTACGGAAAGGCGCAGGAGACACCGCAGCGGGAGACGACGCCCTTCTACCCGCGCAGCCCCTACGGTGTTGCCAAGCTTTACGCCTATTGGATCACGGTGAATTATCGCGAGGCATATGGGATCCATGCGTCGAACGGAATCCTCTTCAATCACGAGAGCCCGACCCGAGGCGAGACGTTTGTGACACGCAAGATTACGCGCGCCGTGGCGGGGATTCATCTGGGTGTGCAGCAGGCGTTGTACATCGGGAACCTGGATGCGAAGCGCGACTGGGGCCATGCGCTCGATTACGTCGAAGGCATGTGGCGGATCGTTCAGCAGGACGTGCCGGACGATTATGTTTTGGCCACGGGCGAAACGCACAGCGTGCGCGAGTTTGTGGAGGTGGCTTTCTCCAGGGTCGGCCGCAAGATTGAATGGAAGGGCAAAGGCATCGATGAGGTTGGGCTCGATGCGAGCTCGGGCGAGGTCCTGGTCAAGATCGACAACCGCTATTTCCGGCCGACAGAGGTGGATGTCCTCCTCGGCGACCCATCGAAGGCGTGGCGCGTGCTGGGTTGGAAGCACACGGTAACCTTTCCGGAACTGGTGACGGAGATGGTGAATTCGGATCTCGAAGCGATTGCACGCGAACACCACTTGCAAGAGCGGCACCATGAGTAGCTTCGATCTGGCGGGGCGTCGCGTCTGGGTAGCGGGGCACCGCGGGATGGCTGGATCTGCGATCGTCCGGCGTCTGCAGCGTGAAAGCTGCGAGATTGTCACGGCGACGCGCGAAGAGCTCGACCTGTTGCGGCAAGAAGAAGTTCACGCGTGGGTGGCAGGGAACCGCATCGACGCGGTTTTTCTGGCGGCTGCGAAGGTGGGCGGCATCCTTGCCAACTCGACGCGGCCAGCGGAGTTTCTCTACGAGAATCTGTCGATCGAGACCAACGTAATCCACGCGGCGAAAGATGCCGGTGTGAAAAAGCTATTGTTTCTTGCCTCCTCTTGCATCTATCCGCGAATGGCCGGGCAGCCCATGCGCGAAGAGGCCCTGCTGACGGGCCCGCTGGAGCCAACGAACGAGTGGTATGCGATTGCCAAGATCGCCGGCATCAAGCTGTGCCAGGCGTACCGGCGGCAATATGGGTGCGACTTTGTTTCGGTGATGCCGACCAATCTTTATGGGCCGGGCGACCGCTATGACGCGGAAGGCGGCCACGTGGTGGCCGCGCTGATCATGAAGATTCACGCCGCCAAGATGACAAACAGCACGACCGTGGAACTGTGGGGGAGTGGAACTCCGAGGCGCGAGTTTCTTTTTTCTGAGGATTTGGCGGATGCGTGCGTGTTCGTGATGAAGAACTACTCCGGCGAGATGTGCCTCAACGTCGGCACAGGGCGCGACATGACGATTCTCGAACTCGCGGAGACGATTGCCCGAATCGCGGGCTGGAATGGAACGTTCACCTTTGACCGGTCGAAGCCCGACGGGATGCCGCAAAAGGTAATGGACGTGAGCCGCCTGAAAGCGCTGGGCTGGAGCGCGCCAACCGGCTTTGAGACGGGAATGAAAGAAGCCTATCGGTGGTACGTAGCGAACGTGGCCGAAAAGGCGATGTGAGGGTTGAAGCGAGGGAGCCGGGCGCGTACAGCGCAGGGATCGGATGCAGCGGGAGCCATTTCGGGAAGATTGAGATGGCGTCACCGGCCAGATTCCTTTTGCTGACTGCCGCGAGCCAGAATTCCAGGGAATATTTGTCGGGACGGCGACTTTGGGGAATAATTGTCCCTGAGTATGAGTTCTCCGGTCCGTCAACGCGAACGCACGATACATAACATCGCCGCCGGCGCCGAAGAGAATCCATACCATCGCGCGTCGTTCAGCCTGGGTTTCCGGATGAAGCGCTTCCTTTGGCAGGTGGTGTACTACCTGTTTTATCGCGCTTCGCCGCGGCCGATGCACGTGTGGCGCGCCATGCTCCTGCGGCTCTTCGGGGCAAAGTTGGGACCTGGCTGCCATTTCTATCCGAGCGGAAAGGTGTGGGCGCCGTGGAACCTTGTCTGCGAAGACTGCTGCACGTTGGCCGACCACGCCGAGATCTACAACCCCTCGCCAATCTATCTTGAATCCCACTGCATTGTTTCGCAGCAGGCATTTCTGTGCGGTGCGACGCACGACTACAACGATCCCGATTTCCCGATGATCTCCTACGGCATGCGGCTGGGGGCTTATTCGTGGATTTGCGCACGCGCTTCGGTGTCACCGGGAGTCAACGTGGGCGAGGGCGCTGTGCTGGGACTGGGTTCCGTGGCATATGGCGACCTGGAGCCTTGGACGGTGTACAGCGGAGTGCCTGCCGTGAAGATGAAGAAGCGCGAGCACAACGTGTCTCGCGACTGAGATGGCGGCGCCCGCTTGAGGTCAGACTATCGCCGAGCCGCCACTGGTGTTTCCGCCGTGAGGTTCCCCTTTGCCGGCGTCCTTCCCCAAAAGCCCCAATCGCCAGGCTCGGAAGATGTTCATATAGAACCGCTCATAGCAGTAGCGGCACCGAATGGGTACTCGGAACAGGAGGAGTTCCACGGCATCCTTGGAGCGCAAATGCGATACTCTCAGGTCGCTCGAGCCACAATGGAAGCACTCCACGCCAAAGACCTCCACTTATAAGGGGTTTTTGCGGAAAATCGCGAAAACGGATGCCCGCGCCGGGCAGTGATAAGAGCATTGCGCGGGGGGCATCTCACAACACCAAGCTCGTGAAGCCAGTCTAGCATGTTTGCCGATGGCGCTCGCGAGCGGTGCGCAAGCCGTACGATCGTCTGGACTCCGCGCCCAGTTTGCTCGAGAGGCAACCGCGTCTTAAGCGTCGAAGGTGCGAATCAAACCGGGGCGCGCGCTCGCAATCTGGGCGATAACTTCATTTCCACTCTTTCCCGTGTGCGACCTGATTCGTGCTCTGTCGCGTGATGTTCATGGAGAGGAGAGGGAGGTGAGCGAAGGCCCGATGCGCCAAGACTTGATTCCGTTGGGCTGCCCGCTGGTAAACCTGCTGTCCACGGTGCCGGCGGAGCCATGATTCCCGACACTTGGATTGAGATTCATGGGCCCTGCATTGCCGTCAGCCGCATCCAAATCCTCAATAACTGGAGCCCGGGGCTGATTGCGGGTCCCGGCAGGGCCTGGCTCGGTCTCGACTATCTCTGCTATGAGATCGATTCGCTTTGGGCGCTGCCGGACGCGGAGATGGCCCGGCTTGCCATTGGCGAGGCATCTGGAATTGGGGTTTTTGAAAGTGGATAACGTGGAAGACTGGAACGTGGTCCAAATGCACAGGGCGTATCCCGCTTGCCTTGGAAGCTACAACTCGTTCGACGTGGTCCGGCGCCGGGACAGCGATGCAGGAGCGCTCACGCTGAGTGATAAAGTGAGGAGTGATGGAAGGAAACGAACGGAGATTTCAAGCGACCCGATGGCCGGCCACATGGCTGACGCTGTTTCTGCTGTTGGTGTGGGTTCCACCGCTAACGGCTGAGCCGCCGGCAGCACCGGGGTCGGCGGTCCAGGTCGCAAACGACGCCAGCGGCTCCGCAACTCCCTGCGAGCCTGCAAAGCTGGGATCGCCGTATATTCCGGTGGACAGTTGGGTTTACCCGGCCATGTTGCGCATGTATTCGCTGGGGTATGTCGACACGGTGTACCTGGATATGCGGCCCTGGACGCGCGCAAGCGTGATGCACATGTTGGAAGAGGCTGGCGACCTGATCGAAGACCGCGAGGACGATGGCGACCCCGGTGCGGAAGAGGCGCGGGAAATCTACAATGCCGTCAATTACGAGTTGCACGACGACATGGAGGGTCCATGCGGACCGCATGAAGGCAGCTCGCGAATCGAGTCAGTGTATACCGTGGCAAGGGCCATCAGCGGCACACCTCTCCACGACAGCTTCCATCTAGGATCGACAATTGTGAACGATTACGGCCGGCCCTTCGAGAATGGATTCAACAACTATTCCGGCGTCAGCGGCTATGCGACGGCAGGACGATTTGCGCTTTATGTGCGCGGCGAATTCGAAGGCGCGCCGTCCGCCACGGGATACTCAGCTACCTTGGCTCAGACCCTTTCCAACATCGACTTGACGAGTTATTTCGTTACGTCGAGTTCGCCTCCCTACGGGCCGACGACCAGCGTGTATGTCCAGCCTACGATTCCTCAGGGATCGATCGGGACGGCAACCAAGGGTCGCTTCCTGGAAGCGTACGTCTCATACCAGCTCCTGAACCACGTCGTCTCCTTTGGCAAGCATGACCAGTGGCTGGGGCCGGCGCAAGGCGCCAGCATGGCATTTTCAAATAACGCGCAGAACTTCTACGCCTTCGAAATAAATCGCATTGAGCCGCTCAACATCCCGGGGCTTTCGCGGCTTACAGGGCCGTTCCGTTATGAGTTCGTCGTTGGAGCGCTTCGAGGCCACACGTTCATGCCCAATCCGGCCTACGAACTGAATCCTTCAAGCGGCGGGCCCAATGTGATCAATCCCGGCGATCCCTGGGTGCACGTAGAAAAGGTCAGCTTTAAGCCGATCAGGGACCTCGAGTTCGGATTTGAGCGGACCGCAATGTTCGGCGGCAAAGGGCACCAGCCCGTCAATCTGCACTCGTTCCTGCGCAGCTTCTTTAGCGTCACCGCGGGGAACAGCACCCAGAAGAACAGTACGTCTGATCCGGGCGCGCGCTTTGGCGCATTCGACTTCACCTGGCGGTTGCCTTACTTGAGCCATTGGCTCACGCTCTACTCCGATTCGGAGGTGCACGATGATATCTCGCCAATAGACGCGCCGCGCCGTGCCGCGATGCGCCCGGGGCTGTACCTGTCGCATGTACCCGGCTTGCCGAAGCTTTCCATTCGAGGTGAGGCAGCGACGACGGCTCCGCGCATCAACATTGGGCATTACCCGAATCCTTTAGTGCCGCAGAGTGGTCACTTCATGTATTGGGAGGGGATTGAAAAGCAGGGCTATACCAACCAGGGGCAGCTGTTTGGCGATTGGATCGGCCGCGAGGATAAAGGCGGGCAGGGATGGATCACATATCACTTGAGCGGAAATGAGTGGATTCAGGTTAGCGACCGGTATCAGAAGGCCACGACGGATTTCATTCCCGGCGGCACCACGATCAACGATTTCACCGTTCAGGTGGTCAAGCGGATTGGCAAGGACTTTGAAGTGAACGGGAACTTCACTGCGGAGCGCTGGAAGGCGCCGATCTACATGTCCGGCGAGCAGACAGTGACCACCACAAACATTCAGCTCACCTGGTTCCCTACGCGGAAGGTGAGCTTCTGAGGCTTGAACGAGACCGCGCGGCGATTGCCGCATGGAACCTAACGACGATTGGTGCCGCGCTGGCTGATCCAGCGCGGCATTCCTTTATCGCGTATCCCGCGTCGACGTTTGTTGAGGCGGAGCCGGCGGCACGGGCTTGATCGCGTAGAGCGCGACGGCCGAAATCGTCACTTTGAGCAGCTTTCCTTTGGAGTCGAAGGTCAGAGCCCACTGTACGGGCTTGGCCGGCGCCGAATCGACAAAGTGAACAGTCGACTCGCCGTCCCCTCCGACCTCCAGTGTTGGAGGAAACGAGAGGGTGAGGCTCGCATCGGAAGATTTTTCCTGGATTGGGGACGTATCTGGATGAGCGCCAGTGAGCGCGGCGTAACACAGAGCGGTTGCAAGCCAATCGGCCTGTTTGGTTGTGTGTTCGCCGGCGCGAAGGCGATTGAATGCACCGATCGTGACCGCATTGACGGGTGCGGGCGAGTACAGCGAGAATCCCCGGCGCTGAATGGGGATGAGACGAACGTGGCCATGGCCGGTTCGCGGTATCGCGGCCGAGAGAAGGCTCACGTCACCGGTCCCGTTGTCGCCCTTGTAAAGCAGGAACAGATGGCCCGGCAGGGCCTGGCACTCAAGCTGCTGGTAGGTCCAATTTCCTCTATCGAACTCGACTCCTGCAAGCGCGGCATCGGCGCGAATTGCCGGTTGCGCGCTGGCGGCGAGGTCGCGATCCGCCTGCGTCATGTCGCTTTCGGACCGGAACACAACCATCCTGGCCGTATTGGAGCCGGAAGGTTCCAGTTGGAACGGTGTAAGGTTCACCGCCGGTGGAACCATCCGCGTCTTGTAAGTTTCAGCAGATGAAACCGCGGGTACCGGAGTTACTTGATAGGGTGAATTCTTGGAATCCGCGTCCGAAGGAGCGTTTTGCGCGGCGAATGCTGGTGTGAACGTAGCAATTGCCAAGGCAAAGGCCAACGTTCGTGTGAGGAATTTCATACAATCGCCAGACTAACACCTCTGACGATGTCCTTTTGGGATTCGCAAAGCAAAGGGTCTGAGGCCTGAGGCCGCAACTTCAGAGGGCTGGACAGAGCGTGCGACCCGGATGCGGGGCGCACTACTCGTCAGCGCCCTTGAGGATGCGAGAGGTCGTAGGCGAAGCCGAACGTGAAACCGCTGGGGGTGGGTGTGTTTCCTAGGAGTTTGCCAATCCAGACTTGATACTCGTAGTCGACGCGTACTTTGAATGGGCCCGCGAACCGGTATTCTAACCCGCCACCTGGAGCGATAAGCATGCGCGTGTCATGCGAGTACGTGGGGCTCGGTGAGGTGAAATCCATGCTGCCTTGCGCAACGAGAAACTTGGCATAGGGATGAAACCTTCCCCGTACGTGCGGGGTGTAGATCGGTCCACCTCCGGCCGTGTCCTGGCGAATGTTCATCTGCCCATACCCACGATTAAGATGAACATCGCGGACCTCAAATTCGATGCCCAAGCCATGAACGAAGGATTGGACCCTTCCGGGATACCAGTCAACCCAGCCAGTACCTCCCAACATGTGGCCTCTTCCCCAGTCAACATCCCAAATGGATGGTCCAACACCCACACTCACGGGAATGCCCCTCGCATAGTACGACGGAACAACTTGGGAAAATACGGGAACTGCCGCAGCGAAGAGACCCACCGCGAGAATGGGGGGAATAAACCACTTGAAACGCATTCTGCATTCTCCTTCACAGCCGCATACTATTACCCTTCGAACTATGAGCGAGGGGATATAGTTGCAATTCGTGGTATCAAGGCAAGAGCAGGGAACCAACAGGGTTAAGTGCCGATCTGGCGCTCGTTCAATCGAACCTCGGTGCGAGATCGCCTCATCCTCATGAGGTAAACCCGGCTCACAGGTTCTTGGGTTCAGCCTTTAAACCTTCGACGCCGGGCACAAACAAAAGTTGCGTCATACCAACTGCCGATTTCTTCGGCTTGAAAACAGTCTACTCGATAAGGTCCTGATTTTGTATTACCTACAGCTTAAGTGCAAGTTACGGAAGTGGTACCTTTTTTGAGGGGTCTCTTCGATTTCCATCACGCTTCCCGCGCTCCAATGCCTGGAGATCTCGAACTCCAGGCCCGCTTAATCGTTGTCGATCGAATATTGCGGTTCTCCAATTGGTGTAGAGCGGAGCCTTAGCCCTTGAGCGGCGTTCGCCGCGGCGAACGCCACCTTGCACGGCACTCAAGACTCCACGGGAATTGGAGAACCGCCGTAGAAGTTCGAATCCCGATTGCGGTTCATTCGGCGTCCAGTTGGCTCGTCGAGAGTCTCGACAGCGCAAACCGGTGGGCGAATTCGTGTCGCGCATTCGTGCCCAGCGGTTGCCCGCAGTTCTTCCATGCGTATTTCGCCACGGATCATGGCAAGGCCAGATTCGACGCATCGAGCTGGTTTCTGCCCGAAAACTGATGTTTGCGACCTATTTTTTTGGGCACGGACCGTCAGCACGGTAGTAACGCAAAAAGGCGATTACGCACGGAGATCAAAATGGCCCAGTTGACCCCGCCACCCCCTCGAGGAAGTGTCGGCAGGAGTGCATTTTTGGGGCAATATTACCATAGTAATTCATTGTGTTAATCTTCGTTCGTTCACTATAGTTAAGGCGAGCAACTTGTTGAAAAATTGTACTCTCGCGGTTATTCCTGTGGTACGTTTATTGGTGCTGTGGGATAGCTGTTGCACCGCATTTCGTGCGTTCGCAACGGAGTCTGAGCCGTGAAAGCGTGCTCAAGATCCGGGGTCAACGATCCGTTCATTTTCATTTTTGTGGGTACATTAGCTGAGCTGCGGAGGACAATCTGATGCAAAGTCGAATTTTGAAAGTCATGAGCCGATTTCTTGCCTTGGTTTCAGTAGGAATATTTTTGCCTGTAGCGCTGGTGGGACAGGTAGGTCCAGCAGCGCATGGAGCGGGCAACGATTTGCCTTCGCGGTGGGATATTTTTCTGGGGTACAGTTATCTGGCGCCGAAGGGTACGGTGTCGACGGTGCGGCCCAACGGGACACCGGTGACAGCGTCGTATGACGCGGTGAACCTGGGCGGTGTAGGGAGCGGTGCGTATTTCTTCAACCGGTTTGTGGGCATCCAGGCAGAGTTGGGAGTGCACGAGTGGGGCGACCAGATTTCGAACACCAGCAGCATCGGGAGCCATGGCAACGACGATGGGTTTCTGACGGTGGCCGGAGGCCTGGTGGCGCGTTTTCCTTCGGGGAACATCACGCCGTTCG
>Ga0208034_1000100_pt1 | contig 86124 bp, 74 predicted proteins | sample June2015DPH_8_10_FD_184699 | JGI IMG/M metagenome (GOLD analysis project Ga0208034, IMG submission 184699) | Peatland microbial communities from SPRUCE experiment site at the Marcell Experimental Forest, Minnesota, USA - June2015DPH_8_100... | ecosystem: Environmental > Terrestrial > Soil >... | reverse complement strand
GTTCACGTGCGGCTTTGAACGATCAAACTTTTCCTTCGCCATAAAACTCCCACATCCCTTTCATCGCTCTTACTGCCCGTTGCTTCTCGGAGCGCCCGCCGCTGCGGGCTCCAGCCCCAAAACCTTAAAACCAGCTTCTAGCCGCTAGCTCCTAGCTGCTAGCTCCATCTTGCTTCTGCGAGCCGCAACTGCTCAATCTTCCAACCTACAAGCTAGAAGCTAGTAGCTCGTCCCTCAGTAGTACGCGTACACCTTCAAATACCTTTGCCTTAACTCCAGCGGCACCTTCTCCACCAGCCGCAAATACCGTTCACGCGTCAGCGCCTGGTCTGAGACCGGCAGCCCCTTGTACAGCCCAATCGCTTCCTTGCCCAGCAATCCGCGCTCCAGAATCCCTTCATAATTCCTGACTCGCAGCTTCGCCTTGCCCACCCGGTTCAGGAAGACTTCCACATCGCGCGCGTCAAATGCCGCATCGATCAGCGCATGAAGGCTTGCATATCCTTGTTCATCCGTGACCGCAATCGCTGCCTGCTCAAACATCCTCTGCAATCCTCAAGAAGCAGCCTCTAGCCGCTAGCTCGACCCATGTCGCCTCAAACCTCAGAGGCCCAACCCGCCAATGCAGAGCCAGAAGCTAGGAGCTACTAGCTGCATCTCTGGAGCGGGAGACGGGGATCGAACCCGCGACCAACAGCTTGGAAGGCTGTGACTCTACCACTGAGTTACTCCCGCCCAACAACAGCGTTCAGAGAACAGAGCCAAGAGATCAGTTTGTTCCTTCCGATCGAAGCCGGCTCCATTTCCCCGTCGCTGGCCGATCTGATCTCTGACCCCTGATCTCTGATCTCTGTATTTCTGGAGCTGATGACCAGGATTGAACTGGTGACCTCTCCCTTACCAAGGGAGTGCTCTACCAACTGAGCTACATCAGCCCGCTAAACCTGAGCCAGTAGCTTGCAGCCTGTAGCCATTAGCCCCACTTTGCTGACGCGGGCCGCATTCGCTCAACCCACCAACACCGGAGCTACAAGCTACGAGCTACAGGCTACGAGCTGTCCTTCTCCCCGGCCCTGCGAATCTTCTCCGCATGCCGGGCTAAAACCGTTCTCAATGCCATCCCGCCAATCACAATCAGCGGAATCAGCTTCAACTCCACCGGCCTGCCAAACACGAGCACCGAACCATCGCCCATCGTCAGCCAAACCAGCACTGCCAAAATCGCGAACATTCCCAGAGCCGCCCAGAACTTCCGGTCTAAATCCGATTCGGCGCTCTTCACTGTCCACTGCCCACTAATCACTAACCACTAATCACTGTCATGGTGCACAGGGGAGGATTCGAACCTCCGTAGCTCGCAAGGAGCGGCAGATTTACAGTCTGCTGCCATTAACCGCTCGGCCACCTGTGCCCAAAGGCCCCACGGACCAAAAACCCGTCCGCAACGCCCCGAAACATTTGCCCAACTCCCCGCTCATCCATCTTCCGTGCACGCCGCAACCTCCGGATACCTTCCGGAACTTCTCTTGCGCTTCGCCTGAAGTGGATTCTCCGAGGAGTTGAGTTCCGGCGCCTTCAATCTCCTGCCCGCCGGTCAACTCTTGCCGCTTTCGTCTTCCGTTACGGCTTCCTTCTTGTGGAGCTGGCGAAGGGATTTGAACCCCCGACCCTCTGATTACAAATCAGATGCTCTACCAGCTGAGCTACGCCAGCTCTTTACCCACCCGGAAACCCTCCCGGAGGCCGACTTGTTCGCGGACACACTCCAGCTTTCCGCGTACACGGCACAGGAATCAAGGTTAGCACACCGCCGCACCCCGAGCAAACCCGGAAAAACCCAAAATGGCCGCCCTGAAAGTGCCCGCCGCTTCCCCCGCCAGTCGCTGTATGCCTTGCTAAAATCGGCCACTGGCCCGATCGCATCGCGTTCCCTCGAGCGCTGCTTCCCGCTCCCCTTATCTCCCGCAATGATTTGGTCTTCATCTCCGATTTGCCTTGACAGAGGCGGCAGGAAGAATCGACGCTTCTTTCAGGGCCTTATGTTCGCCTCTTGAGGTCATCACATGAACTCCCAAAAATCCGCTTCTCTACTGGCGGGGCTGTTGGCCTTCGCCGCTGCCTTGGCCGTGTTGCCCGCCTCCGCCCAAACCGCTCCCACGCGCAGACCACGTGTCGCCGTGCTCGATTTCGACTACGCCACGGTGCAAAGCTACTCCTCCGCCATGTTCGGCACGGATGTCGACGTGGGCAAGGGCATCACCGATCTGCTCATTACCAACCTCGTGAAGGACGGCACCTTCTCCGTCTACGAGCGCCAGGCCCTCGACAAGCTCATGGCCGAGCAGAACTTCTCCAATTCAAATCGCGCCGATCCCGCCACCGCCGCGCGCCTAGGCAAGCTGGCCGGCGTTGACGCCATCATCATCGGCGCCATCACCGAGTTCGGCAACGAGACCAAGAACCAGAACGTGGGCGGCGGAGGCGGCGGCTGGCACGGCTTCGGCGTGGGCGGCATCGGCCACTCCAACTCCAAGGCCAACGTGGTCATCAATCTCCGCGTGGTCAACGTCGACACCGGCGAAATCCTGGCCGTGGCCGAGGGCGCGGGCCAGTCTAGCCGCTCTTCCACCTCGCTCCTGGGCGGTGGCGGCAACTGGCACGGCTTTGGCGGTGGCAATGTGGACTTCGGTTCCAGCAACTTCCAGAACACCATCATCGGCGAGGCCACCAAGGCCGCCGTCGATCAGCTCTCCGCCAACCTGATCGCCGATGCCTCCAAGGTCAGCGTGCGCACCATCAAAGTCGATGGCCTTGTCGCCGCGGTCGATGGCGGCCAGATCATCCTCAACGTGGGCGCCAAAGCCGGCGTCAAGGTAGGCGATCAGCTTCAAGTCCTCCGCGTCACCAAGGAAATCAAGGACCCCTCCACCGGCCAGGTCATTCGCCGCCTCACCTCCACCATCGGAGTGATCCGCGCCACCGACGTCGACGATGCCTCCTCGGTCTGCGTTCCTGTCTCCGGCTCCGGTTTCCAGGAAGGCGATCGCGTCTCCTCCGAGACCCAGTAGCAGCGCAGCCCTCCCTGCCAACACGCCCGCCGCTCTGCTAAGTGCGGCGGGCATTCTCTTGCGCGCCTTTGTGTTGCGCATTTGCACACCATAACCCGAAAGTTCTCTTGCGAAACACCGCGCCTCAGTGGATGATTTTCTTGGTACTCTGCAACACATTTCCCGATCCCGATTGTCAAGGAGAGGCTTTTATGCGCAAGGCCGTTTGCGCGGTTCTGTTCCTGGTATTCTGCCCATTCCTCATCGCCCAGCATGCGCTGAACAACGACTCCGTCATCAAGATGGTCAAGGCTCAGCTCTCCGACGACGTCATCGTCGCTACTATTAATGCCTCTTCGGGCGCCTACGATACCTCGCCGGACGGCCTCATCGCGCTCAAGCAGGCCGGCGTCAGCGACAAGGTCATTGCGGCGATCGTCGCCAAGTCGACCGCCTCCGCGCCCGACTCCGCCGCTCCTTCGGCTCCCGCCTCGCCTGAACCCGCTGCACCGCTTCCTCCTAGCGTCGAAAACCTCGGTGCCTATTACAAAGACAGCGGCGGGAATTTTCAGCCCCTTCCCTCTGAGGTCGTCATCTTTCAGTCAGGCGGAATGGTCAAGCGCGTCGCTTCCGCCGGCCTCATGAAAGAAGACCTGAATGGCCTCGTTGGAGGCATGCGTAGCAGGCTCGTCGTCAGCACTCCGGTCACCTTCATCCTCCACGTCCCGCAAGGTCGAACCGCCAGCGATTACGAGCTCGTTCGCCTTCACATCGTCGGCAACAATCGCCAGTTCCAATCCGTCGCCGGCGGCCTCATTCACGAATCCTCCAGCTCGCTTCGCGACGAGATTGATTTCTTGAGCAAGCAAATCGGCCCCTCCGCCTACCAAATCGTCCTCGGTTCGGAGATAGGCGAGGGCGAGTTCGGTTTTCTTGAGCCGCAGGACACGGCCTCGTCGAAAACCCCTCCCAGTTCCGGCCAAATCTTCACCTTCGCCATCGTCAATTAGCCCGGGCCCCGCAGCAACCGTCACGCCACGTCTCCATTTCCAACGGGGCCACGGATGTCCCACGGCCGTTTCCGCCCTCTGACTGTAAAGAAGAGTTATCTTGCGTAAATCGGCGTTTCGGTAGATGATTCAAGTGCTTCCCTTGATTCGATTTTGCCGTTTTGAACGACAAGGAGAAGCTGTATGCGTAAGTGCATTCTTTCGCTTTCATTCCTGGTAGTTTGCTCTCTGCTTTCAGCTCAACAAGCGCCCGTCACTGCAGCTTCCGCACCTGGGTCTCCTGACCAGACAGCCGCTACGCCAACCCGCCCGCCGCAGCCGCACACCCTGCTCGATGGAACGCCCGTCAAATTGCGCCTCAGCGAGACGATCTCCTCGGCCGACGCCAAGGTTGGCCAGGAGATCCCCTTCGAGGTTGTGGAAGAAGTCAAGGTCGATGACGTCGTCGTACTCCCCAAGGGCGCATCGGCAATTGGAACCGTCACCGAATGCAACGCCAAGAAGAGCATGGGCAGGGCCGGCAAACTCAACATCAGCATCAGCTATGCGCGCCTTGCCGACCAGGAAAAGGTCGCGCTGCGAGCAACACAGGACAACAAAGGCGGCGGCCACGTCGGCGCAATGACCGGGGCCATGGTCGCGACCTCAATCGTTTTCTTTCCGGCTGCACCGCTCTTCCTGTTCATGCACGGCAAAGACGTCACAATTCCGCAAGGGACCGAGATCACCGCCTTCGTCGAAGGCGACATGCATCTGAACATGGCCAACTTCGGGGTCGCTCCGGCCCCAGTCGTATCGTCCGCCCCACCCGCTGTGGCCCAGGCCTCACTCGTCATTGACTCTGCTCCGCCCGGCGCGGACATCGAGATCGACGGCGCATTTGTCGGCAACACACCATCAACCGTTCCCGTCGCGCCCGGAAGCCACGAGATTGCGGTCAAAAAGAAGGGATTCGCAGACTGGACCCGCAATCTTAGCGTCACGGGCGGCAGCGTTCATTTGAATGCCGAGCTAGAAGCCATGCCTGCGCCACCCCCCGCTGCGGTGCCTCCGCCAACGGCTCCTTCGACCACTCCGGCTCCTGCTCAAGCGCCTCCGCCCCCACCGCAGACCTAAGGTGTTACGCTCATTCCTAACGGTTCCTGAATGATCTCCTGAATGAGCCGACGCACCCGCAGAACGCTTCTCATCGTTGCCGCAGTCCTGCTTTTGCTGGCCCTGGCCATCTTTCTGCGCTCCAAGGCTCCGCCCGAGGCCGCGCGCCTGCTCCCCGAATCCGACGGCATCGTCTACATCAACCTCAAGGCCATCCGCACTTTCTCCCACAAGGATTTCAAGCCGCCCAACCGCGTCCCCGAGTACCAGCAGTTCATTGACGCCATCGGCATCGATCCCGAGCGCGACCTCGACCAGGTGGCCATCGCTCTGCACCGCATGCCCGATCCCACCGGCCCCAACGGCCCCGTGGCCTACTCCATGGTCCTCGTCGGCAAAATCACCGGCCAGCCGCTGAACGCATGGCTCGACTCTCATGCCACCTCGCGTGAAACCTACGTCGGCCACACCATCTACAGCATCCCCTCCGACGGTCGCACCGTTCGCGTCGCGCAAATCGGCTATGACATGGTAGCTGTCTCCAACACCCCAACAACCGAGCAGATCCACTCCATGCTCGACCGCCATCGCGCCGCCGCACTGCCCTTTTCCGGCTCCTCGCTCCTCGAGCGCCACTTCCATGACGTGCCTCTGCTCTCCCTCGCCTGGGGTGTCGGACAGATCGGCCTTCCCTTCTCCGAGAGCGGCTCCATTCACGTCTTCGGCCTTGCCCTGCCACTCGAACCCGACTCCACCATCATCGCCAGTGTCGCGCCCGCTCTGCCCGTTCCCGGCTCGCTTGGCGCATTGCGCTTTAGGGTCGAAGAGATCGCACCCAGCCAGGACAAAGCCGCCAGCCAGGCCGCCGACCTCGCCACCCTCGTCACTCTCACCCGCGGCCTCGCCCAGCCCCTCGGCGAATCGCCTGCCAACGACGCCTTTAAGGAACTCCTCAACACCGCCGAAGTCACGCAGCACGGTGAGCGCGTCGTGATCACGGCGACGGTGCCGGCCAGCGCGCTCTCTCATCTGTGAAACGCACCAGCGGGCCAAGTTCTTGCTCGGGTCGTAATTCGGTGCCGCAGTCGGCGCTAAGCCCTACTTTTCGGGAGGGGTATCCGGCGGCAGAGCCGTGAAGTTTTCGAAGACGCTGGGTATTGGCGGCGGGAAGAAGACGGCCAGGTGCTCTCTGGCCGTTGCAACCAGTTGCGGATCGACTTGTTCCGAGTGGCCGTGGGAGTGTTTGTAGAGTTCGAGGCCCAGACTACTGGGCGTGATATCGAAGCTTTCGATGTCACGATACGAGGTAAAGTCGAATACGTTCTCAATTAATCCCAGGTTGAATAAATAGGCGAGATCGGTAGCATTCCTGGTAAGGTCGTGCACGCCGGTCAATTGAACCATCTCCCGCGGGCTGAGAACGATGGGCACGGAAGCAGAATTCTCAGGCCCCGGCGTCGAGCTTAGGGCCCGCTCACATGCGAGGAGCAAGATCCTGGCCTCGGTGGGTGTGATGTGGACAAGCAGGTCGACAAAGATTTGATTGGAGTCGTCCGGCGCATCAGCCGAGCAGGAAGAGGCGAGAAGGCCCACCCATAGCTTCAGGGTCACTTCTTCCGGAGCCCAGGAGCCTTCACGCAGGATGTTGGCCACCAGCTTTGGATGGGCGCGCATTCGGCTGGCATCGGGCTTTGCGGCAAGCAGGTTCTCCGCGGCGAAAGCGATTTTGAACAGCGTTGCAGTGCGGTCCGTGTCGAGTTGCCCACCCAGCAGAAGAATCGCGTCGTCGGCTTGGGACTCGCAGAGACGGTACAGGAAAAGAACGGTCCGGAGGGTACGAAACACCTCCGCTACTTGGTCACGATCCGTGAGACTGACCATGTCGTGCATCAGCGCTCCGCACAGATCGGGATTCATGCCTGGAGGCAGATCAAACTCGAGCGCGACGCCGTCCTCTCCCTGCCAAGCGGCGCGAGTTTGAACGGATATCTGCAGCTCGGAGTCTTTCTCCGGCTCGCCATCCAAGCGGAGGATGAGAGTGACGGCCTGATCGGCGGGGAAACGCTCGTCAGTCAACAGGTAGACGCCGGAGGCGCTGACGTCTTTGATGCCGGCAGGCCTGGAGGCGGAGTCGATGCCATAAAGGGCCGAAAGACCCGTTGCGGGCCATCGTTCAGCCCGTGGCTGCTCCGGCTCACCCAACCTCTGTAGCGCACGCCTTAAGTTGCTCAACCGAGACATCGCTAACAATCTCTTGGCTCAATGCCGGCGTCGCAATCGCTTGATGGAATCAGGGCCCAAAATCGGCGCCGATCCCGCGCGACTGCGAATGGCGCCCCCTAAGGGGATGAATACTAGACAGCACAATAGCACCGCCGCGTCAACAGAACCATTGCCCATCCGCGAGGACGAACCACAGTTGCCAGCCAGTAAGTTTCAGCTCCACTGCCGATTGCGCGTGGAACCAACACGGCTCCCGCTGCCTGCGGCTCACGGAACGGAGTTCACTTTCCCCGGCATCTCCGTGATCTCCGGCGCCGAGACGCCAAATGCCTGCACGGGGTCCGATTCTGTATCATCGATAAGCGCCCGTCAGACAACTGCTTCAAGCCTTCGGCGTGAGCAGTGCCAGGCTTCGTCATCGCTCGATCGTGGGGCCCCTTTGGAGACATATGCAGAATCGCAAGCCTGGTTTCAAGCTTCTTTCGCTCTTTGCAGCCATCGCCATCCTCTCCGGAGCGAGTGCCCTGAATGCGCAGGGCAAAGATGCAGACCGTCCCTGGATGAATCCCCAGCTCTCGCCGGAAGAACGCGCCGATCTTGTCCTCAAGCAGCTCACGCTCGACGAGAAGATCGCGCTCCTGCATGGCAATGGAATGGCTCACCACGCGGGGTGGGAAGCCTCTCTCACGGCTCTCACCAACGGCGGCGCGGGTTACGTCGAGGGCATCCCACGCCTCGGCATTCCCGGCCTCGTTATGTCCGACGCGGCCTATGGAGTCAGGGATTCGGGCGCCAATGGCCGATACTCCACGGCCCTGCCCTCAAGTTTGGGGGCCGCGTCAAGTTGGGACGCGGAATCCGCTTGCGAATATGGCGCACTGATCGGCAGCGAGCTTCGCGCGCAGGGTTTCAACATGACTCTCGGTGGCGGAGTGGACCTCGCCCGCGAGCCCAGGAACGGCCGCACCTTTGAATACGCCGGCGAAGACCCGCTGCTGGCCGGAACAATCGTCGGCAATTTGATGAAATGCGAACAGGCCCAGCATGTGGTTGGCGACATCAAGCACTACGCCATGAACGACCAGGAAACGGGCCGCAATTTCGTCAATGCCATCATCTCCAAACGCGGCATGCAGGAGTCGGATCTGCTCGCGTTTCATATTGCCATCTCCATCGCCAATCCCGGCGCGGTCATGTGCTCCTATAACCGGATTAATGGCGACTACGCTTGCGAGAACTCCTACACCCTCCACGATGTCTTGAAGAATGATTGGGGCTTCAAAGGCTTCGTCCTCTCCGACTGGGGCGGAACTCACTCCACGGAGAAGGCCTCCGCGGCCGGTCTCGACCAGGAGCAGCCCATGGCCAACTATTTCGGCCCCAAGCTGCGAGAGGCCGTCGATGCCGGGCGAGTCCCGCTCTCTGAAATAGACGACCATGCGCGCAGAGTTCTTTATGCGGAGTTTTTGTCGGGCGTTATCGACGATCCGCCGCAGAAGAGCGTGGTCGACGTCGAAAAGGGATTCGAAGTTGCCCAGCGCGTGGAAGAGAAGAGCATCGTTCTCATCAAGAATCGCGGAGCGGTGCTGCCGATCGTTCCGGCCCGTATCCACAGCATCGCCATCATCGGCGGACACGCTGACGTCGGCATGATCTCCGGCGGAGGATCGGCGCAGGTTGACCCGCCCGGCGGCAATGCCATCTTGCCCCCCGGCAAAGGCGCAACACAGTGGCAGGAACACATCTGGTTCCCCACCTCCCCGCTCAAAGCCCTCCGCGCGAAGCTGCCGCATACAAAAGTCGATTTCGACCCCGGCTCGAATTTGGACTCCGCCGCCAAGCTCGCCCGGAGTTCCGATCTTGCCATCGTCTTTGCGTATCAGTGGGAATCGGAAGGCATGGACCTCCCCAATCTGTCGCTCCCCGACAATCAGGACGCATTGATCGAGCAGGTGGCAGCGGCCAATCCCCGCACCGTCGTGGTGCTCGAAACTGGAAGCGCCGTGACCATGCCGTGGCTCGATAAGGTTGCCGGTGTCGTCGAAGCATGGTATGCCGGCAGCTCAGGACACAAGGCTCTGGCAAACGTGCTCGTCGGCGAAGTCAACCCATCCGGCAAGCTGGCCATCACCTTCCCCCAAAGCGAGCAGGACCTTCCCCATGCGGTCATTCCGCCACCGCCGCCGCATCTTCGCGGGCAAGGAACCGGCCCTGTCAATGCGGGCACGCCGGATTCAAACTATGCCGTTCACTATGACGAAGGCGCTGAAGTTGGCTACAAGTGGGTTCAAGCGGAGCACAAGACGCCGTTGTTTCCCTTCGGCTTCGGCTTGTCCTACACCACTTTCGCCTATTCCGCTCTAAGCGTCGATTCAGCGGCAAAAACCGCGCGTTTCACCGTCCGCAATACCGGAACACGCGCAGGCACTGAAATCGCGGAAGTGTACGCGACGCTCCCCAAAGGCACGGACGAATCCCCCAAGCACCTCGAGGGCTTCGCGCGCCTCGCTGGCTTCGCGCGCGTCACACTCGATCCCGGTAAATCCGAAACCGTCACAGTCTCCATCGATCCGCGAGTCTTGCAGACTTTTGACGAATCGGCGAGTCGCTGGAACCTCGCGCCGGGCGATTATGGAGTCTTCGCCGGACCGTCTTCGGATCATTTGCCTCTTTCCGGTTCGCTTCAGGTTCGCTGAGGTCTTTTTCGCATTTGCAGAGGCCGCTTTTTCTCTTGCGCCGAAACTGGACTGTGAAACAGTGAAACTGTGGCCGCAAGTTGTTGATTCGGAAGGCTCCACAGTTTCACAGTTTCACAGTTTCACAAATGGCATAGGGGGGTGGGGTCTCGAGAAAGGGTGGGGGTGGGTGCCGGAGGCATAGGGGGTGGGGTAAAAGGCAGCGAGAATGCACAGCCAGTAGCTGGTAGCCAGTAGCCGATAGCGAAGAACGAAGAACAGAGAAGAGAACAGAAATTGGCAGGGGAGAGAGCGACGGGCCAGAAAGACAGGGAGCCGGCGGCGACGGAGTGAGGCAACGAAGTGAGCGGGGCTAGCGAAGTTGGCGGAGTACGCGAAGTTTGTGTTTGCCCGAGCGCTGTTCAGCATTTGCCGCACCTAAGACAAGTGTAGCGATTTCGCGGAAATAATCTGCAAAGTTGGCGAGGGCAATTCTTGTCGTGTTTTCAGCTAGTTGCGGGGGATGGCGGAGCGAAAGGGCTTGACGAAAAAGCAGAAAATCAGCGAGCCAACCCAGTGACGGAGATTCGTCCGCGTCCTGTCTATCCTGAGATTCTTGCCCACCCACTGCATCTGAAACCTTTCGCCCGCCAGCTCCGCGGACGCAAACAACACGGCTAGGTCCGCTTCCTCTTCTCGCTCCCTGCCTGGATCGCGCAGCGGGGCAACACGTCTTCGTCGCCGGGGCGGCTCGCGCGACGGCGCTTGAACCCACCACCCAGCCGGCGCATCTGAAAGAATGGTCACGGGTTCCCCGGTCGTACCTCACCCCGTTGAAATTCATCTCATCGAGAGGTCTCATGAATCATCCGCACCGCCTCCTCGCCGCTTCGGCCTTCGCCGGCCTTGTTGTCCTCGCATCCACTCTCACCGCCTCCGCCGCATCCGGCCCAGCCGGCGCCGCCGGGGCTCCCGGCAGCGGGTCTTCGCCGGCGGGGTCGGACGCCGCCAAATCCGTCCCCGGGCACGTCGTCCTCACCGGCCAGGCCGCATTCACTGACGCGGCCCACGAGGCCCCCGGCACTCGCCGCCATCTCACCGTCGCCGATTTGCCCGAGCCCATGCCCGAGCAATCGGTCGACAACGGCGCCAACGTCGTGCCCCGCCCCGCCAACGCCTGGCCCATCGCGCCCAAAGGCTTCAAGGTCGAGCTCTACGCCACCGGACTCGATAACCCGCGCCTCATCCGCTTCGCGCCCAACGGCGATCTCTTCCTGGCCGAGAGCGCCACGGGCAAAATCAAGATCTTCCGCGGCGTCGACGCCGACGGCAAACCAAAGCAAGTCTCCGTCTTCGCCACCGATCTCCATCAGCCTTTCGGCATCGCCTTCTATCCCCTCGGCCCCAACCCCAAGTGGGTCTACATCGGCGACACCGATGCCATCGTTCGCTTCCCCTACCACAACGGTGACCTCACAGCCACTGGCCCCATGGAACAGCTCGCCGATCTGCCTGGCGGCGGGCGCCTGCGCGGCGGAGGCCACTGGACCCGCGATCTCGCCTTCACGCTCGACGGCAGCAAGCTCCTCGCCTCCGTCGGTTCGCATTCGAACGTCGACGACGCCGATACTCACCCCGAGGAGTTCCACCGCGCCGATGTGCTCGAGTTCACGCCCGATGGCAAGTTCGTCGAGGTTTATGCCTGGGGGATTCGCAACTGCGTCGGCGAAGCCATCAACCCCACCACCGGCCAACTCTGGTGCTCCACCAACGAGCGCGACGCACTCGGCAACAACCTCGTCCCCGACTACATCACCCATATACAGGAACACGGCTTCTATGGCTGGCCCTGGTGGTATATGGGCCCTCACCAGGATCCACGCCACGAGGGCAAGCACCCTGAGCTGCGCGACAAAGTCATCACGCCCGACATCCTCCTCGAACCCCACTTCGCCTCGCTCGAGTTGACCTTCTACGAGGGCTCGCAGTTCCCTACGGAATTCAAGGGTGACGGCTTCGCCGCCGAGCACGGCTCCTGGAACCGCGCCCAGCGCGCAGGCTACGAAGTCATCCGCCTGCCCATGCATAACGGCAACGCCACCGGCGAGTACGAAGACTTCCTTACCGGCTTCACCGTCGGCAGCGGCGATGGCGACGTGTGGGGCCGCCCTGTCGGCGTCGCCGTCGCCCCTGATGGCTCGCTCTTCGTCACGGACGACGGCTCGCGGTCGATTTGGCATGTGAGCTACACCGGCAAATGATCGCGCCTGCAAACAGAACAGGCCCCGAATTGGGGCCTGTTCTATAACTCGCGGAAATGAGCAACAACGGCTCGCGCCTACTTGTACGCGCCGTTCCCTTTCAGCAGCTCGTCGCGATGCTGGCTGTAGTCAATCCAGGAATCGAACGCCGGACCGATCAGTGGATTGCCTTTCTGTGAATCCCGGATCGCCGCGCGCACCGTATCCACGCCTTCCGGTTGCGGTGTGTCATAGACAATCGCAACCAACCCCGGCGCGTCGGTGTGGATGGCCTCGGTGTCAACCTCGTATTCCAGAATCGTCCCGTCGGCAAGCAGCTTTTCCATGGTCGGCACAACCACGGTCTTGCTCAGCGTGCTCACCGCGTCATCGGGGGCGTCCGCCTTTAGTTGATACATCGCCACGTTCACATACGCGCCTGTATAGGCGCCCGGCTTCCAGTTGTAATAGTGGCTCACGAGTACCAGGTCCCAGTGCTTCGTTGGATTGAGCGAAATCGGCGAATCGGCATTATCCAGCGCTCTCAACTTATCCAGCACCTTCAACAGCCCCGCAAGCGACGTCGACGACCACCACGTGTCATGCGACTCGCCGTCCGGCGTGTGCACTTGGTTCACATCGTTGCCGTAGCCAACAAGGGTTCCGTCACTCAGCGCGGCCTGGAAGATAGTGTTGTCCGCGGCATTGATCTTTGCCACGTCGCCCCAACGCTCCCGCGGAAACTGCCAGTTAGAAACATACGAGTACATGGGTGGTTTCTCTTTGACCTCTGTCGCCTGCGCGCCCGATGGAATGGCGCTCAGCGCGAACACCGCGACCCCACACAAACCCGTGAAGACACTCCAATGTCTTGTGTTCATCTGCTTTCTCCTGTTTTGATTTAGTCAGCGATGCCCCGGGGAATGCCTGACCACGGCAAGTCTACAGCAGCGGGCCCTGGTGTCTAGTGTGAATTCTTCGCGCCCTTCAGAATTCTTTCCTCATTCATCTCTCAGCGCGCCCTTGCAGCCCGGCAAACAAACAGGCCCCGCAAAGGGCCTGTCCGCTAACTTGCTGACCCGCCGGCTTGCTGATTTTCTGACTCGCTGCTCCGCTCCTCCTCGTCCGTGAAGATCTCCTCGATCGGCCTCTCAAATAGCCGCGCCAGCTTGAACGCGAGCGGCAAACTGGGATCGAACTTCCCCGTCTCGATGGCATTGACGGATTGCCGCGAAACCTCCAGCCGCTGGGCCAGATCCCCCTGTGACCAGTCCCTCTCCGCGCGCAGCACCTTCAGCCGGTTCTTCATCTGTACCTCAACCTGACCAGGAATTTGGCGATGGCCATGAATAGGCAGAACAGCGGAAAGACAAAGACGAGGCTCTGGCTCCGGGCCACTTCAAACATCACCAGAACTCCCCAGAATGTGGTCACAGTAAGGGTCGCCCCAATGGCCCATAGCAGCGACTGGACCAAAAGACTCCGCTGAAACTCATCCCGTTCTTCTGACATGTAGAAGCCGAAGATCACAATAAATGCGACGCCCGGGAGTGCGACCAGAATGGCGAGAAGCCACGCCACAATGCCGGTCGGGTGGAGATGGTGATAGCCGAATCCCCAAACCGCCAAAGCGTAGACCGCGATGAGCAATGGCATGAAAATGAAGAGCGCGCGGTCTTCCATGCGATATCTTGCAGGATTCTTGATTCGATCACTCATGAGCGGCCCCTTGTTGTATTTCGTCGATTGCACCGTGCGTTGTCCGAGCGCGGACGGCGTTCATTTGTACCTCAGTCTGACCACCGGGTACGAAACTAAAACCCACAGCCAGAAGATCAGATAGATATAGACCAGATCGAGGTGCGGGGCCCTGGCAAAGTCCTCCAGATACCCCCAGATTGTCGTAGTGGCCAAGGTTCCCCCGGTGCCGCCAAGCACGCACTGAACGAGAATGTTTCGCTGGAATTCGTCTTTCTCAACCGCCAGGTACCTACCCAACTCCACGAGCACCCATAGGATCGGTAGCGTCGGCAGGACAGCCACCACATAGGCCGGAAATCCCCGCAGATGGTAAAGACGAAACGCGGCCGCGGCGCCTATTACGAGCGGCACAACCAACGCGGCGCTTATCCAGCAGGAGCGGACCCACCGGCGCTGAGCGGGGCTCTTGATCGTACAGAACATGATTGGTCTCCTTTACAATGTGACAAGGACACATTACAGCGATTGCCGAAATCTGTCAAGTGTCATTGACTTTTGTTCTTCAATTCTTGCTAAAATCACGAAAACAAGGCGCTTCTTACGACCCAACCCACCCCGGACTTCCACCGCTCTCTGCTCACCTCCGCTGGTACTCTCATTCCATGGGCTTCCAGGATTTCTTAGGCAACACGGCTACGGTCACGCACCTGCGCGAAAGCATTCGCGCGGGCCGGTTTCCGCACTCGATGATTCTGGCCGGGCCTCGCGGCGCCGGCAAATACACGCTCGCCCTCATGCTCGCCCAGGCGGTGAACTGCCTCAAGCTCACCGAATCTGACGGCCTGCCCGACTTTTGCGGCGTCTGCTCGAATTGCGTGAGAATCGCCGCCTCCGCCGATCTCGAAACGCTCGTCGACGAAGCCGTAGCCGCGCGCGACGACCTGCGCGAGACCGACAAGCGCGAGACGCGCATCCTCATCCAGACGCACCCTGACGTGCTGGTCATTCCGCCCGACCCGCCACAGCTCATGATCAAGCTCGGCCAGGTTCGCCAGGCCATTCATGTGGCCTACTACCGGCCGCCCGCCGAAGCACGGCGCGCTTTCACGATTTTCACTTCATCGGCATTCATGAAGGAAGCCGCCAACAGCCTGCTCAAGCTGCTCGAGGAGCCGCCCGAGCACACCTCGCTGATTTTGCTGACGGAAAATCCGCAGGAGCTGCTCCCAACCATCCGGTCCCGCGCCGTCATTCATCGTCTTGGCGCGCTGCCAGCAGGAGAACTCGAAACCCTGCTCGCCCACCGCCGCCCCGAGCTCACGCCACAGGACCGCGCTCTCGCAGCGCGTTTGGCAATGGGCGCCGTTGGCCGCGCCCTCTCGCTCGATCTCGGCGCGTACCTCGCCAGCCGCGAAGACGCGCTGGTCATTCTGCGCACGGCACTTCGTGAACCCGACTACTCCGCTCTCTTCCACGCCACCGAGAGTTACCGCGCCGGCGCCGACGGCCAGGAGAAGACCGTCAACCTGCTCCGCGCCCTCTCGAGCCTCATCGAAGACCTGCTGCTCATCGTGGCCGGAGCTCCATTGCTCATCCGCAACATCGACATCGCCGCCGAGCTAAACCGTCTGTCTGAAGGCCTCACCGTCGAATGGATCGACTCCGCCGCCCGCGCCCTCGTCCAGGTGGAGCAGGGCATGCGCCGCAACCTGCTGCGTTCGCTCTCGCTCGACGCCATGGCCGTGGGCCTCGCGGCAGGCGGCGGCCTCTAATCGCTTTTCGCTGCCCGCCGTACGCGATTCACGGTTCACGTTCCACGGTTCCTTCTGCGCTGTTCACGGTTCACAGCCCACTGTTCACTGCATCCAAGCTTGACGCTCGACCAAAATGGCCGCAGAATGAAAGAGCAACCCCCAATCGGACCCAGGCATCTTTTCAATACGAGTACTCCCATTGAACCCAGGGACGCCGCGACACGCATCTCCCAACAACGCGGGACTGCCTTCTGCTTCACTTGGGTTCGGGACGGAAGCCCTTGGATTTCTTTTAGATTGCGGACAGTTCCGCAACTGCAAACGGTTAGGTTGAGTTTCCCCGGGTTCTTGCGGCACCTGTCGGGTTTTGCGTATCACACTTCATTTTTTGCGGAGGGTTCTTCCCCATGAGCATGCCATCGATTCTGCCCGCATCGCGCGTTCTGGAACCCGGTCAAGCCCCGCCGCAGAAGAGAAAGAACTTTGCCGCCACGCTTCCCTTCCGTTTTTCGGCGCAGACCGCCGAAAGGGACGGGCCCAATCGTCACGCTGAGCTCTTCTATCTGCAGAAACAGATTCAGTCGCAGACGCCGATGGTGATCGTGCTCGAAGATGGCGAGCGCGTGGACGGATGTATTGAGTGGTACGATCGCAACTCGCTCAAAGTTCGCGGCCGCAACAAAACACTCGTCTACAAATCCGCCATCAAGTACATGTACAAGCTTGGCGACAACGGGTAAACAGAGAACAGAGAACAGAGATCAGAGACCAGAGATCAGTCGCCATTCGCCCTCCGCCCCAATGAATAAGCCTTCCCTGTTTCCTGTTTCCTGTTTCCTGTTTCCTGTTTCCTGTTTCCTACTCCCTGTTCCCTGCTTTTGTGAGCCTGTCTCGAATTGCAGCGCCAATTCCCTCCGCCGGCGGCAGCGGACACAGAATCACCGTGCATCCTGCGGCATCGAGCGCGCGCAGCCCGGCATAGAGCTCCCGCGCCAGGGATTCCGGCACGTCCCACTTGCCCCACGGATAAATCTGCGCCGCAATCTCGGTCGCTGCCGCAATTCCTTCCGGCAACAGCACGCCTATCCGCTCGCCGAGTTCCGAGCGAGCCGCTTCGGCCAGGCGCGCGCCTAGCTCCTGGCCTCGCGCCTCCACCAACACAAGCCGCGCCCGAGGCGCGTAGTGCCGCAGTCCGACGCCCGGTGAAGGCAGCGCGGCGACAGGCGCATCGGGCGGCGTCTCCCGCAACGGCTCAACACTTCGAAACTGCGCGACCGGCCCCGCGATCTTCACAATCTGTTCCGTTGTCACTGCGCCCGGCCTGTAAATCATCATCGGGCTGGTCGATGGATCGAGCACCGTCGATTCCACGCCGCGCGGTGTCGGCCCTGCATCGAGCACTGCATCGATGCGCCCATCCAGATCGTGAAGCACATGATCTGCCGTTGTCGGGCTCACGTGACCGAAACGATTCGCGCTGGGCGCGGCCACCGGAACGCCCGCGCGCCGGATCAGCTCCAGCGCCACCGGGTGCAACGGCATGCGCACACCCACGAGCGCCCTCCCCGCCGTCACCGCGTCCGGCACGGCGCGCGTCCGCTTGAGCAGCAGCGTCAGCGGTCCCGGCCAAAATGCCTCCATAAGCTTGCGCGCGGCGCCGGGAACTTCTTCAACCAACCCATCGAGCATCGCCTGCGACACCACATGCACAATCACCGGGTCCCAGGCCGGCCTGGATTTCGCTGCGAAAATCCGCTCCACCGCAGCCCGATCCAGCGCATTCGCTCCGAGGCCATAGACCGTCTCCGTTGGCAGCGCGACCAATCCCCCGCCGCGCAGAATCCTCGCCGCGCGGTCCAGTGCCTCGCGTGCTTCCGCCGTTTCCAGATTGTTCGCGTCCACCGTGAACCGCAGCGTCTTCACTCTACTATTCTCGCCTCTCCAAACCACTCTGGCCACTCTCCACGCCTCACGATTCACTCGTTCACTTCACATCTCCACTCCTTCACTTCTTCACCGGGTCCCTCTCCGCCCTATACTCAGATTGACCCATGCCCCTCGAAACCGAGATCAAGTTTCGTGTCGCTGATCTCTTCGCTCTCGCCGAGCGTCTCGAATCCGCTGGCTTTCGCCTGGAAACTCCGCGCAGCTTCGAGAGCAACATCCTCTACGACACGCCCGACCGCCAGATGCGCGCCCGCACTGAGATCCTGCGCATCCGCAGCTACGCGGGCCGCTGGACGCTCACGCACAAGCGCCTCCCCGGTGGAGGCGCCGCGGCTGAAGACCGCCACAAGCAACGCGTTGAAACCGAGACCTTGATCGCGCACGGGGCCGCGCTGGCCGAACTTTTTCTCTCCCTTGGCCTGGTGGCCGCATTCCGCTACGAGAAGTGGCGCACCGAGTGGACCGACGGCGAGGGCCACTGCGTGATCGACGAAACGCCCATCGGCAACTACGCGGAACTCGAAGGCTCACCTGAATGGATCGACCGCACCGCCCTCCGTCTCGGAATCGATCCCGCCGATTACATCACCCTCAGTTACGGCCGGCTCTTCGACCAATGGCGCATCGAGCACCGCAGCGCCGCCGACGATCTCACTTTTGCCGCCGTCGCCGGCTCATCCAGTTAACCCGCCGACCCAACTGCACCCGCCCTCTTCAAGCTCTCTTAATTACCTGCAGAATTCAGGTCGCACTGATGCGCGCGCCGCGTATGCCGATAGGTCTCATGAGCGGCTCTTCACCGTCATGGACCAGAGCTTGCGAAAACCAAATTACGTTTGATCTGGAAGATTCCCATGGCCACTGCGTTTGAAATTCTGGAAGCCGAAAGCCCATTGCGATTCGATATTCCCGACTCTGTCGGCCTGCCCAAGGTCTCGATCGCGATCGTCGATCCAGATTGCGAGCGAAGCAAGGCTATTAGCGCAGCTATGGCGGGGGCCAGAACCGGCACGGTCCGTGTCGTGCCCGGCTATCTTCCCACCGTCCAGGATGCGCCCTGGCTGACCGATCAGGGATTCGATATGATTCTCGTCGGCCTGGACGATAATACGCGCGATGCGCTTCGCACTGTGGAGAGCTTGTGCGCCTTAAGCCAGGCGCCTGTCGTTGTGTATTCGCAGCGCAGCGGCCAAGAGCTGCTGCTTCAGGCCATGCGCTCCGGCGCACGAGAGTTTCTCACCTTTCCCTTCGCTCCCGGCGCGGTGGAAGAGGCGGTTGCGCGCGTCGCTGCACGCATCCAGGCGGCTCCGACGCCGAAGAAGACGGCCGGCAAGATTCTGGCCTTTGTCGGCGCAAAGGGCGGAGCCGGCGTAACCACCGTTGCCTGCAATTACGCGGTTGCGCTCGCGCAGGACTCCAAAAAGAATACCCTTCTCATCGACTTCGACCTTCCTCTCGGCGACGCGGCTCTCGATTTGGGATTGACCTCGGAATACTCAACCGCAGACGCCTTGCGCGAGGCCGAGCGTCTCGACGTCGCATTTCTCTCCCGTTTGCTCGTCCGGCACAGCTCGGGTCTCTCCCTCCTTGCGGCTCCGGGACGGTTTCCTCACGTTCCCATCGACAATGTTGCCGCCAACAAGCTGCTGACGGTCGCCTGCAACAGCTTCGATTGCGTGGTGATCGATGCCGGTTCCCGCCTGGATTGGACGCGCACACATCTCTTCGATCTCGCATCGCGCATCTATCTGGTCACGCAAATCGGAGTTCCGGAACTGCGCAATGCCAACCGCATGATCACGGGATCCATTCCAGCCTACGGCACCAAGCTGGAGATCGTGCTCAACCGTTACGCCCCCAAATCCATGGGCATCGACGACGACACCATCGAACGCGCGCTCACCATAGCTCCACAGTGGCGCATTCCCAACGATTACTTTGCCGTGCGCGAGATGCAGAACCGGGCCGAGCCGCTGGCCCTCGCCGACTCGCCCATTGCGCGCGTGATCCGCAAAATGGCCAGAGAGATCTCCGGCCTGCCTCGGGAAGAAAAAAAGAAAAGGCTGCTGGGGCTGTTCGGCTAGCGGATTCGGACGCTCCGCCCTCCGCTCTGGCCGGCACATTCCTTTCGTAATTGATTGCGAACGGCGATTCGGCCGAAAGCCAATCAAAGCATTCATCACCGCCATCGTCCCCCTTCGGCCGGCGGGGCACGCCTATCCAATGACCCCATCCCCATCAAATGCTTAGCTTTTGTCCCGTGTCCATCTTTTCGTACTCCCCCGAAAGAGTCATAGCAAGTCCCATCTGAGCAATGAGATCGAATAAAATAGTCCATTGGGAGTAGTTTGCTCGATTATGCCGCCAGCCCCGAGGGATACTGCCATCCCGGATGAGACCACTTTAACTGTCGCGATTCTCGGACCTGACGAACAGCGTCGCAAGGTTGTGGCCAGCGCTATCTCCAAGCATCCCGGCCTCAAGATCCATGAATTCGCCTCGTTCCCCCCCGGGCTTGAGGATCTGCCCCAGATGCTGGCGCAGGCCTATGAAGTGGTCATCATCGACGTAGACAGCGAACCGGATTACGCGCTTGCTCTCGCCGAGAGCCTGTGCGCCAGCGGCCGTACCTATGTCATGGCCTACTCGGCCAACGCCGATATGAAGAGGGCGGTCCACTTCATGCGCGTCGGCGTTCGCGAGTTCTTCACTCTTCCTCTTGATCCGGCTGAAGTTTCCGCCGCTCTCATGCGTGCCTCCACGCCTCGCACCGCGCCGCCCCAGGACGAAAGGAAAACAGGCAAGTTGTTTGTCTTCCTGGGCTCAAAAGGCGGATGCGGCGTGACCACGCTGGCGTCGAATTTCGCAGTGGCGCTGGCTCAGGAGAGCGACAGAAACACAATCCTCATGGATCTCGGCCTGCCTCTTGGCGACGTGGCCATTAATCTGGGTATCGTCACGGAGTATTCCATCGTCACGGCGCTCGAGAACCCTGCCCGGGTAGATGCGAATTTGCTCTCCACACTTGCGGTGAAGCACAGCTCGGGTTTGTCTGTGCTTCCCGCTCCTACAGATTTGCCTGAGGTTCAGGCGACCAAGGACGCCGTCGACAAGCTGCTGAGGGTTACGCGCGACATCTACGATTTTGTTGTGGTCGACGCGGGATCGAGAATTGACCTGATGGATTCCACCTTGTTTGAAGAATCCGCCACAGTCTTTCTTGTCACCCAGGTGGGCATCTCTGAAATGCGCACTGCTAACCGCATGATCGTGAAGTATTTCGCCCGGCGTGGAGGGAACCTGCAGATTGTGATCAACCGCAATAAGACCAGCGACTCGCTCTTTGACGAAGGCCAAATCGCCAAAGCCTTGACCCGGCCCGCGCAGTGGAAGATTCCCGATGATTATGCCGCCGCGCGCAGAACGCGCGAGACCGCAACTCCAATGGTGATGGTCGACTCAACTATCTCTCAGACCATCCGCCTTATGGCCAAGACAGTCGCCGGCCTGCTCCCCGAGAAGAACGGAAAGAAAGGCTTCTTCAGCTTCCTGCGCTGATTGTCTTGAGTCGCTGGCAGCGGTAAATCTTCTTTAGACAAGTCCAGCATCAATTCGTGTCTTTCGCTTCAGGCCCCGTGGCATCTCTTGTATTTCTTGCCGCTGCCGCAGGGGCATAGATCGTTGCGGCCCACCTTCTCGCCCCTGTGCCGCTGAGTCGGCTGGCTTCCGTCTCCGCCGCCCTGCCGGCTGGCCACGGCAAGCTCCTTTTCCTTTTTGCGGTGGAACTCCTTCTCCAGCTCGTCGATGGTCGTCGAGGGTTTGCGCGTATGGATCTCGATCTCCCGCGGCGCACCGTCTCCAACAAGCGGCTGCGCTGCGCTGGCCACCGGCGGAGCCTTGGGCACGATGCCCTGCGGCCGCGGCGCCGCATCCACGGGCTGACCATCCGGCCCCAGAATCTGCATCCGGAAGAGGAACCGCGCAGTGTCTTCCTGGAACTTCATCATCATCGCTTCGAACATGTCGAACGACTCGCGCTTGTATTCCACCAGCGGATCGCGCTGCGCATAGCCGCGCAAATTGATTCCCTCCTTCAGGTGGTCCATCGAGAGCAGGTGATCCTTCCACAACCCGTCAATCACGCTGAGCATCACCATCCGCTCGTGGTAGCGCATCGTGGCCGCGCCCAGAATCTTCTCCTTGGCCTCGTAAGCTTCGGTTAACTTGGCAAAGATCTCCTCGCCCAGCTCGTGCCGGCTCAGAGTTTCCGGCTTGATGCCGGAAGCGGCGAGATTGAATCCAAAATGATCGACAAGTTTCTCTCCCAGCCCTTTGAAGTCCCACTGATCCTGCCGAACGCGCTCGCCGGCAAACTCGTCGAGGAGGTGGGAAAGAATTCCGCCTACATAATCTTCCAGAATCATCTCGCGCTGTTCGACGCCCTCGAGCAGTTGCCGGCGCAGGCCATACACGGCCTCGCGCTGCTTGTTCATCACGTCGTCGTATTCCAGCAGGTGCTTGCGCGACTCGAAGTTCTGCGCCTCCACCGCCTTCTGGGCGCCCTCGATCCGCCGCGAAATCATCTTCGACTCGATGGCCTCATCTTCCACCATCACTTTTTGCATCACGGTGTTCGCAAATCCGCGCGCAAAAATGCGCACCAGGTCGTCTTCGAGCGACAGATAGAATCGCGACTCGCCGGGATCGCCCTGGCGTCCGGCGCGCCCGCGCAACTGGTTATCGATGCGCCGCGATTCGTGCCGTTCCGTGCCCAGGATGAACAACCCTCCCGCCGCGATCACCTGCTCGTGCTCTGTCTGAGCGGCCGCGGCGTGCACTGCGTTGCTCTCCGCCCAATCCGCGCCGGAGATTTCGAATTCCTGGCCCTGATAGTAGAAGCGCTGGAATCCAGCCGGCGCCATGGGATTGATGGCGCCCTCGGCCACGCTGATCGCCCGCGCCTTTTTCTTGTCCACGAGTTCCTTGCGCGTCATAAAATCCGCGTTGCCGCCCAACAGAATATCCGTGCCGCGCCCGGCCATGTTGGTGGCAATCGTCACCATCCCCAGCCGTCCCGCCTGCGCTACAATCTCCGCTTCGCGCTCGTGGAACTTCGCGTTCAGCACGACGTGTTTCACGCCTTTGCGCTGGAGGATCGCCGACAGCCGCTCCGATTTTTCGATGGACACGGTGCCCACCAGCGCCGGCTGCCCCTTCGCGTGCAGCTCCTCGATGTTCTCCGCTACCGCCTTGTACTTTTCTTTCTCGGTGCGGAACACCACGTCCGGATTTTCCAGCCGCAGCAGCGGCCTGTTGGTCGGAATCACCACGATCTCGAGCTTGTAAATCTTCTCGAACTCGGCCGCTTCGGTCTCCGCCGTTCCCGTCATGCCGCTCAGCTTTTGATAAAGCCGGAAGTAATTCTGAAACGTGATCGTGGCCAGCGTCTGGTCTTCTTTGCGGATGCTCACGCCTTCCTTGGCCTCGATCGACTGGTGCAGTCCGTCGCTCCAGCGGCGTCCGGGCATCAGGCGGCCGGTAAACGTGTCCACGATGATGACTTCGCCATCTTTCACCACGTAGTCCACGTCGCGCTTGTAGAGCGCATGCGCCTTGATCGCCGTCTCCACATAATGCTTCAGTTCCCAGTTTTCGGCGTCCGCGATGTTGCCGATCCCCAGCGCCTTCTCGATCGTCTCCCATCCGGAGTCCGTCACGCCGATCGTCCGCTGCTTCTCGTCGACAATATAGTCGCCGCTCAGGTACTTCTCGCCTTCGCCAAGCCGGATGCCCAACTGTTCCTGGCGCAGCTTGTCGCTCCATTCCACCTCTTCGCCCATTTCTAACTGTGGAATAATCCGCCGCACTCTCGCGTATTTGTCTGTCGTCTGTTCGGTGGGGCCGGAGATGATGAGCGGCGTCCGCGCCTCGTCGATCAAAATCGAGTCCACTTCGTCCACGATGGCGTAGTAGTGCCCGCGCTGCACGCAATCCTTGATCTCAAACTTCATGTTGTCGCGCAGGTAGTCGAAGCCGAACTCATTGTTCGTGCCGTAGGTGATGTCGGCTGCATAGGCGGCGCGGCGCTCATTGTCGTCAAGATCGTGGACGATGACGCCGACGGTGAGGCCGAGGAATTCGTAGATCTTGCCCATCCACTCGGCGTCGCGCTTGGCCAGGTAGTCGTTCACCGTGACCACATGCACGCCGTGCCCGACCAGCGCATTCAAGTAGCACGCCAGGGTCGCCACGAGCGTCTTGCCTTCGCCGGTCTTCATCTCGGAAATCTTGCCCTGGTGCAGCACCATGCCGCCGATCAGCTGCACATCGAAATGCCGCATCTGCACCGCGCGCCAGCCGGCCTCGCGCACCACCGCGAAGGCCTCGGGCAGAATCTCGTCCAGAACTTCCCGCTCGGCCGCCTTGATTTCTTCGGCGTCCGTAATTCCCTCGAGTCGCGCCGCAATCCGGGCCTTGAACTCGGCGGTCTTCGCCTTCAGCTCTTCATCCGAGAGCTTCTTAATCTCCGGCTCCATCGCGCTGATTTCAATCACGATAGGTCTGAGCCGCTTGAGGAGCCGCTCATTCGCGGTGCCGAAGATTTTCGTCAGAATCTTATCGAAAAACACAGGTTTCTCCGCTTCTTAGTGTAAATGGCGAGGGTTAAGCCGCGATGAGTGGCCGCGGGCGCTCCAAGACGAAAGCAGGCAAATGAAAAACCCCCGGCAGTTTCGCCGGGGGCTCTTTGTTTCACTTGGTCTGCTGCTCACGCGCTGAACAGCAGCACTCCGGCTGCCTTTTCGTCGGTTGCGCTCTCGTCCGCGCTTACCGGCCGATAGAACAGCTGGTTGGCGTCGAGATAAACCTCGAGAAACGCCGGCCGCTCCTGAATCTGCCCCGCGATCAGCGCCTCCGAAAGCGGATCTTCGACGTACCGCTGCAATGCGCGGCGCAACGGACGCGCGCCATAGCTGCGGTCGACCAGCGTCTTGTCAAGAATCCACTTCTTGGCGTCGTCGTTCACCGAGATGGTGATCGATTTCTGCGCCAGGTTGGCGTTCAATAGCTGCACCAGCAGCTCGACGATCTGGATCAGGTCGGCATCGTTGAGCGACTGGAAGAGAATTACCTCGTCGAGACGGTTGAGGAACTCGGGGTTGAAGGTTTTCTTCACCTCGTTCCTTACCAGCTCCTCCACCTTCTCGCTGACGATGTCTTCCCGCTCGCTCTGGAAGCCGAGTCCCTGTTTCTTCTGCAGGTGGCGCGCGCCGATGTTCGAGGTCATGATGACGATGGTGTTCTTGAAGTCGACGGTGTTGCCCAGGCCGTCGGTCAATTGCCCATCCTCAAACACCTGCAACAGAATGTTGAACACATCCGGGTGCGCCTTCTCGATTTCGTCGAGCAGCACCACTGAGTATGGCGAGCGCTTGACACGCTCGGTCAACTGGCCGCCCTCCTCGTAGCCCACGTACCCCGGAGGCGAGCCGATCAGCTTCGACACCGAGTGCTTCTCCATGAACTCCGACATATCGAAGCGGATCAGCGCCTTGTCCGATCCGAAGAGGAAGTTCGCCAGCGTCCTCGCCATCTCCGTCTTGCCCACACCCGTGGGTCCGAGGAACAGGAAGCTCCCAATCGGCCGGTTCGGAGACTTCAATCCTGCTCTCGACCGCCGAATGGCCCGCGCCAGCGCGCTGATCGCCTTGTCCTGCGAGATCACGCGCTTGTGCAGCTCTTCTTCCACGCGCAGCAGCTTTTGCGTCTCCTCTTCCTTGATGCTGGTTACGGGCACGCCCGTCCAGCGGCTCACCACGTCCTCGATGTCCTCGCGACCCACGATTCCTGCCGCCGAATCGTCAAGGTGGTACTTGTCGCGCAGTGCGCGCAGGTTCTCGCGCTCCTTGCGCTCTTCGTCCGAGTAGAAGCGCGCCTTCTCAAACTCATGGTTCGCAATCGCCGAATCCATGCGGTGCACGATGAATTTGATCCGCTTCTGCACCTCGGTGATCTCTTCCGGTAGCGAGGTCTGGCGCAGCTTCACGCGCGCACCCGCCTCATCGATCAAATCAATCGCCTTGTCGGGCAGGAAGCGATCCGGAATGTAGCGATTCGAGTGCGACACGGCAAACTCCACCGCGGCATCGGTATAGCTGACCGCATGGAACTTCTCGTAGCGGTCCTTGATGCCCATGATGATCTTGATCGCCTCCGCCTCGTTGGGCGGCGGCACTTTCACTGCCTGGAAGCGCCGCTCCAGCGAGCGGTCCTTCTCGATCGACTTGCGGTACTCGGCCGGCGTGGTTGCGCCGATGCACTGAATCTCGCCACGCGACAGAGCCGGCTTCAGGATGTTCGCAGCATCCAGCGACCCTTCAGCCGATCCCGCGCCCACCAGCGTATGCAGCTCGTCGATAAACACGATCGAATTCTGGCTTTCCATCAGTTCTTTCATGATGGTCTTCAGCCGCTCCTCGAACTGGCCGCGGTATTTAGTGCCGGCCACGATCAACGAAAGATCCAGCGCCAGCACGCGCTTGTCGGCCAGAAAGCTCGGTACTTCGCCGTCGGCGATCCTCTGCGCCAGGCCCTCGACAATCGCTGTCTTGCCCACGCCGGGCTCGCCAATCAGCACCGGATTATTCTTCGTGCGCCGGCACAGAATCTGCACCGCGCGCTCCAGTTCGCCTTCGCGCCCCACCAGAGGATCGAGTTGCCCATCCATCGCCGCCTGCGTCAGATCGCGGCTGAATTCCGCCAGCAGGCTCGACTCGCGCTGCCGCTGCTGCGGCGGCGCTTTCTCCTGCGTCACCCGCGCCAGCTCATCGCGAATCTGCGTCAGCTTCAGGCCGCGCTCCTGCAAGATCTCCGACGCGAAGCACTTCTCTTCCCTAAGCAATCCCAGCAGCAGATGTTCCGTGCCAATGTGCTTGTGGCCCAGCCGCTCGGCTTCCTCCGCGGCATACGCCAGCACCCGCTTGCACTCGTTCGAAAGCGGCAGGTCAACACTCGTCGACACCTTCTCGCGGATCGTGGTGTGCGCTTCAATTTGTTTCCGGATCGATTCCACCGAGGCGTGCGAGCGAAGGAATCGGTTGGTTAACGCTTTGTCCTCGCGCAGCAGCCCAAGCAACAAGTGCTCGGTTTCGATATAAGGCGAGCCGAACTGGCTGGCCTCGTACCGCGCGAAGAAGATGACGCGCCGCGCCTTCTCCGTATAACGCTCGAACATGATGTGCTCCCTGATCCGGGTGATCGCTTGAAGTGGCCGTCCGGCTGCTTTCCCGGCCTCGGCCCAACTCGCGTTCGCCCTTCTGTTGCTTCGCCGCCGGCGGCCCTAGAGAGAGATGACCCGCGCACCGAACAGCTCTTTTGGATGGTCTTGTATCCGCTTGCAACCTGTCGTCAACTGGCCTGAATTCTGCCGCCGACTACCACCCCGACCTCTCAAAAGCCCGCATCGGAGAAAGTTCCAGATCAGGCCCCTACTGAATAAGACTCAAAAGTCAGCAGATTCGCTGCTTTTTCTATCCTAAGTTTCCAGCTTGCAACGGCTTCGACCCGGCGTCTGTGATCTCTGTCAGTCTACCGTTCCCAAGCCTCAAAACTCGCCGGCATCGCACGGCTAAGTCCATATTGTGCGTTACCAAGATCGAGGTCAGCCCGTGACTTCGGTGCAGGCGCTCGATCAAGTCAAACACGCGCCCAGCCGTCGAGTTGTCCAGATCTCCGGTCGGCTCGTCGGCCAGCAACAGCCTGGGTTCGCAAACCAGTGCTCGTGCCAGCGCCACGCGTTGCTGCTCTCCCCCTGAAAGTTCCCCTGGCCGATGGTCGCCGCGATCTTCTAATTCCACCTCGCTCAGCCACTTGTCCGCCGTCCTTAGTGCTTCGACTTTCCTCATATTCCGCGCCAGCAGCGGCATTGCAACGTTCTCCAGCGCCGTGAACTCGGGCAGCAAATAATGGAACTGCCACACGTACCCGATCTCACGATTACGAAAGGCTGCCGCCTCTCTGGCGCTCAGCTTGGCCACGTTGGTTGAGGCGCAGTATACCGTTCCCGCGGAAGGCGTATCAAGCGCCCCCAGAATGTGCAAAAGAGTGCTCTTTCCCGCGCCCGACTGGCCCACAATCGCCACCATTTCGCCGGCTGCAACTTCAAGATTGAGATCCTCGAAAAGATTGAGGGCGCCACGCGCCGTCTGGTACGTCTTGCCCAGGCCCTGAACTTGAACGACAGGAGAATTGACCACTGTTGATTGGTTTGAAGAGTTTCCGGACGGTCGCGACTCCGGCTCCCGCGCGGCGCGGGGTGCCTGGGGAGCAGCCGCTGAAGGGGTTTGCATCATCCGGTTGACCCTTATTTTACAGGACTGCGGCGGCCCGCCGCACATCCCCCGGATGGGGCACCAAGGATGGCACGTCGGACAGTTACCACCGGGCTCCCCGTGTGCTCTCGCTCAACCCCCTTCAGCGACCAGAGAGCTGCCCAAACGCACGAAACGGGAGCCGATGGTTCCGGCTCCCGCCTCGATTTGCTTCATTATTGTTTGGCGAACCTATTCCCGATTCATCCCCACTTCTTGCCCAGCGCCACCAGATCGGCCTCCACCAGATCCTCGGGCGACATGACCACCCTGAACTTCACCTCGGCGTTGAAGTTGAGAAACCAGGGCTCAGCCAGCCTGGGAACGTCAGACGGCTTTGCCACCTCGACAATCAGAATGCCGCCGCGCTTGCCATCCCGCTCGCCGAAGTACGCAGCCTCGGGCTTGATTTCGTCGAGAATCTTCATCATTTTTAGACCCGCAGTTCCATTGCGAACCTCTGTGTTGAATGGTTCCAGCGGCATTTCAACCTGCATCATCATCCGCATCTTTCTACCTCCGGGCGCTCGGAATTACCCCGGGGGATGAGTGAGCGCCGATGCCCGGAAGCTACACGACCCGAGCGCGCGCAGTCAAAAACAATTTTCCGCTGCCCGCTTGAACCACCGTCGGCACGCAGGCCCCGCTGACTCGCTGACCTGCTGACTCGCCAACTCCCCCGCCCCGCTTGCTATCATCAAAACAAAGGCCGCGTCCTCGCTCGCGCCGCCGCACTTCTACTTCGTTCCCATGACTCCCGCCTCTCAAGCCGCTACGCCATCGGACCTCGCCGTCAACTCAGCGCCTCACTCCATTCATGCCCCAGCCCCCGGCGTTACGGCCTCGCTCATCCACGACCTGCGCGAGCTCTTCAAAGTGAAAGTGGTTGGCCTCGTGCTCGTCACCGGTTGGGGCGGCTTCTATTTAGGATCGATGCGGTCCGGCATCTCCACCCTGCAGCCCGGCCTGCTCGACGCGTTGCTTGGCATCGGCCTCATCTCGGCCGGCGCCGGCGCTCTTAACCAGGCTCTCGAGCGCACCACCGACGCGCGCATGAAGCGTACTGCCGATCGTCCGCTCGCGTCGGGCCGCTGGCCCCTTTCCATCGGCATTCTCGCCGGCCTCGGCGCTGTCGCCCTGGGCGCTGTGTGGCTCGCGCTGCGCACCAACCTGCTCACCGTCTCCCTCGCGCTTCTCACCGCCTTCACTTACGTCGCCATCTACACGCCGCTCAAGCGGGTAACCACCATGGCCACCTTCATCGGCGCGTTTCCCGGCGCCATGGGCCCCATGCTCGGCTGGACCGCGGTACGCGACCAGATCGAGTGGCCGGCCGTCGCGCTCTTCGCCATCCTCTTCGTCTGGCAGTTCCCACATTTCATGTCCATCGCCTGGCTCTACCGCGACGACTACGCCCGCGCCGGCATTCGCATGTTGCCCGTCGTGCAACCTGACGGATGGTCCACCGTCGTCGAAGCTCTCTTTTACGCCGTACTCATGATCCCTGTCAGCCTGGCGCCGTGGCGCCTCGGTCTCACCGGCGTCGCCTATGCCGTTCTCGCCGTTCCGCTCGGCCTCGTCTATCTCGCTTACACCATCCGTTTCGCGCGCATCCTCCGCGCGAAAACCGAAGACGAAAGCCGTAAGCTCGCTCGCGACCTCCTCAAAGTCAGCGTTCTCTATTTGCCGCTGCTCTTCACCACGCTTATGCTCTGCGCCCGCGCGAAAGGTTAGCGCGCATGACCCTTACCGCCCCAACCTCCGCTCCCCGCTCCGGCACAGGCCCCGCGATCGCAGCCATCCTGGCCATCAGCGCCGCAGCTTCGCTCTTCCTCTTTTGGCTCATCTATATTCATCCCGCCGCTGCCACGAGCGCACAATACGCCTTTCTCCCCGCCATGAACGCGGTCTTCAACGGGCTTGCCGCTACCGCGCTTCTCATCGGCTTCACCTTTATCCGCGCGCACCGCATCAAGCAGCACCGCGCGTCTATGATCGCGGCGTTTGTCTTCTCCACGCTGTTTCTCGTGGGCTACATCGCACACCACGCGCTCCATGGTGACGTGCGCTATCCCGTCCACGCGGCGTTCCGCACGTTCTATCTCTGGCTGCTTGCCAGCCACATCGTTCTCGCCGTTATCGCCTTGCCCCTGGTGCTGGTCACGTTCTTCTTCTCGCTCTCGGGCCGCATCCCGCAGCACCGCCGCGTCGCGCGCTGGACGTTTCCCATCTGGCTGTATGTCTCCGTCACCGGCGTCATCACTTACGTCATGCTGCGCCTCGCGCTGGGAAGCTAGAATCTGCGCACTGGAAAGCCATGCCCTCAACCTCGCCGATCCCCGAACCGAATCGCTCCATGCAACCCGGCGATGGCACGCGTCAGCTTCTTCAATGGGGCGGCTCGATGGTCGGAACGGGCCTACTTGCGGCGGTGCTGCTGGTCACCGTGCTCGGCGGCTACTCACGCACTGGCGCCAGCACCAACACCGGATGGTTCGCGCTGATCGTCGCGCTCATGTGCATTCCGTTCGGGCTCATGCTCCTCGCGCTCGGCGTCGCCAAGTGGCTCCGCAACCGGCGCATCCACCCGAAGAGCTGATCTCTGCCCCTTGATCCCTGGCGTCGCCATGCACACACCTTCCCGTCGAGCACCCTAAAGAATCGCTTCGCACAAGCCAAGTTCGCGGGACCAATGGTGTGGAATCGCTCCGCCTTTCGGCCACAGATACAAATCATATTCTTCAAAGAGACGTCGACCAGCCGTACAATTCGTGGTAAGCAGTTCTCAAAAAGGGTTTCCAGCTTGAACGGCGCCAGGGAAGGCACATGAGCCCTGGAACCGCACTAGAGCAGCATGCGCGAGCATGCCGAGGAGAAGAGGCGATTATGGCATTTTGCGGACAATGTGGCGCACAGTTGGCAGGCAATGAGCGATTCTGCGTAAGCTGCGGGCACGATGTGAGCGCGCCACTTGCGCCGGCGAGCGAGCCGGTTGCAGCGGCTGCTCCGGTTGCGGCTGCTCCGGTTGCGCCGCCGGTGACGCCGTATCCGCAGTACTATCCCGCGCCGGGACAGTACCCGATCGTGGCCATGCCGCAGGAGGTGCCCAAGCACCATGGTGGGATCTGGTGGGTGATCATCATTGCCGCCATCCTCTTCGGGCTTTGGTGGATCGGCACGCACGATCAACAAAGCCAGCAGCCGGGAACGTCGCCGCCGCCGGGGGGCGCGCCGACAGGAGGACCGAATGCCGCGGTGATCGCGCAGCAGGTCTACACCACGCAGTGGAGCGTGGTGAATGGAGATGTCCAGCTCTCCAACCAGAAATGGGTTAACCAGTCGAAGGTGTCCATACAATCGGCGGATCTGGAGTGCGACCAATATGACCAGAGCGGCTCCGATTTGGCGCAAAAGCACGTCCAGCTAACGGACCAAACTGGCGCAGCGGTTAAACCGGGAGATACGGAAGAATTCGACAACCTCGATATAGGACCGGCGGTGCAGGGCCTGACCAAAGTGAATTGCGGGATTGTGGGCGTGACCCCGACCGCGACCCCGACGCAGTGAGCTTGCGCACCGGCGCTGCTGGCTGGTAGCGCCGGCTGTTCCCTGCTCTTCAACACACAGCGCCCCACACGGGTTGTCTACCAACTCCCGTGTGGGGCACTTTGTTGTCCCAGGTCTCTGAATCGGAGTCTCCCCCCCGAGCAGACTTCGACCCTTCGAGCCGCCCGACCGCGACGACCTTTTACCTTTGCCTCACGAAATCGGCTCCTCGTTCCACCTGCCCGTGAAGCATTGGGACAACGGTCCCGGCAATCTCCCGCCGAACTTCGAATTCTTTCGCCGATGCATTCTAGGAGACGCTCGAAGGCGATGCTTTGTTGCAAAACCGGCGCAACAAACAGGTAGCGACGACCTTGCGCAACGCCAAAAACGGCAGCATCTCCGATAGCGGTTCTCCAATTGGTGTAGAGCGGAGCCTGGAATCTTAAGTGGCATTTTCCTCAAGAAAATGCCACCTTGCACGCGCCTCAAAACTCCACAGGAATTGGAGAACCGCCGTAAAATGCTGAACGTTACTCGCCCTTCTGGTTATTGCCGTTCTGGGAATCCTGATCCGCATGCAGAACCAGGTAGCTTGCGCCCCCGTTGGCCCAGACGAGAAGCAGGACGTCTTTCGCTGCCGGCTCGGAATGAAGCTGGTTGACGAAGCTGTCCGCGTCCTCCACGGGATGCCGATTGACTCCGAGAATGACCACGCCGGGAGCGAGGCCCGCATCGTCAGCCGGGCTGCCGGGGCGCACCGATTGAATGACCGCGCCCTTCACGCGATCGGGAACGTTGAATTGCTGGCGAAGATCGGGAGTGAGGTTGGCCACGGTGAGCCCGAGCTTGCCGCGCTGTTCCCTGCCCGGCTCACCGTTGCTCGCCACTTCACTCGTGTTGTGGAACTCGCCTACGGTCACGTGCAGCGTTTGCGGCCTGCCGTCGCGCAGAATGCCCAGCTCGATCGCTGTGCCGGGAGTCATCTCGCTCACCGCAACCTGCAGCATACTGCCGTTGGCGATCTTCTTGCCGTCGAGCTCGCGCAGCACGTCGCCGCTCTCGAGGCCCGCGCGGCTCGCCGGCGAGTCGGGCGTCACCTGGCTGACGATGGCGCCGGTTGCGTCAGGCAGATTGAAGAAGCTGGCGTTGTCAGGCGTCACGTCGTTCATGCTGATGCCCAGGTAGCCGTGGTGTACGCTGCCGCTCTTGATGATCGCCTGCGCCGTTGCTTCGGCGATCTGCGACGGGATCGCAAAGCCCGCGCCGGCAAACGATCCGCTGCCCGAGATGATGAAGGTGTTGATGCCAATCACTTCGCCGTACGCATTGACGAGCGGCCCGCCGGAGTTGCCGGGATTGATGGCCGCGTCGGTCTGGATGAAGTCGCCCGGCTTGCGCGGATCGTCAGAGTAAGGATTCGGCCGTCCCAGCCCGCTGACGATGCCGCGGGTCACGGTGAAGGGGAAGTTGCCAAAGGGGTTGCCGAACGCCAGCACGGTCTCGCCCGGCCGCAATTTGTTGGAGTCGCCCCACGGCACGCTGGGCAGGTTTTGCGCATCGATTTTTATGACCGCCAGGTCGTTCAGTTTGTCCACGCCGATCAGCTTCGCCGTGAAGACCCGCCGGTCATTTAGTGTGACCCGTATCTGCGTCGCACCGTCGACCACGTGGTCGTTGGTCACGATGTATCCATCCGGCGACAGAATCACTCCGCTGCCCACCCCATGCTCGAACTGGGGCTGCGGCTTCATCTGCTGGCCGCCGGGACCGAAGAAGAACTGCCGAAAGCCGGGCGGCAAATCCTGTGGGTTGATGCCGCCAAAGTTAAAGCTATGGCCGCCATCCTCGGAGTTTTGGTCGTTCGGCGAGACACGCGAGGTGACCGCGACGTTGACCACCGCTGGCGTGACGCGCGAGGCCACGGCTTCCACCGCGTTATCGAGCGCGACGAGCGACGACACGCTGTTCTCGTCCAGCGGGCCGGCGGCAGCAGCGGCGGCGTGCGCTCTGCCGTAGTCAAACAGGAACGCTGCCGAAAACAGAATCGCGGCGAGGATACCCGCGGGAACTGCGAGCTTTTTCGCTCTTGCTACTAATGAATTAGTTGTCATGCGCATTGTTTGATTCTCCGTTGATGTTGAAGTTCATGGTTAGAGTTGAAGCCCCATCCGGCCGCCATCAACAGACGGTGTGGCCGGCCGGTGGGAATGGAAACCTGTTGTGGACGCTGGTTGCGTGCCCGTCGCGGGATAAACGACCAGGATGATTTGTGTGACGGTGATCTCGGTGGCCCGAGTTGCAGCAGGCTGGCTGGTTGTGTCGCCGGTCTGCTGCGGTGCGCCCGAGCCGATGTCATAATCGGCGATTGCTCTTGTTCTCGTCACAGAGGTCTCGACCTCTTCCCAGGCTGCGAGAACAACGAATTGCCGACCCTGCGCCGGAACCTCGGCCGATGTTGGCGCTACGGCCTTCACCAGTTCCGCGCGGGGTGCGGCGGCGTCCGCACTCGCTTCTTCCGCCATACCGGCCGATGAATCCTCGCTGCGGCGCGGCGGAGCAGCAACAGGCGTTGCCGCTGCGTTGCGGCTTGCAGGCACAATAGCCTTCGTCTCAACTGCGTGAAATTGCGCGCGGAATTGCGTCGAGGGGTGGAACATTGCGTCGGTGGCGGTCGGGCCCCGTTCAACCGTCCGCGCATAGGAAGCACGCGCGTTCCCCGCAGGTCCCAACTGCGGCCCGAGAGCCGCTACTTGCGCATCCGGCTCCGGCGCGGCCACGAACGCGACCAACTGCGGGCTCCGCGCCAGCTCAACCGATCCAACGACCAAGCCGCAACCGAGCACGCTAACCAGCGCGCCAGCCGCCAGCGGATGCAGCGCCTGCTTGCGCCGCAGGATGCTGTGCACGCGGTGAACCAGCTCCGGCCGGCGCTCGAATGCGCCGAGCGAAAGTGCATGTGCGCGCCGCAGCAATTCCCGTTGTTGCAGCCCGCGCTCTGCGAGAGTCGCGAGGCAAGCCGCGTAAGCGCGCGGAGCCTGCGTGCGCCGAACCACGCCCTCGTCGCAGGCCATTTCGCGCTCGCGGCAAAGGCGCCGCTCTATCCAGGCCAGCGCGGGATTCAAAGGGAACACAACAAGAAAAAGTTTCTGCAGCAGATTCGTCCAGTCGTCGCGGCGGCGCAGATGCTCGGCCTCATGCAGCATCACCTGCTCCAGTTCACCCGGCGTAAGACGCGAGAACAGCCATTCGGGAATAAGAATCCGCGGCGCGAAAAAGCCGATCACGCTGGGCCGTTCGAGGTCGCGCGTTGTGCAAATTTCGATGGGGCGCGCTCGGGGGCGTGCTGGCGATGCCGCGGCAAGCAGGGCGCGAAAGTTCCCTTCGGCCTCGACCGGAGTGGCGCCGCGCCACAATCTGCGCAGACGCAGCGAGTGGAAGGCGAGCTCGGCGGCACGGAATGCGGAGGCAGCAAGCCACAGCGCGGCGATGGCGAATCCCCAGCGGCTGTCCAACTCGAGCCACGGTCTTGCTCCACCTGCGGCAAGCGGCGCGGCGGCGCTCGCGCCGCCCGAATGCGCGAGCAACGGCAGAAACGGTAAGCTCGCCACAACGGCGAATCCCGCGGCCCACGCGGCAAAGCGGTGCGCCGCGGAGACGCGGGGTGCGAGCCGCATCGAGAGAACCAAGGCAACTGCAATCGTTGCGCCCTGCCACAGCGCCGCCAGGGCCGCCAGCGCTGCAGCTTGCGCAAATGCAGCAAATGTTGCGGCGCCCCAGTTGGCAAGGCCCGCGAGAACCGCATCCGCCATGTGCATCAAGGGCATCCCTATCTCCCGCCCCTCTTGCCGGCATTTTCTTTGTCGGGGGCCGCGCTGCGAATCGCATCTTTCAGCCGGTCCAGCTCCTCGGTCGAAATTCCCTCGTCGCCCAATAGGCTTAACACCAGCTTCTCGCGCGAATTGCCAAAGAAGCGGTTCAGGACATTGCGCACCTCCGAGTTGCTCGCCTCGTGCTCGGCGACGCAGGGCCGGTAGACGAACGCGCGCCCTTCCTGGCGGTGCTCGACGTAGCCCTTCTGCTCCAGGATTCGGATGGTAGTGAGCACTGAATTGTAGGCCAGTTGCTCGCCTTCCGGCAGGGCTTCCACCAGGTCGGTAACGGCCGACTCGCCGCGTCGCCAGAGGATCTTCATCAGCCTCAGTTCGGCTTCGGTCAGCGTGTTGGACTTTCTTGGTGGCATTGCTAACTTATTGAACCCAATAAGGAAATCTGCCAGACGGCAGTGCTTTGACATTTCTATAGACGAACAACTAAAGGATTAGTTACCAGAATCGCAAAGATTTTTCAAGAGGCCAGGCCCCACAAACGGCTAGCGGCGAAATGCGCCGCCGCAAGCGTCAACCCTGTGCTACGATCCGTGCAAGTGTTCACGCAATCGCTTTTTTGCACCCAAATCCAGGAGCCTGCGCCGAGGGTTTTTTCCGGCGCAACCATTGGCGAGTACCTTGGCGGCAATGACGCGGCCCCGGCGCACAGGGTGCGCGTCGCTCTCACGCCCGGGGGTCGACAGGGGAAGATATGAACAACCAGCTCAGGCCAATGGCCCTCGGCGAGATCCTTGACCGGACCGCCGAACTCTATCGCACTCATTTCCTGCTTTTTGCCGGAATCTCGGCCATCTTCGCCGGAATCATGCTGGCCGTGCAGTTTCTGTATCTGCGCTCGCTCATCCTGCTCGGCTATCCAAACATGATGGCGCACTGGCAATGGGACACGGCCTCGGTCGCGGTGGTGGAAGCGCTGGTCATTCTCATGCTGGCCGGGCTGTCGATCGCGGCCATCAATCGGGCGGTGGCCTGGGTGTATCTCGACAAGCCCGCGACCATTCGTGCCGCCGCAAGAAGCGTTCTGCCTCGGCTGCGGACTTATCTCTGGCTCATGACCATCACCGGATTCCGCGCGTGGACGCCCTTTGCGGTTTTGTATGTGGCGTTCTTTGCTGTCGCGCTTACAGTTCTGCCTCACGACTTTATGACCAATCCGGCGGCGGCGCAGAACGCGGCTCAGCAGAATCCCGGCGCGATCCTGGCTTTTGGCCTGGGAATGCTGATTCTGGCGCCCTTGTTTCTATTGGCCGGTGTGTACGGCATATGGATGTCGCTGCGCTATTCGCTGGCGGTGCCCGCCTGCGTGGTGGAGGACCTACCGGCGAGTGGCGCAATCAAACGCAGCATCGAACTGAGCCAAGGCTCGCGCGGGCGCATCTTCGTGCTCGGCCTGCTGGTTTACGCGGTGCGCATGTTGCTGGGGATTCTGTTCGGATTTCCCATGATCGCCCTCGCTGTGAAACACCCCGGCCAGCCGCTGCCTCTGGGCTGGATGGTTCTGGCTCAAATCGGTGGCTTCGTGACCAGCACATTGATCGGCCCCATTTATTCCACCGGCCTCACGCTCTTTTATTACGACCAGCGCATCCGCAAGGAAGGCTTCGATATTGAGTGGATGATGCAGGCCGCGGGGCTCTCGCCACAACCCGAGTTGCCGGCGCCACAAAATTCTTGAGCAAGCGAGCATACCCATGACCGAGACACTACGGCCATCCACACTCGGCGAAATTCTCGATCGCACGGCGCAGCTCTACCGCCGCAACTTCTGGCTCTTTGCCGGAGTCGCGGCCCTGCCGATCGCCATCATCATCGCGGTTTCCGCGCTGGCCCTGGGAACCGTTTTTGCGGTCCCGGGCCTGAGGAACGCAGGCGGCTCGGCCTCCAGCCCCGCGACGGCCCTGCTGATTGCATTGTTTGTAATCGTGGTGCTGCCAATTTACGTCGCGGCGGCTGTCTTCTCCTACGCGGGGCTGACCGAAGCTGCGGCGAAGGTGCACCGGGGCGAAAAGATCACCATCCGTGGCGTGTTCAATGCTGTTCGGCCCTGGTTCTGGCGCTATCTGTGGTTCGGAATTCTGCAGGCCATTGTTATAGCGTTGGTGCCGGGAGCGATTGCCGGCGTGATCATCGGTTTCCTGGTGTTTTCGGTGACGCTTGTTGGGGGCGGAGGCACTGCCGCCGGCGTGGCCATCGGTTTCTTGACGTTTTTTATTGCTTTCGGAGCCTTCGGCGTCATCATTTGGCGCGCGCTGGGCTACTCGATTGGCCTTTCCGTGTGCGTTGTCGAGAAAAAGTCTGCATGGGAGTCCCTGCAGCGCGCGTGGAAGCTGAGCCAAGGGACTCGCGGGCGCATCTTCGTTCTTTATCTGCTCATTGCTGCGTTGGCCATGGCCGGATCCATGATCGGATACATCGTCAGTGCAATCGTTGGCGCGGTGGCGGGAGTGGTGGGCAAAGGTTCGGAGTATGTTGCAGCAGCGGCCATTGTCGCTGCAGTCCTCTATCTCGTTGTGGACTTCACCGTGCAGGTGCTGCTTGCGCCGGTCTCCTGGATCGCGCTCGTGCTCTTTTACTATGACCAGCGCATCCGCAAGGAAGGCTTCGACATTGAGTGGATGATGCAACAGGCAGGGCTCACGCAACCCGCATCCAATGCGCTGCCCGCTGAAGGCGCAAGCATTTCCGGGCTGGTTGCGCTTCCTGATACCGTAGAAGAACCATGAATTTGGGGTGGCCGGGATCTGGTTGGCGGCCCGCTGCCGCGCATCTCGTGGCGGCCGTCGCAGTGCTTGCGCTCACTGTTGCGGCACCTCGCGCCGCACGCTCCCAGGAATTTCGCTCCGACGCCGGCTGGCGCGATGTGACCGTGGCGCAATACCAGCAGCACCTCAAGGATCTTGATGCGCTTGTCGCCGCCTGCGGGAACCAGCGGTCAGAACGGTCTGGGGCCGGAGCGGCAAAGACAAATTTCCCTGCCTGCGATCCCGCGCAAATTGGACCTGATAGCCGCGTGCAGTGGCTCTCGGCCGTGGGCTCGCAGACGCGCGAGGTTCGCTACGACTGGCTGCGATTTGTGATGGCGCGCGCGGAGAACAAGACCGGTGCGGCGCCGAAGAGCATCTTCGGCGCGATTCCCCGCGCGAACAAAAAGCCTGTCTCGTTGGATGCCCTGTTGGCCGCCGCGCGCCAGCGCCTGCAGGACGACGCAGCGCAGGTGGAAAATCCGGCTGCGGCCACCCCCAACTACAGCGACGAGCGAAAGTCCTTGAATTCCATTCTGGCTCAGCGCGCCTATCAGGGTGTCACCTCGGAGTCGACAATGGGGCGCCTCCGCGAATGGTTTTATAACCTGCTCGACAAGTTCTTTTCCGGCCTGGAGCGCTTCGGTTCAAACGCACCGTGGATCGTGTGGATGCTGCGCATCTTGTTGCTCGTTGCCATTTGCACCGCGCTAATCTGGTTTCTTTTGCGCATCGAACGGCGCTCGCGTATCCGGCTGATTCCCGAAATCGGGCTTGCGACCGGAGCGCCCTCGGCGCGCGAATGGCAGTTGTGGCTCCGCGACGCACAAGCGATGGCGGCACAGGGTCAGTGGCGCGAGGCGATTCACTTCCTCTATTGGGCGTCGATCGCACGGCTGGAGTCGAAGCGGTTGTGGCCGGCCGATCGCGCACGCACCCCGCGCGAATATCTCGCTCTGTTGGCCGGAACCGACCCGCGCAAGCCGAACCTTTCGGCGCTCACCCGGAGTTTTGAGCGCACGTGGTATGGCGGCCGCGCGGCACAGGCCTCGGACTTCAATGCCGCGTTGGAGCTGGCTGCAGCGTTGGGGGTGGCGGCGGAATGAAACTCTTCGCCTCGCTCGACTCGAAGGACCGCAGGCTGCTCATCGGCTGCCTGGCCGCCGTTCTCGTGCTCGCATTTGTGACTGCATTCTTGTCGCGTAACCAAAACGACGACGACAACACAGTGCCCAGCTCCTACTTGACCGGCCGCCACGGCGCGCGCGCCGCATACGAGCTGCTTGAAACGAGTGGTTACACGGTGGAGCGGTGGGAGCAGCCGCTGAGCGATTTGGCACAACGCGCCGACGAGCAGACCGTGGTGATCTTTGCCGAGCCCGATCCGGGTGACATCGCGGCGGAAGATCTGAAGGCGGTGCGCGACATCGTGGCGCGCGGAGGCCGTGTTCTGATTACCGGGTGGGTGGGAGGCGGTCTGGCGCCCGATGGCAACGTTCAACCGCCCACCCAGTTTGAGGCTTCGTGCAAATTGACTCCGCAGGGACTCGATCCGCTTGCCAACTCCGGCGAAGTGTGGATGGTTCCTGAAGCTGGATGGGGCTTCGAGCACCCGCTTGATCGCGTGCAATACAACTGCTCGGGCATACCTGCGGTCGTGGAGTACACCAACGGCAAAGGCGAGGTGATTTGGTGGACAGGCTCCACGCCGCTCGAAAATGGCTCCATCGGACGCGCCAATAATCTCGACCTCTTTCTGAATGCGCTTGGCTCGCGCGAAGGCCACCACATTTATTGGGATGAATCGCTGCACGGCGAGACGCGCACGGAGTGGTTTTACGCGAGCGGGCCTGCAATGTGGATGCTGCGTGCAGGTCTGATCGCAATCGCATTGTTGATTCTCTTCAGCTTCAGCAGGCGGCGCGGGCCGGTACGCGACCTTCCCGCTCCCGTGCGCGCCACGCCCGTTGAGTTCCTCGAGGCGCTGGGCTCGCTCTACGCGGATGCCAAAGCCTCAGCAACGGCGGTCGAACTCGCTTATGAGCGCTTCCGCCGCAGGATGGGCGACCTGTGCGGGCTGAAAGGCGCGAAGATGAGCGCGGAGGAACTGAGCCGCGCGTTGCGCCGCCGCTTCCCGCAGGCTGCACCGGAACTCGAAAAGGACCTGGCCCATTGCGAAGAGGCCGTGAGCAACGACAAGTTGCCGCCAAAGAGCGCGCTGGCGCTGGTGCAGGCGCTCAGCCGGCACAGCGATCTGCTGGCGGCGGCAGCGCGGGCGGGTCCAGCGCATCGATGAGGATTGCGTGGACCCCAACGATACGATCAACGGAGCTGAAAGCAAGGAGAGCGGAATGACCGAGGAAAGAAACATTGAACAGGGCGCGGCGCCTCAGGCGGCGTCTTTGCCGGCGACCCAACAGTTGCTCGCCTCATCGCGCGCGGAGCTGGGGCGCGTGATCGCGGGCCAGAGCGAGGTGATCGGCGAGGTTCTGGTCGCCGTGCTGACGCAGGGCCACGCGCTGCTTGAAGGCGTGCCGGGAATCGCCAAGACTCTCATCGTGAAGTCGGTCGGCCGCCTGCTCGGCCTCGGCTTTCAGCGCGTGCAGGGCACGCCGGACCTGATGCCCGCCGACATTCTCGGCACTACGATGTTCCGGCCGGGCGCGGATACATTTACTTTTCACGCTGGCCCGGTCTTTACTGATCTGCTCCTCGTCGACGAGATCAACCGCATGCCTCCGCGCACGCAGGCTGCGCTGCTGGAATGCATGGAAGAGCGGCAGGTGACGAGCGACGGCGTCCAGCGCCCGCTTCCGCCCTGGTTCACCGTTTTCGCCACCGAGAATCCGATCGACTTTGAAGGCACCTATCCGCTGCCCGAGGCACAGCTCGATCGTTTTCTGCTGAAGATCAAAGTGAGTTATCCCGCGCCTGAAGAAGAACGCCAGATGCTCGAGCGGCATCACGGAACGGCAGGCGGAAACCTGCTTGAGGAAGCAAAGATCCAGCCGCTCTCTCCTCAGCTTCTGGCCGCCGCGCGCAACGAGATTCGCGCCATCCGCGTCGAGGGCGATCTTTACGGCTACGTTCTCGATCTCGTTCGCCGCACGCGCGAATGGCCCATGATGGCGCTCGGCGCCAGCCCGCGCGCGGCCATCTGCCTGCTGCGCGTGGCGCAGGCCTTCGCCGCCTTCGAGGACCGCGACTACATCATTCCCGACGACGTGAAGCGCGCCATTTTGCCCGCTTTGCGGCATCGGATTCTGCTCAAGCCCGAGGCCGAGCTCGAGGGTTTCGACTCCGATCGCGTGCTCGGCGATGTCGTTGCTGCGGTCGCGGTGCCGCGAGGATAAAGGTGGTATGATGGTTGTATGAAAGAGAAGACTTCAATCACACTTTCATCGGATGTTCTCACCCAGGTGGATCGCAGCGCTGGTTCAAAGGCCTCGCGGTCGGCTTTTATCGAGAACGTGCTTCGAGAGTACTTCAAGGCCAAGGTGCGCGAAGCAATTAACGCCCGAGACCTGGAACTGATCAATGTCAATGCCGATTACCTGAATCGTGAAATGGAAGACGTGCTGAAATATCAGGCGCCGCTCGATTAAGCGATAGAAAGTGGCAAGTTCATGCGTCGAGGCGAGTTGTATCGCGTATCGAAGATTCCGGGCGACCCGAAGAAACACCGAATTGTTGTGATCGTGAGTCGCCAGGCCCTGATCGACTCGCTGTTTTCGACGGTGGTTTGCGCGCCTGTGCTGACTGAGGGGCAAGGCCTTTCAACCCAAGTCAGCATTGGGCCCGAAGCTGGCCTGAAGCATCACAGTTGGGTCTTGTGCGATGGCATTGCAAGCGTTCGCAAGACAGAGCTGACATATTATGTTGGAACGCTGCCAAACTCCAAGTTGGCCGAGCTGGATTGCGCTTTGGCAATGGCGCTCGATTTGCATTTCTAGATTTCCCAATGATCTCTTCATCCCTCCATCCCGGGCTGATCCGCGCCGCATGCGTCCCGCGCGGCCGCTTCGCATTTGGCCTCACTCCGCGCGCCATCTGGCTGTTGGCCGTTGGTCTCCTGTTCGCGCTGCCGGGATTCTTTCGGGCTACCTGGGGATATGGAATGCTCGTCTGGGACGCGCTGGTGCTGCTCGCGGCCGTTCTTGACGGATTGCGATTGCCGGCCGCGCAGCAAATCACCATTGAACGCTCCTGGAGCAACGCGCCCGCTCTCGATAGCGAGACGGAGATCCAACTGGCCGTTGAACATGGCCGTGAAACCACTCTCGAATCCCACCTTGTGGACGATCTGCCGGACGCGCTCGTCGCTGCTCCTGCCACGCGCAATCTGCGCGTCTTTCCCCGCGTGCGCGCAACGCTGCGTTACACAATCGAGCCGCGCGAACGCGGCGATGTCCGCGCCGGAGCGGTTTACATTCGCTACGCTTCTCCTCTCGGTCTGGTGGAGCGCTGGGCCATGGCTCCGCTCGAGCAGCCAGTGCGCGTTTACCCCGCGCTGCGTCAGGGCGAGGATCAGGAAATCTTTCTTGCTCGCGGCCGCCAGATCGATCTGCAGCTTCGCCGCGCGCGCGAGCGTGGCCTGGGCCGCGATTTCGAGAGCCTTCGCGAATACCTCGAGGGCGACGACTTACGCGACGTCTGCTGGACCGCGACAGCGCGCCGCGGCCAGTTGATTACGCGCCGCTATCAGACCGAGCGCAGCCAGGCAGTATGGATCGTGCTCGATGCCGGCCGACTGCTGCGCGGCCGAATCCTCAGCGGTGACGGTGAGTTGGACCGCCGCGGCCACTCCAAGCTCGACTACGCCTGCTCCACCGCCGTAGCTCTCGCGCAACTCGCGCTGTTTTCCGGCGATCGCGTCGGCCTGCTCGTCTACGGCCAGCATGTGCAGCAGCGCGTGCTTCCCGGCCGCGGCCACGCGCATCTGCGGCAAATTGTCGAGGCGCTCGCGCAGGCGCGCGCCGAATCGAGCGAGGCCGACCACCTGCGCGCCACAGCCACGCTCAACCGCTGGCAGCCACGGCGTGCACTGGTCCTGTGGATCACCGACCTGGCCGAAACCGCCATGCGCCCCGAGGTAATCGACGGCGCAATGCAGTTGCTGCATCGCCACGTGCTGCTGTTTGTTGCGATGGCCCAGCCCGACGTCGCAGCCATCGCCAACGCGCGGCCCAAGACTGTGGAAGAAATGTTTCGCGCCTCCGCCGCGCAGGAGCTGACTACGCGTCGTGAATTGCTGCTGGCGCGTCTCCGCGACCAGGGCGCCCTCACCCTCGATCTCGATCCCGCGCAGCTCACCTCCGCGGTGCTGAACCAATACTTGAAGGTGAAAGAACGGGCAATGGTCTAGCGCAAGACCGCGAGGCTATCGCGCGATTTCGCTCGCCGCCCTCACCGGCCGGAAGAGCCACACCAGCAGCAGCGTGAAAAGCAGCCCGCCCACAGCAAATTTGAGCGAGACGGGCGCGTTCGAGGGCGAGAAGAATCCTTCGAGCGAGCCCGCGATGACGAGCAGCGGAATGACTCCGGAGACGAGGCGCGTGGCTTCGACACCGGCCAGAGCGATGGAGTCGCGCCGGCGATAGAGCCCCGGAAACAGCACGCCGTGCGCGAGGCGCAGCCCTGCGCCGCCAGCAAGAACGATGGACGGCAGCTCCAGCGAGCCGTGCGGCGCGACAAAGCTCCACAGGTCAACCGACATGCCATGTTGCGCGCAGGCCACGCCGATCACGCCCAGCAAAATTCCATTGAAAAACATGGAGTAGACCGGCCCGAGGCCGAAAACGATTCCACCGGCGAAGGCCACAAAGCACACGCTCAGATTATTGGTCATGATCGCGCTCGAGGCCACGGGCTCGATGCCGACAATCGATTGCGTCCACATCTCGTGGCGCTCGATGGTTTCGACCATTGCCGGCCCTAGCATGTGGCGCATGAACTGCGGACGCGCCAGCGTCAGTACCGACCCGAGCGATGCACCAGCCAGCGTCATGACCAGAGCCAGCAGCACATAACGGAACTGCCGCTGCACGATGGCCGGGTACTCGTCGCGCAGAAAATAGAAGATTTTCAGGAAGCCTTTGCGCCGGCTGGAATAGATGATATGGTGGGCGCGAGCCAATAACTGGTTGACGTGCTCGGCATAAGCCCGCGCCGTGGAGTCCTGGCGCAACGTGGACAGGTCGCTCGCCGCCTGCCGGTAGAGCAGCGCGGTTTCGCGCAACTCGGCGCGCGAAAGCTGCCGCACGCCGCCCGCCCCGGCCTCACCCAGCAGCGCGGCCAAACGGTCCCAGTAGGGGCGGCGCTTCGCGAGCCACTGATTGGAGAGGATGATCGCCATGGAGCCGATTGGAGATCAGCTTAACATCGACACCCCGGAGCTCGTGGCCATCGAGATGCCACTGGCCGGCATCGGGAGCCGCTTCATCGCCATCCTCGTCGACTATCTCATCTGGGGATTTGTCTTCCTCATCCTCGGCATCGTGGCCGCGATCGTCATTCCCGCGCTGCATTTTTTCGGCGGCGTTTCAGCCAACTGGGCCATCGGCATCTTCGTATTGATCGTCTTCCTGCTGCAGTGGGGCTACTTCGCGCTGTTTGAGGCCTTCGGGAACGGGCGCACACCGGGCAAGCGCGTGGCCCGGATTCGCGTCATTCATCAGTCAGGCCGCGGCATCAACTTTGTGGAGGCCCTGGCCCGCAACCTGGTTCGCTTCGTCGATTATTTCCCGGGCTTCTACGCAGTGGGCATTGTCGCCATCTTCCTCAGCCGGCGCAATCAGCGGCTTGGCGACATGGTTGCCGGAACGCTCGTGGTTCGCGACCGCGAGGTCGATTCGCCGCATTGGGGCGAAAGCGCCGCGCGCACCTTTACCGCGCCGACGCTGATTGCGGGGTCGCCCATCACTCCGGCCGGGTCATCAGGGACGGGTCCGGGTTCGTGGGATGGTCCGCCGCACCTGCGGGTTGTGCTGCCGGCGCCGGCGCTGGCCAAACTCTCCGCCTCCGATCTCGAGGTGCTGGAAGGCTTCTTCGCTCGCCGCCTCGACATGGACCTGACTACGCGCGCTGCCCTGGCCGGCCGCATCGCCTCGGCTCTTTGCGCCAAGTCCGGGCTCGCGATTCCACAGGACACGAGCGTGGAGACATTTCTCGAAGCCGTCGCGCACCAATTCCGCGGGCTGGGGCGGATGAATTGAGCGCAGGCGCCTGGCAGACGGAGTGCGCCCGACGAAATGATTCGCTGCCGGGCACAATGCCGAATTCAAGAGGTATATTAAGATTTTGCCCAGAAACCGGCAGCGGCACCGTGGGCCGAAGCGATTCTTTCAAGAGCAGCCCGGATTTGCGGCAGACATGCCGCACCGGCATTGGGACACGAGGAGAGCAAGAACATGGCCAAGAGCGTGAACAAAGTCATTCTTCTAGGCAACGTAGGCAAGGACCCTGAAATTCGCTCCACCCCCAGCGGCACCATGGTGGCCAACTTTTCTCTCGCCACCAGCGACCGCTTTCAGGACGCGCAGGGCAATTGGCAGGACCGCACCGAGTGGCACAACCTGGTCGCCTTCAAGCGCCTCGCCGAGATTGTTCGCGATTATGTGAAGAAAGGATCCAAACTTTACATCGAAGGCAAGATTCAGACGCGCAGTTGGGAAGACAAGGACACCAAAGCCAAGCGCTACAAGACCGAGATCCTCGTCAACGATTTGTCGCTGCTTTCAGGGCGCGACGATTCCTCGGGCGGGTACAACCGTTCGTCGAGTTCCGCAAACGCCGCGGTAAACGAGGACCAGCGCGTACCTGCCGCCGCGGACGACTTCGCGCAGTCAGCCGAAATCTCCGACGACGATATTCCGTTTTAGGAATCGAGATCAGGGGTCAGGGATCAGGGATCAGTAGGTTGCTGCGGGGGCGTACATATCCTCGCTAAATGGCGAGTCTCGCTCCGCCGCATGGCCGGTGCTCGCGGCCAGGAGAATCCACATGAAGAAGCTCTTTGTCGTTTCACTGCTCGCCGCGTGCATGGCGCTGCCCGCGCAGGAGACGCGCCGCGAGGTGAGCCACGCCACCGGCAATCCGGCCGTCGACACAAAGCCCAACAGCCCCGATGTACCCGATGTCTTTGCCGTCAGCGGCCACCTCGAGCGGATCGTCGTGCTTCGCTTCAAATTTGGAACCGATCTGCTCGCCGGCCTCGAAAAAATGATCGCGCAGGAGAAGGTCAAGAATGCCGTGATCCTCTCGGCCTTCGGATCGGTGCGCGGCTACCAGTTGCACATGGTGTCAAACCGCGACATGCCGCCGAAGATCCTGTTCGTCAAGAACCCCACTGCGCCGGCCGACATCATTGGCATGAGCGGCATGGTCATGAACGGGCGCGTGCATCCGCACATCACGCTGGCCAACGGCGATAAGGCCTTCGGGGGCCATCTCGAGCCGGACACCACTGTTTTCACCTTCGCCGTTGTCACTCTGGGCGTCCTCGACGACTCGATCGATATGAGCCGCTTCGACGATTCGAGCTACCGATAGCCGTGGCCTACGCCGGCGATTCCTTTACCGATTCGCCCAGCGGATCATTGTCCCGGTCCGTGACCTCGGCCAGCGCCGCCAATCGCCCGGCCAACCCATCGGTCCAGCACTTCTCGGGCGCGCGCCAGCTCCAGTTGCCGGTGGGCACTGCCGGCGTATTCATACGCGCCTCCGAACCCAGCTCCAGCAAATCCTGCGCGGGAATAATCGCCATCTCAGCGACGCTCGCCTCGGCTGCGCGAATCAGTGGCCATGCGGGCCGGTTGCCCACCGGACCAACGAGCGCCTCGACAGCCGCACGCTCCGCTTTGCCGGCTGAATTCCACCATCCCTGTGTCGTGTCGTTGTCGTGCGTGCCGGTGTAGGCCACTGTGCTCGTTGTGAATTGCTGCGGCAGGTGCGTGTGCGCGCCTTTGCCGCTGAAACCGAATTGCAGCACCTTCATGCCCGGCATTCCAAGCTCCTTGCGCAGCGCTTCGACCTCCGGAGTGATCAAGCCAAGGTCTTCGGCCACCAGCGGCAGCGGTCCCAGAGCCGCTTCAAGCGCGCGAAACATCTGCAGCCCCGGCGCCTTAACCCACTCGCCCTTGATCGCGGTCACTTCCCCGGCGGGAATCGCCCAGTAAGCCTCGAAGCCGCGAAAGTGATCGAGGCGCACGATGTCGTAGAGCTCCACGGCACGGCGAATGCGGTCGATCCACCAATCGAATCGAAGTCCGTTTGCGTTGGGTGCGGCCAGCACATCCCATCGATAGAGCGGGTTGCCCCAGCGCTGGCCGGTGGGCGAAAAGTAGTCGGGCGGCACGCCGGCGATGCGAATCGGCTTCAAATCGTCGTCAAGCTCAAAGATTCCGGGATGAACCCACACGTCGGCCGAATCCATGTTGACAAAGATGGGCAAGTCGCCCAGGATTCGGATTGCGCTGCGCGCCGCAGCCTTTTGGAGAAGGTCCCATTGTTCGGCGAAGGCGAATTGCAGAACCCGCTCGATGGCTACCTTGCGCATGTGTTCCGCTTCAGCCTGCGCCAGTGCCTGCGGATCGCGCCGGCGCAGCGGCTCCGGCCACTCGGTCCATGCGCCCGTCTTGAACTCACGCCGCAGAACGGCGTAAATGGCGTAGTCGTTGAGCCAGGCTGCCTCATCGCGACAAAACTCCTCGAAATCAGCCCACTGCTCGGCGAGTGCCTCGTCGTCCAGCCCGCGATCGAGAAAATTCCCCGCAGCTTCCTGGAGCAGAGGCAACTTCCGCCGTTCGACTTCATCGAAATCGACAGCTCCGGAACGCCCGGCCAGCCCAGCAATGCGCGCACCGTCAATCCAGCCCCAGTCGGCGAGAAACTCCAGGCTGATAAGCGATGGATTTCCGGCAAACGCCGACGACCCTGCGTAGGGCGAATTGCCATATCCGGTGGGGCACAGCGGCAGAACCTGCCAGACGTGCTGTTTAGCGCGCGCCAGAAATGCGACAAATTCGTGCGCCGCGGGGCCCAGGTCGCCAATCCCGCCACAAGACGGCAGCGAGCTTACGTGCAGCAAAACTCCGGAGGATCGCTGAAACTTCATGGTGCAATTATTCCAGATGGAACGAAGTTCCCCCAGGACCAAGCCGCATTTGAGACACTGTTTCGTGTTCCCATACAGGTCCGTACTGCGATCCAAATCAAAACGAGGTGGCCCTCCGTTGGTCAAGAATCGTTTGCAGCAAATTTGTTTTCTTATCGCTGGCTTGGCTTCGTTTTCGGCTCTGCTCGTGCCTCAGGCCGTCGCGGCCGTCGCGGCCGCTGCGCCTCCGCCGCCCGTAACACTCGCCGCCGGCTGGCGGTTGCAGGACGTGGCCAAGGTCCCGCAATCCGGCGCGCAGGTGTCGTCTGCCGGCTTCGACTCCGGCGACTGGTACGTGGCCACGGTCCCGGGCACCGTGCTTACAACGCTGGTCAACGATCATGTCTATCCCGAGCCGCTCTACGGCGAAAACGAGCGCCCGGAGATCATTCCCGAGAGTCTCGTCCACACCTCGTATTGGTACAGGACCGTTGTTCGCATCCCCAGCTCCTACATGAATCGCCACATCTGGCTGAACTTTGAGGGCATCAACTACTCCGCCGAAGTCTGGGTGAACGGCACGCAGGTAGGCACTATGCGCGGCGCTTTTATTCGCGGCATCTTCGACGTGACCGCGCAAGTGAAGCCCGGCCAGCCTGCCGTCGTGGCTGTACGAGTTACCCCGGAACCGAATCCGGGAGTTCCACACGAGCACACCTTGCGCGACGGCGTCGGTCAGAATGGTGGCGTCACCGCCCTCGACGGTCCCACGTTTCTCTCCACCATCGGCTGGGACTGGCTCGATGCCGTTCGCGATCGCGACACAGGGATTTGGCAAAAGGTTTTTCTCTCTGCCACAGGTTCGGTGGTCGTCAAAGACCCGCTCGTCACCACGGATCTGCCGCTGCCCAAAACCGATTCGTCCGACGTCACCGTCGAGACAACCGTCGAGAACGTGAGCGACCAACCGGTCGATGGCGTGGTGCGCGGCGCGATCGGGAACATCGTCTTCGAGCGCCAAGTTACGCTTGCGCCGCACAGCTCACAACAAATTACCTTCGACGCGAAGAACACGCCGGCGCTCCACATCGACCATCCGTGCCTGTGGTGGCCCAACGGCTACGGCGCGCAGGAAATGTACAAACTGCGCCTTGAATTCAGGACCGGCAGCGCCATCTCCGACGCACAGGATGTGGACTTCGGCGTGCGAAAAATCAGCTACTCCGTTCCCGGCACCGACACGCTCACCATCTCTGTAAACGGAGTGCAAATCTTCATCCGCGGCGGCGACTGGGGTCTGGACGAGGCCCTGAAGCGCATCCCGCGCGCACGGCTCGACAGCGAGATCCGCCTCCACAAGCTCGCCAACCTCAATCTGATTCGCAACTGGGTGGGCCAGAGCACCGGCGAGGACTTCTACGAGCTCTGCGACAAGTACGGCCTCCTGGTGTGGGACGAATTCTTCCAGCCGAATCCCCTCGACGGCCCCGATCCCAACGACATTCCCACCTACATCGCCAATGTGCGCGACAAGATTCTGCGCTACCGCAACCATCCGTCGATCGTCTTGTGGTGCGCGCGCAATGAGGGCGACCCGCCGCCGGAGATCGACGCCGCTCTGCGCACGCTGCTCGCCGAGGTCGATCCCACACGACTCTATTGGCCGAATTCGACCGATGGCCCGGGCGTGCGCTCGCACGGGCCGTACTATTGGCGTGCGCCGCGCGAGTTCTATACCGTCACCGACGATTTCTTCAAGACCGAGACGGGCAGCATTTCCGTGCCCACTCTCGAATCCATCCACGGCATGATGCCCCAAAAAGACTGGGAGACGATTGATGACGATTGGGCCGCTCACGATCTGGCCAAAGGCAACCAGCACGGCGATCTGTTTCCGCTCATTCTCGCCGGCCGCTACGGCGCCTTCCGCAACCTCGCCGACTTTGTGCGCAAGGCGCAGATGGCGAACTTCGAGGCCTTCCGCGCCATGTATGAGGGCCGCAACGCGCTGCTCTTCCATCCCACAACGGCCGTCATCACCTGGATGAGCAATCCCGCACAGCCCAGCTTCGTGTGGCAGCTTTACCACTACGATCTGGAGCCGATGTCTTCCTACTTCGCCGTGATGCACGCGTCAGAACTGATACACATTCAGTTCAACGAGGCCACGGGCGATGTGCAGGTGATCAACAACAAGCCCGAGCCGGTGAACGATCTGCTCGCGCATGTCGCCGTCTACAACCTCGACGGCTCGCTCTCCTGGGAGCACGAAACCAAACTCACCGCCGATCCCGATGTTGCCACCGATCTCGGGCCCATCGACTTTCCTGCAGCGGTTTCATCCGTCCACTTCATCAAGCTGGATCTGCGCGATGCCGCGGGTCAATTGATCTCGACCAATTTCTATTGGCGCGCTCTGCCCGGCGATCCCGATGACCTGACCGCGCTGAACCAACTGCCCATGGTCAAGCTGACCGCAAACGTGGAAATGCCAAAAGAAAATGCAGCGGGCCAACGCAGATTGCGGGTCTTACTGCACAACCCAACGAAGAGCATTGCACTGATGGCGCATGTGCAATTGCGGCGCAAATCCGGCGAACGCGTGCTGCCCGTCTTCTACAGCGACAATTACGTCTCGCTGGTTCCCGGGGAAACAAAAGCGATCGAGGTCGAAGCCGCAGCGAGCGAGTTCAAGGGCGAAGCGTCGCTGATCGTTGTCGATGGATGGAATGTGACCGTCGCGCTAGCCTCGTTTCCAGGCGGATCGATCGCACCGAACCTCGACGCCCAACCGGATCGTTGGCCTGCAACAGGGTTGCCCGTCGCAACGACTGGCCTGCGCTGACTGCTGCTGCGAACACAGATAAGAAGGCCCGCAACCGATGGCTGCGGGCCGTCTGTTTGCAAAGATTTTGCGTCTACATGCCCGGCGCTTGCTGCCCCTGCGCCTTAGCGTTGAGGACGACAAGCTTGTGCTTCTTGTAGTCGTTCCACACGCCGCTCATAAACACGCTGAAAGCCTCATTGCGGCGCTGGTCAAGGAATTGATCCCGAGTTTGGTCGAAATTTTTAGAAATCTCGTCGGGGGTCGGCTCCTGCTTGTTGTCAATTTTCGCTACCACCCCCGTGCGGCCGGCGTCAATGGGCCCGCTGATCGCGCCTACGCTCATGTCGAACAGTTGTGGCGCCACCTGGCCCACTTCGCCAAAATCAGGCACCTGCCCGTTTTCGCCCACCATGTCGCTTGTCTTCACCGTCGCGCCCACGGCCTTCGCCGCTTTGGCCAGATCGTTCGACGCCTTCGCCTGATCGGCCAGCGCCTTCGTCTTCTGGCTCAGCAGTACAGGAAGCTGCTCCTGGCGGTAGTCGTCGAGCACGTGGCTCTTCCAGTCGGCAAACGATGGCGCGTGCGCCGGGACGATGCCGGTCACCTGGAAGATCGCGTAACCTTCGCCTGTCGGCGCCGATTGCGGCGGGTCGCCCTGCTTGGCCTCGAAGGCCTTGGCCAGAATCTGCGAACTGTCGGGCAGCGCGGCAATCACGCCGTCGTGCGCCACAGGATCCGTAGTCACGACATCCAGATGGTGCGCCGCTGCCGTCTTTTCCAGGCCGGTCTTGATCGCTTCGCTGGTGAGTTGCTGCGCATAATTGTCCTGCGCCGCAGTTTCTGCCTGGCGCATCAACGCCGCAACAATAGTTGCTTGCACTTCGCTCAGCGGCTGCGTGTGCGCCGTCTGCCGCTCCTCCACCTGCACAATGTGGTAGCCGAAATTGGTCCTGACAATTGCAATGTCACCAATTTTCTGAGTAAAGATCGCATTGTCGAACGCCGGCACCATCTTGCCCCGCTGCGCAAAGCCCAGCTCGCCGCCCGTATCCTTGCTCCCCGGGTCGTCGGAATACTTCTTCGCCAGGTCGGTCCAGCTTCCGCCCGCCTGGAGCTGCTTCAGAATCATCTCCGCCTTGGCTTTGGCCGCGGCATCGGTCTTGGCGTCGGCGTTCGGCGGAACACTGATGAGAATGTGCCGCGACTTGGCCTGCTCCGGCACGGAATAGTCGGCGACGTGTTCGTTGTAGTACTGCTGAACGGCCTGCTGGTTCGGCGGTTGAACGCCGCCCGGAATCTGGCTCTCGCTGAACGCGAAGTAGGTGATCTTGCGCTCCTCCGGCACTGCCTGCGCGTAGCGCGCCGCGTTCGTCTTGAAGAACGCTTGCAGGTCGCTGTCGGAGGGGTTGATGGTCTTGCCCAGATCTTCAGCCGAGATCACCGCGTAATCGAACTTGATCTTGATGTTCGCTTTGCGATAGGTATCGCGGACTTCCTGGTCGCTCACCGTGACTCCGGCGGTGATGAACGCCTGCAGCCGCTGGATCGTAATCTCGTTCTTGATCTCGTCTTCGAAATCCGTCACGGACTCGTGCAGCCGGTCGTCGATCAACTGCTTGTAGGCATCGTCGCCAATGTAGGTTCCGTTGGGGTAGAGAACCTGGCCCGTGGGGCCGGTGCGCAGATACTTGCGCACATCGTCGTCGGTCGGGTAGATCCCCAGCTTGTGCGCCTCCTCGAGCATCACCTGCTCCTGCACCAGTTGCTGGCCCACCTGCTGCTCGAACATCCGCACGATCATCGGATTGCTCGCGTATTGCGGATCGCGCTGCCGCAATTGGTTCTCGGTGATCGCCTCCACGCGCGCCTGGCTGATGGAGTCGCCCGACGACAGGATGCGGCTATACCAGTGCGGATAGACGACGGCGTATGTGTCGGGCGAAGAGGATCCCACTCCGCCCAGGCCGGGAATCAGGTACAGCACCATGGTGACCGAAGCTGCGCCGATGACGACTACGATCAGCGCCTTGACCATGCGATTATCTGTTTGCAGGAAACGAATCATGGATGGACTTCAACCTTCAACTCTCTGAGCGCTGGCAGGGGAGAGCCGGCGGGCGGCAGCACGGAATCTGCTGCGTGCGCGGCGCGCCTGCGGATGCGCAAATTTCGCTCGATACGACTCTGCCATTATAGGGTATCGGCCGCCGCGCGCGGATCGTTGCTATCTCCCAACGCAAAACGGGCATCCCGCCTGGGCGGGATGCTCGTCTCCGTTGCCGTTTTCTCGTTCCCTTGGTCCCTTGTTCCCTTGGTCCCTTGTTCCCTGCTTCTCTTTACCGCCAGTAGTACACGCCGCCGACCAAATAGTAAGGCCGGTAGTAAACCGGCGGATATCCGTAAGGGTAGGGCGCATAGCCGTAGCCGGCGTAGTAGCGCGGTCCGTAAGGCGAACGCCGGTAGAGGCTCGGCCCGCCGGGATACAGTCCCTGCGCCAACCGCGCCGCTTCTTGCGCACTCACCGGGTTGACAGTGATTGGCGCATTGACGTGGAACGTGACCAGCGCCTCGGCGGGAATCCAGACGCGCGGTCCGGACGAGGCAGCAGAAGCCGCTGTGCCTCCGGCCGCGCCGGCCCCAGCGCCGATGGCGCAGCCTGGGCCTCGGCCCACTGCGCAGCCAATGATCGCGCCAATCAGAGCCCCGCCCACTGCGTTGCTCACCGTCTGGCCGGCTTTATTCGGTCCCTTCACTTTGAATTGATCGGTATTGAGCGGATAGCTTTGCCCGCCCAGATCGAGCGAAGTGAGCGCGAGCGCCAGCACGGAGCTGCCAGCCAATTTGCCCGAGCCCTCATTGTTCACTTCCGTCACTACGCCGTGCACGATGGCGCCCCGCGGAACGGCCAAAACGCCGCCCGCGACCACATCCTGAATCACTGTAAACTGAACCGGCTCGCCGTTCTTTGCCCGCTTACTATCCACCGGTTCGCTGGTCCGCACCTGCAACAGGGTTCCCGCGGGAATGGTCACAGGTCCTCTGGCAGGCTGGTACGCAGGCGCCTGAGGTGCGGGCTGGTACTGCGGGTACGGCGGATATTGTGAAGTCTGCGGACTCTGGTACTGCGGCCGCGCCGGCGGTGGCGGAGGATACCCGCCCTGCTGCGGATACTGCGGCTGCTGCGGATAGCCGCCCTGCTGCGGATAATTCGGTTGCTGCGGGTTGTTCGCCGGACCCGGCGGTGGCCCTTGATCCTGCGGATTTGCGTCCGGCGCAGGACCCGGCGGCGGCAAGTTTGCCATTTGTTTCTGCGCCTGCGACTGGTCAGCATCGGGCACATCACCGGTGTCGGGAGCCGGTTGCGGGCTTTGCGCATCCGGACCCGGATTGCCGATCTGCAAATTGTTATGCACTTTGGTCACGCCGTCCACGTGCGCGGCGATCGACTCGGCCAACTGCTTTGACGCATCGGTCGAAACCGTTCCTGAAAGCGTAACCTCGCCCTGGATTGTGGCCGCTGTGATCAAGTCATTCTTCAGCGCCGCCGAAGCGTCCAGAGCGTGAACCACGTCCATCTCAATCTGTCCGTCGGTGCGCTGGCCTTGTTGCGCCGCCGGCTGACCTTGAGGCTGCGCCGGTGCGCCCGCATCCTGCGCAAGCGCGAACGCGGTGCACAGCACGGCCAACCCCATCCATGCCATGAGCTGCGTACTCATCTTCTTTATCAATTTACGATTCAGGGTACGATTCATTTTCATTTCTCCTGGTTCTCCTCCGTCATGACCGGCGGCGAAAACTCACGCCGGGTGAACGGTTTTTTCGAACTCGCTTCATCGGCTCAATCCGTTAGACGAGACTCGCCTGAGCCTGTTAACTGCTTAAACCCCGCCTCCGGGAAAAAGTTTCCTAGGCCAGGGCTTCGCTGACGGCTGCGCCCAAAGCCTTTAGCCCTGACGCCACGTCGGCTCCCAGATGCACCCGGAGGGCCCGGCGTCCGCGCGATTCCAGCACCGCCAGATCGCCCGCCGCCTGTGCATCGATTACCACGCCAAAGCTGTACTTCTGGCCCGGAATGCTCAGGTCCTCGGCGTGGTCCGCGGTGATCTGCAGAAAGACCCCCGTGTTCGGGCCGCCCTTGTAGTCCTGGCCGGTGGAGTGCAGAAAGCGCGGCCCAAAACCGAGGCATGTGGCCACATGTTTTTGATCGCGCACCTTGTGCCGGAAGCTCTGGATCGCTACCTCGTTCTCCTCAAACATGGGCAGGAAAGCCAAAGTCGCAAAGTAGTCACCGGCGCCAAGTTGATCGAGATGCGCGCGCAGAATTCCGGCCAGTGTTGCGCTCGGCGCGGCGCCCTTCAACTTCGCGGCATACGCATCGTTAGCGTAGAGCGCGAATGGAGTTGCCGCATCGCCTTTTCCCGTGAAGAACGGCGTGCGCTGCGGCAGCTTGCCGCTCTTCTCGTACTCCGAGGTCAGCGCGCGCGTCTCCACCTTCGCTGCTTCCACATCCGGCTGGTTGAAGGGATTAATGCCAATTACCGAGCCTGCCACGGCGGTCGCAATCTCCCAAGTGAAGAACTGCCCGAAAATTTCGTAGAGATCTGTAATTTCAAAATAGACCACCGGATGGCCCGCGGCTTCGAGAGCCGCAACCTTCGCATCCTGACTCGCGTCGGCCGTGCCCTTCAACCGGACATACGCAAACACGCGGTCTTTGCCATACACGCTCGGCGGGCCGATCGCCTCGCGATCCACCGGCGTAATTCCCTTCCCTTGCTTGCCGGTCGATTCGGCGATCAACTGCTCCAGCCACGCGCCCAGGTCGTGGATCTCTGGCGAAGTGAAAATGGTGATCTTGTCGCGCCCGGCATTTGCTGCCGTGCCCAGCAACAGGCCAAGCTGCACGCCGGGATTGTCCGCCACGGGCAGCTTGGCAGCAGCCACTGCCTTGGCTGCTTCAGCCAACAGCGTTTCAACGTTCAGCCCCGCCATGGTCGCCGCCACCACGCCAAAGTTAGAAAGCGCGGAGTAGCGTCCGCCAATCTGCGGATCGCCATAGAAGATGCCCCTGAAGCTGTCCGCCTTCGCTACCTGCTCCATCTTCGAGCCGGGGTCGGTGATGGCCATGAAGCGGCTGCCCTCCTCCTCGGCGCCTACGGCTCGCCGCATCTCGTCGAAGAAAAACTGCTTCAGGATATTCGGCTCCAGCGTCGAACCGGATTTGCTCGCGACCACCACCAGTGTCTCGGCCAGGTTCACAGCCTTGCAGGCAGCCTTCACCTGCGCCGGGTCGGTGGAGTCGACGATGCGCAGCTCGGGGAACCCCGGCTGCGGACCAAACGTCTTGGCCAGCACCTCGGGGCACAAGCTCGAACCGCCCATGCCGAGCAGCAGAACCGATTGGAAGTCGGAGCTTTTCACATCGCCGCCCAGCTCCGCGAGCGATGCCAGGTCCTTCTGCTGCCGCTCGACAATGTCGATCCAGCCCATCCACTGCTCCTCGCCGTCACGAGTCCACAGGCCGGGATCCTTTTGCCAAAAGCGCTCGATTTTCTTGTTGGCTTGCCAGTCGGCGGCGGCCGCGTCCACGGCCCCGCGAAGATCGGAGGAAACTGCGTATCGAAAGCTCATATCACCTTAGATTCTGCCTGAAAGGCCGGGTTGCAAAGCTAGAGATTGTGCAAAAGTTCGGGGCGGCGCGGATCTCGACGCGCCGACCGTTTCTCCCGTTACGCAGCTGTCGCCGGCCAATTCGGCGTAATGCGGATGAGTTCGAGCCTATCGCCCGCACCACTCGCGTCTTCGAGCACGAACTCCGGGGAAGCCGCAGGCACGGCCACAATTCCGCGCGGCGGCAAATCGACTGCCTCAAACCCCGCTCCCGCAATCCGCGCCGCGCCGTTGGCCGCGAACAGGTATGCCAGCCCGCGCTTTCCGCCAGGGCCGCGCAGGCTTTCGCTCGTCCGGCTACCGTTTACGGGAATTCGCTCGATGCGAAAGTAATCGACATCGATCAGCACGGTGCGGTCGGCAAGCTGGCGTGGGGCCACTTTTCCCGCGCGTGTCGCGAGCTTCGTCGCTTCAAGCGACTTCTCAATGTGCAGCTCGCGCGGCCGTCCGTAATCGTACATGCGGTAGGTCAGGTCGCAGTTCTGCTGCGTCTCCAGCAAAATCGATCCCGGCCAGATGGAGTGCACTGTCCCGGCATCGACAAAGATCATGTCTCCGGCAGCGACCGGCAGCATATTCAGCCTCGCCTCCAGCGTCCCCGCGTGAATGCTTTCCCGAATTTCGTCCAGTGTCGTCCCCGGCTTGACCCCGACTGCAACTTCCGCTCCCGGGTCGGCTTCAAGCGCGTACCAGCACTCCGTCTTGCCGCGCGGCTGACCATACTTCTGCGCCAACTTATCGTCGGGATGCACCTGAACGCTCAGCTTTTCCTTCGCGAAAATGGTCTTGATCAGCAGCGGCGAGTCTGTCACAGGCGCATCGGCACCGAGCAACGCATCGTGCTCTTCCAGGAACAACGCGCCCAGCCGCTTCCCAGCATGGCGGCCTGTCGCAACCAGGCAATCGTCGCCCGTGAGCCAGACTTCGCCAATTGGATCGGCCTCGGCCACGCGGTCATACCAGGGGCGCAGATCGCGGAATCCCCAAACCCGCGCCGTAAACTCTGGCTCGATGCGAAACGGCGCCAATTCTGTCACTGGAATTCCCTCTGAATGCTGCCCCGGCTCTCTTGCCATCCTCACTCTAGCAGACGAGTCGGCGGGCTCAGGTAAACTCACCGCGAAACTCATTTTGCGGAGAAAAATCCGTCCGCGAACAGGAATCCAGCGGCTATTCTCATTCCATGCCGCATTCCGCGATCTTCAACGACATGTTCCAAATGCAGCTTCCCCTTCTGGAGAAGCTGCTTCGTCCCGCCATCGTCTACCTGGCGCTGGTGGTGCTGCTGCGCCTGTTCGGCAAGCGCGAGCTGGCGCAGCTCAACCCGTTCGACCTTGTCGTTCTGCTCTCCCTCTCGAACACCGTGCAGAACGCCATCATCGGCAACGATAACTCCGTCTCCGGCGGAATCATTGGCGCCTTCGCTTTGCTGGCCGTCAACTGGCTGGTGGTCCGCGCGCTCTTCCGCTCGCCAAAGCTCACGCGCATGTTCGAGGGCCGCTCAGCGGTCCTGATCCTCAACGGCCAAATCGATCACAAGGCAGTGCAGCGCGAGTCGCTCACCCGCGAAGAGCTTCTTGATGTCATTCACCGCCAGGGATTCGACAGCATCCAGAAGGTGCGGCGATGCGAGCTGGAGCCCAACGGAACGTTTTATGTCGAGGCCTACGAGCCGTCGCCCGCCGACCAGCAGCATGCCGAGTTGCTGGCCCGCCTCGACGGGCTACAGCGCCAAATTGCCGCGCTCCACCCGCAGGCGGCGGGAGATTAGTTGCGTTGTTCTGTTGCAGCCGGTGCGCGGTTCGCCCACGGTTTGTCAGGGCATTTTCGGAATACACGTAGACTTGTTGAGTGCATTGGAAGGTGGCTTTAACTTACACCCCGCAGACGAAGACCTGTCTGCCCCCCCTGCAACGTGCGCAGACCCCGGTTGGGGAAAAAGCCACTTGAGTGCGTGCTTTCGGTCCACAGCAATTGCAGAAAATGCTGTAATCTTGGCGCAGCATGAACAGACCAGCTCTACTGATTGCCGCTTTTTCCCTTCTCTGCTCTCTTCAGTTGCTCGCACAAAAGAAGGCTCCGCCCAGGGCGATCCGTTTTCAAGGCGCGCCCCAATATACGCAGGAGGAGTTGCTCGCGGCCGCCGGCCTCAAACCGGGCGCGCGCCTGAACACCAACGACGTAAAAGCGCACGCCAAGCAGCTCAACGATACGGGCTTCTTTGCGGTAGTCAGGTTCAGCAACGACAGCAAGGGACTTCTCTTCTCTTTGACCCCGTCCAGCCAGCTTTTCCCCGTGCATCTCGACAATCTGCCGCTCAAGCCGGGTAAAGATCTCGACGACAAACTCCATGCGCGCTTCCCGCTCTATCACGGTCTCTTGCCCGTCAGTGGCTCTACGCTCGAAGGGATCCGCCAAACGTTTGAAGAAATGCTGGCGGGCGAAGGCTTGAAGGCGACGGTAAAAGCGGCTCTCACCAGCGACCTCGGCCCCAGGAAGATTACGGCGATGAACTTTACGATCACCTCGCCGCCGGTGCGCATCGGCCCAATCCAGCTAGCCGGCGTCTCGCCCGCCATGCAAGCAAAGGTCAATACTCTCGTCAACGGCCAGACAGGAAACGAGTTCGATACAGAGAACACCGCAATCGGGCTCGAGCGCTCCTTCGAGGATCTCTACCAAGACCAGGGTTACGCGGCCGTCAAAGTCGAGGTGAGCCAGATCGATCCTCCGATCGTCTCGGGCCAGTCCTCAGATCTGGCCATCGAAATACCCTTCTCGGTCACGGTTAGGGAAGGTGGGGTCTACAAGCTTGGCACAATCAGTTATCCGGCAGATGCACTGGCTTCGCGCGCGGAGGTTGAGAAGCTCCTGTCCAAGTATCAGGCCGGTTCCGGCAGGCCGCTCGATCAGTTTCTCCTGGCCGTCAACGACGCCTATCATGCCAGGGGCTATCTCGATTGCTCCGTCGTCTCTCACGCTTCCTTCAACGAAGCCACACACATCGTCGATTACACCGTCGAGATCGATCCCGGACCGCTCTATCGCATGGGCGCGGTTCAATTCGATGGCGCTCCCGATGCGATGGCCGCCAGACTCACGCGCCTCTGGAAGATGGCGCCTGGCGAAACGTTCGATGAAAGCTACGTCTCGGGCTTCGCGGCACGCGCTGAAAAGCAGGACCGAACCCTTTCAAAATGGATGCAATCCGTCATCACGACCTACGATATAAAGGCCGACGCGGCCACGCATCAGGTCAACTGCATCTTCCACTTCGCCAAGGCCATGCAAGGCGGGCGGTAGGGCGCGACTGCCTGGACGGCCAGTCCCGCAGCTGCCTTAATGGCAAATTACTCCCACTCGATCGTGCCCGGCGGCTTCGACGTTATGTCGTATACCACGCGGTTGATGCCGCGCACTTCGTTCACAATGCGGTTGGAGAGGCGCTTCAGCAGATCGTATGACAGTGGCGTCCAATCGGCGGTCATGCCGTCTTCCGAATGCACGGCGCGGATGGCGCATGTATAGGCGTAGGTGCGCTGGTCGCCCATCACGCCCACGCTCATCACCGGCAGCAGCACGGCGAAGCTCTGCCAAATCTTTGTGTAAAGCCCGGCAGCCTTGATCTCGGCGACAACGATCTCGTCCGCCTCCTGCAGCAGGGCCACGCGCTCCGGCGTCACCTCGCCCAGAATGCGCACTGCCAGTCCCGGCCCCGGAAACGGCTGCCGGCTCAGGATCTCCTCAGGCATGCCTAGGTCGCGCCCGATGCGGCGGACCTCGTCTTTGAACAGATCGCGCAGCGGCTCTATCAATTTGAGCTTCATCCGCTCGGGCAGGCCGCCCACGTTGTGGTGGCTCTTGATGGTCTGGCTCGGCCCCTTCACGCTCGACGACTCGATCACGTCGGGATAAAGAGTGCCCTGCACCAGCCAGTCGACACCGCCCGTCTTCTGCGCGATGCGATGGGCCTCGTCCTCGAAGACGGCGATAAACTCCGCGCCGATTCGCTTGCGCTTCACCTCGGGATCGGTTACGCCGGCCAGCCGCTCCAGGAACCGCGCACTCGCATTCACCGCCACGATATTCAGGCCCAGCTTGCCGCGCAGATTCGCCTGCACACTCGCGAACTCGTTCTTGCGCAGCACGCCGTTGTTCACGAAGATGCAGGTCAGCCGGTTGCCGATCGCCTTGTGCACCAGCACCGCCGCCACTGAGGAGTCCACGCCGCCTGAAAGCCCGCAGATCACATGCCCCTCGCCCACCTTCTCTCGTATCGAGGCCACGGTGCTCTCAATAAGGTGCGCCGGCGTCCAGTCGCCGCGCGCTCCGCAGATGGTGAGGAAGTTCCGGATAAGTTGCGGCCCCAGCGGCGTGTGGTGCACCTCGGGATGAAATTGCACCGCCCAAATGCCACGCCCCTCATTGGCAATGCCGGCCAGCGCGTTGGACGTGACAGCGATTCGGCGAAAGCCTGAGGGCAGCGTAGCCGCCTCGTCGCCGTGGCTCATCCACACTTGAATCGTCGGTGGCAGGCCCGCGAACAGCGGCGTCGACAGGTCCTCCAGAGTTACTTCCGCGTGACCGTACTCGCGCTTGGGCGCGAAGAGCACTTTGCCGCCCAGGTGATGCACGATGAAATGAAGTCCGTAGCAAACGCCCAGCACCGGCACGCCGAGCAAGAGAATCTGCGGGTCGGCTGCCGGAGCGTCCACGTCATACACCGACGAGGGCCCGCCGGACAGGATCAATCCGATCGGATTCAGCGCCCGAATCTCGGCCAAAGGCGCCGTGCACGGCAACACTACCGAAAATACATTCTGTTCGCGAATGCGGCGCGCGATGAGCTGCGTATACTGCGACCCAAAATCGAGGATGACAATTGTCTGGGTGTCCACGCTCCAGTGTGGCAGGGCCGGTGCGGGATGTAAAGAACCGAACTCCATTGACCCTACCGGGGACCGCGCCGTTGACCTTTCAATCCTCTGCGCGTCCAAATGCCGAAAGTTGCCCCAAAACTCAAGGCCTCGCTGACCTACTTGCGGGCCAGGTGCGTACGATCGGCTGCAGCAGCCGGAAAGCAAAGTATTTACCAGTCCGAGGGGTAAACTAGGCACAACCCGCCCTCGCCTTTTACAATTCATCAGGGACTCCATCCCAACCCAGCACTGCTCGGGAACGATGAAACTTGGCGGCTCACACCTGACCAGGATGAAGGAATAGCATGAAGTTCACGAAATTCGGCAAGGCGCTTGCGATTGGCGCTCTTTCGGCGGCCATCGTATTTGGCGTGACGTCTTGCGTTGAGAGTTATACGGTTGGCTTCTTGTATGTGACGGGAACCGTCAACGTCTCCACCGGCAATAACGGCATTGTTTCCGGCTTTAAGATCGATCACAACACGGGCCGGTTGACGCCAATCAACACGCTGCCTATTGCCTCCGGCGGAGCCAACCCGGTTCGCGCCGTGTTGACCCTCGGTAGCCGTTTCCTTTATGTCCTCAATCGCGGAGTCAACGCCTCGGGCAGCGGCAACTGCTACGGCACCGGCGCCAACGCTTGCCTCAACTCCAACGTCACGCAGTTTGCGGTTGGCGGAAATGGCACCCTGACACCGCAAGAGACTTTTTATACCCAGGGCATCAACCCGTTCCGCATGTTTGCGGATGCCTCGGGCAACTATCTTTTTGTCCTGGATCACGACGCACCCGACAATGCCAGCCCGTCGAGTACTGACAACTGCGCGCTTGCCCTGGGAAGTTCGGTCACCACCTGCGGCGACATCACCGTCTTCAAGATCGACCAGAACACCGGCCGTCTTTCCCTGGTTGTGAATGCCCAGGTAACGGCCACCACCAGCGGCCAGCCGATCACCTATTTTCCAGTTCCCGCCAATCCGGTCGATTTTGTGTTGTCCAGCGGGACCGTTCTGACTCTCGCCGGCGCGCCCAATCCCACCGGTTACCCGTACACGGGTGGCATTCTCGCCTTCCCATATAACTACGCGAGCTCTTCTGGACAGTTAACGCTCAGCCAGAACAGTTCCCAGCCGCTCGGTATTCATCAAGGCACAGCCATTGTTCAGACTGGGGGCGTCGTTTACGTTCTCGATAACGAGCCCATCACCGTCACGTTTAACGGGACGACAACCACCTCGCAAAGCCAGATTCTGCCCTACACGTTGGCTACGGGCGGCGCACTTCAGGCGGAACCGAGCGGCGCGGTTCCCGATGACCCCACTCTTGCCAACCCCATCTATATCCTGCTCGAGAACAAGGGCAAGTTTGTCTATCTCGCCAACCAGGGGAACAACGTCACGGGGCCGAATCCGAATAGCGGGATCGCCGGGTACTTTCTTACCAACACACCCGCATTCCAGTTAAGTTTCATCGCCGAGGAGCCGTTCGGCTCCGGATCGGGTCCGCAGTGCATTGTGGAGGACCCCTCCAACCAATTCATCTACGAAGCCAACCAATACGACTCCACGGTTACGGGAAGGGTGCTCGATCCGAACACCGGCGATCTCAACGATTTGCGTGTTACCCAGACCTACAATCTCCAGGGCCCGGCGACGTGGTGCCTGGTTGATGGGCGCACAAGTTAGTGCCGCGCCGCGTCCGCCCGCCGCGAGAAGGCAGGGTCTGGCGGACCGGTCCTGATGCCAGGCTAGGATCCGTCCGAAGCCTGCGCGAATTGACGGTCTGTCAGCAGACCTTGGCTGAATGCCGGCGCCGCTGGTTGCTGTTGGCGCCGGAATTCGATTCACAGGGATTCGATCTTTTGACCGGCTTGTTTTGAAGGGCCTGCCTGCAGGCTGCGTGAATGAAAGATGCGCATGAAGTTTAATAAATCGAGCCAGCTTTTGCTGGTCGGCGCGGCCAGCCTGCTGACCGCCTCGCTCGTCACTGCCTGTTCCCAGTTGACGCAAACCTTGACGGTCGACTTTGTTTACGTGGCCTGCTCCAAGGCCGCCGGCACCAATAACTACGGCGAGATCGACGTCTTTGAGATCAACTCCGAATCAGGCCGCATGCGCCAGATTCCCACCTCGCCCTTCCCGTCTCAGGGCCGCAACCCCGTTGCCGAGGCCGTCTCCGTTGACTACGGCAGTCTCTTCGTGGTCAACGAGGACGACAACACCATCGTGCAATTCGGCATTGGCACCGACGGCAAGCTCTATCCGTATAACACCGTGAACACGCCGGGGATTTTTCCCCTCGCGATCGCCGCCAACAAGTCGAGTCTTTTTGTCGTAGACCTGTACCAGCCGCTTCCCATCTGCTCTTCCGCGGAACCCTGCTCCGGCTCGATAGGCGTCTTTCCGCTCACCGCCGCAAGCGGCTCCACGCCCGTTGCCATCGGAGCGCCGGTCACCAACTCAGCCGTCAACGGGCAGTACTGGCCGCTCACGCTCTCCGGCGCCAACGCTTCGCACGTCATCGTCCCCACCGCCGTCAACGTCCTTGCTTCCGGCGCTGATGTCTACGTAACCGCCTACGATTCTTCGGTCACGCCCACCGTCGGCTACGTCTTCGGTTTCTCTGTCGGCTCTGGCGGCGTTCTCACGCCCCTGAGCGGGTCTCCGTTTGCGGCCGGCGTCAAGCCTTCCGCCATCGCCAGCGATGCCACCAGCACCTATGTGTACGTCGCCGACTTCAGCAGCGGAAATGTGCGCGGATACGCCGTAAACACCGGCAACTTGACGCCGCTGGCGGGCAGTCCCTTCCCCGCCGGCAATCAGCCCACCGCCATCATCGTCGATCCTTCCTATCCATACGCCTATGTGGCCAACTCGCTTGACAGCAATGTCACCGGCTATTCGATCTCGTCCAGCGGCGCGCTCACCAGCATTGGCACCTACGCCTCCGGCCTGCAGCCGGTCGCCATTGGAATCGATCCTTCGACGGAACATTTCCTTTACACTCTCAACTTCCTCGACAACACCGTCTCCGGCTTTGAGTTGAGCACCACAAACGGAACACTTCTCGATTCGCAATTGTCTCCCTTCCCGAGCAACGACCAACCGACCGCCGTGGCCGCCATACCGCACAACGGCACAGGAGGCGGCATCCAGCCGTGAGAGCCTGCATTCGCAAAGCTCCGGCAACGGAGTTGGTGGCAATTTCCCCGATCCGGCTTTTACAATGACCACGGGGGCAACATTAACGAGTTTTCTTGGGGCTCCTCTTCACGGGCCCATGACGAAGGAAGCGCATGAAGTTCAGTAAATTGAGCCAGCTTATTCTGGTCTCTGCAATCGGCCTGATCCTGGCCTCGTTCTTGACTGCCTGCAATCTTGTGACGATTGACTATGTTTTCGTGGCCGCCTCTGCGGGCAGCTCGTCGGGCAGCGCCGGACAAATTTACACGTACGCCGTCGACGCCTCGTCGGGCGCACTGCGCACCGCCGCGTCGCCCGTTGACTCCGGTGGCTCCGGCCCGATCGCCTTGGCCACCACCTCAGACTTCTACAACCTCTACGTCGCCAACCAGGGCAACAACTCCGTGGTTCACTTCGCCATCGATAACCACGGCAATCTCATCAAGAAAGACAGCGTCACCCTCGTCAACGTCCCCGTCTCGATTGCCGTGAACGCCGCGGGCACTTATCTGTACGTAGTCTCCGGAACGGCCTCCGCCACGCTCACTGAGTACGCCCTTAGTTCTGGCGCCATTGGCTCTGCCACGGCAACACTCTCTCTCACGGTCCCCGGATTCACCGGCGACATCGTCGTGCCTACGGGCGTTACGGTGCTCGCCAACAGCAACGCCGTCTACGTCACCGCTTATGACAAATCGGCTTACAATCCGGGCGGGATCACCACCAGCAACGCCAATCCAGGCTGGCTCTATGGTTATGCTGTCGGCTCAGGCGGCGCAATGACTGCGGTTTCTGGCAGCCCCTATCAGGCCGGCGTCAAGCCATCTGCCCTGGCCACTGACCCCGTCAGCCGATTCGTCTACGTCACTGACTTCGCCTCCAACCAACTGATCGGGTACACGGTGCTGTCCACTGACGCGCTGCAGTTTATGATCAACGGCCCCTTCAGAACCGGCAACGAGCCGACGTCCATCGTCATCGATCCGCGTGGGATCTTCATCTACCTCAGTAACTCGCTGGATGAGACGGTCTCGGCCTACTCGATTGCACTACCGACTGGCACGCCTTCGGCCGACGTCAGCGTCACCGGCACCGCCGCAACCACGACTGACACCGACCCGGTGTCGATCATTGTCGACCCGGCGCTTGGCCGCTTTGTTTACACCGCCAACTATCTGGGCAACTCCGTCTCCGGATTCAAGCTCAATCCGAGTGACGGAACCATCGAGCAAACGCAGGCAACGCCCTACCCCACTGGCGCGAATCCGAGAGCGTTAATCGCCATTCCGCACGGCAACCACGCCCTGTCAACCCCTCAGTAGCGGCGCTGACCATCCGCATCAAGAAGAGCCCAGCCCTCGCGGCTGGGCTTCTTGCTTGCCGCAAGTTGCAATGGGCGGCAAGCGGAAAAGCGGACCTCGATCCAAATTGGACCTTCGGCGTTTGACCTCGACCCCCTACTCCTTATTCCCTGCGCCCTCGCTTTTCACCACCGTCGTCGCATGCATCCACTCGCGCAGTTTCCGCTGCGCCGGCTTTTCGATAAAGTGGAGCGCGAAAACGGCGAGCGCAATCAGCAGAACGTAGCTGATCCAGGGATCGAAGCGGATCAAGCCCAGCGCATCCAGCACGTGCGAGCCGTGAATCAGGTTCCACAAGTTGAAGTGCAGCAGGTAGAGGCAGTAACTTGCCTCGCCCACAAAAACCAGCGGACGCACTCCCAGCGCGTGCGCCAGAGGGTTCCTGCCTGCCAGCCCCAGAATGATGCAGCCAAATAGCGGCATCAGCAATCCATCATGGATAATCGCGTAGGGCACCAACGGCCCCATGCTCAGCAGTCCATAAATCCCGCCAAACCCGATGATCCCGAGCCACAGGCGCAATTGCGCTGTGCGCTCGATCATCCGGTCCAGGTCAGCCAGCATCACGCCGAAGATGAAGCTGAATACATGCGTGTAGGGCGTATATTTCAACGCCCACAGCCACGGGCCATAGCTCCACCGGTCCGGCCGCACGATTCCGTCGGGACTGAACGCCATATACAGTGCGCCCGGAACGAGCCCCAGCGCCCACATGCCGGCCATCTTCATCAGGTGCGGCGCCATCCGCTCCGGGCGCTTCCACTTCGCCACCCACGGAAAAATCACGTAATAGGCCGCTTCGGCCGACATCGTCCACGCCGGCGTATTCAAAAACGTCGCCACTGCCGGCACAAACCCCTGCAGCAGCAGCGGCGTCAGCACAACTCCCGTCCAGAACATCGCGTGTGTATGCGTCTGGTACTCCGAGCGCAACAGATTCAGGCTCAGAAGCAGGCTCAGAAAATAGATGGGATAAATGCGCGTGAATCGCGCCTCCCAGAAGCGCTTGCGGTCCAGCTCTCCGTTGCGCGCGCGCTCGGCGTAGTTGTAGGCCAGCACGAACCCCGACAGCAGAATGAAATAGCTGACCGAGATAAAACCGGCGTTGACCACCGGCGCCAGAAAACCAAACCACTGTGGATTGGAAAAGTGGAAGAAGACAATGTTGATGGCCGCGAAGCAGCGCAAGCCTGTTAAAGCTTTCAGCGGTGCTGGCTTACGCGTTTCCACGAACTATTAGACGTCTCCGGACTGACAGACAGCTGCTAGCTCCTAGCCTCTAGCCTCTAGCCGCTAGCCTATTTGTGCTAAAACTGCCGACATGCTCAAGACGAGAGGCATCGGAAATGAATTGGTGACGGCGTAACTCTTCGAATTGGGCCACCCAGGTAAATGCGGGGAAAGCTTGGGGCTAGAAGCTAGAGGCTAGAAGCTGATGCTCACGCCGTCACCAGAGATCCAACCTTCTCGCCCAACACCACGCGCCGGATGTTTCCCGACTGATTCATGTTGAAGACAATCATGGGCAGGTTGTTGTCCTTGCACATGCTCACTGCGGTCAGGTCCATCACCTTCAGGCCCTGTTGCAGAATCTGCATGTACGTGATCTGGTCATACTTCACGGCGTCTTTCACCAGCACCGGGTCGGCGTTGTAAACGCCCTCCACCTTGGTGCCCTTCAGCAGCACATCGGCCTTGATCTCCATGGCGCGCAGGCTGGCCGCGGTGTCCGTGGAAAAGAACGGATTCCCTGTGCCGGCGGCGAAGATCACGACGCGCCCTTTTTCAAGATGCCGGACGGCGCGCCGCCGGATGTATGGCTCAGCAATCTGGTTCATGAACACTGCCGTCATCACCCGGCATTGCACGCCTCGTTGTTCCAGGGCGTCCTGCAGCGCGATCGCATTGATGACCGTGGAAAGCATGCCCATGTTGTCGGCGCTGACCCGGTCCATTTCCTTGGCCTGCTCCTCCACGCCGCGGAAGAAATTCCCCCCGCCCACCACGATCGCGATCTCCACACCCAGCGCGTGCACGTCCGCGATCTCGCCGGTAATCTCCGACACTTTGTCGGCATTCAGACCAAAGCCGCGCTCCCCGGCCAGCGCCTCTCCCGAAAGCTTCAGAACAACCCGTTTGTACATGTCGTTTTCGAGTATCGCACACGCAAGGCGGGTTGCGCTTCCATCACTGCGTCTGTGTCCGCAGCCAGCTCCGTGGCTTCGTGTCCCGATTTGGTTCCCTTGTCACACCGGTCTCAAATCAGGAACCCCCGGCCCCTTTTCCTTCGCTGCACCATGCACAAGGCAAGTTTGCTCCATAGACTTGCCTCATCCGCCCGACCTCGCACGGCTTGACCGCGCCGCATTGGTCGCACTTCAGCGGAATCGCTCGGCAGGGACTTATGGTCGTCAAAACGCAATGCAAGGGCCACGCGTACATCGGTGTCGTGGTCGGGGCCGGCAACGTCCGGCGATATTTCTCCAGAGACACCGACGTCATTGAATTGCACCTCGACCACCTGCTCATCCAGTGCGGCCTGAGTCCCGAATTCTGGCTGGGCCAGACGGAGATTTGCGATCCCCGGCTCTGCGCCTGGCTCGAATCAAAGAACTTCAATGGCCGGCCGGGCGAGGCCCCGATTCCCCTCGCCATGATTCCCTCTGGGAAGAACTGCTTCCGCCTGCAGCCCATCGCGGCCAACCGTCGACCGCGCAACAAGCTCACCCTCGACCCCGTTCACCCTGTCTGACAAGAGCCTGCTTCCTGTGTCCCTGATTTCTGTCCCCTTCCTCCTTTCTTCCTTGGTCCCTCGGTCCCTTGGTCCCTGCCTTGTTACACTCGACTTGCCATGAATCTCAGCCAACTGGAGCAGGAGATTGACCGGCACTTTGCTGCCGGCCCGTCGGCCAGCAACGATCCCGCGGCCATGACCGCCTTCCTCGCCTTGCGTTCCGCGCTGGAGGCAGGCGAAGTCCGCGCCGCTGAGCCTGACGCCGCTTCGCCTTCCGGCTGGCGCGTGAATGCCTGGGTCAAGCGCGGCATACTGCTTGGCTTTCGCCTCGGCGCTCTCGAAGAGATGCCCGCCGCTGGCCTTTCCTTTCCCGGCTTGTCGTACGTCGACAAGCACACCTACCCCGCCCGCCGCTTTACCGCCGCAGACGGTGTGCGTGTGGTTCCCGGCGGCTCTTCGGTCCGCGCCGGAGCCTTCGTGGCTCGCGGCGTCGTCTGCATGCCGCCCATGTACATCAACGTCGGCGCCTACATCGACGAGGGCACACTGGTCGACTCGCACGCGCTGGCCGGTTCGTGCGCTCAAATCGGCAAGCGCGTTCACTTGAGCGCCGCGGCCCAGATCGGCGGCGTGCTCGAGCCGGTCAACGCCAGCCCGGTCGTTATCGAAGACGACGTGCTCGTCGGCGGCAACTGTGGCGTCTATGAAGGGACAATCGTGCGCAAAGGCGCGGTGCTAGCCGCCGGCGCCATCCTCACCCGCGGCACTCCACTCTTCGATCTGGTGAATGGCTCAGTGATTCGGGCCTCCGCCGATCTACCGCTCATCGTCCCGGAGAATGCCGTGGTCGTGCCGGGCGCTCGCACCGTGAACAAAGGCAAGGGCCAGGAATGGGGCCTCAGCCTCTATGCCCCCGCCATCGTCAAGTACCGCGACGATAAAACCGATCTCAGCACCGCGCTCGAAGATTTGCTACGGTAGCCATCATGAGCATCCGCGCCCTCAGGGTGATTCCCATCCTGCGCATCTTCTCTGTGGAGAAGGCGCGCGAGTTTTACCTCGATTACCTCGGCTGTCATTTGGACTGGGAACACCGTTTCGAGCCAACCGCGCCCATGTACATGCAGGTCTCTCGCGACGGTCTCGTGCTGCATCTCTCGGAGCACTACGGCGACGGCGCGCCCGGCGCCAATTTCCAGGTGGACTTCGAGGGCGTGCGCGAGCTGCACACCGAGCTGGCCGCCAAAAACTACCCATACTGGCGGCCCGGCATCACCGAAACATTCTGGGGCATGCCGCGATTGAATCTTCTGGACCCCTTCGGCAATCAGCTTCACCTTTGTGAGCCCGGGAAAGCCGACCCTGAGGCGAATTAGTGTGATTCGCCTCGACCCGCGCCACAATCGGTCAACGGACCGCAGTCTGTCGCGTCTAAACCCGTGGAAAGTGTTTAGCCAAAAGATTCCATGAAGATTCAGCCTTCGCTCTGCCCCACGCTCTTCTTGCTTGCCGTTTCGCTGTTCGCCCTTCCCTGCCTGCGCGATTCCCTCGCGGCCCAGCAGCCTTCCACCACGCAGCCCATGACGACCATCAAGGTGCAGGCGCGCGAAGTCCTGCTTCCCGTCACGGTCATCGACAAGCACGGCGCACTCGTGACCAACCTGACTGCCAAGGACTTCACCCTCACCGAGGATGGTCGTCCGCAAGTCATCAAGAGCTTCACGACCCAGAGCAACCTGCCCTTCCGCCTCGGGCTGCTCGTCGATACCAGCCGCAGCGTCTACTCGGCGATAGAAAACGAGCGCAAGGCCGCCGAGAAATTCATCGACCTGATGCTGCCCGCCGACCCTAAAGCCGCCGCTCGCGGCGACCAGGCCTTTCTCATCCACTTTGACCGCGAAGTGGAGCTGCTCGAAGACTTCACCAACTCCCGCGACAAGCTGGATCACGAGATCGATGCCATGACCCCGACTTCCCAGGAGCGGAGCTCTCAGGGCCCCGAGACGAGCGGTGACGACCACGGCTACGGAGGCCATGGCGGCGGCCACGGGGGCGGAACGCAACTCTACGACGCCATCTATCTCGCCTCGGACGAGCTGATGAAGCCGAAGGATGGCCGCAAGGCTCTTGTCGTTTTCTCTGACGGTGTCGATCGCGGCAGCAAGGAGACGCTCAACGACGCCATTGATGCGGCCGACCACGCGGGCGTCGAGGTCTTCACCATCTACTTCAAAGGCGAAGAGGAGCGCGGCCAGGGCGGCTTTCCCGGCAGCGGTGGACACCACGGCGGCATGGGTGGCGGAGGCTATCCCGGCGGAGGCTATCCCGGTGGCGGCTATCCCGGCGGCGGCGGTGGCCGGCACCCTGGTGGTACCAATGCGCCCCAACTCGACGGCAAAAAGATTATGCAGGAAATCGCCTCGCGGACTGGCGGTCAATTCTTCGAAGCTAAAAAGAAGGACAATCTGGAGGACATTTACGGCCTCATCGCCGGCGCGCTCCGCCAGCAGTACCTGCTCACCTACACTCCCGATCAGGTCGACACCGAGGGCGATTTCCACAAGATTGTCTTGAAGACCGGCAACACCGACCTGACCGTGATCACGCGCGAGGGCTACTACCCGCCTTCATCCGACAAGTAAGCATCTGGCCCCTGTTCCCTCGGTCCCTTGGTCCCTTGCTCCCTGCCTCACGCGAAAGGCCCACGGAACAGCAGTTTCGAAATTGGTGTAGACCGAAAGCACGCAGCGAAGTGGCATTTTCATCAAGAAAATGCCACCTTCAATGTTCTCAAAAAGTCTGCGTTAATTCCGAAACTGCTCTAAAACCGTGGGCCTTTCGCGTTCTGAGGGAAGGATCTGTTTAGTGGCTCTTGCCGTGATCGTGAGCGCCACCGCTGCCACCGCCCCCGTGCTGCCCTGGGTTCGATTCGTGCTGCGGCTGCGAATGCGGCTGCGGCGCCGGGCGATTCGACGTATTTGAATGAGACGCGTTATAGGTCTTGCTTGGAGCGCCTTGGTTCCCAGGCTCCGCGTTGCGGTTCCCCGAGTTCGACTTCGAGGAGTTGTAGTTGATGCCCCCTGAAGCGTTTCCGTGCGCACCGCCGCCGATCGGCCGATCCGTTGCCACATTCGCCGGGTGCCCGCCATTGTGGCTAGCGTAGTTGTTCACATTCGTCCTGGCTGTGCTCTCATGCTGCGTCTGCAACGACGTTGGCGCCGTGTGCTGCTCGTGCGAGAACCGGGTCTCGTCGGCCGTCGGCGGATGATTGATCCCTCCCGGCCCGCCGCTGTAGGCCACATGCCGAACATTCACAATGGTGTTGTTCCGCACGATCGTGTTGTCCACATAGGTGTTGTGGATGACGGCTGTATTCACGTGCATCACCGCGGTGTTATAGCGGAAGGCTCCGCCGGCCCACACGCCGCCCACAAAGCCGATGCCCATGTAGCCGAACCCGTAATTCACACCGCCGTAGTAGCCAACGTGCGTTCCCCAGTAGCCGGGGTGCCAGATATACAACCCGCTTCCCCAGCCCCAGTATCCGGGGGTCCAGAGCGCGCCCACGTAAGGCGCCGGAACCCAGGTGCCTGGAACCCAGTAGTAGCCGTCATCGCCGTAGGCCCAGAATCCCGGCGTCCACATCCAGCCCTCCTCCGGGCAGGGCGGTTGCACATAAACCGGCAGCACTGGCGGAGCAAATCCTACGCTGATAAAAACTGCCGCACTTGAAGTTGCGGGAATCAGACAAACGAGCAGAGCGAGCAGAATCACCCGCAAAAAACCGAAATTTCGCATGAAGGAACCTCCTTGGATCTTGATCGGATTAAGCCTCTCGAGCGGCCTGATCGTCCGGCTCAAAAGCGCATCCAGTCTATGTCAGTTGGAACCCCTCCGGCGCGGAGAAGTTGCACCGGAGGGCGGATTTTCCACAAGTTGTAACCGCTTTAATACCTGTAGCTAAGCCCCACCCCGACCACATGGCGCGCCTGCAGGTTTACCGGCGTGGCGACAATCGGAGGCCCCACCGCGGGGTAGTAGGGATTCGCGACCCAGATGGACCCGATATTTCCCGCTACCTGGCCGACCCCGATATCGAAGGCAAAGTGAGGATGCTCCCGCTGAGTCACGCGCACGGCGTAGTCCAGCGTTGTGGGTAGATGGGCGCTCATAAGCGGGTACGACGCAGGATTGCAGGCGAGTGCAAGCTCGCACTGATAGAGCGCTGCGTTTAGCAGGGTGTTCAGATTCACCGCGGTCCTGGGCTCCTGCGTGAATCCCGCCGATGGCACCGCCACGATTCCATGGCCGATGGGCAGCGGAATGCCCAGCCCGCCGAAGAACCGCCCGCCAAAGCGAGTGCTCTGGCCGCCAATGCCGAAGATCGTGGCATTGGTGGCCTTCCAGCCCAGATTCAGCAGGAACGGTACAGGAGGTTTCGCCCAGGTCTTGGTGACAGCAACGTACACGTCGCCGTTGGTGTAGGCCTTGTCCACGCCCGTCAGCGTCTTGTTGGCCGCACCCGAGACAAAGTGGTCATTGGTGCGGACCACGCCGCCGACCGCAATACCCGGCATCCACGGGCCGAACTGTCCGTCCCTGAACGCGACGACTTTGCCGTGGAAGACGTTCATGCCGGAGTAGTTCCACAGGTTGCTGAGACCGAGCGGCGTGGCCGTCGTGGTGGGCTGGTCTCCAAACTGATGCACACTGCGGGTGTAGCCGGCCTCTGCCCGGTTGCGAAAGCCCTCGGTGATGCTGAAGGTTTCAATGTTGCCGATGACCGCCGAAGCGTCGATGAAATGGAAGCCGACGGCCGGGTGAGAGAATGCCTTGCCCTTCTCCATATCGACGATATAGGCCGTCGGCGTCAGGAACCCGCCCGTCTGGCCTTCCAGCGTCAGATTTTGAGCAGCCAGCCGGCTCACCGGCAGCGCGGCCACAATCAAAAAACAAAATGCGAGCTTGAGCGCGTTGCGAAAATCCATCTTTCACTCCAATGGAGCGCTACCCTATGCGGGCCCGCCCACGGCAGATTTTGGGGAATTCAAACTCTTGTAACACAGATTGAGCTCGATTGTCTGTAGCCGGTGGCCCGGTGATAGACTCAGCCCATGCCGCGCGGTGTTTTCATCACCCTCGAGGGCCTCGACGGGTCAGGCAAAACCACGCAGATCAAGCGCTTGGCTGGATGGCTCACGCGCCGCGGCCAGCAGCCCGTCTTGCTCCGCCAGCCCGGCGGCACCGCCATCGGCGACCGCATCCGCGAGATCCTGCTCGACTCCCGCTCCCGCTCGCTCGACCCCATGACCGAGATGGCCCTCATGTTCGCCGACCGCGCGCAGGCTATCGCCGAAGTCATCCAGCCGGCCCTCGATGCCGGTCAGATCGTCGTCTGCGACCGCTTCACCGACTCCACTGAGGCCTACCAGGGCGGAGGCCGCCAGTTCGGTTCCGAGGTCGTTCTCGATCTCCATCGCCGGCTCTGCCGCGACCTCCAGCCCGACATCACCCTCCTGCTCCTGCCCAGCTTCGCTGTCTCTCTGGCCCGCGCCCGCAACCGCAATCAGCGCGCCGAATCCGAAACCGGCCGCGACGAGAACCGCTTCGAAACCGAGCACGATGCGTTCTTCCGCCGAGTCTGGGAAAAGTACCGCGAGATCGCAGCCCGTGAGCCCGAGCGCGTCGTCCTCATCGAAGGCGACCTCTCCGTCGACGAGGTCCACGAACAAATCATCGAATCGGTCGCGGAGCGCATCGTGAGCCTGGCGCAAAACCGCTGAGGCGGCTCGCCGAGGGGGCGTATTTTTCCAGGCTCCAGGAAGAGGGGGCCAATTCACGCGAAATGTTCGCTCTTGTGCGACCTCGACCCCGCGAAAGGTTCGCACAGAGTTTCGCGAATACCCCCAAGCAGTTTAGGCTGCCGGGGTAGTTTGGGATGCAGAGAAGGAGGATTCTCTGTGAACCAACTACGTCAGTTCATGGTAGGGACTGTTATCGCCGAGCGAGGATTACGTCCAGCTTCCTCCGCATTAGCCCCGCGTCAGAAAAATCGGCAGGCCCAGCTTGAGATCGTAGGTTGGCCGGTAGCGCTCTGTGTTGTACATGGTGGCGACGTCAACTTTGCGCGGCCCAAGTTTGGGATCCGGGATCGGCACCATCGCGTAGCAGCCACTGCTGATTGCCGTCATCAGGCCGGTCTTTCCCTCTTTCACGGCGTCCATCGCCATCCCCGCGAAGGTGATGGCCACCATGCGGTCGATGAAATCCGGACTGCCGGAGCGCAAATCGTATGTCAGGTCACTGACAATGGTCTCTTCGCCGGTGGCAGCCTTGATCTCGTTACTCAGGTCCTCCGCCACGCTCATCTTCTTGCGGTGGCCAAAGGCATCGGCTGGGCCATATTCCTTTACCGTGTAGCCCTCCCACTCTGCGCCTTCCGAAAGAATCACCAGCGAGTAGTTGCTGGGATTGTTGTGCTTGTCGGCGACTAGGATTTCGATCAGGCGCTGCAAATTCACCTTGAACTCGGGGATGCAGCAGCGCAAGGATGTCACAAACGCGGTGTAGAGAGCGGTGTAGCCGGCGTCGCGTCCGAACACCCGGAAGATGCCGATGCGTTCGTGCGAACCGACCGTCGTCCGCTGCCGCTCGATGGCGTCCATGGCGCGCGTGATGGCAGTTGAAAAGCCTATGCAATACTCGGTGTTGCGAACGTCGTTATCCATGGTCTTCGGCACCGCGATCACCCTCACGCCCTGCCGGTCAAGCTCGGCGGCATAACTAAGGGTGTCATCGCCGCCGATTGCCACCACGTATTCGAGCCCCAACGTCTCGATATTCTTCAGCACCGCCGGCGTCACGTCGTAGAGCATGCTGGTTACGCCATTCTTGGTGGATTGTTTACTCGGAAAATGTTGCCCAGCGAGCACCGGCGGCAGTTCCTGCATCTTGGTGGGATTGGTGCGCGAGCTGTGCAGATAGGTGCCACCTGTGCGATCGATGGTGCGGGTGTTCTCGCGGTTCAGCGGCTGGATATACCGCGACCGGCTGGCCGGATCTTTCAGATCGACGTGCGTCAGTCCTTCCCAGCCGCGGCGAATGCCAAGGACCTCGTACCCGATTTCGGTTCCCCGGTAAACGACCGACTTGATGACCGAATTCAGGCCCGGGACGTCGCCGCCTCCCGTGAGAATTCCAATTCGCTTTGCGGACATAAGAATGCTCCTTAACAGTAATTTCCTTTTCAGCTCTGAGCCACCAAGATTAGGGTACTCATGAGCAGTTTCGCACGACTGGACATATCTCTGCAGTCGAAGAGGCAAACAGTTTTGAAAGTTCTAGAGAAGGCTCCAGGCAGAAGCGCATGCGGCGCGCGGCCTGGGCCCGCTGCTACTCGCCGTGGCTACGCGACCATTCCCACAACGCACGATCGAGCGTGCGCAGCGGTGCGGGACCGGGGAGTGCGCTCTGCGGCTTGACGATGTTGCTGTCCGCCAGGCGCTTGCAAAAGGCCAGATACTCCTCATAAAAATGCACGTCTTGCCGGGCGTACCCCACCGCTTCCAGAACACGGTAGTCCAGCACCGTGTAACGCTCAGGGTAAATCGCGGCCAGAATCACCGACGCCAAGGAGATATCTACGCCGTGCAGTTCGAGCAAAGCCTTCACGGCAGCTTCAGTGGCCGACTCGGGCGCGGCTGCCACGGCCAGGACGCGCCGGACCTGCGCGTCGCTGTTGCCGATCAAATATTGCACCGCGCGCTCCGACTTCCAGCGCACGATCGCCTCCAAATTGGCCAACGAATAGTCCCCAGCGCGAATCGCTTCCCCGGCTTCGAACGCTGCCTTTTCAAGCTCATGCTCTTTCTCGCCGGACTTCTGCCAATACTGCTCTGCCAGCTGCTGGAGCTCCGACTCCGCGGGCTGAAGCTGAAAGTAGGCAACCATTTCGACTTCCTTCCCTTTTTTTCCTGGAAACCCAAACACAATAGGCCCGGCTTGAAGTCTTTGTCAACAACACGGAGGGAGCCCTCGGCGGAGGCGTACCGGCCTGGTTGATTCGGGGTCCTACGCGAACTAGAGCGCGTAGGCCGCCGTCTTACCGTTCGCCGTACCCACCTCGATCAGTCGCAGCAATCCTACAATCTGCTCCGGTGCCTGCTTCCGGCCTCGTGCCATTTAAGGCTCCTTTCATTCCAGCTTCTTTTACAGCAACTGATACAAGAAGTGCCGGGCACTCCATGATGACGTGGTCGAACCCAGCCGAACTCGCGCTCCCGGGCGAATCACCCGCCATTTGGAAGTTTCCCGCGTTTCCCGGCATCGGTACAGATAAACGCCCTTCTCGGCGCCAACCTCAGACCCGGTTTCCATCCGCGAGGGGTTGCCAGCACCCCCAATCCCCTCGCCCGGGCCACCTCCCGCCAGCCATTGGGTCACCTGCACTGGCCGCCGGCCACACACCCAACCTCATCTCCCGGCCTCTCATCCTCGCCCTGCGCACCGGCCCTTCATCTAATCTCTCCAGTCCCCCGCACAACACTTAAGTTTCCACTTGACAATCAGACCAGACCGCGCGACACTTAAGCTGCAACTTGACTATTCCCTTAAAGGAGCTCGACATCCATGTCCAACTCAAACGTCATTCACAGCACCTTTCAGCTCGAACGCAAGCTCAAAGCTTCCCCGGAGCGCGTCTTCGCGGCATTTGCCGACGAGCGAACCAAGCGCCGCTGGTTCTTTGAGGGCGGCTCTCACGCGCTCGAACACCATGAACTCGACTTCAAGGTCGGCGGCTGCGAGCGCGCCCAGATGAAGATGGGCCCAGGGACGCCTGTGGCCGGCAAAACCCTCGTCAATGAGACCATCTATCAGGACATTGTCCCCTCGCGGCGCATCGTCGCGGCCTACAAGATGAGCATGGACGGAATACCGTTCTCGGCATCGCTCGCCACCATCGAACTGATCCCAAGCGGCTCCGGCACCGATCTGCTCTTCACCCACCAGGGCGCGTACTTTGAAAATGCCGACGGGCCTGAGATGCGCAAGGGCGGATGGGAGAAGCTGCTCAACAAGCTGGCGAAAGAGCTCGGCGAGTAAACCGCAAACGCGAGGCCGCTCGGTTTGAGAAGAAGGAAGGCGCGGCAGATGAAGCGTAGCTCCCCGAATATCGACCGCGTCTTCCAGGCGCTCGGAGACGCTACGCGACGAGCCATGCTCGAGCGGCTGAGCTCCGGGCCGATGTCGGTGTCGCTTCTGGCTGAGCCCTTCGATATGTCACTCGCCGCCGTGGTGCAGCATCTGCAGGTGCTCGAGGAAGCCGGCCTCGTGAAGACCGAAAAAATCGGCCGCGTGCGGAGTTGCCGCGTTGAGGCCTCGGGCCTTCGCGCCGCCGAAGAATGGCTCCGCGCGCGCCGTCCCGAGTGGGATCGCAAGCTCGATCGACTCGAGCAGTTCCTCGATCAACCGGACAAGCGACAAGAAAAATGAGGGCCGGAAATGGTAGCGAGGAACGAAGGCCCGGGGCTAAAGCCCCCGTGATTCTGTGCGCTTATTCGTGGGGCTGAAGCCCCACGCTCCCTCCGCTGGCCAGAACCGGGAGCGCTTATTCGTGGGACTGAACCTACGCTTCCTCCGTGAAAATCGGACGCGAATTCTTCCGCGAGGTTCGAAGCCGTGCCCCGATAGAAAGCGAAAAGCAACCGCAGATCTTTCGACTCTGTCCGCTGCGGCGGACTCCGCTCAAGATGACAACGCGAAGATTAGAGGTCGAGGTATCCCATGTCCCAACATCGGGACATGGGGCACCCGGCTGACTCGCTGCGTTACTCGTGTCCCTGCAGCCCGAGCGCCTTGACCACCGAGTCGTCCACCTGCGCCGGTTGCCCATTCTCCTTGGTCACGACGCCGAACCCTCCGCGATAATCCCACATCGCCCAGCCGATGCCGTCCGTTTCGAGCGCCGTGCGCACGTCGTGCAGCCAGTTGGCTCGCGACACGGGATCGCTGTGATCGCGGAAGACGCCGAATTCGTTGCAGGTCAGCGGCACATGATGCTCGTGCCCCCACGCCGCCGCATCGTCCATCATCACCTGGATGCGATGCGCATTCCACCCGTCGAGCCAATACTTCTGCATGTTGTAGCGATCCACCGCATCGGGAACTTCTTTCAGCAGCTCCGGCATCGAGCTCTCCGTCGCGGGATAAGGAATGCCGTGTTCGTAGCTGTACCACGGAGTGCTCCACGTGGCGCCCTGGTGCGTGAACTCGTGCGGCTCGTAGAAGTGGAAGTTGTAAATCACGTTCCCGTCGGCCAGCGGTTCCATCGCCAGCAGGTCCCAGATGTCCGCCCACATCGCGCCTTCCGCAATGATCGTGTGGTGCGGCGCCGCCTGCCGGATCGCACCCGCCACGCGCGTCTGGATTCCCGCCCAACGGTACGCATCGTAGATTTCCGGCTCGTTCAGAATTTCGAAGAACACCATCTTCGGATCGCGATCCGCATAATGCGCCGCCAGCCTTGTCCAGAGCATCTCGAATCGCGTCACCGCGCTGTCGTCCGCGCGCATCTTTTGCTTGTAGTCGTCGCTGGGGTGCACGTCGATGATTACCGCCAGCCCGTTGGCCAGCATCGTGTCTACGGCATGATCGAGCCGCGCCAGAAAGTCGTTTTTCGGCCCTTGAGGGCCGTACATCGACATGGCCAGCGGCATGGGATCGATGCTCAGCCGCACATGATCGAATCCCATCTTCGCTATCAGCGCGATGTCCGCGTCGTCGGTGTAGCTGCCGGTGTACTTCGCCGAGTAATCGCCCGCCCCCCCGAACCAGCCCGAAGCATTGATCCCGTGACGTAAATGCTGCGCGCGCGCAAACGCCGTCTGCACGTCGGCGGCGTGGTCCTGTGCGCTCTGGGCTGTGGCGGGAATGGCGAAGGCAAGGAGAAGGACGAGGAAACTGAATCGAAAACGCATAAAAATCTCCCCTCGAAACGCAACCCGTTAACGATACCACGCAAAGGTGCGCAGGATCATTGCAGACCTCCACAAAACAAAACGGCCCCCGCTTCCGGGAGCCGTTTGTACCACCTCAAAAAGAACTTCGCTTATTGGCCCGGTGAGGAATCGCCGTACAGATTCGTAGCCTGCTCGTAGGTTACACGCAAATATTTATATGGATTCACTGGCACATTGTGCAGGCGCACTTCGTAGTGCAGGTGCGGTCCCGTTGCGCGTCCTGACTCGCCTACGTACCCGATGATTTCGCCGCGGGTCACGTGCTGCCCCGGATAGACCGCTACCGCGGAAAGATGCCCATAGAGCGTGATCACGTCGTGCCCGTGATCCAACGTCACCTCGCGCCCGTAGCCGACGCCCATTTGCTCTCCGGTGACAGTGCCATCGGCCGACGCGCGCACCGGCGTTCCGTAGGGCGCGTCGATGTCGACTCCCGTGTGGAACGCGCCTTCGCCGTTGATCGGATCTTCGCGCTCGCCGAAGCTGGAGGCCACGCGACCCTCGACCGGCCACATTGACGGCGCATCGGCCAGCTCCGTCCAGTCGCCGGTAAAGTTGGACGTCAGGCCGCCCTCGAGCGCGCGCGAAACCGCGCCCGACATCGCCTCAGCGCGCAGCTCATAGAACATATCGATGGAGTTGGCAACCTGCTGCTGGTTCACGTCGTCAGTTTGCGCCAGCGCCGCCGGAGCCGGAGCCGCCTTGTCGGCCGTAGCCGTGAGCTTCGGTTCTGCCGCCGCCTGCAGCCTGTTCTGCCTTAGCCCGTACAGCGCCGACACTTCATTGGCCAGCGCGCCCAGGCTCGCCACCTGCACGCTACGATTGTGCGCAATCTCTGCCATGCGCTGGTAATTCTGGCGCAGCGTCTCGCGATCCGCCCTCACCTGGTTGTAGCTTTCGGTCTTGAGAAGCATGCGCGTGTACGATCCGGCCAGGCCCACAATCGTGAACGCTCCCACGATTGCCGCGGCCACAAATCCGTACACATACTTCAGCGGAAGCGGAATCTTCCGTAGCTGGCCGTCCCCATCCCGCGCTACAAAAAGTATGTAGTATCGCCTACGTAGCATCATTGCCTGCATTCCCCGGCGACCTGCCAGTCATCAAGATTCCAGATCGGGGGAAATCGATCAGTTGCGGGCCTTTGAGCCCACGCAAGAACCTTAGCGCTCCAATGGAGCAGTTACGAGAACGTTGCTAAAGCCTAGCAGACCGTCCAAGATCGGGTCAACGAAAAGTGTGCGCTGTCATTACCAGGGTACCACCTTAGGCCCTTAAGTCCCTTTAACGAGGCGAAGGATGCCTTCTCCTAGAACCAAAAGCACCTTACGCACCCGAATCCCCGCCTCGCGCAGCTCTGCCAAATGCATCGGCCGGCCATCGGTTCCGATGAATGTGCCCCGAATGTGTATCGATTCCGGACTAGGTCGACCCGCCGCGCCGTACTCTATATAGGATGCCGCGTGCGCCGAAAAAATCGAGCCCTTCCCGGATGGGCGAGCTGGCCCTCCTCCACAAGATTCGCCTCCGCTTCGCCCAAGCATCCACTCCCGAGCTGCGTCTTGGCATCGGCGACGACTGCGCCATCCTTCGTCCCGCCCCAGGCGAAGAGTTTGCCGTAACCACCGACCTCTCCATCGCCGGCCGCCATTTCCGCCTCGACTGGCACCCCGCAGAGTCCGTCGGCCACCGTGCACTCGCCCGCGGACTCAGCGATCTGGCCGCCATGGGCGCGCGTCCCGTCGCCGCGTTTTTGTCGCTGGCCCTGCCTCGCGAGCTCGTCCAGAAGCCAAAAGCGCGGAGCGGGCGGAAGGCGCGAGGCGCGTCGGCCGCGCGGGGAGTTTGGATCGACCGTTTCCTCGACGGCTTTCTCGCCCTTGCGCAGTCTTATAAGGTCCCGCTCGCCGGCGGCGACCTTGCCGAGTCCGCTCTCGCTGTCGCCGACGTGGTTCTTACTGGCGGGGTCCCGCAGGGAGAAGCTCTGCTTCGCTCGGGCGCGCGCCCCGGTGACCTGATCTATGTCACCGGCAGCCTCGGCGCCGCCGCCGTTGGCCTCGACCACCTCACCAAACTCGCAGCCGCCCTCAAACGCTCGCGGCCCCGCCCAAAGCCGTCAGCGCTACCCAGCATTCCTCCGCGCTTCATGGCGCTGCTCACGCCGCACCTCTACCCCACACCGCGCGTCGCGCAGGGGCTCTGGCTGGCGCGCAACCGAATGGCCACCGCCGCCATCGATTTGAGCGACGGCCTCTCCACCGACCTCGCGCACCTCTGCGCCGAGTCGGGCGTTGCCGCTGAGCTTGACGCCACTGCTTTGCCCTTCGCTCCCGGAGCAACCCCCGCCCAGGCTCTCAATGGCGGAGAAGACTACGAACTCCTTTTCACCGCGCCGCCCGGCGCCCGCGTGCCCAGCTCGATTGAAGGCGTTGCTGTGACGCAGATCGGCCGCATCGTCGCTCGATCCGGAGGGGCCGCGGGCAAAGGGGCTGCGCGCAGAGGAACGGGGCAATCCTCTGCCTCACCCATCGTCCTGATCACACCAAAGGGCGCAATTCGCCTCGCGCCTCAGGGCTGGCAGCACTTCGCCTAGCGTCAGCTTCTCTGCCTCCGCAGCCGCCCGCGCCGACGATCGCTGCCGCGAAGTCGCGCGCCGAACCGCAAATGAATGTCTCGCGGAGTCTTTATTTCCTGGTGAGTTTCACGCGCGCAAAAGGCGTTAGCTTGCCGCTGGTTTCATTATCAATTAGCCAGTTCCACGAGTCGGTCGCTTGGCTGTAGACAAACGTTGTGCGAACGCCGCTGTCCGGATCTTTGTCCCTGAAGAAGAACGCGATTTGGTGATCGCCGCGCGTCCCGTGGGCAATGCCCTGGGCTGAGAGCCCGCCGCCGCCGGTCGAGTCGAGCCACATGCATCGGTATTCGCTCAACGATTGGTCCCATTCAATCAAGACGATCGCTTCGTACGCGGGTTGGCCTCCAGCGTTCCTCTCGCGCGAAGTTTCGTGGACCCGGAGGTATTCATGGTTCAGCACCCATTCGGACTCGATATCGTGGGTCGTTTCGTGTCCGGCGATGACGCCCTGAAGGATCCAGTTGCCGGCCAGACGATCAAGCAAGGGATCTTTACCGGTTGGCTGTTGTGCTGAAGCTGAAAACGATGCGAGAACAAGCAAAGTCAATGCTGCAAGTTTTGCCTTCAATGGATGACCTCCGATCGCCACTCTTACATTGTGACTGAAGGTTGTCGAAATTCCCCGCCAGGCAATGCTTCCGTTGAGGGGCCGCAGTCGGACGCGACCGCCCATCGACCCAAAAAGAATTCGGCCCAGCGAGCCAAACTCGCCGGGCCGATGAAGCTTCGTTGTACGGTCTCGCCGTTTGGCTATGACGGTAAAGCCGGGCGGTAGCGTGGGGTGGGCATCGAGAACCCGCCCCGCGCTTTCCCGGCGCGCTACGGTGCAGCGACCGGGTTTTGGTCGGTGGCGTCCGCTGAAGTGAGCGGGTTGAAGTTCACCGTGATCGACGAGTCGTAGGCGGCCTTTTGGCCGTTGCTGCTGTCGAGAACGTGGAACCTGAGATTCAAAGGATCGGTGACGTCGGACGTCAGGAAACCTGGTCCTCCTGGGTTGCCATCGCCGCCTTCGGATAATCCCGTTGTGCTGAAGTAGGTGTGGACGGCATGCCCCCCCACGCACGCCGCAGCTCCCGATGGAGGCGTGGCCGGGTTCGAGCCCTGATAGACGAGCGGGCTATTGGGATCGCTGCTCGGCTGCCAGGAGTTGTCGCCGGCGGCGATGGAATAGGACTGCGCCGGGAGCGGAATATTGAGGGTATAGGAAATGTCTCCGGGACAGGCGATGTCGGCGGTGATTTTCGCCCCGCTCACCAGAGACACTTTGGCTGCGGGGTGGTTGCCACCCAGCGTCAATTCGTAGCCTCCCTTAACGGTATCGCCGGTTTGGATCCATGGACGGTCATCAAAATCAAAGAAATTCCAGAAGGAGGCATAGTTGTCAAGCGACGCAACGACAGTCCCGCCCGTGTTCCAATTGTCAGGGAACACCGGGTTGGAAGTTCCCCACCAATCGGTCCACCGCTTGTAATTCATGGTTGGGAAGTCGTAGGCGTAGGCGCCGCCAGCGACCTCAATTGGGGTCCCAGCGTTGGCGGGGGTAGGATAGACTTCAACATCCGAATTGACGGAAGCCTGTCCCAGCATGAATTTGTCGATGAACGCTGTTAACGGCGCGGTCTCAATGGGATTCGTCGCGCAGTGTGCGTGGAGTCCATCGATGAAGAAACCGAATCGGTCTCCGATTCCAAGCGTGTCAAAGATTCGCTGCGTCGCCCGCGACGAAACGTAGTTCGATCCGTTCGACAGCCAGTACTGCGAAGCGTTTCCGGTTTCCAGCAGGGCCCGTGGCGCCACCATGGCCATCAACTCATGTTGATCGAACGGCATTTTGTAGACGTTGTCGCCAGCAAACTGCTGCATCTGCTGGCTAAACCAGTCATAGTTCGTGTCGTCGACATCTTCCACAGTACCCTGCGCCTCGATATCGTGCGACACGCGCCATGACGGTGCGCCGCCGCCACCGTTTTCCTGGGAAATTGTCAGAGCAATGCGCTCGTCGAATGCCCCGGCATAGAGCGCCATCTTCCCGGCAAACGAGCACCCGGTCACAGCCAGGTGTTTCATATCGATGGGCAGCGGATTCACCGACTGATGCGTTGCGATCTCCATGCCATCAATCAGGCGGCTCACTCCCCACGACCAGGCTGCATATTCTCCCTGATTGCTTGTGCCCGTGCAGATTCCTTCGCAATACTCCGGGTAAAGCTGGTAGAACGGGTCCGTCGTATGGTCACTCGGCGACGAAAACGCGTACTGGGTAACCTGGGTGCTGACGTAGCCCACCGTTGCAATGGGGAGCCCCGAAAACACGCTGGATGGAAGGCTGCCATAATCGGGAGGCGTGGGCGGGGGAAAGTTAATGACTATGGGGGGGCCACCGAAACTGAAACTGAAAGAGGCAATCTCCATGGGGATCAATGCCGGAAATGGGCCGTTGCCCATCCCCTGCGGAATGTAGACGCCTGACGTCAAGGTCAGCGTCTTGCCGTTCCGGGTGACATTCACGGTCAGCGTGCCATTGGTCGACCCCGACGCCGGCGGCACGTAGTTCGCCGTAACGGTGCAGTCGTGACAATCGGGCACCGGGCCAGTCTCATACTTTTCCACTGCGGCCATAATCTCGTTTCGGCGCTGCTCCCAGTTGTTGAACCACGGCCGCCGGAAACCGTCGTTAAACGTGAACGGATCAGGCAAAGGCCGGATGATCGGCAGCTGAGCGAACGATGGGAAGTGTGGCGCCGGGTAATGCGCACCGGTGTTCTCAACGTTGTAGACCAGCGGCGTGAACGAATCGCCAAACGTGTTCTCATGGTCTTGTGCGGATGCCTTTGGCGTCGCGGACCATACAAGCACCAACAGCATCAACGCGAGAGACGTTTTGACAGAGAAAGTCTTGAGCCGCAGTAAGGCCGGCCCACTCCATATCATGCGAAGGCTGCTCATATTTTTTCCTCGCTTTGGGGAGGGCAGGAAGCTGTTTCCACTGCCCCGGTTAGGAGGGGAAGGTTTCGACGGCAGGTTGAAGGCCGTCAACGGCGAGTGCGACGGAGCTGTCTACGCCGGGAGCCGGTTTGCATCCGGCGTTCGGGTATTTAGTTCGCGCCCAAAACAATAGGTCGATATTCCTCTCGTTGTCAAGAGAAAGTCCTGTGAATCACGAGCTAAAAATCGATGAGATGCAAAATCCGCGCGTCCCGGCCCCCAGGTCTCCTGGTCTCTGGCTTCCGCCCTCACTCGGCGCGCAATCGGGTTGCCCGAGAAGCCGATTCTGCTGCTTGGGGCAAAGTCTATCCTTGCGGTCGCAGGCCGCGACGGACGACCCTAGAGCATTTTAGGAAATAGTATAGACTGGTAATTGGCGACACTCCGCGGCGCAGAAGATATGGGGCGACCCTATGGGGATGATTTGCGTCGTAAGTTTCTATCTGCCTACGACGAAGGCGAGGACA
>Ga0208034_1000098_pt1 | contig 86635 bp, 48 predicted proteins | sample June2015DPH_8_10_FD_184699 | JGI IMG/M metagenome (GOLD analysis project Ga0208034, IMG submission 184699) | Peatland microbial communities from SPRUCE experiment site at the Marcell Experimental Forest, Minnesota, USA - June2015DPH_8_100... | ecosystem: Environmental > Terrestrial > Soil >... | reverse complement strand
GCGCGCTGTCGTACCCGCAACAAAGTGCTCCATCAGCCGTTGCTGTTGGCTCCAGAGCAGACGGCTCTTGTGCATCTGCGCCATCCTAGAAACCCTAGTTCTTCGCTCGTTATCTAGGACAGCCCCTAAAAAATTTTTGAGCCAAAAATCGATGTTAACTCCTTTGGAATCAGCAAAACGATCTCAAAATCGTCAACAAATTTCAGCCCTTTTCTCCGATTTTTTGGGCCCAACCGGCCCGACGCGAGCCCAAAACCGGCAGCTATACTTTCTCGGTGAGTTTCCCTGCCAATGAGCTTTTCGCGATCCTTGTCGCGGTCAGTTTCGCCGCGGGACTCAACACGTACGCAACGGTCGCCACGCTCGGCCTGCTTGGCCACACGAACTGGGTCGTGTTGCCGCCGTCGCTCCACGTGCTCACCAATTGGTGGATCATCGCCGCAGCGGCTGTGCTCTTCGGCATTGAGTTCTTCGCCGACAAGATTCCTGCCTTCGACCTGGTCTGGAACGCGCTGCACACCTTCATCCGCGTTCCTGTTGCCGCACTTCTCGCTTACCAGGCAACCAACACTTTGTCGCCGGGCGAGCAGCTTGCCGCCACGCTTTTGGGCGGGCTCGTCGCCTTCATCGCGCACGGTGGCAAGACCGCCGTTCGCGCAGCCGTCACGCCTTCGCCCGAGCCATTCTCGAACATCGCGCTCAGCATGGGCGAAGACGTTCTCGCTGTCTTCCTCACATTGCTTTCCACGTGGAAGCCCTACATCGCCGCAGCCATCGCCTTCGTCTTCCTCCTCATCCTGCTCTTGCTCATCCGGTGGGTTCTGCGCGCCGTCGGCGCGCTCTTCCGCCGCCGCAGTTACGTTTCCGCCGTCTGATCTGTCTCAGCCTATGCCAGCCCGCACTCGACCAACTCGCAAGTCCTTCACCGCGCTCCTCGAGCCCGATGGCACAGCCTTGAACTGGGTCATAGCGCGCGTCCCCTTCGACATCGCCAAAGCATGGCCGGTGCGCAAGGGCCGTCGCGTCCGCGGCGAGATTGAGGGCTTCGCCTTCCGCACTACGCTCTTCCCTGAACGCAGCGGTAGCGGCCACTTTCTCCTGGTCAACAAGCAGATGCAATCCGCCGCCAAGGTCCACAGGGGCTCGCGCGTGCGCATCTGGCTCGAGCCCGACCTCGACGAGCGTCCGATCCTGCTTCCGCCCGAACTCGCCCGCGCCCTCAACGCCGATCGCCAGCTCCGCCGCTGGTTCGACCGCCTCAGCGACTCCATGCGCCGCGAAATCGGCAAGTGGGCCGGCGAACCCAAGTCAGCCGCATCCCGTGAGAAACGCGCAGCCAGGCTCGCCGAGCGCCTGATGCACGCCATGGAGGGCGAGATCGATCCTCCACCTGTTCTCCGCGCCGCCTTCGCCCGCAATCCTGCCACCCGCAATGCCTGGTTCGCCCTCACTCCAACCCAGCGCCGCAATCATTTGCTCGGCATCTTCTACTACGAGACTGCCGATGGCCGCCAGCGCCGCGCCGCCAAGGCCATTGAAGATGCCCTCCGCGCCGCCCGGCGCAAGACTCCGCCACGCACCGCCGAGGCGGACTGAACCATTGATTCCGGGTAAGTTATCGCCTGCCTCGAATCAGCATACGCAACAGCCGTCTCGCGCGGCCCCCAATCGCCCTGCCCGCGACGACCCCTCGCGACCTATTCGTGGGGTCCCGAGCCGTCAGGAACGGCAACCACGACAACTTTTGTCTCACATCAAGGGTTCGACCTTGATAACAGGAGGACGGGCGATAGAACCGCAATGTGGTGTTGGCTGGTCTTGACCGCCGGTTTTGTCGTCTAATTGAATGAAATGACGATCGCATCTGTCCGCGCACTCTTCCCCAAGACATCCGCCACCGCAGCCGACATTCAGGCACGAGAGGAAAGTCTCGCGATCGCGGAAGGGCTGAAAAGTCAGAAGGCCGGTCTCCTCGAAGAGCTTATCGTTCGCTATCAGCACAGGCTGCTGCGTTATTTGCTCTTTCTCACCGGCAACCGCGATACGGCAGAAGATCTCTTTCAGGAAGTCTGGATGCGCGTACTTGTCCGCGGGGAACAGTTCAACGGCCGCGCCCGCTTTGAGACGTGGCTGTTCACCATCGCGCGCAACCTCGTCATCGATCAGCACCGCAAGCGCACCATGAACAGCCTTGACGAGCTCATCGATGGCGCTACCGAAGACGACCGCGCAATGTGCTTTGAAGTGGCTGCCGGCGATCCCACGCCTTTCGACCGCGTTTCGAAGCTTGAAGACCGCGAGAAGATCGTCGCGGCGCTGCTCGAGCTCGATACGCTGCACCGCGAGGTGCTGGTCCTCCGCTTTCATGAGGAGCTTTCGCTCGAAGAGATCGCCAAGGTTACCCGCGCGCCGCTCTCCACCGTCAAGTCACGGCTTTACCGCGGCCTGGCAATGATTAAGCCCCGGCTTGGCCATGCTGCAGCGCGCTTTCAGGAGGCGGTGTGAGAACGGCTGAACTGACCGGAAATCCCGCCACTAGCTCAGCCCGGGGCGCCGCGGCTGCTGCCGATGCCGCCAACCCCGAGCTGATTGCCGCCCTCGCCGGCAAGCAGGCGGGCCGCGACCGCGTCGTCGCAGAGAAGACCCGCCGCGTCGTCCTGGCATCGCTGGGCGTCATCGAGGATCAGAAGGCAGGTTGCCGCCGCACGCGCTCCCTGGTACTGGCGTCTCTTTTGCTTGCCCTTCTCGCCCTCGGCCCCTTTGCCTGGCGCGTTGCCGACGACCTGATCGGGGGCGAGCACATCGGCGACATTGCCACGCAAACCAGCCTGTGGGCCTGCATCCTTTGTCCTGCCATCCTGGCCGCCTTCCTGGTAGCCGGCTGGTCCCGCCGCAAGCCCTGATTCCGCTTCACGTCCCCAAAAGTGGCAGCTTCATTTGCCTTCGACGGCAACTTCTGCCACCTCTTTTCCGTCCATTCAATAAGGGTTTAAGCTGTTTTTGCGCGCCTGTTGAAAGACCCCTCCAGGGGAGGGAAGGTTCATGCCGGAATTCCAACCGATCCACGTGAATGACGAAGAGCGCCTGATTCCGGTCTGGTCGATTGTTGCCGCCAGTCTGGCATTCGTCCTCGTCGAATACTACTTCTGGGTCGTTGCGCCCGCGCAGCGCCATCACCCGCCCTCAGCCCTCGGTCTGCGCATTTACTTCAACATTTCCTGGGGAGTCGTAGCCTCCCTTTACTTCCTCATGGTCGGCTACATCAGCAAAGATGCGCCGCGCCGCGCCATGAGCGCGCGTTTCTGGATGTTGATCTGCTTCGTCATGCCGGCCGGCATCGGAGCGGTGCTCTATTTTCTCTTGCGCCAGCCTGCGGTTTCTCGCTGCCCGGCCTGCGGCACTCATGTCCAGGGCGACTTCCACTTCTGTCCCCAGTGCAACTATCAGCTCACTGCGAATTGCGGGACCTGTTTCCGTACCGTCCGCGCGACCGATCTCTATTGCACCAACTGCGGCCACGAGCTTGCAACCGACAGCACGCCTGCGCGCCTGCGCGTAATGAGTGAGTAGCTCAGGTTCACCTTTCACCCAACCTAGGGACTTCAGGCGGCCGCTGAGCTGTGCATTGAGCAGCCATGCTCGCGCGCTCTCCTGCTTGTTCTACAATCGTCTTTCCGGCCTCTATGTCCATCTCCGCTCTGATCATCGACGACGAACAACTCGCACGTGACGAGCTCAAATACCTTCTCGATTCCGTTGGCGGCGTTGACGTAGTCGCGCAAGGAGCGAACGGCCTGGAGGCCGTCGACCTTATCGAGGAGCACCATCCCGATCTTGTCTTTCTCGATGTTCAAATGCCCGGCCAGGATGGCTTCGCGGTGATTCAGCGGCTGATGGAGCGAAGTCGCGCCAGATCGGCGAGAGTCGCTGCCGGCATCGAGAATACCGCTGCGCCGCTGCCGCAGATCGTTTTCGCTACGGCCTTCGACCAATATGCCGTGCGCGCATTCGACGTGAACGCCGTCGATTACCTGCTCAAGCCATTCGACCGCGCGCGCGTGCTTGAAGCCGTGGAGCGAGCACGCGCGCGGATCGCGGCAGGAAACCAGGCCACGGGCGACGCGCCAGAGGCTGACATCGAGTCACAGCTCGATCAACTGCTGCGTCTGCTCAACCGCCCTCAAAGCGGTGAACACAGCCGCCCTCCGGCCAAGCTGATTGTCCAGGCTCAGAGCCGGCTCCTGCTCGTCGATCAGGCCGACATCTGCTTCGCGGCCATCGACGAGGGCGTCATCCGCATCGTCACCCGCACCTTCGAGGGCCAGTCCAAGTGCCGCACTCTCGAGGAACTCCTCGAGCTTCTCGATCCGGCACGTTTCTGGCGCGCGCATCGCGGATTTGTCGTCAACATCGACCAGATCCGCGAAGTGATGCCCTGGTTCAAGTCGAGCTACCAGCTCCGCATGAACGACAAGCAGCAGACCGAGATCCCCGTCAGCCGCGCGCAAACCAAGCGCCTCCGCGAGCTGTTCAATCTCTGAGGCAGTCTGGGATCAGTCGTAGCGCTCGAAGACAATCTGCTTCTTGTGCCAGCCGTAACCGCTCAGAAGATCGCGCACGCCAGACACCATAAAATTCAGGCCGCAGATGTAGCAGTAGATGTCGAATTTCAAGTCTGCTGCCGGGATCGCGGGGTCCACAGGCGGCGCGGGCAGAGGCTGTCCGAGGCTTTGTGCGCGCTCTTCAATGATCTTTGAGATATGCACCTGCACATGGCCGCGCAGGCCCGTCCAACTGTCCAGGGCGCGGCTCAGCGTAGGCAGGTAGTGGAAGTTTGGAACTCGATTGGCAAGTGCCTCAAATTCATCCTTGTAATAGATGTCGGTTTCGTGGCGCGTCCCGTAAACCAGCCAAATCTCCTTGCCCAGGCTCCGGTCGGTTCCGTCGGCGGGAAACAGCCATTGCAGGTAGGCGCGCATCGGTGCAATTCCCGTCCCGGTCGCTACGAGGATCGAGTCGGTGATCGGCTCCTGCAGCACAAAGTGCCCGTGCGGCCCGTGAAGCTGGATCGTCGCGCCGACGGGAAGATCGGGCAGGTCGGCAAGGTGATTCGAGAAGAACCCGTTCTCGACGCGGTTTACACACAGCTCAAATTGATTCGTGCTCGCCGCAGACGCAATCGAGTAGGCGCGTGTCTGTTGCTTGCCGTTTTCGTCCGTGGCCACAGCTGAGACGAACTGGCCGGGTTGGTAGTTGAAACTGTCACGCCCCTCGACTTCGAACAGGAAGTGATAGCACTGGGCAACCTCCGAGATGCAGTCTTTGCGCAAAAGACGCGCCGTATAAAGTTCACGTGCCAAGATTTTTCTCGCTTTGCCGGGAAGTAGAGACCTCAACCGAATCTGCTGTAATTATAGGTGTCGGCCTAAGTGGCCGCCAAGAATCAGCGCAAGTGATTTGCGCCAGGGGCCACTGTGCAGTTACGGCGCGCCCATTACCGGCATCTCGATCGCAGAGTCGTGTCCCCGGCCTGAGTAAATCGTAATCGTCGCTGATTTGTAGTCTGCGGGCTGGGCCGTCATGATGTTCGCCACGAATGTCTGCGGATTCCTGTCGTACAGCGGAAACCATGTGCTCTGGATCTCAACCATCACTGTGTGGCCGGCCTTGAACACGTGGTCCACATCGTGCAGGTTGAATTTGTATTCGTGGATTGAGTTCGGCTCAAGCGCGGCGGGTTTGTCGGATCCCGCGAGATAACGCCCGCGAAAGATTTCGGCGTTGGTCATCAGCTGATACCTGCGCATCTTCGGATCCGGATCATTTTCAGGATACTCGTCGATCAGCTTGACCACCATGTCGTTGTCTGAGCCGGTCGTGGAGGCGAAGACGTCCGCGACAACCTCGCCTGTGATCGTCAGATCCTTCGTAAGGACAGGCAGCTTCCACACAGCCACATCCTTGCGGCTGGTCACAAAGCGCTGATCCTCGGTGAGCCAGTTGAACCACTCTGAGCCCGTGCTGTATGTGGGCTGGATGGGCCTGTGCCTGTACGGAACTGGCGTCGCAGGATCGCTGACATACGACGTCGTCGCCACTAGGCCCGGCGCATCCCAGATCAGCAAGCCTGAGCCGCCAAGGTACAGCCTCTTGGGTCGCGTATCTCTCGGTGGAAAGTGCGAGTAGTACTTCCATGTGTTTGAGCCGGTTTGAAAGCTGGCCGTATCATCGAGATCGAAACCTGGCCGGTCCTTGAGATAGTGCGTGAAGAACTTTGCTTCAATTTGCCCGCGAAATTCGGTGCCGATCGGCTCGCCGTAGCCCAGGTTGCCCAGGTGCCGCAAGGACGAGGACCACGAACCGTGCCGCCATGGCCCGAGCACGAGGAAGTTCTCGTGTTTCGAATCGTGCGTTTCGAGTTTCGCGTATTCCTCCTGCGGCCCGTACATATCCTCCTGGTCGTAATATCCGCCCACGGTGAGAGTGGGGACGGTGACCGCATCGAGCGCGTACTCGACGCCGCGTGACGACCAGACAGAGTCGTATGCGGGGTGGTCCAGGAAAAGTTTCCAGGTGGGCAGCTGCCGGGACCCGGATTGTCTCACGTCCTGGGCAAAATTGCCGCGCTCGAGGAAGTAGTCAAACCCGTCCTCAGGCTGGCCGTCCTTGCCGTTACCGTAGCTGACTTCGGTTTCTCGCTTTGACGATTCGAGCCCCAGCACATAATCGTAGCCGTAGCTTTGGCGGAAGGCGCCGTTGTGAAAGAAATCGTCACCGATCCATACATCAATCATCGGCGCCTGCGGCGAAATCGCCTTGACAGCAGGATTCGGATCGATGCCGGCCATCATGGCCAGGAAGCCCGGATAACTGGTGCCGACCACGCCGACGTGGCCATTGTTTCCCGGCACGTTCTTAACCAGCCACGCGACGGTGTCGTACGCATCGGTGCTCTCATCGGTGGCCGCCGGATCGCGATGATCAGCGAGCGGACGCATCATCGTGAACTTGCCCTCGCTTCCGTAGCGGCCGCGAATGTCTTCGTCCACGTAGATATATCCGTCGCGCGCCAGTTCCGGCCGCTGCGCGAAAATCGACGCGCGGCTCGTTCCGTCCACTCCGTAAGGAGTGCGCTGCATCAGGATCGGCAGCGGCGTTTTGATGTCCGCAGGTCGAAGGATTACTGCATGGAGCCTTATCCCGTCGCGCATGGGAATCATGACTTCGCTGCGCAGGTAATCGTGGAACACATAATGCACCGGTTCCCCGCTCCGCCGGAAGTGCGCCCCTGGCTCGTTCGAACTCTCCACGATCCTGGCGCGGCCTGAATCGTCCAGGGTGAATTGATAGATGGATTTCGAGGCAAGAAACTCCGTCGCGGAAACCCGCGTCAGCTCGGTAGGAACCTTGCGCTCAGATTCGACGACAAGTGTTCCTGCATGCACGTAGAAGCTGAGAGGCACATCCGGCTCGGCCGGATCGGTGTACTGGCCTGCAAATGCCTCAAGTGCCGGAGCGCCCGACTGCTGTTGAGAGCCCGCGGCTGCGCTTGCCCAAGCCGCCGCCAACAGGATCAACGCAAGCCCAATGGCCGTTCGGCCCAAGCAGCGGGAAATCAAATCTCAATCCTCCACCCTTCATTACCTGACCATCCCGCCAGCCAGCGGGCGTGCTTTGCTACCTGCTGCTTCAATTTCAATGCACATGTCCGGGATGATGTTCGCTCTCACTTGTCATCTGTTCAGGAGGCGTGACGCAGCCTTCCAAAGCCTCGCAACCGATGTGTTCGAACTGGATCGTCGTGTGGTTGATCGCGAATCGCGCGCGAAGGAGGTTGTTGAGATTGACCAGGATGCACGCGCTCACTGACGGAGGAATGTCGTCAATGGTCACATGACAAGCCAGCGCCCGCGAGTGCGATCCAAGGCTCCAGACATGCAGATCGTGCACATTGACCACGCCTTCCACAGCTTGCATTCCGGAGCGGATTTGCTCGAGTGAAACGCCGCGTGGCGTGCCCTCAAGCAGAATATTGAGCGTCTCGCGCACGATGCCGACGCTTGACCAGAAGATGAGTGCAGCAATCAGCAGCGAAAGAACCGGGTCAATCCAGTTGTTCCCGGTGAGCAGAATCCCCGCGCCGCCCGCAATCACCGCCGCCGTCGATAGCGTATCGCCCGCCATGTGCAGAAAAGCGCTCCGCAGGTTTACGTCGCGGGCCACACCCCACAGCAGCGCGGCAATGGCGCCATTCATTACCACGCCGGCCGCAGCTACGATCATCATCGTCCTGGGATCGACCGTAACCGGCGAGCTAAGGCGGTGCACGGCCTCCACGGCGATCAAGAGCGAAATGGCGATCAGGGTCGCCGCGTTAATGAAGGCGGCAATGACCCCGGCGCGCTGGTAACCGAACGTCCTCGCATGATCTGCCGGACGCGATTGGAAGTAGACCGCTAGAAAACTCAGAAGGAGGGCCAGAAAATCCGAGACATTATGCCCGGACTCGGATAGCAGCGCCAGCGAGTGCGCGCGCAATCCGGCGACAAAAGTGACCACAACATAGGCCAAGGTTGCTGCCAGCGAAAAGCGCAGGACCAGAGATGTCCGCTTTGCATCCTTGCCCGCCGGCGCGGCATGAAAATGCATATCGATAGTCTAACCGGGGCTTGGCAGCGGCTGCCAACGTCGCTTCAGCCGATACCGGGTCTCAAGTGGCTCGTATCCGGGGGGTCCGGATCGTCGAACACAGGTAACCGGGGAATCCCTTCGCGCAGCCCTGTCCACCCTTCCGCCACAACGATGCTGTTTTGCGGATTGCCGGGCTGATAGCGCACCGAACACGGGAATCCAGCTCTTACGTTGGCTGGATTCACTACCTCGCCCATCGCGGTAATATCCTGGGAACACTCGTAGTCGACTCCGGCGATGCGGTAGTTGAAAAGGAGCATGGTGAACCGGCGCCCGTCCTTCGCTTCAACTTCGTATATGTCGAGCAGCATGCCGTCGACGAGCCGCCCCGATTGCACCAGGAACTGGCGGCGCGTTCGCTCGATCTCGTCCTCGGTGGGACGTTTGCGCAGCACCAGCCACAGGGCGCCTGCCGCCACAACGGCTACGGCAGCCACCCCGGCGATAGTCTCCCAACCCACTGTATTCAGCAGAGTCATCCAGGAATGGGACCCGACCCTGAAAGTCCCAATTTGAGGATACCGCAGCGTGAACGTGCAATGCACGGGCACGTTGCCTCGCGGCGCGATCGCGATCGACGCTCCAGCGCGATAAGCGCCTGGCCTGCGCAGATGACCTATACTCTAGGTTGCATCGGGCGTAAAGTCCCGATCCGGCCAGATCACTTTTCCCGAGGTCCTTGCTGCGATTGGACAAGGCTATCAAATGAAAGAACATCCCAGAATTCACTCCACCACCGTCATCTGCGTGCGGCGGAATGGAGATGTTGTCATGGCCGCCGACGGCCAGGTTACGTTTGGCGACCACGTGCTCAAACATTCCGCAAAGAAGATTCGCCGCCTGTTTCAGGACAGGATTCTCGCCGGGTTCGCCGGCTCGACGGCAGACGCATTCAACTTGTTCACGCGCTTTGAAACCAAGCTCGAGCAGCACGCCGGCAACCTGAACCGCGCCGCCGTCGAACTCGCCAAGGACTGGCGCACCGACAAAATGCTGCGCAATCTGGAAGCACTGCTTTTGGTCGCGGACAAGGACCACACATTCCTCATCTCCGGCTCGGGCGACGTGATCGACCCCGACGAGCCGCTGGCGGCCATCGGATCTGGCGGAGCATACGCGACAGCCGCCGCTCGCGCGCTGATGGAAAATACCGAAATGGGCGCCCGCGAAATCGCCGAAAAAGCGATGAAGATCGCCGGCGAAATCTGCATTTACACCAACGATCATGTCACATTCGAGGAATTGAAAGCATAGCGGATTGCGCTCGCTGGGATTTGTCCATGGCCATCTATCTTCCCGCATCTGCCGAAGAACAGGAGCTTGCACTCGACGAACTCACGCCGCGCGAGATTGTGGCGGAGCTCGGCAAGCATGTTGTCGGCCAGCGCGCAGCCAAGCGCGCCGTGGCCATCGCCCTGCGCAACCGCCAGCGCCGGCAGAAGTTGCCGCCCGATCTTGCCGACGACATCATGCCCAAGAACATCATCATGATCGGCCCAACCGGCGTGGGCAAAACAGAAATCGCGCGCCGCCTGGCCAAGCTGACCAACTCGCCGTTCCTCAAAGTCGAGGCCTCAAAATTCACTGAGGTCGGATACGTGGGCCGCGACGTGGAATCGATGATCCGCGACCTCGTCGAAATCGCCATCGATATGGTGCGCGAGGAGCGCCTTGAGGAAGTGGAAGACCGCGCCGAGATGAATGCCGAGGAGCGCCTGCTCGACGTGCTGCTGCCTCCGCCTCCGCCTGCGCCTCACGGACAGGAGAGCCAGCTTTCTTTGCCCGGCGCCGAAAGCCACATGCGCTCGCGCGAAAAGCTCCGCCAGCAATTTCGCGAGGGCAAGCTCGACGACCGGATGGTCGAGCTCGATGTGCGCGAGCGCAATCTTCCACAGTTCGGCATCATTTCCAATCAGAATCTTGAAGACATCGAGATGAACCTGAAGGACATGCTGCCTAACATCTTTGGGGGCGGCACCAAGAAACGAAAGATGAAGGTCACTGACGCTTTCGACTACCTGGTGCAGGAAGAGGAGGGCCGGCTCATCGACATGGACTCGGTAAACCGGGCGGCTGTGGAGCGCGTCGAGTCCAACGGCATCATCTTCCTTGACGAGATCGACAAGATCGCCGGGCGCGAGAGCGGGCACGGCCCGGACGTCTCGCGCGAAGGCGTACAACGGGACATTCTGCCGATTGTCGAAGGCACCACCGTGAATACACGTTACGGCATGGTGCGCACAGACCACATTCTCTTCATCGCGGCCGGCGCTTTCCATGTTTCCAAGCCCAGCGATCTGATTCCAGAATTGCAGGGACGCTTCCCTATTCGCGTCGAACTGCAATCGCTCACCGTCGACGATTTTCTGCTTATCCTCACCGAACCTAAAGCGTCGCTCACCAAGCAATACTCGGCGCTGCTTGAAACGGAGGGTGTGCGCCTGGAATTCTCGCCCGAAGCCCTGCGTGAAATGGCGGAATTTGCATTCAAGGTGAACGAGTCCACTGAAAACATTGGCGCGCGCCGTTTGCACACCATCATGGAGCGGGTACTTGAAGATGTCAGCTTTCTGGCGCCTGACGTGGCCCGCCGTGCGTCGGACGAGAAGGCCGTTTCTGAGTTTTCCGATGCCATCAAGAGCGAAACCACCACCCCGCTCCCTTACCATGAGCGCATGACCGCGTCGGGCCCCGAGAAGGTTTTTCTTATCGACGACGCATACGTCAAGCAGATGGTCGCTTCGATTGTGAAGGATCAGGATCTGTCGCGCTACATTCTCTAACCAAATGCGATAAGATAGGAAAGCGTCGGGGAGTGGCTCAGCCTGGTAGAGCACCTGGTTCGGGACCAGGGGGTCGGAGGTTCAAATCCTCTCTCCCCGACCATTAAATCCCGCAATATCAGTTAATTACAGTACTCGCCATTTCCGGCCAACCCGGAACTTGGGTCCATTTGGATCCAATTAGTTTTTCTACCCCTTCCACAGCCCGCCGCGCGTCCGCCGGGACCGAGTGAACGTATGTCTCTCGGGTGATTCCCGGAGACGAGTGTCCAAGGAGCGCTTGGGTGGTGCCGATAGGTGCCCCGACCGAGTCAAGCAAGGTCGCGTGCGCGTGCCGAAACCAGTGCCAGTTCACTCCGGCCAAACCGAGCACCTTAGCTGTTGGCTTAAGTTGACGGTTGAGGAGATTCCGCCGACTGAGCGGAGAGCCGTTTCGGGCGGAGAGCACCAAAGCAGACGGAGCCGCTTCGGTGGGCTTCAATGCCGCAAGAATCCCAACACACTTCGGGCCGATAGGGACGAGAGCGGCTGTCCGTCGCCTTGAGTCATTTGCTAAGAGTGTCGGTAATGCGGCTATCGATCTTGCAGACGAAAAGATTGATCAAGTTAGGACGCAGCTTGAAGCTGCAACGAACACGGCTGCTGCTGCTAAGGCTTTCGCCACAGGCCAATTCGACTCAACGTATTTAGCAGGCGCCGGATCGGATATTTGGCGTGCTCTCTGGGAAGCTGCAAAGCATTATTCTGATTCGGAAGCCTATCCAGATAGCGAGTTTCCATTTATCTAAAACGATGCACGGTGTGTTCTCTGCCAGGAAACGATCGACGATGCGACCGGTGCCAGGTTCTCCCGCTTCAATGATTTCTGCAAAGATCAAAGTCAACAAATGGCAGCGGCAGCGGAGCAACTGCTTTCGAAGACGATTGCAAGAGTCAACCTATACACAAGAGGCCGTCAGTAACTATTCGTCGGTTACCGGTGCGCCGGGGCAGAGCACTTATAGGGCAGGGTGCTCGTACAGCAAAAGACGAATTGCACATTTTGATTCGCTGCCCTAGATTCTGAATTCATCATGACGTTCGTTTCAATGCAACATATGCCCCTGACGCGTGCCATTGATTGTCCCGGCACGGCCGGGACAAACTCCACGCACTTCAACCGGCGCTCGTTGCCAGAATGAAGGAATCGCCATGTCCATTTCTTCGTCGATCTCCGCAGCTCCAGCCGTCAAATTGGCAGCGGCCGCAGTAAACAATTTCCAGCATCGCCTTATGATCTGCCTCGTGCACACCTTGCTCAACGCGATCATCATTGTGAGGTTCTTCCCGGTGCTCTACAAGGCCACCGCCAACGAAGCGTTCCAGCAGATCGGTGTGTCTTTGCTCTTCGCTGTTATGCTCGGCTCGCTTGGGCGGATGTGGTTTCTGGCCCTGATGAACCGGAACCGATAAACCAACAACCCCTACCGATTCCCAACTGGAAGGCCGCGACTGATCCAAACCGCCAAGGGCATTCTGCTTTTGCAGATGGTTGGCGCGAGAAGTGCAACCGTATGTGCAAAGATTTGCATACTGTGTGGCAAATTATGTGCAAAGATTTGCACATACAGAGGAAGTTGAATTGCGCTAAACGGATAACCGGTTTAGATTCATAGAATTAATGTGGATAGGATTCTGGTTACGTGATTGCAGTGAACCTTGATTACAGCGCTTTCATATTGAAGGGCGAAACGCTGGTGGCTCGGTCTAATCCAAGGGGTTTCGTGATTCCGCCGATATAGGTCCTGTTATTGAGGTCAATTGATGATCTGCCCAAGGTGCAAATCTCAATCCGTGGCGAAGGTTGCAGCCGAAATCCGACTGTACCACAACTGCACACGCCGGCTGAGCCATCCTCCTCTGACGCCATCCCCCGAGGTGCTGCTGTGCACGGAGTGTGGATGGGCTGAGTTTCAAATCCCGCAGAAGTGGATGGCCGCGGGATGGTTGCGCCAGAACAAGGTTGTAATCGCGAGCAGTGATTTCGCCACGAGCGAGCCGAGATTGGTGATGCTTCCGAGAAAAGCCTCGGCAAGATCGGGGATAGAAGCGTATTGAAATTCCAAGTTATCTCTGATGCCTAGGCCTTGGACTTAACCGAAGCAGCTGAGCAGGTTTGGCATGTCTGAAGGCACCTCACTGAAGCCTGCTGGTCACTTGCATTCACCCATTCAGAAATATGTCCCCTGAAGCGCCCAAGGGTCCAGAAAAGGGATTGTGCCAGTTATGTCGCCAATCCGGAAACAACTAAACGCATAGACAAAAACTTGGGTCCAACTTGGGTCCAATTGCTGCCGAAAACCGTGCATTTAGGTCCAACTAGACGCACTACCGACCTAAACGAATCAACAAGTTAGCACATCGGTGGCTGTTTCGGGACCAGGGGGTCGGAGGTTCAAATCCTCTCTCCCCGACCATTATTTTCAATAATTTAAAGGCAGCCATCACGAACCCCTGGTAAGAGCCCAGGTGCCCCAGTCCCGGAAGGTGCATCAACATTTGGTTTCGCGACGAATAGTGGATGCAACACCATCTACAACAACATCTACACTCGGATTCGATTGACCTGACACCATTCTTTGGTCCGATTTGGTCTTTGAAATCATACGCCCTACACGAGTCAAACGTAGGCGAAAACAGAGCGCCACGGCCGCGCGAATTCGTCCGAAGGCATGTAACCCGGCGAGCTATGTGGGCGCCGGGAGGTATGTTCCGTCTTCCACGCCTAGATCTTCCGCCGCGCATCGAACAAGTTCCAGAACCAGCTCACGTTCAGGCATTCGTCGCGCAGCTTTCTGTTGAAGCTTTCCATGCCTCCAATCTGTGTCGGCTTGTCTGGATGAATGTGAACGACGTCGATCTTCCACTCGATGGCCCGCGCCAGGAAATGCGCTACCGCAGCTTCCCTTCGTGCCTTAACGCTTCACCACAGACGTGATTTGAACGCGGATAGCACTTTGGCGAGGGACACCCCCATTTTTCTCTTGATTTCTCTGAAATGCCCACGGTATCCTGCCTTCCACCGCAGGTAAGTGTAGCGTTTCCCCTCTGGTAAGGCTCGCCGGCTTCATGAAAGGAAGACACGTGCGTACCCTCCCGGCTCCTGACTTGCAGCGAAAGCAGAAGTGCGTCCGTGTTGCGGGACCTGACTGGTTGCTGGGGGCCATGCTGCTGGTGGTTATCGCTCAGTTGGCGGCGCATGGGGAGGGCGTCCCGACGATTACGTCCATTGTCCCTTCGAGCGTGACGGCCGGCGGTCCGGGATTCACGCTTACAGTCAACGGCACAGGATACTTCGCCGGGTCAGTGGTGCAGGTGAATGGCGCGGGCCGGAACACTACCTTTGTGAGTGCGACGCAACTTACCGCGTCGATTCTGGCCTCGGACATTGCGACACAAGGGACTGACCAGATTACGGTCTTCAATCCTTCGTTGGCACTGCCCGGGGGCACATCGGCGCCGTTCCAGCTGGCAGTGACCCCGGCGGCAGGGCCGCCACCAGTGCTCACCAGCGCGGCTCCCGGCCTCACGGTGCAGGGGGCAGGCCGGCTGCAGATTACGCTGCAGGGAGCGAACTTCAGGCCCGGCGCCACGGTGGTCATCTCGCCGAATCTCGCGAGCCTGGCCAACTCCAATGGCCACACGCAAGCTGGGGACATTGCGGTGTTGACCGTGAATCGGATCTCCACGACGCTGATGACCGCGACCGTGAGCCTGAGCCCCGGCGCGACTGTGGGGCTGCGCGCGATCGACGTGTTGAACACCGACGGAACTTCCACGGCAACGCCGATTGGTCCTGCCGCAGCGGGCAGCGGTACGACGCAGCCATTGCAGATCAGCTCGTCTGCATCCATCGGCGCGCCAGTGTCGGTGCTCAATCTTGCATTGCTTCATCCGCGCGACGGGACGGTGGTTTCTCTTGGCGGTGAGCTGTATGCAGAGGCAGTGATGTCGGGCGCGGGAACAGGCACGATCATCGGCCAATGGCTATGGGATAACCGGGTTGTGGAGCAGTTTGCCGTGAACCTGGTTGCCGGGCAGAGTGTCACTGTCAGGACGCATCAGCCGTTGCCCACATGGTTCCTGGGCGGACACACCGTGCAGTTGCGAATGCAGCAACCGAGCCAGATTGCGACGCGGCCGGTAACGGTCGTCGTGAATCCTGCCGGCTGGCAACTTGAAGAGCTTCTCTCGCCGGTCTATGGATCAGCGTACACCGATTCAGAGCCTCCTGCCTTGTTGTGGGCGCCGGTTCCGGGGGCGGTTCGCTATCAGGTCGGATTCTCGTCGCAGCCATATTTTTCGTCCATTTCTGATTGGCATAACGCTGACGACAACCACTGGCAGGTTCCCGCGGATGTTTGGGGCCAGCAGCCCGAAGGCAATCTTTACTGGACGGTTCGCGCCGTGGACAGCGCCGGAGCAACGCGCAAACCGCTGCCGATGCGGCCAATCTTGCACCTGGCACAAGGAGCCCTGGCCCCGGTGAATGCGGTTCCCACACAATCCGCCGCCGGACATATGTTGCTTGATTGGAACCCGGCGAACCCGGGCGCATTCTATCTGGTCACATTGAGCAACGACGCTGATGGCAACAGAGTTTTGCGGCGCTATCTGACAGACAAGGGAACGCTCGATCTGCATGCGGTGGAAAGCCTTTTGGTTCCGGGTCAAACGTACTTTTGGCGCGTGGATGTGTATTCGCATTGGGGCGATTTTCTGTTTTCCGGACCGGAACAACGATTTGTCGCGCCGCGCGTTCCCGGACCTCCGTCGGCGCGGATGAAGCAGCCAACAAGAAGCGTGAATGTCGAATTCGTCTCGCTGACTACGCTACGCAGGCACGGATACTTCGATCTCGCGTCGCAAATTGCCAAAGAAGCGCCGGCGCCGAACAGCAGCGTCGGCCAGACTGAGCCCGCGATCAGCGTTCAATTCCAGACGCCAGTGAATCCTGCGGACGTGAGTCTGGCGATGGACGACGTCGACATTACGTCGCTGGCGCAAGTGACCCAAACGCAGGTGGCGTATACGCCGCAGCTTCCGCTTGCTAATGGAGAGCACGACGTAAGCCTGACGGTGGGTAACGAGGCGTCGGGATGGAAGTTCACCGTAACCGCGCCTACGGCGGCGCCTGCAACGCCCAGCTCAACACCTTTCCAGCCGGGCACAGATGCTGAAGCAGAGCCCACGCCGAGTCCATCTTCCGCGCTCGGAGCTTCTTTCACGCATGTGCCAGCACCGGCGAAGCCCGCATCGCCCAAGCAGAAGTTCGGCGGCGAAATCGACATGCAAGTCGGCTCCACAACGCATTGGGCTTCGGGCTCCAATCCTCCAGACTCCAACGACCTCACACTTGCCGATCGCATGATCTCGCAAGGCAGCCCGTGGCAGCCGGCAGTGAACGGAAGCGGATTGCTTGATTCGGTGCTGAACCCTGCGGCGCTGCGCACCAGCATGGGGCGCGTGAATGATTACGTCGCACAGTTCGAACGCAAGGGCGAACACTGGGGCACGAGCGTGCGCTTCGGCATCGTTTCGCCAGCTTTGTACACCGACGCGCAATTCGTAACTGCGGCAACGCCGCGCCAGGGAGTGGAAGCCACGCTCACCACGCCCGGCGGAAAGCTTGGCTTCTATACCAATACCAACGACGAGGCGCTGGGCGGCGGCGCGGGTATCACGTTCCACCAGCGATTGATGGGCGCGAGCTGGCAGGCGCCATTTCCGAAGTGGGCGGAGTTCCGCCTGATGTGGCTCAGCGCGCGTGACATTGGCGCGCCGACCATCGTGGAGTATGACTCGGAGGGCAATCCGATTGTCGTGCCCAATCCGGTTGCCCAAGCTTCGCGCGGGGATGTCTACGGCGGCCTACTGACATTCCATCTCCCCAAGAAGTGGCAGTGGCAATCGGAATACGCGTGGAGCTACGATGATGCGAATCTCTCCGATCCCACAGTGAAGACGCTGTTCGGCCGCGCGTGGCGGACCGGTCTCTCCGGGCAAGCGGGTAAGGCGGCGCTCAGCGTGGATTTCCGCGATTTGAGCCCAAACTTCGGCAGCCCCGCCAATCCCAGCCTTACGCAATCGAGCAATCCCGACCTGCGCGGCGTGGATGCCTCAGCCAACGCGCCCACAAAAGCCGGGACATTTGCTGTCACCTATAGCTTTCTGCAAAACAATGTCCAGTCAGCCACGGCTGTCGAGCTCGACCTGAACTCTGCGACTGAAACCTGGTCAAAGCCGCTTGACGCAAAGACCAATTTGAGCGTGAGCTCGACTCAATCGATCACCAAGACGGGTAATGTTCCGCCAGCGTTGCAAAGTCTGCCGCCATCGCAAAACGGAAGCGCCGACCAACGCGACGTTTCCGGCAACATCAAGGTGAGCCGCCAGGTGGGCATGGTCTCGCTCAATGTGGGAGGCACGCGGGACTGGCTCAGAAACAACATTCAGCCCAGCGCCGGGGCGATCACTTCGTCGATTTCCGCCGGCGCGAACCTGGTTACGAAGGGGTTTTTCCAGTGCAATACGCAAGCCAACATCAGCTGGGTTGCTGCAGATCCCGTAGCGATTGGCGATACGCGCAACATCAGCGCTTATGTCGAACCCGCCATGGTCTGGAAGAGGCCGGGATTGCAGATTTCTCCGCTGGTGAGCGTGGTGCAGGCCCAGTCGCAGCTGGCGAGCGGCACATTTACCAGCAACACGCTCAGCGGCCAGTACGGTGGGCGGCTGGCATGGACGCTTCCCGGCTGGCTGAAGACAAGCACGCTCTCAGCGCAGGGAAGTTACAACCAGAATCACGACAACGTGAACCACACCGACACGGCCTCAACGCAGCTTGTGGGCATCTGGACCTTCGCGTGGGGACACAAGAAGACTTTCTGAGAAGAATGCATGCGGACGGCGCAAACTAACCCGATTCTGAGACGGAAGCGAAGCGCGGGGGTCTGCTCTGCGCCGATCGGTCGCGTGTTGCTTGCCGCTTTTGCGATCGCGCTGGCAAGTCGCGCGGGTGGGCAAGCCGCCCCACATGGCAATCCTTCACTTATGTCGTACAGCCCTACGCAGGGAACGCAGGGAACGACAGTCACGCTCACGTTTACGGGAACGAATTTTACTCCGCGGTTGCTCAAGCTGCTCTTCACTCCTTCGCAGGGCTTGACTGTGAGCAGCATCTCGGCGGTCTCGCCGATGCAGATTGTTGCCCAGGTGCAAATCGCCTCAACCGCCGCTGTTGGCAGCTACCGGGTCGACTTGCAGGACGCGGATCACGACATGATCGCGGCGATTCCATTCAAGGTGGTCGCCGCGGCGACGCAACAGCCGGGTTGTCCGAATGGCTCATTTGCGGCGACCTGCGGAGCGCCGGCGCCTGTCATTAAAGAAATGTCGCCGCTTTCGGGAAAGCAGGGAACCACGGTTCTGCTCACGCTCTCCGGCGCCAACTTCGTTGCGAATGAGAGCCTGCAGCTCATCCCCTCGACGGGCCTGACCATAGGGCACAGCAATTTGGTGAATGCAAACGAGGTGCAGACGCAGATCACCATCGCCGCGAATGCGCCGCTGGGCCCGCGCGCGGTTACTCTGCTGGCCGGTAACTATCGCACCCCCGCGCCGAATACCTTTACCGTGACTCCGGCTAACCTTGGCCCGGTTGTCGCTCCGATCCAGCTTCTTCGGCTGGTTCCGAGCCAGATCACCGCAGGCGCGCAGAACGTCGACATCGCTATTGAAGGCACCAACTTCGTGCCCGGAATTCAAGCGACCTTCAGCGTCGGCGCGGGGATTCCAGCAGCGGTCTTTGCCGCAGGGCCGGCACGCTATGTGAATAGCACCGAGATTCACGTGACGGTAAGCGCGCTGGCAACGGCGCTGCCCGGCGGGCGTGACATTACGCTCGAAACGCCAGAACATCAGCAAGCGACGGGCCGGCGCATGCTCGACGTGATTGCGCCGACGGTCACCCAGGGCCCCCCACCGGCACTGAAGATTACGCCCATCAACCTGCAAACCTTTCCCATGGGCAAGATTGTTCTCGATACGCCGCAGTGGGGCGATCAGTGGGAGGGCGAGATCGAAGAGCACTACGGCGTTCCGGTGCTCGATGACGATGCGAAGTTCCAATGGCACGAGCAAAACCCCGGACTTGCCGATTACTACGTCCTTAACATTTACGCGAAAGATGGCAAAACACTGCTCGGTTCAAAGCGCCTGAACGGCCTTGAGATTCCGTTCTTCGGCGGAACGCTCAAGATGGTACCCAATTACTTCCGCCCGGATGCGGCCTTCCTCGCGCAGGTGCTGGAGAATGTCCCGGTGGTCAAGCTCCTTCCCATGAAGCCCGGTTCCGACAGCACGCCCACGGTCAAGGTTATCAACGGCGTGAAACTCTTTGGGCCTCCCGCGCCGTCCAGTTCCAGCCCGCAACTGGCGGAAGGCGATCTGCAGTGGGAGGTAGTTGGATATCACACGTACAACACGAATGGCGTAGCGCCGCAGGGTGCCAATCCGCCGACCAAATCGGGCAGCCCGCAATCGACCGCGCAGAGCTACGTGGCAAATGCCCAGAATGCAGCAGGCTTGCAATCGAACCAAACGCCGACCCAGCCGCAGACGACCGATATCGAAGTTGAAGTTTCGGATCGCTGGCCGCTCGACCGGCCTGCCGCTCCCACGGGAATGAGCTGCCCATTAGGAGGATCTGGCGCCGGGCTGCAAGCGGTGGATATCGATGCGAGCGGAAACGATCCGAACAGCTATGTCGGCGATCGTTTTGCCGTCACCGGCAAATTCAACCTGACGAATTCGCCGTATGCATCCCATCCCAATTTGATTGATAAGCCCGGCTCGAAGTGCTCGAATTGCTTGATCGGGGAGGTCGGACAGGTCGCGTTGGATAACGTCTTCGTCGATTGGGGCGACGGAACGATCGAATCGCTCTCTCCGGCGCCAACCGACCCGAACATGACGAACTGGAGCCGTGGCGAGGGCCTGACGCTGCCGGCGCCGAACACCGCGTCGGCTTCAAAGCTGCAAGCCGAGGGAGTGTACTTCCATCCGTATAACAATCCCGGCAAATACATCATCCGAGTGTTTCAGCTCTCTGAAGCCGACGCGCAACACATCAACGCATCTCTGCTGTCGGCAAGCGTGGATGGACCGGCCAATTCGCCATTCCTGCAGGTGGCTACGCTGGGCAAGCTGGTCATGCCGGGCGGAGGGGCGACGCAACAAAACTCGGTGGGCAACGCGTTTCAGTCGGTCCTCAAGCAGGGAGCGACGCCGGTGGCTCTGAGCGGCGGCAGCGCACCTTCCGGATCAGGCAGCAACGCGCCGGCAGGTCCCGATCTTTCCGCGATTGCATCTCGCGCGTACATGGTTTTCTGCGCGAACAAGACGCTCACCTATCCAGAGGATCTGGCCGCCGATGGGCCGTTGCACCTGAAAACCATTGCTGATCCGGATTATCCCGGCCACGACAATGGTCCATCCAAACTGCCCGTCCATCTGGCGCCAGGCGCGATGGGCAACTTGGGGAATCAGGCTGCGCCCGGGCCTGCAACGCCGGCGCCTGCGCACATGCCCATTCTTGAGGCGAAGCCCGCGCCGGCACCTGCTTCGGGACAGCCCAAGCTCCCCCTTGAGCAGCTGCGAACCGGCGGCGGCAACGTGACCGCCGATGCCACATGCAGCACCTGCGACGACGCGGCAGTCGCGCAATCGGTGCTCGGCTACTACGGCCGCGGTGAGGTGCGCGTCACTTGGCACGTCGACGGCACAACCATGCAGCAGACGTTTGCGCTGGGACCGTCAGAGAAGCGGAAGCTGATCGCACATCCGCAGCCGATCGAAGTGGGCGGGAAGCTCGCAATCGTGACCGAGCCGCCAATCATCGTCTCTGATCGTCCGCCCTTCAGCCCATACTTCGGTACGCCTTCGCCACTTACGACCAAAGACGTGGGCATGCATGCAGTGAGTGTCGAAGCCGATATTGCGCCCGATCCGGCTCTGCCTAATTTGCCGCTCGGAGTCCGCGAGGCGGTCGGCAAGATTGCCGGAGACGGTAGCAAGGGCATCGATGCGGATGCCGGCGCGCAGGCGCAGTCGCTGCTGAACTCGCTTTCGTCTCCGGCGGGCAGCAATCTGCCTCCACTGAAAGTTGGCATCCTTTCCAGTTCCAACCACAGTGTCACCGGGCTGGGAGCCGTGCAGTACGTCAACGACGCCTTGCAACACGTTGTCTCGCTCGCCGCCGCGAAACCCCCGCCGGACTCGCACGTGGAGTCGAACGCGAGCCACTACGAAGTGGTTGCGTCCGACGCGTCCAAGCCTTGCAAGTTCTTATTCCCGGTGACGAGCGGCGGAGCCTTCGAGGTCGAAGACATTCAGGGCCACGTCACGCAGCAAGGCGCGCAGTACAGCGGGAATGGCAATCTTATCATTCATCTCGCCAATCAGTCGAGCGGCGGCTACGACATTTATCCGCCCATTCCCATCAGCTTCACCAACTGGAACGTTCCTGACGGCCAGACGGTCGCCTCAGGAACCATCGATGTCTCGCCTGGCATCACACTTCACGCCAGCGTGCCCGGAGTGACAGGAAGCGTCGATCGCATCCAGGGCCACACATCGTCCCAAGGCGGCGCTGCGCAAGGAGAAGTGGACGCGACACTCAGCCTGACGCTGAGCGACGACACGCTGCGCCTGCCTGGGGTGGAGAAGCCGCAAACGTGGAACGGATTGACCTCGGAGCTGCATGCGAACGGCGACTGGACGAAAGACGGCCTGACGTTGCCTTCGACGATTATTGGCTGGAGCGCATTCCAGATGCAGTCGAAAAACGTGCGCATCGACCTGAGTCATCATGACGGCGACGCTGCGGGCGCGCTCTGCGGCGGCCTGAGCGGCGGCGACTGGGTGGGCGTGCGCTTCCCGACGCTCACGGTGGTGCCGTATACGATGGGCCTTGTCGCGGCGTCTGCGCTGCAGCCCACGGTCACGGACTGGGGCGTGATCGGCGGCGGACTCTGCGGCAGCCTGACCACCGGCCAGTTCCACTCGAATTACGAGGACGGCACAGTCGACTTCCAAAAGCTCGTTGCGACCGCCGCGCCCGGCCAGGGTGACTTGACTGCCACCTACTACGGCATGGACATCTACGTTCCGTGGCTAGACACACACATCAAAGGTGACGCACATCTCCAATCGGGCGGCGGCAAACAGGCCTCGATCACGTTTCCTAACAGCCCCGCTCAAGTCACCAAGACGTACGGCAACGTTTCCTTCACGGCGAAGAATCTTGTCTTCACCCAGGTGCAGGGCCACGGCTGGGCCGTACAAACCACCACCACCTACACCTTCAACGCCGAAGGCAAGACCTTCACCACGATTCCGCTTACGCCGTTCATCTTCGGCATGGATGGTCGCGCCTATCTGGCCAACAACGCCAGCTCGATTGACGTTCCGCTGGGCGGCAGCGCCAAGCTCGGCCCCACGCCAGTCGATCTTGTCTCCGCGCACATCGCAGTGCCGATCAGCGGCAGCCAGATCTTCACCGCGCAATTCAGCACCCACGTTCACCTGTCGGAGGTGATGGCCGCAGCGCCGATGCAGGTGAACTACGAGCTCGACGAGTCGGGCACCAACATCACCCAGCAAGGCCCGGCAAATTCCCCGTTCACTGTCGACGTGCCGTATCCCTCGGGGCAGCCGAGTTCCGACGCCAAGGTGCACCCCGTATACAACGGTGGCGGCACTACCGAGTACTCCGGGACAGTGGATTTGAGCGAGCTGGGCGGGCCGCCGGTTACGGCGCAGTTCCGGCTGGGCTACGGCAACGGGCACGATTACTGGCTGACGCGCGCCATCATCGGCCTTGGCGATACCGGCGTTCCCATCGTACCGGTGCCGCCGATCATGAATCTCTATTCGATCTCCGGCGGAATGGGCCACAACTTCCCCATCAATGCGTTCACCGACACCGGCGACCTGAACGCAGCGAGCCCCGTCTACGACAACTCGTTCCTCTTTTACGCAGGCATGCGAGTGGGCATGCCCGATCATTTCACCTACACGCTCGACGGCGATCTCACCATCAAAGCCAGTGGCCAGGACGCTGGCGCACGCATGGACTTCAAGGCATGGCTGCTCAAGCTGGCCGATAACGGCAATGGTGATTTTCAGGGGTACTTCCAATACGCGGGCGGAAACTTCGACGGACGCTTGTGGGGGCATCTGGATTTCATGGACGGATTGGCCTCGCTCGATCTTGGCAGTAACGCCAACAATGCCGCCGTCGATCTGCACTTTGGCAACGGACCATGGCACATCGACGCTGGCAAAAAAGAAGGCCCGCGGATTCAGGGTCACTTCCTCGTCTCCGATGCCGACATGTACTTCATGCTGTCGGACCAGGGACTCGCCATGGGAGGCGGGGTGAGCATCGATCTCGAAGTCGGCGACAACTCGGTAGCGTCGGCTTATGTGAAAGGCAGCGTCGACGCGGGCGTCACCATCACGCCGCAGCCGCACATCTCCGGGGACTTTTCGGCCAATGCAAGCGCGGGCGTGTGCGTGTCGGGGGTGTGTGTTTCCGATTGGGTGAGCGCGCAGATCCACGCTGAGGCCATGCCGCTCGATATTGACGCGAGCGCTTCGCTTGGCCTGCCCTGGCCTTTGAGCAGCGTTTCGTTCTCGGTGCATCTATGAAGAAGACAGGGAACAAGCGAGCGAGGGTGCAAGAGAGCAGGAGAACCATTCCGCCGCGTTGTCTTGCCGTCGCTGCGGCTTTTCTCTTGCTTGGCGCCGCGGCAGGCAAGGCGCAGGAGAACGGCGGCGCCGCCTTTGCCGTTTCGGATGGCCGGGGAATCATCCAATTGTTATGGTTTCCTCCGGCGTCGCAATGGCCGGCGGGCGGCTGGAGCGTCTCCGATGCTTCGGGAAACATGCTTATTCCACACGTCGCGATGGGCGATGCAGCGGCGCTCGCCGCTTTGCCGATTGAAGACGCCGACACCATCAAGCGGTTGCCCGATGTGCTCGGCAAGCCGCAGGCCAACGAGAAGCAGCAGCAGAACTTCATCAACTTGCTCGGGCTGCGCGCCTTCAGCGATCTCGATTTCGCCCGCGCGCTAGGGCTCTATGCGACCCTCGCCAACGTGCCGCCCGGTGCTCGCACTTACACTATCCAAGGCCTTGATGCGCAAGGCAACCTCACGGGCATCAAGCTCGTCTCGCCGCCGGTGGATGCATCGCAGGCCACGGTGCTGCCTCCTTCGCCCGATGGAGTCCAGGCCATGGTGGATGAGACCGGTGTCTCGCTCTCCTGGAATCCACCAGCGGAGAATCGTGTGCTGCCCGCCATTTCGTGTGTGGTTGAGCGGAATGGAAGCTCCATCAGCGTGAAGCCGTTTGTTGTGGGCACACAATGGAATCCGAAGCTGGCGCTGGTGGTGGACCGCAGCGCGCCACCGAACACAGCCGTGGCCTACAAGATCTACACCGTGGACGCCTTCGGCCGCCGGAGCCAGCCTTCCTCGATTCGCATCTTCTTCCCGGACTTTCGCGCGCTCGCGCCACCGGCTGTGGTGCAGGCGGCGGGATCGCCGGGCAAAATTGTGGTGACCTGGACTGCCGGGCAGAAGCCCAATCTCGCCGGCTATGTGGTCGAACGATCGTTCATGCCGAACGGCCCCTGGGAGACGCTGATGACGCAGGCGCTGCCACCGGGTACGGGCCAGTACGAGGACAATAATCTGCGCGGCGGGACATCCTACTACTATCGCGTGCGCGCCGTTGGCCCACGTGGCGATCTAGGCCCGCCGTCATTCGCCGCCAGCGCCATCCCCACGAATCCCGGCGCACCGCCTGCCGTCACCGGTCTTGCCGCCGATGCGGGCCAGACCCGCGTACGGCTAACCTGGACGCCCGTCAGTTTTCCTGTGGCAGGTTATTTTGTGGAGCGCAGCGCCGCTGCACCCTCCGGGCCAGGCTCGGCCGCGTCCACAAACTGGGTTCGCCTGAATCCGCGCGCTGTTCCCGAGCCTCTGTACGACGACTATGTCGGCACAGCATCGGGAGACACCCTCGAGTACCGCGTTCTGGCTGTTGCGCTCGACAATGCCGAAGGTCCGCCGAGCAATGCGGTCGAAGTGACTCTGGCTGATCGTTCGTTGCCCGGCGAGCCCACGATCACAAGTGCATCCGGCGCGGGCGGCAAGGTGGTGTTGACGTTTGCTCCGGCCATGCCCGAGGAGCGCACGGCGCAGTTTCTCGTCCTGCGCTCAGGCAATGCCGCCGACCAGGGCGTTGTGCTCGGCGATCCGTTACCTGGCAGCGCGCGCGACTATCAGGACCTCTACGTCAGTCCCGGCAACACATACTTTTATCGCTTGGTGGCCGTTGATTCAGCCGGCAATCGCAGCGACGTCACCGATCCCGTGATCGTTCGCGTCGGATCGGCCACGATACCCAAGCCCGCAGTGCCAGTGCTCAAAGCGGCGAGCCAGCCATCGTCCGGCGTCACCCTGCAATTCGCCAAGGCCCCGGCAGGCCTCAGCGTAGTCATTGAGCGCCAGGACGCTCCTACGGGCGGTTGGATTCGGATTGCAGGCCCCATCGACGGAACGACGGCAAGCGACTACCCGCCCGCGGGCAATGCGCAGGTGCGCTACCGCATCGCCTACGTCTCGGCCTCTGGAGAAACCGGAGATCCCAGCGACCCAGTGGCGATTGCCAATGCCGGATCGGGCGCGACCGCTCACTGATGGAGAGACGCGCCCTGACATGGATGGAATGACGAACAAGGCTTCTCGGCAGCGTGTTGCGTAGTGCCCTTTCAAGACAAATCCAAGCTAATCTTGTCCCTCGCCAAAATTCTATCCGGCGAGGAAAACGGCCAGATTCTTGGCCTTCGGAACAGCTTTGAAGCCGACTCTCCACTTTCGGAATGAGGGTCCGGTAAACACGAAGGGGAGCACTATAAAGCCGCGCCGATGTAGTCGATTTTGTAGCTGCCAAAGCACTCCAGAACCACAAAGATCAACAACGATTGGGCTGCAGGTCGTAAGCCGTTCCCTCAAAAGCACTTATTTTCACCGTTCTTCAACAGGCCTCAACAAGTGCTTTGATCTGGTTCGGGACCAGGTTCTCTACCAGGAAATCCCCCTCATAAGCCTTTTAGATTCAATCTCCGGTTCTCTACCAGTTGTTGAACTCTATTGAATCTAGAGGATCTGACAGCTACAGAATCGACTACAGTCGCACGCCGAGAATCGCTTGGCGTGCTGAAATGCTTTAAGAATACTGGATTTGCAGGGATGTCCTGCGGGCTGACCACCTGGGTTTGCACCATGGGCATACCATTGCCAACCCTGTCTTCCGCCAATCTCCTGGATTGCTTCCGAATTGCGGAGAACTCGGGAGCGCATCCATTCATGGACGCTAGGGCGTTTACCAGGACCGATCCGGCTGTTCTTATGTAAAGTGCCGTCGGTGAGCGCGTTGCCCTGTTGGCAACAGTTGACAATTCAAGTTGGGGAAACTCCCCGCATGCGGGCCGCCTTGTTGGCACCAACCCAGTACGGTGGTAGTCGAAAAGGAAAGATCCTTGAGGGTACGCTCTCCGCTCGTATTAGTCTCCCAGCAGATCGGCGATCCCGTCTGCGGCTCCGCACCTGACCACTGTCTTGTTGAAGGCGCGCCTGGGTTCTGAACAATACCATTCGATAAATTCTCTGATGGCATGATCGTATGTTCGTTGTGAGCCTCGAGAGGTCAGGCTATTCAAGACGGCTGACTTCGATTGCTCAAGGTCTGGGAGCTTCAGAACATGATTACGTGTCCGTTTTCGCTTTGTCTTGCTGTTTGCCATGCGATCGGCCCCATTCGCCGTGGCAAAAAGCATGATCCTGATCGCCATTTCGGTATATCGCAGCCTTGCAGATTTTCGGTAGTCATCTATTCGAGCCGGCCTCGGCCGGGTTACCTTGTCCGGATTTGTAGATTTCGGCTGACGCCAGCGTCCAGTCAGCGCCAATTCCCCCAGTGATAAGCACTGATCCATCCGGCAAGAGCGTTGCGGAGTGCCAGAACCGAGTTACGTTCATTGGATCCGTGGAGGTGAACGAGCCAGACGCGGGGTCGTAGATCTCTGCACCACTGAGGCTCTGGTACCCAGCCGGGCTCTCCCAGTCACCGTATCCACCGGAAATCAATACTTTCCCATTTGAGAGCAGGGTAGCCGTGTGCGCGATGCGATCTGTGGTCATCATTCCGGCGGGCAAAAATGCGCCAGTGACCGGGTCGTAGAGTTCGGCGGTCGCCAGCGGAGCAGTATTTGAGAGAAGCCCTCCCGTGTAGAACATTGGAGTGGATTCCCCTCCAGCGATCAGGACCTTGCCGTTCGCAAGCAGGCTGGCCGTATGCCCGGACCGCGGCGTGGTCATCGAGCCAGTCGATGAAAATGTATTCGTCGTCGGATCGTAGAGCTCCGCAGATGCAAGCGCTCCTTCACCGTTCTCCCCTCCGACGATCAGTACTTTTCCAGATGGCAGCATGGTTGCGGTATGACCAGTTCGCGGAGAAGCCAAGCTTGCGGCGGCGACAAACGACCCCGCCGCAGGATCGTAGATTTCCGTGCTGGCCAGCGCTTCGACACTTGTTGAGCCTCCGACAATTAGAACTCGACCATCCGCCAGCAAAGTCGCGGTATGTTGAGTGCGGCTGGCTTGCATCGAGCCCGTATTTGTGAAGCTGCGGCTCGCCGGGTCATACAACTCAGCAGTTGGTGTTGAAGGGAGCCAGGTCGGGTACCCGCTGAATCGAGTTCCCCCAGTAACCAGGACCTTGCCATTCATTAAGAGCGTCGACGTATGGAATTCGCGGGCTACGCAAGGATTTCCGACTGACGAAAACTTTCCTTGGGAAGGGTCAAAGATTTCAGCGGATGGAATAGACACAAGCAGGTCGTCGATGTCCAATTGCCCGCCATCGACCACCAGAACAGTGCCGTCAGTCAGCAGAGTCGCGGTGTGACCAGCACGGGGTTCATTCATCGTTCCCGTCGGAAGAAATGCTGACGCGCCGGACGAGGAAATTCCATTGGTATTCCCACCCCAAATTATCGCGTTATCGCAGCTAGTGCCGGCAGTCGGACTGCCGCTTCCGGGGCCGCTTCCGGTGCCGCCCCCTGTGCCGCTTCCGGGGCCGCTCCCCGATCCGGTGGTGCCAATGTTTCCGACACCACCACAGGCTGTCATCAGCCCTACAAGACAAAACGCAGCTACAATACAAGTCCCCTTCATGGTGGATTACCTCGCTCGGAAAATTAGCAAACTTAGAACGCGATGCTCGATGGCGAATCCCGGCAGCGGCTTATGGTTTGACATTCAGATCGGGGAGTAAGCCGCAGCGAATGCTGATTCTTCACTTGAAGATTTCTGCTGTGTTGAGCACAAATGGGGTTCCTGGTGGTTCGGCATATGTGCCCCCAGTGATAAGCACTGTGCCGTCTGCCAGCGCTACCGCGCTATGGAGCCCTCGTGACATGGCAAGGCTTCCGGCTGGACTGAAGCTTGATGTAACCGGATCGTAGATCTCTGCTGAAGGCGTTGTGTGATAACCCGTGTCGTCCGTGGTCCACCCACCAACGATGAGGACTGTGCCATTCGTCAGCAACGTTGCGGTATGTTCGATGCGAGGAGATATCATCTTCCCCGCGTAAGAGAAGCGCCCAGCAGATGGATCGTAGATCTCCGTTGTGGGGTCAACTTGTGTGCTGTCGTCCCCCAGTCCAGGCACACCGCCTGTGAAGAAGACTTGCCCGCTGGGCAACAGCGTAGCAATGTGCCCGGAACGCGGCATCATCATTGATCCGGTTAAAGAGAAGGTTCCGGAACCAGGATCGTAAAGCTCTGCGGTTGCCAACGACGAGCCTTGTTGCGATTCCCCGCCTGTTACGAGGACCTTGCCATTTGCCAGCAATGTAGCAGTGTGCCCCCAGCGTGCAGTGGACATATTGCCAGTTGGAAGAAACGAGCCTGTTGCCGGGTCGTAGATCTCTGCCGTCTGGTTAAGTCCATCATTACCCCAACCGCCGGCAACCAGGACTTTCCCGTCGGCAAGCAGCGTGGCTGTATGGCCAGACCGAGGGACCGCCATGCTGCCGGTCGTCTGGAAGAGCCCTGTAGCGGGGTCAAACAACTCAGCGGTATCCGTAGCAGCCTGGGGGCCGTTGGCTGTTTCGCCGCCAGCCACCAGTACTTTTCCACTCCGCAAGAGTGTCCCGGTACAAATCATGCGCGGGTCCATCGGAAGGCTGCGAAATGTGCTTCTCGACGAATCGAATAGTTCCGCTTCGCCGGTAGGGCCGACCCCCGCAAATCCGCAGACGATCAACACTCGTCCGTCGGGCAACAGGGTACTGGAGTGCATCAACTGTGCCTGCGCCATGGTTCCGGCGGGAGAGAAATGCGGCGACGAATCACTGCCCCCGCCGGGCTTGGTGCCTCCGGGGTTGCTCCCGGACCCGGTGTTGCCAACGCTTCCGACACCACCACAAGCTGTCATCAGCCCCGCAAGACAAATCGCAGAAATGTGACAAATTCTCTTCATGGCGCATCTCCTCTCTCGGGGAATTAGCAAACTTCGAACGCAATGCTCGATGGCGAATCCACGTGTTGCCGGCACTCTGTAAGCTTCATGGCTTGTAAATTTCGGCGGTGTTGGTGGAAGACGGCCAAGTTGTATACCCTCCAGTGATCAACACTGTCCCATCGGGTAGCAGAGTTGCCGTGTGGTCATGGCGGCCCACGGTCATGTTGCCCACTGACGCAGCCATTTCCGTCGAAGGATCATAGAGGTCCGCTTCAGCGCTACCTGAGCCGCCTTCCAACTGACCACCGGAAATCAGGACAGTCCCATTGGAAAGACGAACGGCTGCGGAGAACTCATGAGGCCCAATCATCCTTCCAACAGAAGTAAACGTGTCCGCGGTTGGGTCGTAGAGTTCTGCGTCGGCGGAAAGATCCATCCCATCGCTACCCACAAACAACACCTTCCCGTTCATGAGCAGGGTTGCCGTGTTCACGTTCCCCCACTGCGCCAGCGGGCCTGCAACGCTGAACGTGTTTGTTCGCGGGTCATAGAGTTCAGTCGCCCCACTCTCACACCAAAGAGCACACCCAGCCCATCCAGTGAGCAAAACCCTGCCATCCTGTAGCAAGGTGCTTGTAATCCATAGTGTGTCTGCATTGGTGTACGCGCCCGTAAGAGAGAAAGCGCCGGTAGCCGGGTCATAGATTTCTGCGTCGTCGCCTTCCACTAAAACTCTGCCATCCTGTAGCAGAGTGGCAAAACTCATATTGAGTGAACTCTGGGAAGACCCTGTTCCCACCGGAATCATATTTCCTGTGGAAGTGAATGCTCCAGTCGACGGATCGTAGATTTCCGCGCTAAGATCCTGAGATCCACCCACGATCAAGACTTTGCCGTTGGCAAGTAAGACAGCGCCAGGCGAACTCCGAGGAACCATCATGTTGCCTGTCGGAGTGAAGCTGCGAGTAGAAGGATCGAAAAGTTCGGCGCTGGCAAGTGGCAGCTGTACGGGATACCCAGCCAAAACACCTCCTGCAATTAGGACTTTCCCGTCAGGGAGCAGGATTGCGACGTGGTTCGCCCGTGCAGTGTTCATGTTCCCAACTGCCACGAAGTTGCTGGAAGTAGTGGTAGGGGCGGGCGGCGCGCTGGGCGGGGCCGGTGCTCCCGATTGAATCCCACGAGGGGTGCTACCACAACCGGAAAGCAAGACAACAGCGAAGGACGCGAACAGGGTGAGAGTTTTCATTCCCAATCTCCTTGTAGCAGTCGCGATTGAGGGCGCATTTGAGCGGGATTTAGATTTTGGCCTCCCGGGAGGTTTCAACAGCCCCAAAAGACAAGTCGCGAAGACGACACAAATCCCTTTCATGGCAGACTACCTCCCGGGGAAAATGAGCGAACTTAGAACGCAATACTCGGCGGCGAATCCACGGTGATCCGCTTCCCCGCGAGCACCCCTGTGAGATGAGCCAGCGTATTTCCTGCTTGATCGAATTGATCGATGGTAAAGGATCCGCTGAATCTGTCTTTACCCTCTTCCAGGGTTACCTCTTCACGGATGTTGGCCGGTCCGACGAGATTTCCGTTCGGGTCAAAACTGATGGCAAAGTGATTCAATTCGTATCTGCGTCCGCCAACCCTTTTCCAGACTCCGAGGCAAAAGCTCTGTGTTGCCGGCGGACGGGAGGAATTCATGATCTCCGTTCCGTCGCTATGCCATTGCGCATAGGCAGAGTCAATGACTGTACCGTCGGGTATGCCCTCATTGCCTTCAGCGGTAAACGTCACCTTCCAGAAGCCGACTATCGGCTCCTCCGCCCCCTCAAAATCAGACACGAGCAAAGGTTTCATCTGTCCGAGCCGAAATCCTTGCCACGCCTGCCGCTGGACCGGGTTACTACAGAGCCCCAATTTGGATAAGTCACCGCATTCCGCGTTTGCTCTGGCAGCGAATACACCCGCCAGAAGAGTCGCCAAAACCGTGAGCTTGATGATTGAATTCCTCCCCATATCGAATCCTCCATGGCCAGTTGGCCAGCTTTTGATTTCGGCCAGATTCCTCCGAACGGCGCCCTTTGGACAATGGATGTTGCATGACCATTGGCTGACAAGAATCTGACTCGGTAACTCATTGAATTTGGGGGTCTTGCAGAGATATCTAACAAACTGTTGGGTGTTCCCATTGGTCGATTTCGGTGCTAAGCTGGCAACCAGCCACATTGGAGGTTCGCACGGATACCCCAGTGCAAGTTCGAAAAGCGCGTTTCGGCGCGTTTGAGATTGATTTGCGCTCAGGGGAACTGCGTAAACATGGCATTAAGATCAAGTTGCAGAATCAGCCCTTTCAGGTTTTGCAGCTCCTGCTCGAGCGCCCTGGTGAGATCGTGACGCGCGAAGAGTTGCGATCTAAACTCTGGCCTGAAAACACATTTGTCGATTTCGATGTTGGCTTGAATACTGCCATCAAGAGGCTGCGAGACGCCTTAAGCGACTCGGCCGAAAACTCGCATTATGTCGAAACGCTGCCTCGGAGGGGCTATCGATTCATCGCTGCTGTCGAGCCGGTTGACGAGACGACCACGCGGCTCCCTGGCGCAAACGGTCAATCACAAAAAGCTCGTGCAACACCGCGACACTGGAAGATCTGGTCTGTTGGAAGTTTGGTCGTTCTGATCGGTTCGTTACTGCTCTATCTCAACCTGGGCACTTTGCGGCAACGACTCCATCGGCAGCCCACTCCAATCCAATCAATTGCAGTCCTCCCGCTCGAGAATCTCAGTGGCGACCCCGCTCAGGAGTACTTCGTCGACGGAATGACGGATGCGCTGACGACCGACCTGGGAAAAATCGGGCAACTAAGAGTCGTCTCAAAAACCTCGATGATGCGTTACAAGGGGACAAAGAAATCCCTTCAAGATATCGCCAAGGAAATTGGCGTTGATGCATTGGTCGAAGGAGGTGTCACCCGTTCAGGTGATCGGATACGGATCACTGCGAACCTTGTCCAGGTTGCGCCCGAGAAGCACTTGTGGGCCGACAGTTTCGAGGCAAGCATACAGAATGTTCTGGATCTACAGGATGATGCTTCGCGCGCGATTGCCAATGCAATCCAGGTCAAGTTGTCGCCCCAGGAAAAGGTGCGACTGACGAATTCCCATCCGGTCAATCCTCAGGCCTACGACGCCTATCTGCAAGGCCAGTTTTTTGCGGAGACGCCTGGCCCCGATGCTGGTGAGAAGGCAACCGAATATTTTGAGCAGGCAATCAGAGATGACCCAGCCTGGTCTTTACCTTATTCGGGATTGGCCAGGATGGTTTCGATTGAGGGTTCGAACCGTCCATTGCCGAATGAGAATTGCACGAGGGCAAAGGATGCAGCTCTTGAAGCACTGAAAAGGGACCCCGAATCTCCTGAGGCGCACACTGTCTTTGCAGACATTGAGTATTTCTGTGAGTGGAATTGGGCGGATGCTGAACGAGAAGTGGCGCGGGCGATTGAGATCAATCCCAACCTGGCCCAGGCTCATAGTTCCCGCGGCCGGTATTTGCTCACAATGGGCAAAACCGGAGAAATGCTGGAAGAGACGAGAAGAGCAGTTGAACTTGACCCTCTTTCTTTCCGAATACGCTGGGATCGCTGGATATCGCTCTATGCGGTCGGACGATATGACGAGGCATTGGAGCAATGTCACAAAATCCAGGAACTGAATCCAAACCTCGATCTTGGGTACCTCTATTGTAGTGATGTGTACGTCCAAAAAGGGAATCTCACAGAGGCCGTTCAGGGATATGAGAAGGCTGTAACCCTTACTGGGGGAAAGAATCCCCGTACGATTGCCCATCTGGCGTACGCCTACGCTTTGGCGGACAGACGAAACGATGCTCAGAAATTGCTGGCTAATTTGATCGCAATTTCAAAGCAGCGTTATGTGCATCCGGATCTAATCGCATTGGTATATTTGGGACTGGGACAGAAGGAAACGGCGATTGAATGGCTCGACAAGGCTTATCAGGTGCGCGCCCGGGATTTGCTCGACATCAGATATGACCCGCAGTTTGCCGAATTGCGAACAGACCAGAGATTTGTTGATCTCGTTCGGCGCATTGGTCTTCCTCCCCTGTGATATTGAGTTCCCTGGGAACGTGGCAGCATGGATTCATTCAGACAGTGGAAGGGTCGACTCAGTTTGTTGCTGCTGGTGTGCGTTGCTTGCCCCATCCTTGGCCAGGCACCAACCGGGAGTATCACTGGGGAGATCCATGACCCAACTGGTGCTTCAGTAGCCGGGGCGCAGCTGGTTCTGCGCGACATCGCCACTGAATCCCTCCGATCTGCCACGGCATCACGTTTGGGAAGCTATGAGTTTCCGCAGCTATCTCCGGGCATCTACGACCTCTCCGTCGAAGCGAGAGGTTTTAGGCAGACAGTAGAACGCCACATTGTGGTGAACGTTGGGTCCGCTGTACATCTCGATGTAACAATGCCGCTGGGTGATGTGTCAGAAACGGTGACGGTGGATGCCGAGCCCCCAATGATCCAGCCCGACAAGGTCTCCATCGGCTCAATTGTTGATCTGCACTCGATCCAGAATCTTCCATTAGAGGATCGCCAGTTTCTGAATCTGGCCCTCCTCGTTCCAGGCACAATTCCGGGCGCACCGGGAACTCGTGTTGCAGGAAGCCCCGTCGAAACCTTTTCGGTAGTTGGCATGCGCAGCCAGTCAAACAACTATACCCTGGATGGGATCAGCAACAATGACCCTCACATTAATGGTCCGCTCAATCTCTTTCGGATCGCGGACGCGGTGCAGGAGTTCAATGTTGAAACAAGCATTCCTGGAGCAGAAGCCGGGCGCAATAGCGGCGCTCACGTCAGCATCATTACGAAAAGCGGTGGAAATGCCTATCACGGAACGCTCTTCTACTACGCTCGAAACGACGCGTTTGATGCAACTCCATACTTCCTGAATCGTGCCGGTTTGCCTAAGAATCCGTTGCATCGTAGTCAATTCGGCGTCACTTCAGGCGGATTCATTCGTCGTGATAGGACATTTTGGTTTGCGAGTTTCGAGGGTTACGACCAGTCTGTACAAGACCCGGCAACAGCTCGAGTACCTACAGATGCAGAGCGCTTACAAGTTACCGATGCTGTCTCGCAATCTTTGCTTCCATTCTGGCCTAAGGCGAACACGCCGCAATTGCTACTGGCAACCGGGATGAACTGGGCGGGAACCACTCCGGACGAAGCTAAGGACCAAACATACCTGTGGCGAATCGATCAGAATCTGACCAACACTCATCGGCTCACCGGCCGGTTTATTTGGTTGACTGGAAGTACTCTCGCCAGGCAGACGACCCCCTTCGATGGAGCGATCAGGAATTCTCCTGAACAATCATCGTTGCTTGTTCAGGACACCTATAGCACTGATCGCTTGGTGAATGAGGTCCGTTTTGGGCTTTCGCGGAATAAGGCTTTCCTGCAACCGGCCGACGCGAACATCAACCCGGCTTTGATCTTCAAAGATAGTGCCGGAAATACGATGCCAGGCTACACTGACACTCGGCTTGATCCTCTGAACGGCGGTTTGCCCACGATCACAATCACTGGCTTTACTGGCGGCGGACTGGGCGTCGGTTCCGGTTTCCCTCAGGGACGAACGACGAATTCCTATGAGTTTCTCGATGATCTTTCTCTGATTGGACTTTGGGGAAACAGCCGGCACACTCTGCATCTCGGCGGAGGTGCACGCGACGAGGCCGCCAACCTCTTCCTGAATGCATTCTTTCGAGGTTCTATTTCTTTTCCTAATTGGAGCGCGTTCGCATCTGGCCAACCGAGCAGAGGAAGTTTGGCGACCGGTACTGGTGAAACGTTTCGCAATTGGTCGCGTGTTCCGGTTTACTTCTATGCACAGGACGTATTCAAACCTCGGGCCAACCTCACCTTCAATTTTGGTCTTCGCTGGGAATACCCCGGATCAATGACAGAAGCGAATGATCGAGGCAGTAATTTCGTTCCCGGCATAGGCCAGATGAAGCTCAACAGTGACTTGCGCATCGATGTGGACCCAACTCAACTTGGACGTGCCGCACTGCTGCAAACCCCGGTCAATACGCTGCTTCCAAGAGATGGCGAATTCAGCATCCCGAAGAAGAACCTCTCCCCTTTTATTGGCTTCGCCTACTCGCCGAGTATCTTGTCGCAGATTTTTCCTGTTGGCAGTACAGTGATCCGCGCAGGATTTCGAATCAGCTACGACGACATCTTCCAGGACGTACCCGCGCTCATGGGACTGAACTTCCCACTCGTTCTTGCAACCACGCTCCCCCGCGGCAGCTACACTTGGGCAACTGTATTGAACCAGAATCTGCGGCTATTCGCTCCTGACCCAACCGTACTGCCTCAGGGCGAACGAGGGATCCTTACATTTAATACGCTTGATACACATCCTTCGACCCCGTATTCGATGAATTACGCATTTGAGATCCAACGGCAACTTAGTAAAAGTCTTTCACTTGAGATTTCCTATACGGGTTCCCAAGGCCGAAAACTTGCCGTGGCACTCGATCCAAACGAGCCCGCCGTGACGGTGAATGATCTCACCAAGCGCGGCGACCAGGCACCCAACCAACGGACTTTTCCGTTTCCGCAGTATTCCAACATCCTTCAGGCAGCGTTCGTCAGCAACTCAAATTTCAATGGACTCGCTCTGGTGGCACATGAGCGAATGACCCGAGGACTCAATTTCACGGCGTCTTATGAGCTGAGTAAATCGTTGGATGATAACTCCGGATTTTTCCCGTCTGATGGAGACACGGCGATTTACGCGGACTCAAAGATACGAGCGCTCAATTACGGGCTATCTTCGTTCGACATCCGACAGCATGTGATTGCTTCGTTTGTCTATCAACTTCCGTTGCGGTCGACGGGCGCAGCTGGCCTGAGAGCCGTTCCGCGGCGGATACTCGGAGATTGGGCCATTTCCGGTGTGACCACTTTCAGAAGTGGTTTTCCGTTTACAGTTCGCGCGAGTACTGACACAGACTTCACAGGGCTGAATCGATGGACTCCTGCGGGCTTTTCTGACCGGGCAGATATTAAACCCGGAGTGACCGTAGTGCCACATAACATGAGCAATCCTGACAATGCCTTTGACCCGAACGCGTTCAGCTTTCCCAAGGCCGGGCAGCCCGGCAATGTAGCGCGTAACAGCATGATCGGCCCGCATCTGATCGATCAGGATTTCGCAATTCTGAAAGACTTCTTTTCCCGAAAGACACAGCAGGCCCAAGTTCGTTTTGAGGCGTTTAACCTGTTCAACCACGCTAATTTCCAACTGCCCGAAAATCGACTGGATCAGAGTTCAGTGGGCAAAATTGGAAATTCATACGACCCTCGACTGATTCAGCTCAGTATGCGTTTCCAATGGTGAGCCGCGCATTCCAGGTCGGCCCGAACCAAGTGTCAATTTACGCTCTTCTTACTTTCAATTAGCTGCGCAAGTTTGCGAGAGGGCATATCTTTTCGGATTTCAACCGGCTCGATTAGCCTCTCACTGCGAGTCGGTTAAGCAGTCACTGGGTGATTGGGAGCAGATTGGTACTGAGAAGCGTGCAACTGGCCTTCGGCCAGACAGGATGCGAAGGAACGCGAGTCGCGCGATCATTGTAGGTGCCGGTTGGGTGACAGCTACAGCCCGCGCCGACATTGGTGCTTCCAGAGCCCGTCGAAAAGCGTGGGTCCGGGGTTGCGTACAGATGTGTGATGACGACCGTCTTCGGGCGGCGATCTCGATTGGGAGTTTGCTCTGCATTCGTGCCCTGGGCACTCGACCGGCATGGAGGTCTCGATGGCCAAGCAGAGTCATAGAAGGTGTGATCAGCTGCCGGTCCTGCATCCCGATGCTGCTGGGATAGATGTAGGGGCGAGCGAGCTGTTCGTCGCAGTGGGCACCGATCGTGATCCGCGGCCCGTACGTCGCTTTCCCACGTTTACCCGTGATCTTCACGCACTGGCCGATTGGCTTCAGCAGTGCGGAGTTCGCTCCGTCGCGATGGAGTCAACCAGTGTTTACTGGATTCCGATCTATCAGATTCTGGAGGCTCGCGGCCTCGAGGTCTGCCTGGTCAACGCACAGCACGTGAAGAACGTGCCGGGACGCAAAACGGACGTCTCCGACTGCCAGTGGCTTCAGTACCTGCACTCAGTCGGTTTACTGCGAGCCAGCTTCCGACCGCCTGGCGCGATCTGCGCTGTACGCGCTCTCTGGCGTCATCGCGGCAGCTTGGTCCAGATGGCTGCCGAGCACATCATGCATATCCAGAAGGCGCTGGATCAGATGAACCTGCAGGTCCACCGCGTGCTGACCGAGATTACCGGTTTGAGCGGGCTGCGCATTCTCGATGCGATTCTTGCCGGGGAGCGAGACCCGCTCACACTCGCCCGGCTCTGCCATAAGCGCGTGAAGAGCAGCGAGAGCACGGTGGCGAAGTCGCTTGAAGGAGACTATCGACCAGAGCACATCTTCGCGCTACGGCAGTCACTGGGAGCGTACCGCTACTATCAGCAACTGGTGTTGGAGACGGATCAGGAGATTCAGTGCCAGATGGCCGAACTGCAGGCCGCAGACAACGCATTGGCCAAGATGCCGAAGCGAACCAAGCGCTTGCCATACCAACGACAGGGGCACGAGCCGCGTGTGTCCGATCTTCGCAGCGAACTCTATCGGATCTTCGGGGTTGATCTGACCAACGTGCCTGGCATCAGTGCAATGACTTCCCAAACGATACTCTGCGAGGTCGGCACGCATGTTTCCCGCTTCCGTAATGCATCCGCATTCGCCTCCTGGCTCGGCCTGTGTCCGGAAAAGAAGATCAGCGGCGGAAAAGTGCTCTTCACCAAGAGCAGACGAGTCCGAAGCCGGGTTGCCATCGCACTCCGTCTGGCGGCACGTTCTTTACATCATGCCAAAGACTACATGGGAGAGTTCTTCCGCAGGATCTGCCGCAAGCTCGGAAAACCTCAAGCTATAACAGCCACAGCTCACAAGCTTGCCCGAATCGTCTACCACCTGCTCAGCACACGAGAGCCATACGACGAATCCGTGTTCCACAAGTGCGAAGAGGAGGCCTTAAAGCGTGCCGAGATGCGACTGCGCAGGCAGGCTGCTCATCTCGGATTCCGTATCATTCCTGCAGTAGAAGGATGATGGTTCCTTGGGAGTCGGCTAATAAGATGGTCCGCCGCTTGATTCCCCCGCGGAAGCGGGTGATCGAGGTGGCAGCATTTAAAAAGGAGGATCATCGACATGCAGATACACTCGGTTGGCATCGATCTAGGCAAGACAACCTTTCATCTCGTAGCACTCGGCGCTGCCGGCAAGGTGATTGTGCGGAAGAAGTTCGACCGGAAGCAGCTTCTGGTCTATACCGCGAACGTCCCGGCATCTCTGATTGGACTTGAGGCCTGCTCTGGGGCTCACTTTCTCGGACGCGCGCTGCGCAAGCAAGGTCATGATGTCCGGCTTATCCCAGCTCAGTTTGTAAAGCCATTCGTGAAGTCGAACAAGAACGACTTCATCGATGCAGAGGCGATCGCGGAGGCCGTCGAGCGGAGGAACATGCGTTTTGTCCCGATCAAGACCGATGATCAGCTGGACCTGCAGGGTATCCACCGGGTCCGTGATCGCCTGATCTGCCGGCGCACGGCGGTGATCAATCAGCTTCGGGCATTTCTGCTCGAGCGCGGGATGGTTTTTGCGAACAGGCCAGCGAATCTCAAGGCTGCCATGGCGGACATTCTGGAGAACGCCGAGGCGGACCTGACGCCGCAGATGAGAAGCCTGATCAACATGCTCTGGGATGAGTGGAAGCTCGTTGAAGAGCAGATCAAGAAACTCGACCTGGAACTGGAACGGATCTCGGCCGCGGATGCCGGATGCACGCGGATACGTCAGATCCCGGGGATCGGACCAGTTGTCGCCACTGCCATCGTTGCTGCCATTGGCAACGGCGCCGCCTTCCACAAGGGCCGGGACTTCGCTGCGTGGCTGGGTATCGTGCCACGCCAGTACTCGACTGGAGGTAAAGCGAAGCTGCTCGGCATCAGCAAGCGCGGCAACGTCTACCTGCGTAAGATTCTGATTCACGGCGCACGAGCTGCGGTGCTGCGCATCAAGCGCGACCGAGCACCGATCGGGCCCTGGCTCGATGCGCTCGATGCCAGAGCTCCCAAAAATGTTGTTGTAGTCGCGATGGCAAACAAGCTCGCGCGGATCGCATGGGCTGTGCTGTCGAGCGGGGAAGACTACCGGCCAATGGGGAATACTATTGCCGCATGAGATAGTGCGGAAAAGACGCCTGCGGCTTGGAAGCGCTGACGCGCTCCCACTTTCCCGCACTACGACGACGGATTGAATTTACCCACCGAGGTCTGCACAGGAACAGCGAAGACGAACGAACAGTCAAAACGGCGTGCCTGAATTCTGATGTGACACTGTGGTCTCCACGACCGTTCGGCTAGTTAGAACAGGCACGCGCGGAACTCATCGTGGCCAGGAGAATAATCTCCATCTGAAGGCCGAATACATAGACGCAGACTGCTCCCCTCGTCCTCAATGTCCCCTTGCATTCATGCGGCGGACCATACAAAGTGTTCATCAATCACGATCGTGTACGGTGTAGGGTGCCGACCGAATGCTGAACGCGGGAGTTGGGCAAAGTCGGCTAAAGTTCTTTGGACAACCCGGATCAAGAGCGATGAACTGAGGACGGAAACTGCCTATGGCGAGCGACGTGGACTGACCCCCACGAAATGAGACACAGGTGTAGTCGAAATTGTGGCGGTCAAAGCCTCCAAGAGCAACGCGGAACCACAGCTTTCAACAACGAGGCTGCAAACCATTCAATAGAAAACAGTTAAAATCAGGAGATTTCAACAGATTTCAATAGTTAACTGAATCTGGATCGGGACCAGGGGGTCGGAGGTTCAAATCCTCTCTCCCCGACCATTATGTTCAATAATCTACAGTCCTCCTGAGAACGCCAGAAATCCCGGCTGCAGACGAATTGTAGCGGGCAAAGCCTCCGAGTTTTCAATCGTAAATCTCCATCACGATCTTCAGTGCGGACCAGGCCATGATCAAATGGCCCGGCCTTTGCACACTACGAAACCGGGCCAATGGTCATTACCGGGCCAATAGTCATAGTCCGTCTTGTCGTTACCGGCCCGCTTCCGGCGCCGGCTACGGCGGATGATCGAGCATTCGCCGTAGCAGAACTTCCGGTCCGAGCCTGCAAATGTCCTTGGTGGCACGAACCGCGGCCGCCCTGTGCGGTATCTTTCTGTTATGCGTTCAATTCAGGCATTTATCCTTCTCGTTTTCTGCGTTCTTCCAGCATCGGCAAGCGCCGCGCCGCGGGTCACCATGGAACGGCAATCCGATGGCATGACTTTGCACCTTGCTTCAGGCGAGCTTCGCATTCAGGTGATCTCCGGCACGGTGGTGCGCGTCGCATTCTCCGGCTCACCGCGGTTCTTCAGCCGGACAACAATCGATACAGTTCCTCTCGCCCCAAACACCGCGCGTTTTACGGTCGGCGAAACGCGAACCGCATTCACGCTGGCGACGCAAAATCTGAGCGTGGCCGTCGACCGTGAAACAGGCGCCGTATCGTTTGCCGACAGCTCGGGGCATCCTCTGGTCGCCGAGAGGCCTGGAAGCAGGACGCTCGAACCCGCTCAGGTGCAGGGAGAGAACACCTTCCACATTCAGCAGAAGTGGCAGGCGCAGGAAGGCGAATCTCTTTATGGACTTGGCCAAATGCAATTGGGCGCCGTCGATATCAAGGGCTACGACCTGGACCTGTGGCAGCACAACACCAACGTCGTGGTTCCCTTTCTCGTGTCATCGAAGGGCTACGGCATTTTCTGGGACAACACTTCGTTTACCCGGTTTGGCGACCTCCGCCCCTTCACTGCAATTCCGGCAACCGACCTTTACGATGCGGACGGCAAGCCAGGCGGGCTGACGGTCGCGCCAGCGGACGGTTCGGAGCCGCCCCGGCAAACCTCGGATCTCTCGATTCATCAGCACTTGAGCCAGGCTGAGCTGGCGAACCCTGAAACCATAGCCGGACGCTGGTCAGGGGTAAAGAGATCCTGGACCGGTTCGATTCTTGCGCCGGCGACGGGCGACTACCAGTTTCGAGCCTACTCGAATGGCGGAATCCGCGTGTGGCTCGACGGGAAGCTGGTGATGGACCATTGGAGACAGCGGTGGCTCACTGCCAACGATCAGATTCGCGTCCATCTTGAAGCGGGCCATAAGTATTCGCTCCGGATCGAAAACGATCCCGAGCAACAGGACACTCTCGAATTCCTTTGGAAGACGCCCGCTGCGGACGACGACACATCGTTGTGGTCCGAAGTGGGCGACGGCATCGATTACTGCTTCGTCTATGGTCCGTCGATTGATCGAGTGATTGCCGGTTACCGGTTACTCACGGGAAAAGCGACGATGCTGCCGAATTGGGCCTTTGGCCTTTGGCAATCGCGCCAGCGGTACGAGACCGCGCAGCAGTCGCTTGATGTGGTGAAGCAGTTCCGGGAGCGAAAGATTCCCTTCGACAACATCGTGCAGGACTGGCAATACTGGCATGTCGATGCGTGGGGTTCGCACGTGTTCGATCCCGCGCGCTTTCCCGATCCCGAAGGCTGGATCAAGGCGCTTCACGGCGAGCACGCGCACGTGATGATTTCCGTTTGGGGCAAGTTCAGTCCCAATACACAAAACGCAAAAGAGATGGCTGCAAAAGGCTATCTGTATTTGCCCAACCTCGAAGAGCATGTGAGCGACTGGCTCGACCAGCCCTACACCTTTTACGACGCCTTCAATCCAGGCGCGCGCAAACTGTTCTGGTCGCAGATCGACACGGCCCTGTTCTCGAAGGGGATCGATGCCTGGTGGATGGATGCCACCGAACCCGACCTGCTGCCATCGCCACCATCGCTCGATGGGCAGCGGACACACATGAACCCCACTTACCTGGGAACGGGATCGCGCATGTTGAATGGCTACGCGCTCGAGAACAGTCTGGGCGTTTATACCGGGCAGCGGGAGGCGGCTCCGAACCAGCGTGTCTTTATTCTCACGCGCTCTGGTTTTGCCGGCATCCAGCGTTTTTCCACGGCCATCTGGTCGGGAGATACGACATCCACATGGACCGCGCTGGCAAAGCAGATTCCCGCGGGGTTGGGAGCCAGCATTTCCGGCCTGCCTTATTGGATGATGGATACCGGCGGCTACACCATGCAAAACAGGTTCTCCCATGAGCCGATGACGGCGGCCGATGAGGAAGAATGGCGCGAGCTGAACGCGCGCTGGTTCGAGCTCTCCACGTTCACGCCCATCCTTCGCGTGCATGGTGAGCTGCGGCCGCGCGAAATGTGGACGCTCGGCGATGGCTCACCTGCCTACAACGCCGAACTGAAATTCGACCGCCTCCGCTATGCCCTGTTCCCGTACATTTACTCGATGGCCGGCTGGACTACGCAGCGCGATTACACGATGATGCGGCCGCTGGTCATGGATTTTCCCCAGGACCGCGCCGCCCGTGAATCGAACGATGAGTTTATGTTTGGGCCGGCTCTGCTGGTTGCTCCCGTGACCAAATACCGGCAGCGGGAACGCACGGTTTATCTGCCGCCCGCCGCCGCCTGGTACGACTACTGGACCGGCCGGCCGGCCGCTCCGGGCTCATTCTCAGCCGCCGCGCCCTATGACCAGGTTCCCATCTTCGTGCGGGCCGGTTCGATCATTCCTTACGGTCCTGAGATGCAGTATGTCGGGGAGAAGTCTTGCGACCCCATCACGCTCTACATCTATAAGGGCGCCGATGGCGAGTTTACGCTCTATGAAGATCAGGGCATCACGTTCGACTACGAGAAGGGAGCCTTTTCGCAGATTCCCATTCGCTGGGATGACAAGACGAGCACGCTGACCATCGGTGAACGAACCGGTTCGTTTGACGCCATGTTGCGCAAGCGCACGTTCCAGGTGTTGGTGGTGAGCAAGAGCCATTCCGCCGGGTATCCTTTTACGCCTGCTCAGTTCAAGAGCGTGGAATATGCAGGTGCGGCCATTCGGATCAAGCTTCCCTAGCGGAGCGGCTGCGCTGTTCTGCCGTTTGTGTTTGAAGCGAGAAAGAGAGATTTGTGATTGATCGACTAAGAACGCCAGCCCTGCTGATACTGCTGTCGACAACCGCAGCTCTTGCGCAGACGATTCCCCAGGAGGCTTATTCCTGGAAGAGCGTGCAGATTGTTGGAGCTGGCTTTGTCGACGGAGTCATCTTTCATCCCACGGCACGCAATGTTCGCTATGCCCGTACCGATATAGGTGGCGCCTACCGCTGGGATACCGCAGGCGATCGCTGGCAGCCGATTCTTGATTGGGTTTCGCTCAAGGACCTCAACCTGATGGGGGTTGAGTCCATCGCTCTGGATCCTGCTGACCCCAATCGCGTGTATCTGGCGTGCGGCACCTACACGCGGCAGGATGCGCCCAATGGCGCCATTCTCCGCTCCGGCGATCGCGGACGGAGCTTCGAACAAAGCGACCTGCCCTTCAAACTGGGGGCCAATGAAGATGGCCGCGGCAACGGTGAGCGCCTGGCCGTCGATCCCGGAGACGGGCGGATTCTTTACATGGGAACGCGCCACGACGGACTTTGGCGCTCACAGGACCGCGGCGCGACCTGGGTGCGCGTTGCCAGCTTTCCCGATATCACCGAAGCCGTTCCGCCGACTCCGCGCCCCGTCCCCGGCGAGACCCCCGAGCAGCGCTGGGCGCGCATGCCCGTGCGCAGCGATGGCATTGTCTTCGTCAAATTCGCGCCATCGTCAAAACGACAATCCGGCCCCTCTTCCACGCAGACTATCTACGCCGGCGTTTCTCTCATGAACCGGCCGAATCTCTTCGTGACAAACGACGGCGGAGCAACATGGCGCCCCATTCCCGGTGAACCCACGCAATATCGGCCAACCCGCGCGGCGATCTCGAGCGACGGATTCCTCTATGTCGCTTACGGAACGGCGCCGGGCCCTTCGCATATGACCGATGGGGCTCTATGGAAACTCAACATGGGCACCGGTGCATGGACCGACATTACTCCCGACCGCCCCACAGCCGGCAGCCGGGGATTCGGCTACGCCGCTGTTTCAATCGATGCCCAACATCCGCGCACGTTGATCGTGAGCACTTTCGGCCGTCCAGGCTCAGCCGGCGGCGATGACATTTTCCGCTCTACAGACGGAGGCACGACCTGGAGGCCAATCTTTGACGCCGGGAGGGCGAGCGGCGGCGTGTTCGATTACCGCATCGCACCCTATGTCAAGCCCACGCCGATCCATTGGCTTTTCGATATCGAGATCGATCCCGCCAATCCCAATCACGCCGTCTTCACCACCGGCTACGGCGGATGGGAGACATTTGACCTGACCGCGGCTGATCGCGGCAAGCCCACACACTGGAAGATTCTGGTGCGAGGCATCGAGGAGAGCGTCGCGCTGGCACTCGACAGTCCCGCCGGCGGTGCTCATCTCATCACAGCCATCGGCGACTACGGCGGCTTTGTCCACTGGGACCTCGACAAGGCGGCACTCGCCGGATCCTCCGCACCCCCGCGGATGTCCAATACCACGGGAGTTGCTTCCGCTGCGCTCCAACCCCTCGTCCTCGTCCGTGTGGGGATCAGTGTGCAGCACAGGCCCGGCGAAAGCATCTCCTATTCGCTTGATGGCGGACGCATCTGGAAGCCGACCGCTGCCGCTCCCACACCCGAAAGCCGCGCCGGCTCGATTGCCGTCTCCGCCGATGGCACCACCTGGATCTGGACCCCGGAGCGCGAGCCGGCCTACGTGACCCACGACCGCGGCGCCACCTGGAGTGCAGCGCAGGGACTTCCCCCGGGCCTTCGAGTCATCGCCGACCCAATCGACTCGCAAACGTTTTACGCCGTCTCACTCAGCGCAGGCCTGCTTTACCGCAGCCACGATGGAGGCTCGACCTTCGCGTCTGAGCCTCTCACGCTTCCCGGCGTTCCACCGCCGCCGGCGCGGTCTTTTCGCGGCGACAATCGCGGCGGCCAGGACCAGATCTACGCAGCGCCGGGCCACGCCGGCGATCTGTGGCTGGCTGCCTTCGATGGTCTTTACCACGCAGCATCGCCGGGAGCTGCGGGCGATGCCTCCTTCGTTCGTCGCCGTGGCGTCGAGGAGATCGAGGCCTTTGGCTTCGGCAAAGCGGCCCCTCAGCACATCTATCCCGCCCTCTACCTTGCCGGAACCGTAGATGGCCAGCCGGGCGTCTTTCGCTCAATTGACGAGGCGCGCACTTGGACGCGAATCAACGACAACCGGCACCAGTGGGGACTCATCCTGCAGATCACGGGCGATCCTCGTGTTTACGGACGAGTCTATGTTGGTACTCACGGCCGCGGCGTTCTCTATGGCGACCCAGCCAGCCGCCAAACGCCCAAGCATTGAGAGACTCTTCTCGTCCAAAACCGAAAGCCGAAAGTGTCGAAGGCCGGAAGGCGGCACTCTGAACTGCAGGGCCTGTCTTGCCCAGTGCAAGACAGAAGCGGTCCATGCGTAAAGAGAGGATTGGTGGGGCGGCGACTACCAAATACTCTTTACAACAAATTGATAAGGAATGGTTTTACTATTGCAATCTCTAAAAGTTGCCCCCAAAACTGCCCCGCCGTATTCGTCGTCTTTGGTGGCGTGTTCGAAGACCTGCTCGGCGGCGATGCCCATATTTGCGATTTCGCGCCCATCCTCGTTCAGCGCATAACCGCTCATATAGCTCTGATCCTCGAATGTTCGAGACCGCCCTGGATGCCGACGTGGCCGGCCTGCACATCCTGCAGGTGCTTAATGCGACCTTCAATCCCGATGTCGGTGGCCATGGTATGAATTGCAGGCACGTCAAACGTGGCGGCCAGGCCGATCGGCTCAGGAAATTCCGTGACGCCGGAATCGACCACTCCGTGAAGCGCCTCGCTCCACCAGTTACAGGCTGGAACGCTAAGCCGTGGTATGGCGCGGGCGCCATTCACGAGTTGCGATGCTTTCTCCTCGAGCGTCATGCGGTGCACCAGATCGGCAGCGCGTTGCTCGGGCGACAAGCTCGGATCCTGATACGGCAGATTCCCCATTTGCTGAGCGATGGCAAAGGGCGCAGCCAGTAAGCAGAACAGTATGGTTAGCCACGCGACAATCACACACTCACTTCGCGTTGCGCAATTCTTCACAGTGTTCCTCCTGGCGGATTTGAGACTAACCGGCGATCGCTGGTATTGAAAAACAATTCGATACACCGCAGGATCGAACGGTTCAGATTCTCGTTGACTCACAAACACGGATCGAGCGGGCTGACCCGCGCGTTCGACACCAAGAATTGGCGTCGCGGAAAGCCGATGCTTCCATCGAAGCTTCTCTCAAATCTCTACGGGTAGACGTCCCCGTGCAGCGAGTTTGCAATTTGGAAGAGGTAATTATCAGGGCATCGAGTCAACTCACTTTCCACAATGAGACGTGGGACAAGAAAATGCCCTGGCGGCCGAGGAGGCCCCAACCGCCAGGGAGGAGAAGTGATGAATCGAGTTTTCTTTTAACTTATAACTTAGAAAAAGAGTCTGCCTCCCAACTGGAAGACACGCGGATCGAAAGTGCTGTTGATTTCTCCTGCATTCGAGGTATACGGGTTGGTAGCGTTACCGGTCAGCACGCCCGTGTTGACGCCATTGAACTGCGTGTGGTTGAAGGCGTTGAAGGCGTCTGCCTGGAATCTAAATCCGGCCCTTTCAGTGAACTTGAAGGTCTTGTACAGCGTCAACGCCCACTGATCGCGACCCGGCCCTTTCACCCAGTTTTTGCCCGGGCTCCCGAATTGCAGTGCACCCGGCTCAGAGAACGCCTGGGGGGTGAACCACTGGGTGGCGCTGTGAGGATACGTAACCTTCCCACTCACGACGGGATGGTCGGTGACGGGCAAGCCGGTGGTGTTGGGGGAACCGACATTCAGCGGATTGCCGGTTTCCATGGTCGTGACACCCGAAATCGTCCATCCTCCCAGAATGTTCTTGGCGGCCCCGCCACCGCTCTGGAAGACCGGGATGTCGTAATTGAAGTTGGCGACGGCAATCTGCCGGCGATCGAACCCGGCCGTCCCGTATTGGTAACGCGGGTTGGAGGGCACGTCGAGGTTGTTGAAGAGCTGCCCATCGATCACGTCCCACACATGTGAATAGGTGTACGCAAGATCAACCGAAAGGTTGTGGAATGACGTGGCCCGGATGGTTGCCTGAAACCCCTCGTAGTGGCTGTTTCCTTCGTCTTCCACTAGGTTGACGCCGCTCATGCCTAGGTACGAGCGATGGTAGTTGGTGTTGAACTGCGTTGGATCGGTGCTGGAGGTGCCGCAATTGCCGCCGCACATGTAAATGCGGTCCGGGTCGTTCAAGGGCACGTAGTTGACGTCGGCGGTCTGCGAAAGATGCGACGAGATGTTGCCTACAAAGCCCACCGTCGCCACCATGTTAGTGCGCAACTCACGCTGGATTCCCAGGTTGAACTGGTACACATCGGTGATCGGCAAATCCGCTTGCACGCCCGTCGGGCTTTGCGGAGTGGCAGGCGCCCCCTGGGCGGCCGTCCCGTTGACCCAGGTCGTCGCCGGAGTGTCCATGTAGGGTTGACTCGCGCTCGCGCTGTTGCTGAATGGCACGTTGGCGCCGCCGTTGTACTCTTCGTTGCCGGCGTTCTCCTCAAAGAAGATTCCGCCTCCGCCGCGCAGAATTGTCTTTCCGTCTCCGAAGAGGTTGTACTCAAAGCCCACCCTCGGACCGATATTCATATAGTGGTCGGTCACTAAGCTCTTCGGAATTCCGTTCTTTCCTGCCAGGCCAATCCCATTCATGTAGAACAGGACGGTATTCAGCGTGACGCCGGGAACTGTGGTCCATCCAGGTTCGGGATTGTTCCCCGCCGTGTATTGTTGCAAGTTGCCGTTGGATCCCGGCACGAAAATTGCCGCATTGGCCGGGTTCCAGAGGTTGGGGTAGAAATTCGACATGCGGCCGTTGATGTCGTAGGCATGAGGCAGGGCTTCCCAGCGGACGCCCACGTTGAGAGTCAGCCGCGAGCTCACGCGCCAGTCGTCCATTGCGTAGAGATCGTACCTTTTATTGGCGATGTCGACGAAATCCCGGAGCTGTGCCTGGCCGAAATCGTTGGCAAAGCCCAGCAGGAAGTCCGCAAGCCCGACTCCGTTGCTGGCGACGCCACCGGCCTGCGCGCATGTTTCCCCTGAGGGGATGGGGTAAACGCTGCAACCTTGGGTAGCCCCCCATAGAAGTGATAAGTTCCGGCGGTATCGGTGAAGATCTGCTGTTTCTTGGTTGTGTACATGAACTCGAAACCGAATTTCAGGTTATGGCCTCCTTTGATCAAGGAGAGATCGTCCTTCCACGCGTTGCTGCGCCACCAGTTCTGCCACGGCCAGTTTCCGTTGTCCATGCTGATGCTGAACTGCGGGGTGCTGAAATCAATTCCCGGGACCTTGTTGATGGTATTGGCGTTGGCGAAGAGCGGCGTCGTGGTAAAGCCGGAGGGTGTCTTCCACAGGCCGGTGTTGGCAATGGTGATGTCGTTGCCGTTAAAGTCCCACCCAACTTCGTTCAGCAGGCTGGGGCTGATGCTGTCGGTCCAGCGGACGACACCTTGCCAGGAAGGAACGGTTTCCAGCGATCCGACGGTCGGATAGGTGTTGCCGGTCCAGGAAACGATAGGCGCTTGCTGGGTTGTCGAGTCCCAAATCACGTTACCCATCAGCCGCTGCTTCTGGTTGAACTGTTGGTCAACGCGGGCGATTTCCTCGCGGTAGGGCGTGATAGTGGGTGCCGATGAAAAATAGTGCTTCCCATCGGTCGTATTGGGCGGCAGCATGTACCCGGCCTTAAGGTATGCAGTCGCGGTCGGATCGATTAGGGTCGAGGGGATGGTGTTGTTGGGGAAGGGCTGATTTGGCGCCAGCCCAACCGAGGCGAACTTCGCGATCGCGTGCGGGTCCGTTGTATTGGGCACATAGATTTGCGTGCCGAAGCCGGTCATGTTGCCGCCGAATTCCGCTTGCGTCGGCACCAGGTTGAAAATACTGGCCCCCTCATTGAGCTTTCTCCACTCCATGTTGTAGAAGAAGAAGGTCCTGGGATTGCTGGACTTCCACTCTACCGGCCCGCCCGCGTTGAATCCGTATGCGTTATAGCGAAGTTTCGGCTTCGTCGGATTTGATGCCTGCTTCGAGAAGTAGGAGTAGGCGTCGAAAGCGTCGTTGCGAATATACTCCCAGCCCGCGGCGTGAAACTGCCTGGTTCCGCTCTTGAGCTCCATCGAGGTCATGCCGCCCGACGCATTGCCTTCATCCGCGGCATAATTGCTCGTCTGGATTTTGAATTCCGCGATGGCATCCTGAGACGGTGAAACCAGCAGAATGCCGCCGCCGCCGCGGTCATAGGCCTCGCCGCCGTCGATCTGCCAGTCGTTGGCGTCCTGGCGCATGCCGTTAAACTGGATTGCCCGGTTCTGCCACTGGGCGCCGGGTAAGTCGAAGTCCGGCATGTTGGATGCCGCTCCGGGCGTCAAGGCCGTCAGCTGGAGGATGTTGCGCCCGTTCGTGGAAAGGTTTGAAATCTGGTTGCCGGTGATTGTCTGGCTCACATCGCTCGTATCCGCCTGAACCTGAATCGCGTTGGCTTCAACGGTGACGCTGGTTCCCACCGCGCCAATCTCGAGCTTGGCGTCGATGCGGACGACCGAGTTCACGTTCAGCACGATGTCCTTCTGCGTGTAGGCCTTAAATCCCCCGACTTGCACCTCGACCTGGTAAGTTCCGACCTGAAGGTCGGGGGCGCTGAAATTGCCCGCGCCATTGCTGGTCGTGGTGCGGACAAATCCGTTGCTCTCGTTTGTAAGAGTGATTTTCGCGTTGGGTATTACGGCGCCCGTGGGGTCCGTAACCGTTCCCAGAATGGTTTGACCTTGCTGGCCGTACGCCACAGAACCCAGCAATGCGACGAGCCCGACAACGAGCATCACTGGAATTCGCAGCCACAGATAACAATGCGTCCTACCAGTTCCTGTTCTCAATTTGGTGCCTCCTCAAATACCGGATTTGCGGCAACCTGAGCGGAAAAGAAGCCGGAACTCGCCCTAAAATCGAAGCCTTGTGAAAGGAAAAATCGATTTACCAATTTGATACGTCGCTAGGGTGCAGCCTGGCCTCCCAGTTTTGTGCCGGGAGAATCTAAACAGGAGGTTGTAGGACTGTGTAGGGGAATTACGGTGGATTCGCTCGGGAATCACGGTGATTCGTGGGGTGATTCACGCGAAGATTTGACCAATATGCCTCGCGCCGGGGCGTCCGTGAACGACAGTTTTCCATATCTGACGGAGACCTGATCATGCCCCTCCGAGTCTGCAGTTCGCCGGCATAGCGGAACTGAGGAGGATCAAACACAAGCTTTCGGGCCTCTTGCCAGAAGGCGTCCGCCGGGGCTGACGTGGCAAGTTCGTGGGCTCGCAGTTCGGATTTTTTCGCAGAAGAAGATGCGAAGTAGCCGATCGCAGTTTTCGATTGGGGCGGAGGCGCGTTCTCTATTTCGCTTCGTCGATGACTTCGATGGCCCTGACCTCCGCGTAATTCACCCTGGGCGAGAAGGTTATCAGGAGTTTTCCCTGGCCGTTGGGATGCAGGCCGTGAAATTCGCGGATCACGGGCCGGAATGGCTCTCCGGCGGCCTTGATGATGTCGAAGTCCTGCAAAAGAGAGACGCCATTGCAGGTCACGTCGAACACCCTGCAGCCTGCGCCATGGCAAAACGCCGCTGGAATCAGCGGGCTGAAGAACGACTCAAGGAAGTGCAGCCTGACCGTGTAGGTTCCGGGCGGAACCGGGATGGCGTAGCTGAAATTGCGGTGCCGCTCGTTGACATAGAGGTCAGCGAGTTTGGGTCCGTTCCCCGGGTTTTGATAACCCCAAGTGCGCCCATCGATCTAGGAATTGTCGGCACTCCAGCGAATGCCATTGGCATCGAGAAGATCGGACCGGCGGCCACTTGCGATCCGGATCGGCTTTAATTTTCCCGGCGTGCCTGGGGTGATCTCGATGGCGCTTACGAACGCACGTCCCCAATTCGTATGAAAGTTGAGGTGGAGCTGGCCATCGTCGTCGGGATGCACATCCTTGAATACGCGGGCATCCACCGCGGCGCCACCCGCGTCAGTGATCGGATCGAATTCATCCAGCACAGGATGCCTGTTGACCTCGACTTGAAAGTGCCGGTGATTTTGTCCGTCCTCCATCTGATCGACGTCCGGCTGCCGGAGTGGGTCGGCGAAGTAAAGCCTCAGCTCATAGACTCCGGGTGACAACGGTATGTAGTATTGAAATCCCCGGTCCGACTGCGGGACCATCGGGTTATCGGACCCAGCCTCGCGGATGACCCTGAATGGCCCTTGGTCGGGCACGGGAGGGAAAAAGTGTTGAGGCCCGGGTTCGACGATGCCGCCCTCATAATACTTGTCGGTATCCCAGCGGTGTCCCGACGCGTCAACATAGGGCGCTCCGGTGTCACCGGCGGCGATGCGAATATCGCCGCCGTCAGCAACCGCCGCAACCGGGTGGCTGCCCGGCGGCGCTATTGCGTAATTCTCGTCGGGCTGGGGAATTGTAGTTCCTGGAGCGGCGAAGGGCGAAGGAGACGAAGCCTTCGAAAGCACGAGACGGTACCCCAACCAAGCGACTGCGAGCCCGAGCAGCACGGCGATTCCGGCCAGAATCCAGCGCGAACGGCGGGGTCCTGGCGCCGGCGCCGCTGGCATCTGGGGCCGTGACGGCTCCATCGGCCGAGGCTCGAAGACCGGAAAGTATCGGCCCTTGGGAATGTTGATGATGACCGGCTCGTCCCTGCCCTCGTTGGCGAAATGATGCTCCAGCTTCATGCGCAGCATGCGCGCCTGCGAACGGACAATATTGTCTTCGTTTGGGTTGTAGCTTGTGCCCGGTCGTATACCCAGATGCCGATCTGCTGTTCGGTGGCCTCTTCTGGTTTGTCCTCGACGGCGCACCGGCAAACATGAAGGAAGAACGCGCGAAGCCGCGGAGATTTTTCAAACGTCGCGCTCAACGAAACGCGGCGGACCAACTCCTTGTGCTCCCTCTTGAGCTCTGCGGGAGCCTCTGCTTCATCGGTTTTCGGTATGAGTTCCAGACTCACTGCGAAATCAGCACTGGCGCCACGATAAGCTTGCCCGCTACAACCAAACGTCTCCGTGGACGGGGCGATTGGTTTACTGCCAAGGATGTTTGCATCGGGAGAAGCTTGTCAAGAGAAAACGTTAACTCGGCCGATTTTCAATAAAATCCGCGGTTCGAAGAAATTGAATTACCTTGGGGCCGGGGCGAACGCGCCGGGGCGCCATGGCCAAACGCGCGGCCGGATTTTCGGGAGATGCCCTGTTCCTGAAGCTATTCTCTCCCTGAGAGATAGGAAGACTTCAAGTGTTGCTCCTTTATCGAGGGCCGGTCCACGGAATCGGTTTCCGATTCTTCGCCTCGATAAGCAACACGCCGCGGCCACGGGAAGCGATGGGGCCGCGAGGCACGAGACGGGTAGTGGGCTGTGTCCGGCCCGTTGGCTTCCGCTAAACGCGATAAGGTCAGTGCGATGGGGCGACGGCGCCGCCGCTGCCCTGCTCGACCCCAGGCCTGGGCTCAACCTGGTTCATTTGCTCCCGGAGCGACTCGGTCTTGGCATTCTGTAGAGTTTGCGTCTTCTTCAGTTCGGCTTTGGCTTCCGCCGTTTGGCCGATCGACTGATATAACCGCCCAAGATGCCAATGCACCGTGGGGTCGTTGGGGCTGAGACTCTCCGCGATCTTTAGTTCGCGCAGGGCGTCATCCTTGCGGCCTTGGCCGTCGTAGATCGTTCCCAGGTCGAGATACGCGATGGGAATCGACGGTCGGATACGAATAGCCTGTTCCAGGTGCGGCAACGCTTCGGCGGGACGATTCTGGCGAATCTCGACGTCGCCAAGGTATGCCAACGCGAGAGGCTGTTGCGCGTCGTTGGCCAGCTCGGCTCGGAATTCCTTTTCCGCGTCATCGAATTTCAACGCTTTCCAAAGCAGGTAACCATATCCGAAGTGCACCTCGGGCATTTTCGGATCCGCCTTAACAGCGGCCGCGAACTCTTCCAGCGCGCCGGAGTCATTGTTCAGTTCGTCATACGCTTCGCCCGCAAGCATATCTGCTTCGGCTGAATCGGGATCCAGCGTGAGGATTTCATGGTAAACGTCGAGGACGCACTGCTATTGTTTGGACCAAAGACAACAGTGCGCAAGCATCATCCGGAACGGAAGGTTCTTGGGATCCGCGGCCGTAGCCCGCTTTAAATAGGGAACCGCAGAGGCATAATCACCCGCTGCGTAGTCCGCCAGCCCGATCAGTGTCGTTAACCGCAGTGCTTCCGGCGATCCTTTGGGAGCCGCCCGCAAAAGCGGCTCAAATGTCGAAACTGCCAACCTCAACTCGCCGGATTTGAAATAAGCCAGTCCCAGGTTCAAGCGTAATCCCGGCATTCTTGGATTCAAGGCCAGCGCCTTGCGATAGTTCGGAATGGCGTCATTGTAGTGTTGTTCGCGAGCTTGCAGAAGACCCAGATGCGCGTAGGCTTCGGCATCGCTTGGATTGGCTTTGGCAATGGCTTGCCATACGGTTTCCGCGTCTTCGGTTCGACCCTGTTCCTCCAACGCAAGCGCGGCCAATCGTTGACTGCCATGCGTGGAAACAGCCTGCCCCACCGCGGCCGCAGCGCCGACAATCAATACCACGCTGATGGCAACCAGCCACTTCAACCGCCGCCTCCCGTCATTTCTCCTCGCACATTCTACTTCTTGTTCAAGAGGATCCTCCTGCATCTCCCTGGACTTCTCCACGATTGATTCCACATGGGCGCGGAATCTCGGGCCCGTCAGGTGCACGTGGACCGTTCCCATCTCCGTTCGTCCGCCTTCGTTGGTTTGGCGAACGGCTGCAACATCGATCAAGGACTGCAACAACGCAAAGGCATCGGAGTGAAAAGCGAGTTCCGCTCTCCTGTCAATCTGTTGCCCTACGTTGTTCGGGAAAGTTCGGTTCGACATCTCGCTGTCCCATCCAGCGACGCTGGATCCGTCAAGGATGTTTTCTGAAATAGCGGTTCCGCGCGCCTGGTGTGGAAACGCTCCCGGTGACCTGCGCCTCGCTCGCATGCTCCCGGCTCAACGGAGCGGCAAGCGTGATGCCAGTACCCGACACCTGTGCACCGGCTGCATGCGCCGCAGTGAGCGGCTTGGCAACCGTGATCGCACTTTCTGGAAACCTCTTCACCGACGCGATCACTGCCGTCTCAGAGTTCGCGCCGCTGTCGATCGCGATCGTCTGGTCGTTGTTGAAGCCGATCGCGCTCGCGACGGGGATGACGGTCACGCCCGCGGCAGTAGCAGTGCTCGTTTTGGTGGCACCTGCGGTGCCAACCGTCGCGACGTCAGCGGTCTCGAGGTTCGCGCCTGTGTCGATCCGAATCGTCTCCCCCGCTCCAAAGCCTTCCACGCTGGCGACTTTGATATTGGTGGCGCCGATTGCAGACGGCGCCGACAGCGTGGTGGCAGGCGCCGCGACGAAATCGTCGCAGTTGCTGTCTGTATCGCGGCCGTCCGGGAAGCGGCCCGCGCTGGTGTTGAACGCGGAAGCCGAAGCAAACGGGCCAAAGCCGCCTGCTACTCCGGGCGTAGTCACGTAGCAGCCGCTCTTCCCCATTCCGGAGGCTGCCTGGTAACCCTCGGCGGCCCATGGATCGACAAGTCCTCCATAGTTGAGGCTGTCGACCACCAGGCCGGAGGCGTCCCGCAGCACCATGCTTCCTTCTCTGACGGTGATGGTGCGCCCGAACAGCGGAGAGTTGGTGGCGAGCTCCGGGCCCCCGAACCACTGGTTCGGCGCCGGCGCCCCCTGGTAGCCCGCTGTCGTGACCGCCGCATCACGCACAACCGCGTTGATCGCGTGCCCCTTGGCCAGGGGTTTGTCGAGCGTGATGCCTGTGCCCAGGGCCTGGACAGGTTCGTTGCTTATGTGAGCAAAGGCCGTTGCCGGCTCAAAGCTGATTCCCGTTCCCCGGTCGCTGAAGGGAAGATTGGCAGCATGGTTGAACTTGAGCGGAGTGGCCAAATCGAGGCCCGTACCTGGGGCTACCACACTCTCGTCATTGATGTGGGCTTGAGTCAGCGCCGGCGTGAAGTCGATTCCAGTGCCGTTGGGACCCGGTGTGTCGACGGCGCTGATGTTCACAACTTCATTGTTCGCGAGCGTGCCAATCGTGACCTCATCACCTACCGCGAAACCATTCACGCTACGCACTTTGATGTTGGTCGCTCCGGCGCTTGCATTGGCCGAGAGATTCGTGTGGATGGCCAGCGTGCCGACACTCGTAACCGTGACAGTCTCGATCCCATGGCCCACGCTGTCAATGTCGAGCCGGATCTTGTCGCCTATCGAGATGTCGGCGACGGAGGTCACCTTGATGTTGGTTGCTCCGGCAGGTGCATCCGCTGCAATGTAGGCTTGCGTGCCTGGCTTGCCCACCGCGGTAACCGTGACCACCTCGTACTGCTCCACGCCACCTGGAACCGTGGGATATGTCGCGCCGTAACCGAGAGCCATCTTCTGGCCAACCACGAAGCCGGACGTGCTCATGACGGGCACATTCGTCGCCCCAGCGGGGATGTTGATTACCGGCCCATCGGGGAGCGGCTGCCACAGTGTTGTATGGTTGCTGGCCGCTGTTCCTAGATTCAGAATTGTCCGCGCCTCCGCATTGGCTTCGGTGCCGATGCTGACCGCATCGCCGGCCTTCATCCCCGATGTGCTCCTGACATAAATGGTGGCATCGCCCGCCCGCGCGGCCGCTGCCAGCCCCGAGTTGGCGAGGCCGAGCAGGTAGAAGCCGTGAGCTTCGAGCTTGGTGCCGGCCGGAATCCTCACCGTCGAGAAGATGGCCTGCTGTGTCGGGTGTTCGGTCAGGCTCCAGTTGGAAATGTCAACCGTGCGGTCGCCGGCGTTGAAGAGCTCAATGAACGAGTCCGTCGCGTTGGTGGGAGGGCCGGAGCTGATGCGAAGCTCGTTAATCTTCACCGGGCTCGCGTTCCGCACCTTCTCGGCAATCGTCTCGGATTGCTTTCTGCCGTTCTTCTCGTTCGTCCACGAGACCTTGCCCACCAGGTCGCCATTGAAATCCGCCTGGCCCGCGGTAACCTTGAACGTTGCGCTCACACTCACGCCTGGTGCCACGGGGCCGGCCAATGTCTTGGCCGCCTCAGAGCTGCCCGCAACCACGGCCGACCATTTCTCCGGCACAGCAAGGCTCAGCTTGATGTCCGTCGCCGGCGCACCTGTCGTATTCGTGAAAGTCACCGTGGTCTCTTGCGAAGACCCCAACGAGAATGTCTGCATTCCTGGCGAACTCGTTGTATCTGAAGCCGGCGCCACGCTCACCGGGATTACGCCATAACCCGCGGCCACGATGTTGGCCTGGACCTGCTGGTCGGTGGCGTCCGTCGGGAACGTTCCCGCGGCCGTCAACGCGCCTTCATAGAACGTCCCCTGCGACCCGTTGCTGTTGTCCCCACCGTTGCCCAGCAGGATCGCCCCCTGCTTGCGCATCGGGTCGTAGGTGCCATTCACGCGCGGCCCAGTGAACATCATCTGCAGCGGCCCCTGCTGCGCATCGCCGCCCATCGACGTCCAATGGTGCGGCTCGCCCTTTGCCATCGCGGTTACGAATCGCCAGTCGATGTTCGGTAGGTTGCATTGCTTCGACCCGTCCGGGTTGGCGCACCCCACCAGGTTATTCTCCTGGTCAGTCATGATCCACGGCCCGGGCAACGTGCCGTGATACCAGTAGGGCGCGTCGCCGAAATAGGCGGTTTCCATGGTCCCGTTGTCGTCATCGCGGCTGTCGATCTCCGCGTTGCCGTAGTCGAAGCAGCAGCCGGAGTTGAAGTGCCGCCCGTTGATGACCCAGTACTGCCCCTCCGCCTGGTCGTCAACCGCGGTGCCTTTCGGATCGTCGTCGCGCAGGCCCATGCCCGGCTCGATGAACACGCCGTAAACCTTGTGGCCCATGATCGTAACCGGCGCCATGTCGGCCACCGGAACATTGTTGAACCCGCCCAACGCCGGCCCGCTGAATCCCCCGCACGGAGCCTGCGTCAGATCGTTGTGATTGCCCGATTGGTCGTAGATTCTTGTGATCCAGCAGACCGTGTTGGCGCAGAATGCATCCTGCGCGGCCGCATCGGCGTACCCGCCCGCATCCGGGACTTGCGATGCAACAGGCTGCACCACGCCGACGTCCAGACTCTTGCCATCTGACTGGCGCACGGCCTGGTACAGCGGACCGTTGTAGGAGGCGTACAGTGCGCGCGTGGAGCTGTGCGCTGCCACGCACGGGTCGCCGGCCGCGGCGTAGATGTCGCATGGCCCTTTCGGCCTCGCTGGAGCATCACCGGACCCAGCCCCTGCAGGTTGAGCCATTATCAGCGTGGCGCCCACCAGCGAAAGCGCCATTGCGAGTACTAATCGAAGATCGATTCTGGTTCTCATGCTTATCCTGCCTGCCTTTCTGAGTTGCTGACGGCATTTGGCCTTCGATGCGAGAGTGCTGGAAACCACGGCCACACCTCGTTCTATCCCGGACAGAAGAGTAAACGGTTTCACGTCGGAATGCTAGTGCGGCTTCGTGAACGACGGCCGCGTACGAGAGGACATGGAAGTGGCCTCGCGACCAATCGCCGCGGAAGTGGATACCGCGGCGAGGTAGCGAAACAACCAAAGAACGAACGAGGACGGAAGATTGCGTTTCTGCCGAAGAAAAGCGAAGGGACGCCAGGAGCAACGCCGTTCCGACCGGAGGCAGACCGTTTGAATTTCATGCCTGTTCCGGCGCGATCCGATCCGTTAGAATTGGGCGCGGATTCAAGCGTGATGTTTGAGAGCCTGGAAGGGCGCTTGGGCGGAAGGCAGTAAGCGTTTACCACTTTCTCCCCTGGTTCCAAGTCCGGGTAGACTCCGGCAATCGGCGAGCCCAACGAAAGAAGGCGAATATGAATAGGTTCCTGCTGGCGATTACGATTCTGGCGCTGCCATGGACGACGGCGGCAAGCACGACCGCGAAGGTGGAACAGGGAGTGTTGAAGGGCACACGCGAGGGGAGTCTTACTGTCTATCGAGGCATCCCGTTTGCAGCTCCACCTGTTGGTGACCTGCGCTGGCGACCGCCGCAAGCTCCGGCCAAATGGCAGGGCGTGCGGCCCGCAGACAATTTCGCCCCAGAATGCATGCAGAGTCTCGGCGGCGGTCCGCAAGACACCAAGCCTCCCGAGATGAGCGAGGACTGCCTCTATCTCAACGTCTGGACACCGGCGAACTCGGCTCATCAGCGCATTCCTGTGCTGGTGTGGATTTACGGCGGCGGATTCAACGCAGGCGCCACCTCGATCCCGACTTACAGCGGCGAGGTCCTGGCCCGGACAGGCGTTGTGCTGGTCAGTATCGCTTACCGTGTCGGCCCGCTTGGATTTCTGGCGCATCCGGAGCTGAGTGCAGAGTCTCCGCACCATGTCTCCGGCAACTACGGACTGCTCGACATGATCGCGGCCCTCCAGTGGATCAAGACGAACATCGCTGACTTCGGAGGCGACCCCCAAAAAGTCACCATCTTCGGTGAATCCGCGGGTGGAATCGCGGTCAGCCAGCTCTGTGCTTCGCCGCTCGCAAAAGGACTCTTTGAAGGTGCCATCTCTGAAAGCGGCGGCTCCTTCGGGCCTCCGCGCCGCGCGGGCCAGCCGGGCGAGAATATGCGCCTGCTTGCCGATGCGGAGCGCGATGGCGTCTTGCTGGCCAGGGAAGCGGGCGCCTCGTCGATTGGAGAACTGCGCAAGACGCCGGCGGAAAAGATCATGGCCGCCCAGCGCACCCATGGCCTGGCGTGGCCCATCATCGACGGCTGGGTCATTCCCACCGACCAGTACACGATGTACGAAGAAAAGCATTTCAACGACGTCCCGGTTCTGATCGGATACAACTCCGATGAAGGCGCGACGTTCTCTCATGACCGAACCCCGCGTGAGTACATCGACGCCGTGCGTCGGCGTTTCGACAGCTTCGCTGACAGCCTGCTGAAGGCCTACCCGGTGGGCGAGACCAGTGTGCCCAAATCCGCGCGCGATCTCAGCCGGGATGCGGCGTTCGGTTGGCATACGTGGATCTGGGCCCAGCTGCAATCTCAGTTCGACACCGGCAAGGTTTACTACTATTATTTCGATCAGCACCCGCAGGCACCCGCCGATTCTCCCCGGCCCGATCTGGGCGCTCCGCACGGCCGCGAAGTTCCATACGTCTTCGGTCACTTGAACGATCTTCAGCACGAACAACCTACTGCCGCGGACCACGTCATCTCCGACGCGATGGTCACCTACTGGACCAATTTCGCCAAGTACGGCGATCCCAACGGCAACAGTATGCCCCGATGGCCGGCCTTCAGCGATGCGAACCCTGAGCTTATGTACTTTGCCGGTACGCCGCACTCGGGGCCAGTTCCGAACCCAGTTGGCTTGAAGACGCTGGATGCCTACTTCGCATGGCGCCGCTCAGCAGAGGGCGAGCGGGCCTCGGCAGTTGAAGACGCCAAACCCGCTGCGACGAATGTGATGGGCGCTGAATATCCGCGCGTTCTGCCAGACCACAATGTGGCCTTCCAGCTCAAAGCGCCGGAAGCACATTCCGTCGACGTGGACATCACCGGCAGGAAGTTCCCCATGACGAAGGATAGCGATGGCGTTTGGAACGTAACCACGCCTCCGCTGGTCGAGGGCTTCCACTACTACGCGCTCGACGTCGATGGCGTCCGCGTCAACGATCCCGGCAGCCATGCTTTCTTCGGCACGGGCAGGGACGCAAGCGGCATCGAGGTACCCGAGGACGGCGTCGATTATTACTTGCCGCAAGAGGTGCCGCACGGCGACGTCCGCATCCGCATCTATTACTCGAAGATCACGGGCCAGTGGCGCCGCTGCTTTGTCTACACGCCCCCGGCCTATGACGCCAACCCCACTGCGCGTTACCCGGTTCTCTATCTCCAGCACGGCATGGGCGAGGACGAGACCGGATGGATCTTCCAGGGACACGCTAACCTGATCCTCGATAACCTCATTGCGGAGAAGAAGGCCGTGCCCATGATCATCGTCATGGATAACGGTTACGCCTCGCGGCCTGCCGGGCCATTCTCTTCGACCGCAACAGGTCCCGATTTCGCTGCCTTCCAGGACGTGATGCTTAAAGAGATCATCCCTATGATCGACGCGACGTTCCGTACCATTCCGGATCGCGAGCACAGGGCAATCGCCGGCCTCTCCATGGGCGCCAATCAGGCCCTCCAGATCGGAACGCACAACGTGGACACCTTCGCGTACATGGCCGGATTCAGCGGCACCATGAACGGCCTCAGCACCGAGCCTCTTGATCCCGACACGGTATTCGGCGGCGTGTTCAAGGACGGCGCGGCATTCAACGAGAAAGTGAAACTGCTATGGCTCGGCATGGGCACGCAGGAGCCCAATCCGTTCCCGGGATCGATCGGAGCCTTTCGCGCGATGTTGGACAAGGCCGGAGTCAAGTACGTCTATTTCTCCTCGCCCGGCACTTCGCACGAGTGGCTCACATGGCGACGCGATCTGAACGATTTTGCGCCGCGGCTGTTTCGCTAGCCGATGAACGGCCTGACCAGCGACCGGTGAACGACAGTGTAGGAGACCTATGAAGCTTGTCGTACTAATCCGCACACTGGCTCGCACGCTCTGCTGAAGCAATAGCCGAAAGGGGGCCTCATCATCATGATCAAACACCTGGTATTTGGCGCGCTCATCATTCTGTCGATCGGGTCCATTGCGCCCGCGCAGCAGAAGCAGGCGAGCGCAAACGTCACCGACCGCATCGTGCTAGGACATCTGGCCAACGGCGCCACGGTCACGTTTGTCCGCACGGCCTCTGGCGAGTGGGGAATTGACATTTCCGGCAATGCCGTTCCACATCTGACGCAACCGAAGCCCGCGCAAATCGAGGTTTATCGCGGCGAGGGGAATGTGAGAGAGCTTTCCGCAGGCTATCGGTCAGTGCAGAAGGAACCGTTCGAAGTTGTCGCCAAGGCTAGAGTAGGCGGCAGCGGCGCGGCGTCATTTGCCGTCGAGGATCGCTGGAGGATCGCAGGCGATGTCTTGTCGCTGAGTCGAAGCGTCGCGGTGACCGGCGATGACGCGAACGCTGGCTTCTACTCCGCGATTCGGTTCGTAACTGCCACCGAGGTCTCGTGGGCAGATGCGGGTTTTCTCGCTCCTGGACTGCTCTATGGGGAGCCGCACACCCGAGCCACTGCGCCGGGCGGCAGTGCGTTTTACAACGCCAGATGCTTTTCCATCCGCGAGGACTATCTCTCGGCGCCGCTGTTCGGCCTGTCGTTCCGAGATGGGCGCTGGGTAGCCCTCATGGACTTGGCGCCGCACGGCGACACCACCGCGGCCGAGACCACGGCACACGCAGACACGCCGATTATTGACGAGCACCTTCGCTTCGGCGCATTGGGCGCCCGCGAAGACCCCGAGGGCGGAATCGAGTTCGGCTTCTGGCTGCCGGGAACAACCAACGAGTTCTCGGGGGGCTTTGGGTTCGGCTCTCGCCCGGCTACTCCCATCACGGCCCTGGTGCGGCGGCGTTACAACCCCGTAAAGGCTGGGTTCACCCAGAATTATCAGGTAGGGTTCCGCTTCGGTGCGGGCGATTCTCTCCTCGGCGTGGAACGCGATGCATGGCGTTGGGCCTGGCAAACCCTAAATCCGCCAGTTATGCACCTGGACCTGGACGTTGTTCGCCAAACGTTGATCGATCACTTGGCGGACCGCGTCCTTGTCGTGGACGGGCGGGCCGGGATTCCCTTCGTTACCGATTCGGTGTCCGGCAAGCCCGGCTCCTTCCGTCCTGCATTGCTGCTGGCCCAAGATTCCTTCTTCTCCCATGTGCCTCCACCGCCTGACCTCGCTGACATCGTCCGGTTCGCCCATACCCTTGGCATCGAAATCGATCCCAAAGCCGCCGAGCTGGATCTCTGGCCGAAAATTACCATGGGTTTCTGCGGCAAGAACATCGAGGCGGCGGGCCAGTTTCTGAGAGAAGCGGATCGCGATCCCGGCCCCCGCGGTCGGAGGCTGCGCAAGCTCGGGCTCATGATCATCGACAGCTTCCTTCGCTTCGATCCCGCATCTCCCGTTCTGGCCGGCGAGGGCTTCGATCTTCGTACCGGTAAGGCCAGCGCCGTGCGCGGCGAGCCCTCGTTTGCTCTGCGCGCCACCGGTGAAGGCATGCGCGCCATGCTCGATGATTATCGCTACGAGCACGCTCATGGCCGCCAACATCCCGAGTGGTTCGCATGGGTCAAGTCGTACAGCGACTGGCTCCTTACCCAGCAGCGGGAAGACGGGTCTTTTCCCGAGAGTTTCCAGGGAGGAACAGGAAAGGCGATAAATACCTCCGGAGCCACCAGCTATGCACCCGTGCCATTGCTGGCGGAGATGACCAGCGAGACGGGCGACAAGGAGTATCTTGACGCAGCCGTTCGCGCCGCGAACTACATCTGGACCAACTTCGGCAGCCGAGGCGTGTACGTTGGCGCAACCGGCGGCGATGCCGCCGACAAAGAATCCGGAATGCTGTCGATGGATGCGTTCCTTGCACTCTTCGACACCACCAGAGAACCCAAATGGCTGTACCGTGCCAAGATGGCGGGCGATTACGCCGAGACTTACATCTGGCTCTGGAACGTGCCCATGGCCCCGGGCCTTCCCGATACCGAGTTGGGCTGGAAGCACGGTGTCTCCACCGTGGGGGTCACGGGAATCGCTTCGAACGTTCCCGGAGAGGTCGACGAGTATCTGGATTGGGCCGCGCCATCCTATGCCCGTCTCTATGAAGCGAGCCACGACCAGCACTATCTCGATGTGGCGCGCGTCCTCGTTTTCGACACCAAAAGCATGCTCGCGCTGCCAGGCCGCACCTATGACCTGCTCGGTCCCGGATGGCAGCAGGAGCATTGGCGGATGGGACCGGGCGTGAGAGGCATCGGAGCTCACCGTACCTGGCTGCCGTGGATCTCAGTCAACCATCTGCACAGCATCACTGGCCTGGAAGAATTCGATCCCGCGTTATATCGGAGCCTGGCGAAAGGAAACTGAATTCTGATGCTGCCGGCTAATCAAGCTGGCAGTCCTTTTTCAGTTCCTGCCCCAGCTCGTATGCAAACTTCCTGATCGCTTCCCGGTCGCGCTTCTCCGGCGGTTGCTTCCGCCAATAGAGGATCCGCGCGGACGGCGGTACGTCCATTGGAACCATATCCGCGGCTTCCAGCAGGTTCGCCGCGTATTCCGTCGCATCGAGGATCTTGTCTGTATCTGCCGCCGACGCGGGGCGGCCGAATGTGCCTTTGTCCTCGTTCAGGGCATCCTCAATCGCCTTCAGAGCCTTCTCCGCCGCGCCCTCCCGGTTCGGAACAGGCCTGACAATCGTGTTCAAGTCGCGATTACGATAAAAGCCCATCACCGCCGCGATGATCGACGGATCACGCACCGTCCCGTCCGGGTAGAAGATGCCGTGGACCTCGCCCCAATATCCCCCAATCATCAGGTTGAACAGATACCAGCCCGTGTGGTGCTCCTGGGCAACTTGCAGAACCTCGTCGTACGGATTGGCGCGGGCAATGCACGCCGTTTCCGTATTCAGAATCGGCTTGACAAACTTCTTCGATACTTCCTCGGCAGTCCGGTAAGCGGCTTCAACTGCGGCCCGCGTCGGCGTGTAATCGTGAAAGCTCAGTACATCAACAAGATCGGCAGAGCCTTCCAATTCACTTGAGAATGCATATCCCACCGTCACTGCGTTCACAGGGTCAATCTTCTTCACATAGTCCAGGTAGTACCGCACGAACGCGGTAATCTCGGCTGCGTGCTGTTGCTTCTCCGCGCCGGTGGCGTTGTTATAGTAGTCGTTCCAGAGAGGCTCATTCATGATGTCCCACATCAGCAACCCCGGTTCATCCTTTACAGCATCGACAATCGCCTTCACATACGCATCCCCCTCCGCGTGAAACGAAGGCTTCAGATCATCCGGATTCAGGCTGTTCCCGTTCCACAAGATCGGCATCGTCGTAATGCCCATCCGGTTCGCCGTGCGGATGTAATTCCGCATGCGATCGATGAAACCCTGTGGGTCTTTCTCATAGGCTTTGTAGCTCAGCCAAATGCGTGTGCTGTTCAGGTTGATCCGCTTGGCGTAGCCGAGATCCCGTTCGAGCGTGGCCTGGTCGCCGTACATGCCATAATTCACCCCGCGGATGAAGCTGTAGTCTTTCAGGGGCTTCTCCGCGCGAGCAAGGCTGGCGGTCAGAACAAAAGTAATTCCGATCCACAAAGCAGTGCGCGCTCTCATCGTGTTTCTCTCCTCATTCTTCTGTTAGTGCCGGCCCTTGGCAGAAGTGAGCACCACCAGATAGCAGTCGCTGGTCCGCAGCGGCAGTGTCCAGTTGGATTGTCGGCTGGTGATCGACACCTCTTCCTGGCTCACGGGTTCGCCGCCTCTAATCTTATTCAAGTCGGTCACCGGCGCTCGGCCGGCGACTTCATCGACATCTTCGGGCTTCTTGCGGCTAGCCTTTGTGGGTCCTTGATTCTTCCTGTTCTGCCCGTGTATTCAAAGTTGAGTCTCCACGCCCCCTAAAGAACATGCCGGAGATCGAAGCTAGCCGAGTTATCCAAACTACTCGAACCAGCCAGGATCTCCGGCACGGAGGTTTCAAACTTCGACCGAGCAACCGAGAGTTGCTTCTCGGTTGCTCGTCAAATGCTCGTTAGAACTGGTACTTCGCCGCCAGTTGCAACTGGCGCAAGGGGGCCGTACCGGCAATGCGGCCGAAGGTGGAAGAGCTAAGGCTCAAATTCGGATTGTTCCAATTCGGGTGATTGAGTGAGTTGAAGGCCTCGAAGCGGATCGCCAATTGGTGCTTCTCGTTGTACGGCATGTTGAACGCCTTGTGTAACGAAGCGTCAAGATTCGTAAAGCCGGGTCCTGTGAAGCTGCCGCGCTGCATGGAACCGAATGTTCCGGCAGTCGGAGTAGCGTAGGCAAGCTTATTGACCCAGTCGTTCAGCGATCTTGCGCTGCCTGTAAGATACGGGCTTGTCCCAGTCAGATTGGGCCGATCGAAGGCGCCGAACGGAGACGCGATACTGGAATTGTCAACACCAAGCAGCGGAGTCCCTACAGCACCGGTCTGATGGGTAAAGATGCCGCCGATCTGCCAGCCGCCAACAAATTCGCCGACTGCTCTGTTCGTCTTCAGCAGCTTGCCGGGGCCGATCGGCAGTTCGTAAAGGGCCGAGGCAACAATACGGTTTTTGACGTCGAACGCGGAACGGCCATATTCGCAGGGAATGCAGTCGCTATTCTGGGGATACAGGTTGTCGTTTCCCTGGCTGCGGATTCCGCTGGTATCGTCGAGGGATTTGCCCCAGGTGTAGGATGCGATCACGTTGAGGCCCTTGCTGAAGCGCCGCGTTGCCTTGACGTCAAACGCGTTGTAATTGCCCGTTCCCATGTCATGCGCATCCTGGATCCCTCCCATGTTCGCGAAGGGGGTACGGGAAGCGACAGAACTTGAGGTGCCGTTGCCGATGTATCCGTATGGAGTCGGCTGATTTGCATTTTTGAATCCATAAAGATGACGGCTCAAAGCACCCTGGTATCCCACCTCGAACGACCAGTCCTGGCCCACTTGTTGCTGGATGTTCAAGAGAAATTGTTGAGTGTACGTGGTCTTGTGGGAGGGAGCGACGTCGTACGCGGTGGACGGACCAAGATTGGAGACTGCACCGCCGCCGCCGCCCGGCGACGCGTTGGCCCAGGTCAGGTTGGAATTGCCGTAGATCCCGGTGCTCGTGTCGACGTTGACTTTCGTCACGCGCCCTGCAATGTTGCGCGCCATATCGAAGTACGAGTTGCCGATATCCTGCGCGTAAAATATGCCGTACCCTGTGCGAATCACCATTGTGGCTGTCGGCGAGTACGATATGCCGAATCGCGGCGCAAAATTCAAGTATTTGGTATCAAGGAGCGGACCGTTGGGCAGGAGCCCGTTGCTGCACCGCGGCGCCGGTCCGAGGGGCGTCGTCCACCTGACCGCAATGCCTTGATACACGTCGGCTGCTGTACAGTTGCCCTGACGGACGTAGAAGGGCCACTGGCTCTGCGTGTATGTGGTGCTGGTGTCTCCCATATTCGGCATGTTCGGAACATAGGCGACGAAGTCATTGCCGAAGGTATCGTTCCACGGTGGAGTCAGTTCGTACCGCAGGCCCGCTGAAATCGTGAGCTTGGGCAGAACCTTGTAGGTGTCGTCGACATAATAAGCTTGGACGTTGCGCACGTAATTCGCATTCGCTACGGCTACCGCGACCGTTGCCTGGCTGAGATCACCAAGCAGGAAGTCAGCGAGCGAATCACCTCCAGAAAGCGTAACGACCCCAGTCGATGGATTCTTCGTTTCCAGCGAGGTAGAAATGGGCTGGGCGAAGAACTGCCCACGCGAGAACTGATTGCCAAGCTGGTTAAAGGTCTGCCGGCTGAACTCGAATCCTATCCGGATCGAATGCTTGTCTTTCACCCACGAGAGATTGTCGACGATCTGCCAGTTAGGATCGGTCACAACGTAGGGGCCATCACCGCCGATATCCCCAATTTCCTGCCAGATGGCCGGTGTTGTGCCTGCCGGTCCTTGACTGAACGCCATATCTGGAATTCCCCACGTTGAGGGGAGCCCCCCGGTCATGTTCGGAATTTTGATCGAATCAACCACGTCGTTTGTGTATGCCGACAACAACCCGAGAGAGTTGAAGAAATGGCTATAGCCGAACCGTGCCTCATTGACGATCGTGGGGCTGAACGTCCAGGTGTTCGATCCCATGTACTGGTAGTAATTGGTGACGATCTTGCTGCCTGCTCCCAACAAGCCTGTCGATAGAATGTTTTCGTTCCCAGAGCTGTAACGGAAGGCATACTGCGACCTCTGGGACTGGATGTAATCTCCGCGGACCGCCAAGCCCTGGCGATTTTGCGGCGCCGAAGTGCTGTACGCGTAGTTCGCGACCACCTTCCCGCCTGAGTAGAATGGCTGTGTGCTTGTCCCCAGGTACTTCAGCAATGCAGTGGACTGCGACGCGATTTCGCCCGAAGGAATCATGTTGTTCAGAAAGGGCGTCTTTCCCAGGCCGTTGGCGTCTCCGGTTGTCGGATCGTAGATGGTGACCGGATTTCCGTTCTTGTCGGTGAAGCCCTGGAAATTGCCGCCCGCTATGGCTGGGGAGGGTACAGTTGCCGAGCCCTGACCAATCGTCCGGATCTTTCTCCATTCGTCGTCGACCATGAAGAAGAACTTGTCTCTGCCGTCGTAGATTTTGGGGATCCTGATTGCTCCATCGAGTTCAAATCCGTAGTCGTTCCACTTGTAGGGGAACACCTTGGGAGGGGCGGCGTTGTACGGGAAATAATACGGATTTGCATCCGCGATGTTGTTGCGGATGAAATCGTACATCGAGCCGTGATAGGTGTTGGTGCCACTCTTCGACACCACGTTCACCTGCGTTGCCTCGTGGCCGAACTCGGCTGGATAAACACCCGTCTGTACCTTGAACTCCTGGATGCCGTCGAGAGAAGGCAGACCGACATACGTGACGAAGTCGGGATCTGTGTTGTTCACTCCGTCCAGCGTGTAGTAGTCGAACATGATGCGCTGGCCGCCCACTGATATCGCCTGGCTGGCGCGATCGCCGCCCAGGCGGCTTCCTGCCTGGCCCGATGACGGCGAAAGCGTATTGGCGTTGGACGAAAGAGCTACCAGCGACAGGTAGTTTCGGCCGTTCAGCGGCAGTTCGTTTACGGCCGCGTTTTCAATCACAGTGCCGATCGTGGCGTTCTCAGCCTGAAGAAGAGCGCCAGTCGCTGCAACCGTGACCGATTCCGTCACTTGTCCCACGGCCAGTGTGAAGTCCTGGCGCAGCGATTGCTGCACATGCACTTCCACGCTTTCGCTTGTAGCGGTCTTGAATCCCGGGTGCGCAGCCTGAATCTTATAAATCGCCGGCGGAACGTCGGGAAAAAGGTAGTCACCTGAACCGGTGGTGACCGTGGAGCGTACCGCGCCGGTACCCACACTTGTAAGCGTGACAGTTACGTCTGGAATCACAGCGCCCGTCGGATCGGCGACGTGTCCTGAGATTGTTCCCGCGGTCTGCGCAGATATCCTGGCAGGCGAAGACGTGACGAGGAATGCGAAGATGCAGCAAGCGATCAAAGCACTGCATCGTCCGAGCAATTTGATGGTTCTCAGGACCATCGGTGCACGACCGAGCGATTCTTCTGTGACCTGGGAATTTGAGATGAGAAATGGCGCAACGCGGCCATTCCCTGATGCATCACTGGCATGATTGTTTAACATGGTCGCCTTAGCCTCCGCTGCAAAGAGCAGCCTCATTCGAATTCGTTAGGAACCCAACCCACACTCCTCAATCGGGGAAACGTTTACGGATTTCGATCAAAAGCTTCCCCGTTGCATCCATCCGATGAATCTGTTAGGTGAAAACAACCGAATCCTAGACCCCATAAAGTTTGACTGACAAGCCCTATTTTTCGAACGACATTTATCGATATTTTCGATGTTCGATCTGGAGTTTTGCCGATGATGGCGAGGAACTGGCGCCCCCACGGTGGTCGCCAGGCCCTTAATTCGTTGGTTCTTGTTCGTTCAAGATTTTCTCCACAGTGGTTTTCGGCACGGGCAGGTGATCCTCGTTCTCTTTCAGCCACTGGTGATAGTCCTGCTCGATTTCTGGAGTCCATCGGGCATCGATCTGTCCAGCGGTGTACTTCTCTCTGAGGCGCTGGTGACCGAACATGTCCTCAAGATGAGTGCATTCCGAGTGTTCGACAACCTGCTCAGCCAGTTGGGGCGGGATGAAGATCACGCCGCCGTTCCGCCCGAGGACCACATCTCCCTACGTAACCAGGACCTGCCCAATGCGGGTAGGCCCGATGATGCTCACCATGTTCGAGTCAAGCAGCCTTGCGCTGGCGAGAGATCCAAAGTGGTGGGAGGGATCGCAGTAGCGAACAAAGGAGGCGAAGTTGAGCAATTCGTTGAGACCGTTGATATCGCTCCAGGGCAAGCGGTATTCCATACCCGGGCGAACGGAACCGAAGCGTAGTTACGGCACTGGGGAATCCGGGTAAGCGCTTACGATCATTCTGGAGGTGTGAATGAATCGCCGAGGGTTTCTATCGAGAGTCGGAGCAGCGGCGCTGGGGACGGCGATACGTCGCGACGATTGGGCACAGCAATCCGAGCCACCCCTCAAGCATCGCTTGCCGGACAGTGACGCTGATTATCAGCGCTCCAGGTCTTATATCGAAGAGGTCCCGATTGAGCAATACCATTGGGCTCCTGACCACGCGGTTGAGGCCTTCAACGATTTGAAATTCGGGCTGAGGATTCATTGGGGCATCTACTCCCTGTTCGGAAGACCGAGTGAATCCTGGCCCTTTCTGACACTGCCCTTTGATGAGCGCCAGAACTACAACCAGGCCTACAAGACGTGGAACCCCAGTGAGTTCGATGCAGACTCATGGATGAACCTATGCGAGGAAGCGGGGCTCAAGATGTTTGCGTTTACGACGAAGCACCACGAGGGCTTCTCGATGTTCGACACCAAAACGCGAGTCCGAAATCGCGCTAACTGGGCGGCAGCAGGAGGGCCAACGATTGAGGGCTGCAACCTGGCCTACAGCATCATGGAGACGCCTTTCCGCCGCGACGTGGTGCGCGAACTTACTGCCGCTGCGCACAGGCGCAACATCAAAATCGATCTCTATTTCTCTCATTCAGACTGGTATGACGCAGATTTTCGTCCCTACGGGTGGCATCCACTTCAGGTTCCATCTTCACCAAAGTTGTGGGGCTGGCGAAGCTCCGGGGAAGAATTCTGGAGCCAGATGAAAAAGCTGATGGCCGATCGTCTTCTTATCGTCCCCGATCCGACCCCAGGGGAAGTGAACCGCATGGTGGAGCGCCATAGAACCCAGCTTGCAGAACTGCTTACGAATTACGGAACAATCGACATGATGTGTCTCGACATTTTCTGGGGTCCATCCGTGTGGCCACAAATGCGCGAGACTGTTCTGAAGATACGAGAGCTTCAGCCCGATGTGATGCTGCGCGCCCGCGGAATCGGGAACTACGGTGACTATTTCACGCCCGAAGGGTTTGTCCCGGCCTCAAAGGAAAGCACGAAGATGCCATGGTTTGTTATTTATCCGCTGGGATCGTCTTTTTCTTATGAAAGCGACCCAGGAAAATACAAAAGCGCAAAGTGGATCATCGATAACCTTGTGGATGCGAGTGCGAAAGGCGGCAATTTCATGGTCGGGGTTGGGCCAAATGGCCAGGGAAGTTTCCATCCGACTGCCGTCAGTCAACTTAAGGAGACCGGAAAGTGGTTGAGGACCAATGGAGAAGGCATCTATGCGACGCGCCCCCGGCCAGGCACTCTCTGGAGCGAAGGAGATCTTCTTCGTTTTACGCGCAGCAAAGACAACCGTGTGGTCTATTGCTTTGCCCTCACGTGGCCCGGGAAAACGCTGGGAATCAGATCGCTCGAGCCGAGGCAGATCCGATCAGTCGAAATGCTGGGATACCCCAATGAGCTTGAATATCGGCGGGACCCGACACGCGGTTTGGTTGTGACCATTCCCGACGAAATCCAGCAGCCATCGAATCGACCGTGTGACTACTCCTGGGGTTTCAAGATTACGTATTCAGACTGATTCAGAGTCCCGATGCAGCGCAGGCAATTCCTATCGTCGCGGGCGATTCATGGCGATCGCCCATGGAGTGTTGCACGATTTGCGGCAGCGCACCTAGTCCCTTTTCACACAATCTGGAATTCATACACGTTGACGCTGATCGGTGGAACCGGGATCGTTTCCGAAAGCACCTGTTGCGAATACTCGAGGATTTGAACGGCGGGCTTTTTGCCCGGCTCATTGGCCGCGTTCAGATTGGATGCCGCAATCTGCCACAGCTTGCCGTGCCCGCGCAGCTGCACTCCGGTGATTTGGGGTGAAAACTCCTGTGCATCTTCCGTTGGGTTGACCACGGAAAGAAGAAAGGTCCTTTGATCGCTGGAGAGTGCCGCAACCATATCCAGAGGATACGACGGACTTCCAGTCGTACGAGTTCCGATGTCGACCATCGGAGTGCCCGCCATTGGCCGCTGGGGTGAATTCCCGCCGACCTCCACTGGAAGAGCGCCGGAAAAGTGAGTCGCCATGAGCTTCATCACCAGGCCCTCCGGTGCAAATCCCACAGCGTCGCCGGTGTTGTCGATGAGCACCGTGAATAATCCTCCTGTCGGACAACTGGCCGTCACCATGCCGGAGTGACGGAACAGTTCATGCAGGAAGAGCGCGTACGAGAGTGAAGAAACCATTCCCGGCGGCTGGTGGGATTTTCCGTCCGCGGATCGGAATCTCATGCCCCATTCATCGAAGATGAATTTGATATTCTTGTCTTTCAACGAGGGCATTGTCTCGACATACTTCTCCCAAGCCTCAAAGGCCTCACCGATTCGGTTGGCCATCCTGCGCGTTCTGAATTGCAGTGGGTCCTGGACATCGATGAAGCGCTGCTTCTCTTTGTCAAATACCAGGTCAGGGTAGGCGTAGGTGTGTTCGGAGAGATTGTCGATGTTGTCGCTGCACTTGGCGAGCAGCCAGCCGTCCCAGTCGTTCAAGCTTCCGAATTCGTAGGGTAACGTGACCGTGACGGGCGGCTCCCATTCATCCGGGAAAAAGTCATTCTTCTTCTCCGCGCCGCCGATCGACTTCTCGCAAATGCTAGCCCCGGATACGGTCACCTTGATTCGAGGGTCCACTTTCTTCATGGCTTCGACGATGTAGTTGTGCTTGACCCAATACTGATTCAGCGACATATGGCCGAACTGCCAGGGCCCGTACATCTCGTTGCCAATGCACCAGAGGCGAATGTCGAAGGGCTCAGGGTGGCCGTTCTCTGCGCGCAGCTTGCCCAGGCGAGTGGCAGTGGAACCATTGCAGTATTCCACTTCCTCGGCAGCCTGACGCGCATCGCCGAATCCGCTATTGATGGCCAGATAAGGCTCGGCTCCGAGCAACCGGCAGAAAGCGACGAATTCATGAATGCCCACGTCATTCGACTCCACTCTGTCGGACCACATCGGTTGCAACCTCGGTGGGCGCTTATCCCGATCGCCAAGCCCGTCGTACCAATCGTACGCAGAGACGAAGTTGCCGCCCGGCCACTTGGCCATCTTGAAACCAGCTTCCTTGTAGAGCCGGATCATCCCGGCGTGGAATCCCTGCTCGTTGTCCGCCGGCATTAGAGAAACGGCGCCGACATGAAATGCTCCGCGGCCCGTGCCCACAATCTCCAGTCGCGCCTCGTCGGCATCGGCCTTTGGAGCGAACTTCAACGGGCATTTCTGATACTGGTCCGAGAGGGAAGGGATCAAAATACTTTGCGAGTCACCGGCTCCAGTCCCCCATACCAGGCGCACATCAACTTTTGCGCCGGGCTCTCCTTTGAGATAAATCCGTCCCTCGTAAGATCGCCCGCCGCGCACGCGCAGCCCGCCTTGCTGAATACCGCGGGCCGCGGAACCGTTAAGCTTGACGCGGGGGCTGTGCGCGCCCACAAACGGCCGCATACTGTCCATTTCGACAGTATCTTCAGACGCCATCGGTCTCCACGGTTCTCCTGCAAACCGTCGGAAGAACGGATTAACCGGCGCCACCGGGGCGTTGGTAATTGGGTTGGCAAACTTCCTATCGGTCAGCATCTCCGCCCACACACGTGTAGTCGCCGGCTCCATGTAGCCGCCGAAAATCAGCGAGGTGATCGGCTCGTTAGTCCTGGACGCATCAATTGAGACTTCAATATTCCCCTTCGGAGCAGCGAACGCCGTCATCCGTTGCTGAAACACAGCGGCACCTGCAACCGAACCCGCCAAAAACTCACGTCGATTCATGGGCATTTCACATCTCCTTGTTTCTTGCCTGATTCGAATAACCAGAAAGATCAAATTTGGAAACGAACATGTTAAACAAAGAAAGTGGAGGAAATACGAAAGCACAGCAACTTGCCAAAACTCATCACTTCTCTTATCACTGATCGAATCGATGGTCCGAAGCCTGTTTGCCAATTCCGGTTGGTGACTCAACCTCTGCCGTAACAGAAGCGTTCACTTTGCTCGTTATTCATCAGACCTGGTTTCCAGTCGGAGCCACCGAGCGGGGGTCAAGCTGCCAGATGCGCCTGGCTACGGGGTCGGCCAAGGGACCGGGGGCCCTGGTTTCTCCGGCAACCTTGCCGAGCATGTCGTTCTCAATGTGGTTGACTACGCTCACTTGTGGGAACGGCTGGCTGCTCAAGATCGTCAGCTCCAGGCGGTCAGGATCAAAGTCCACTTGCATATCGCCCATAGCCCCGTTTTTGTCCCACCCGTATGACTGGCGCCAGGCCACGAGATCGAGCCACTGTTTTGAGTCGCCGGTGAAGAAGCCGAGAAAACCGCCGGGCATGGAGACATAGAGGTTGCCGTCGGCCTGGTTGTTCTGGTTGAGGAAAACGATGGCCGACTTGCCGCAGCTGGCGAAGATGTTGTTCGAGATGTTGTTTCCCGTCGCGGTTCCGCTGCGGGCGCGATCGGGGCGGGTGATGGCAAAGATGCCAGAGTTGTCGCAGCGGCCGATGAGGTTCTGAGCGACGATGAGGCGATCGGTGGCATTGATGAAGACGCCCGAGCCAGCGCATCCTCTCTGGCCGGGAGTGCCTGGCTCGGCGTTGCGGACATTCCAGATGACATTGTTGTCGATCTGGTTTTGTTCGAGATTCATCTCTATGTGCACGGCGGCGCTGACGGTGACGATGTCGGCGAACACGTTGCCGGTAATGCGGCAGTTGGCGTCGCCGCTATCGAGCCAGACGCCGTTGCCGTGGCGGATGTGGCGCACTACGTTGCGGCGAAAGAGCAGGTTGCGGGCAAAGTGGAACTTGGCTGCGGCTGCTTCCCAGCCGCGCTCGGCGTCGGCCCAGCCGCACCATTCAATGAGATTGTCTTCGACGACGGTGTCACGGGTTCCCATGCCGCCGATACCCTCGACGCCACAGAACCGAATGGTGTTGCGGCGGATGACCTGCGAGGCTCCGGCCTGAGGCGTGAAACCGCTATCCCCGTCGCTCCCGATGTCGAGCCCGACACCGTTGGCCCATTCGATGGTGTTGTCTTCGATGATCCAGTGATTGCCTCCAACGGTGGAGACGAGGCCGTACTGCGGAAACGGGTAGGCGTTGGCAGCGTGCTGGAAAGCGATGCCCTTGATGCGGATGCAGGCAAGCCCCTTTTGTGACGGAACGAAGCATTGGTTGCGGGTGGTGATTTCGATCAGGTGATCTGCGGGCGTGCCCGAGGCCAGACGGATGTGTATCGCGGCCCCTGAGTCTTCCACCCAGAAGCGGGCATCGGGCGAGCCGCCGATTTCCTGCATGATGGGTCCGCCGCGGCGGCGTGGAGGCAGGCCGTTTTGCGGCACGGGCGGAGTGGTGAAAACGGGCACGGGTTCGAGGTGCGGCATGGCCAGTTCGCGAAGCTGCTCCATCGGCTCGAGCGGCGTGCCATCGACAAACACCAATCCGCGGCGGCGGAAATACGGGCCCATATCGACCGTTCTGGGATCGAGCCATTCCCAATTGCCCGCCACGCTGGCCAGGGCGAAGGGTTGATAAGCATCGGGGAACATTGCGCCTGCGAGCTCGTGCTTCCATGCGGTGACCTGGGCTTGAGGCTGGCCGGACGTGCCGCCAAATCCGCGAAAACCGGCGGGGATGGACTCCTGCTGCCAGCCGTCATTCAGGACTTCAGAGCCTTTGATGAAAACTTTTGCCCCGGGAGCGGCCTCGTAGCTGATGATTTGCGAGGGGCTGGCGCCGCCGCGCGGTGGGCGTACGCATTCGCGGTAGGTGCCGGAGGCGATGACCACGCGCTCGCCGGGCTGGAGGACCTGGGCGGCCTTGTTGATGGTGCGGAAAGGTCGCGACTTCGTGCCCGGTCCGTTGTCGGCGGCCTTGGCGGAATTATTGTCAACGTAGTAGGTCTTCGAGAATGCCAGCGGCTTTTCCCAAGAGACGTATTCGGTGCCGTCGGGCAGACGCGAGTCCCCTGAGCCTGCTTTGTCATTGGCCTGGGCTGCAGCAGCACCATTCTGAGTGTCGCTGAAGAAGTTTCCGCCGAGAGCAACCATCGCTCCCACGCCTGCCGCAGACTGGAGAAAGCTGCGGCGATCGATGCCTGGGCTGGGAAACGCGTTTTTTGACGCATCCGGATGCGGGACGAATTCCTTTTGACTTGATTTCATGGCATTCACATTGAATTCAGGGCGAAGCTGCCTCGCAGGCATGAGTCGCAGCGATCTTCCGCGACTCTGCATCATGACAATTCCGAACGCCACGCCGCAAAGCGCTATTGGCGGGCGTCCGGAATTGGGATGAGGCAATACTACTTGAAAAGCCTTGGAGCAAAGTCAGCGAAAGCCCGCCGCCACGACAACCATTCATGCGCGGTGCCGGGAGACTCGAAGTACACATTATGAATGCCAGCCTGGGTGAGATCATCGCTGAATTGCTTGACGCGCGGCCCTTCAACAGAGCCAGTGGACAGGAAGAGCACCTTGACCTTCGCGTTGAATGCCGCAGGATCAGCAAATGCGCCGCCGCAGGTTGTCTTGGGGTCGAATGTGGCGCCGCCGAAGCTGCCGCAATTGCCGCTGAAGCCGCCGAGGTAGGCGAACTTGTCGAGGTTCTGAAGGCCGGTGGTGAAGGTTTGCATTCCACCCATCGACAAGCCAGCCATGGCGCGGTTTTCACGGCCCGGCGCGACTCTGTAGTTCTTCTCGACCATTGGAATCAGATCGGTGAACATCATCTCGGTGAACGTCGTGCTGAGCCGGAACGGCGGGCGAGCCGGCGGCGCACTTCCGGCAGGACGTTGTCCGCCTGCGGCGGCCGGCGGTGGTGGACCGAAGGGCGGCAGAGGCCCAGGCACTGCCTGCGTGAGCACGCTGCGCGCGTTGTAAAGCGACCCGTCTTCGCCAGGCTTCACGGCGTTGAGGTTGTCCATGACGATCAGCATCGGCTTGACCTTGCCCGCGGCGATCAGGTTGTCCATGATCTGGTCCACGTGTCCCTGGAAGGTCCAGCCGAACTCGTTCTCTCCCCAGCCGTGCAGAAGGTAGAGGACCGGGTAGCGTATCTTTGTGTTGGTGTCGTAACCGGGAGGCGTGTAGATAAGGCTGCGGCGCCACGATTGCGTCACGGTGGAGAAATACCACTCAATCCGCACGACGCCGTGAGGCAAATCTTTGTGGCTGTAGAAATCGGCGTCAGCCGCGGGAATCTCGATGGCGCTGCTCCACTCGCCGCTACCGAAGAATGTCTGAGTAGCAGGGTCGGACACAGAAGACCCATCAATATTGAGCATGTAGTAATGGAACCCTTCAACGAGCGGAGTGGTGGTCACGTACCAGAGACCGTCCGCTTCCTTCGTCATGTCGAACCCGGCGCCAACACGGACCCGCACCTTCTGGGCGTCGGGCGCCGCCACACGGAACATGGCGCGGTGATCAGGAAAAACACAGGGGTAGGGAGCTCCCGGAATATTCAGTTCGGATGGCTTGCAGTTGGCTGGGGGTTGCGCCCAGCAGATTCCTGAAGCCAGAAACGCCAAAACGATCGCGGTCTTTTTCATGGATCTCCTTTTATGTGAGGGCCTTTTGCGCGAACTCGGATTTCCAGTGGGTTTTCAGCAAACGCTTTCTCAATGCAGAACTTTTACAGGGTTTATCTGCCAGTGTCAACGGATGGCTGAAGACCGACGGCACATGTTCCGCAGAAACCTCGCAGCCGAGCATGTTGGCGCCGGAAATAACTCACGTGTTGGCCGTCTCATCCGGTTGAAATGCCGCTGCTCAAGGCAATGCCGGTGCCTTGAGAATGAGACAAAATACCGGTACGGCGCGGGGGCGCGACGAACATCAATCCCCTTTGGCCAGCCGTTGATAGAGGGCGGGATCGAACTCTTCCAGGCCGGTAATGCTGTGCAGATGGTTGACTGAAACCCATGGCAGCCAACTGCGGTGGGTTCCAAAACCTCTATTCATCGCCATCCCCCAGTGTTCCTGTTGCCAGCCAGGTCCCAGCAGGTCGTACGTGCGTCCGGGCAAAGCCAGCATGCTCTTGGTGTCGAGCAGAAGGATCCGCGCGACATCCAGGTAGTGCGGGTCATTCGTGTCCTCATACAACCGGGCATAGGCAGGTGCGGCCCAATCCAGGTACTCATCCACGCCGCCAGGCCCGCGCGCCGTAATACCCTGTACGCCTACGGTGGGCACGCCGCGTTTCCAGTTGAGATCGGAGTCCATGGCGCCCAGCGGCATGGGCACATTCCAGATCCAGATCCAGCTTTCGGTGTAATTGCCAGCCGCCTTGGCGCGTTCCAGCCACTTAGGCTCCCTGGTGGCATCGTAGAGATCCAGGAAGGCCTCCAGGGACAACATGCCGGCTTCCTTGTCGGTGATATTCGGATTATCGGTTGTGCCACCGACGAATACGCCTCGGCTTCCGTAGTTGTCCCAAACGTAGTCCGCGGCTCTGATCGCCGCGTCGAGGTAGCGTTCTTGCCCGGTCTCCCGGCTCAGTTTCACCAACATCGGCACGGGATTGTAACTGCTGGTTCCGGAGACTTCGACCACCTTTCCGGTGCCACCTTGCCAACTCCTTGGGAAGGAGCCATCTTCCCGCTGCTGCGTGAGCAGCCAATCGCCAAACTGCTGGCACCAGAGCAGCCAATCTGGATGTTCGCGTCCTTGCCGCTTTTCGCGGCGATACGCGTCCAGAAGAGTGCGCATGCCCTCCGACGGCCCTCTAAGAGTCATGGTGTCGCCGGCCCAGGAATCCGCCTTGCCCGTCCACAGGTTGAAGCCTTCCCCGGCGGGAGGCGACATCGGCACCAAACGAACGAAACTATCGATAATCGCCAGTCCATCCTTCCGCATCTTCTGACCGCGTGGACTTGGATCGCGATCTGCCTCGATTAACAATTGATCGGCCACCTCGATGCCCTTGGAAACGAAACCCATGATCACCTTCGGCCATTGCTCCAATTCGTTTGCGTTGGGGTCAACATCGACGCCCAGAGGGCGGGCCCACGCCGCTAATTCTGCGCTCTTCTCCGGGTTCAGCTCATGGGCCGTAACCGGCATATTGGCCGGGAGGCGGGGTGGCATCGGAAAGGAATTGCGATAGCGGCTCCAATTGCGGTAGGAACCGGGATTCCCCGTAACGGCATCGAAGAGGAAGGGAACGCCGGCGCGGTCATCTACGGTGAGGACATGGGCGTCAAGATGGTCGGTCAGCACGCGGCGGACGACTTCGAGGTCCAGGTGCATCGCCGGCGGCTTCAGGGTCTCCCACGCCCAGCGCCACGCATCGCGTTCCATGCCGGGGAATGATGCGCCCTGCCCAAAGCGGAATCCCACCTGGTAACTCTGCAAGAACCCCGCCTTCACGGGATGATAACGGCGCCGCACAACAGGCGCGGGCGGCGTTTGAAACCCTCGAGTAAATTCGTTGGTCGTGCCAGGGAACCAGAAGCCGAACTCGACGCCGCCATCGGGAGCTCCACGCGCGCCAAGAGCTCCAAACTGAATGCGATCGTCGATCACGGGCGTAGTAGCAGGAGCGGTGGTCTCCTCCCATGTGGTGTCGCCGTGCGGCGCCAGGTCCATCACCGCCGCCCACCGCCCATCACGAAATGAGAGGGCGAAGAGCGGCGCCGACAATTCGTCTTCCCGCAACGCAGAGCGCCTTGCGCGGTAATTCAAGACACCTCCGGGAGAGTTGTCGCCGTCGTAGGTTGGATCGCCGTAGAGAACCCCCGGAGCAAAATAGTCCGCGTCCGACCATGTGATTGCAGAAGTGGTTTCGAGCCGGATTGCCGAATAGAACCCGGCTTTGTCCTGCGTGCTGGTCACGCGCACTTTTCGGTCAAGCGACAACACGTTGCCCGAAATCTTCCACCGGTCCTCGACGGCAAATGAGGCCTCGCCCCCACCCTCCACCTTTGCCCTCGCGACAATTACGCCGGCTTCTTTTCGCGCGGACTCGTAGCCGGCGGCAATTTGACGCACGTCGTCGCCGCCGCGATAGACCTCGATCTGCGCGGGCTTCGGTTGCGTCAGGCGCGGCACAGCGTTGCCAGAGATTTCGATGCCCCAGCCGCTGGAGCCGGAGCGAACAAACGCGACCACTGCGCCGTTTTTGAGCCGGCCGAGTTCCATGCGATTTGCCGTGTTCGCGACCGCCGGCTTCTGCTGCGCCGGCGTCGAAGGCGCTGTTAACAGCGATGAGACCGCGCCAAGCACTACGCATCGAACCACGAAGGCCGCGGAACGAATCATGATGAGAACTCCTCGTTGACGACGCCCAATTGTAGCTCTCACGCGTTTGTAATTTCGTCGGCAGCAGGGACAGGAGATCCCAGGCTATTGCAAAAGAGACCCCCGGCGAGCTGATCCGGACCTGGATCGATTCCAGGTGCTTTTGTGATCATGGATGAGAGTTTTCTTCCTCAATGAATCGCTTTACAAGTTCGATTGCACGAGATAAGCTGCGTGATTGGCAAACGTTTTCTCGCGCGCTCCGGCCCAGAACATGGAGCAGAACACATTCATGGTTCATCGCACACGCTGCAAATTTCTCAAGCCGAGCGCGGGGGCTGCAGGTCTGTCTACGATCAGTTCTTTGGCTTTTACCAGGTTCCTTTATCCAGGTATGCCTGAGCATTCCTTTGCTGAGCGGAGTTTGAGCAGGAGTTATTTGTGTTGCGCTCTCAAATGAGAAGGTCTCTGCCGCTGCGTTTGTTCGCCTACGCGCTCGACAAACTTGACCTGGACATGGACCAACAGTTGTGCAACTGAATTGGCTTTGATTCCTCGTGCATCGCTCCAGCGACTGGCTAATCAAAGGAGGTCCAAATCCATGAATTCCAGACACGTTCTTCTCGTAGCCGCTGCTGCGGGTCTCCTGTTTTGGCAGGATTGCAGCGTTTTTGCGCAGGGGTCATTTCCCGCACCTCCCGCCCTCAAGCCCTTCCCGCTTGTCAGTCCGCTCTTTGGCGATGACATGGTTCTGCAACGCGGCAAGGTGGATACCATCTGGGGTTGGTCGGAACCTGGGGACCGTGTCCAAGTACAAATCGGAAACAAGATCGCATCCGGCGTTGCAGACGCAGACCACCGCTGGGAAGTGAAGATTAAGCCGCCTGCGACCGGCGGCCCGTACACCGTACGCGTCAGCGGCCCTGAAACAGTGGAACTGCACAACGTCATGGTGGGCGACGTTTGGCTGTGCACCGGCCAGTCCAATATGCTGGTTCCCCTTGGGGGTGCGCTCAACGGCGCAGATGAAGCAAAGGCGGCGAACTACCCTGATATTCGCTTCTTCGACTTGTTTGGGCATTCTGCTTACAATCACACCGGCTGGATTGCGGGAAGCTGGAAGGTCGTTTCGCCAGAGACAGCAGCACGGGCTTCGGCGGTCGCGTATTACTTCGCACGCGAGGTCCAGAAGGATGTCCACATTCCGATCGGCCTGATCGTGGATGCTGTCGGCGGAACGCCGGCGGAGGCCTGGACGAGCGCCGCCGCACTGCGTCCGCTCAAGGACTTCGACGTTCCGCTCGATTTGGTTGGCCGCCTGGCCGCCGAAGGCGCGCCGGAATACGGCAACTACATCCAGCATTGGTACGATCAGTACGACATTGGGCTCAAGGGGAATTGGGCTGCGCCGGACCTCGACGATTCCACCTGGAAGCCTGTCACTCTTCCTGGCGGCTTCGCCGAACTCGGCGTCGTACCCGACACGCCAGCGCTGGCGTGGTTCCGAAAAGAGATCGACCTGCCGGATCCGCTTCCGGCGGGCCGGGCCATGATGTTCCTTGGAATCATCGAGCGCATGGACACAGTTTGGGTCAATGGAAAGGAAGTCGGCGGCAGCGCCTGGGTTGAGAACCCGCGAGTCTATTTCATGCGACCCGGTGTGCTGAAGCCCGGACGAAACATCATCGTGATTCGCATTATGAAGACCAAGCCCGATGGCGGATTCATGAGCAAGCCTGAAAGCCTGCACCTCGTGCTTGGCGACAATACCGACATTCCGCTAGCCGGCGCGTGGAAGGGCCAGCTGAGCGTGGATGCTCGCCCGCCGCAGCCGCTGCCCATCGCTTATCAGAATTGGCCGGTGATGCCGACGGTTCTGTACGAGGGGATGCTGAAGCCACTCGCGCCGCTCGCCATCACCGGCACCATCTGGTACCAGGGCGAAGAGAATTCGACGCGCGCCTACGAGTATCGCAAGGTTCTACCCGCGATGATCGCCGACTGGCGAAACCTCTTCGGACAGGGCGATTTTCCGTTTTACATTGTCAGCCTGCCCAGGTTTAAGCAGAGGAGCGCAACGCCGGTCGACGGCGACGAGTGGGCCGAAACTCGGGAATCGCAGGCAATGACAGCCGCGAGTGTTCCCAACACATGCCTGGCCGTCACGATTGATACGGGCGATCCTGACAACATTCACGCAAAGGACAAGCTCCCCGTAGGCGAGCGACTGGCTCATTGCGCGCTGGCCAAGCACTATGGCAAGCATGTTGTGTATTCGGGGCCAACCCTTAAGTCCGTCGACCGGCTCCCAGACTCCATCCGGTTGCGCTTTGCGCACACGAACGGCGGGCTTGTGGTGAAAGGCGACAAGCTCGGAGAGTTCTCCATCGCCGGGGAAGACCGGAAGTGGTATTGGGCCGACGCCCGCATCGAAGGCAATTCGGTCGTCGTTTCATCGCCATCGGTGCCTCATCCAATAGAGGTCCGCTACGCCTGGCAATCCAATCCCGAGGCAACACTGTTCAATGGAGCTGGACTGCCGGCCGCTCCCTTCCGGACGGACACCTGGCCTGGCATTACACAGAACGTGCGGCCGTATTGATGGGGAAACCAAATGCCGACTTTCAAAGGGTCGGATCGAACAGAGAATCCATCCGATGAACGCAGCTTTAGAACGATGCGGAGAACCCATGCGAACTCATCGCTGTGCAATAGCAGTGCTCATTGCCGCTTTCGCCTTGCCAATGGCTGCCCAACGCCGCGTGCCCAAGGACCTGAGCGGTACCAGAGGATTCAATTATCAGTCTGCCGAAACCATCGGCCACGTTGAATTCTGGCTTCAATACAACCCTGCGGTCACGGAACGCGATCTGGACTACGCCAAACAGCTGAAGCTGAATCAGGTGCGAGTGTTCGTCCCGTACGTGGCCTGGGAAAGAGACAAAAACGGTCTCAGAAAGAATCTGCTCCATTTTGTGCGGGCTGCACATGAGCGCAGAATCGGCGTCATGCCGACCATGCAGTACAAATTCGGCGAATGGCGAGATCAGGCTGCGTGGCCCAACGCGCGGCCGTTCGTCGCCGACCTGGTGGCCACGATCGGCAAGGAGCCCGGCCTTGCTATCTGGGACGTGGAGAACGAGCCCGAGTGTTGTTCCCTGCCTCCCATTCCCGACAATCGGCTGCACATGGAACATGCGATGTACATGGCCAAGGTGTTCCACGAACTCGATCCCGTAACACCGGTAACGATCGGCGCGACGTTTGCGGAAAACATGATCGCCATGGGCGACGCCGTGGATGTACTCTCGTTTCACAACTACGGCCCGACGCGCGCACAGATTCGCGCCAGCATTGCGAAAGCGAAAGAGTACGCAGAACAAGTTCACAAGCCGCTGATCAATACCGAGATCGGATGCATCGCGCGTGCAAATCCGTATGACGTTACGCTCCAGGAGCACATGCAAGCCCACGTCGGATGGTACATCTGGGAGTTGATGATCACCGGGAACTGGGGAACGGTGCACGGCGTGTTCTATCCGGATGGCACGGTTCGCGATCCTTCCATCGTCGCCGCGCTCCTCGGCTTCTTCCGCAACCGTGGAGCGAATGTGGTGGAAGATGTTCCTGACCGCGAGAACCACCTCACTGAGGCGGTAACGAAAAACAAGGCGTGGCTGGCAGACCCAAACCCGAATTGGGAGGCCGGCTTGGACCTTGCCGAAGTCTCGGCGAATCTTCTCGAGGCTGCTCAATTGGCGCCTATGCACAATCTGCCGACCAGGCAAGTGGAACTCCTGCGCAACGGTCAGCCGGACATACCTGCCTTGCGCGCGATGCTGGAGAAATTCACGTCCCTGCTCGAACCCTACCAGCTTCCTCCGGATGACCCACGGCGGTCGCGACCGCCTGGCTTCATTCGATGAAGTATCACATTAAGGAAACGTAATGGTGCAGAATATGAATTTGACTGACCGAAGATTCTTTAACGAAATCACCTCAAAACCGCAACCCGTGCTGCCGGCAGGCGCCAAGCGTGATCAAACTGCCCCCGGCGAACACCAGCGCGAAAGAATTCGCGGTGATGCAGTAGCAGGCGAACATGAGTGACCCGCTTGCCGGTTTGCCAAAGCAGGGAATCGGGCAAAACATGGAATCGAGATCGAGACTGCAGCTAGCTGCCATCTCGCATTGAAAGCTTTTTGAGCAGCACGCAGAAATGATGAACTGGATACGACGTTGGCCTCTAAGTTCATTCGTTCGATGCTGGCTGCGGGGTTCTGTCGAATGCGAAGGCGAGTTGGCGCGCTCAAGGAGTGAATGATGAATACGACGCTTGACCAATGGGAAGTGCTGGAAGCTGTTGTTCAGATGGGAAGTTTTGCTGCTGCCGCAGTGAAGATGAACCGCTCGCAATCGACAATTAGTTACGCAGTTTCGCGCCTTCAGGAGCGATTCAAGATTCCTCTTCTTGAACTGAAAGGTCACAAGGCGCAACTTACCGAGGCAGGAAAGGCGTTGCTGGCAGATGTGGAGCCTCTTCTTACCGGGTTCCGGGCACTTGAGCAAAGAGCTTCGGCGCTGGGAGCTGGCGGCAAAACAGAGATAAGCCTTTCGGTCGACAGCATTTTCCCGGATAGCAGACTGTTCGCGGCTCTTGCGGAACTGACCCGATTGTACCCCCATGTGCGCCCGCAACTGCGCCAGACGATGTTTCTTTCGTCCGTCCACGAGTTCGCATCGTATGGCGCCGATTTGTGCATTTCAGGGCTACCCACGCGTGAGTATTTTGCCAAGCCGATTCTCGATATCAGAATGCGTGCAGTTGCCCGCTCGGATCATCCTCTGAACAAGGGAACCCGGCAGCTCTCGCGCCTGGATCTGATTCAGTGTCTTGCGGTGATCATCGAGGGGGCAGTCGGATCGACTCCTAAGAAGCAGCCGCACAGCCCCTTGCAGCGGTATCTGGCGGTGAACACTCTTGATGCCGCGACTGAAGCCGTGCGCAGCGGAATCTGCTTTGGCTGGCTGCCGCTTTATAAAATTGCACCCTACATCGACTCGGGAGAATTGACCAGCCTGCGGCTCACGGTGGGAAGCGAAAGAGTAGTGCGGTTCTTCCTGATTTGTAAAGACGTAGATTCGGCCAGCGCTGAAAGAAATTACCTCGCGGCTCTTCTGGGAGCGGACCGCGAGGTGGAAACAATCTAAATCCGGATTCAGGATCTTCTTAAATTCCGCTCATATTTAGGTAAAACAAGATTTGAGTGGAGCGCCACATCGCGGCTCAACGTCTCTCACGGCAGAAGTTCACGCAGAGTCAACTGTCATATCCCGGCGGCCCGGACGGGACGGGGATCGCGTGAGCTTGTAAGTAAGAAGGACTGTAATTTCGACGAGTTCTAATGAAGCGGCGATTACAGGAGACGCGCTACCTGCAACGCGACATGCCACCTTGCTCCCGCCAATCATCATACGGGGCGGTAAGGACTTTAGGCGTGGACAGCGACAGGGTTGTAGCTGGAGAGTTCGACTCCGCACATAGGTGCGGTGTAAAGTCTGCTGGAGATTGTATAGTTGACAAACCCACCATATAAATGACTGCATAATAATGGGTTAGTGTAGCATTTTAGATAGATTTGGTGTATTCAGATACGCCAGTGGGCATGAGGAAACCTTCGGGAAGGG
>Ga0208034_1000096_pt1 | contig 88536 bp, 88 predicted proteins | sample June2015DPH_8_10_FD_184699 | JGI IMG/M metagenome (GOLD analysis project Ga0208034, IMG submission 184699) | Peatland microbial communities from SPRUCE experiment site at the Marcell Experimental Forest, Minnesota, USA - June2015DPH_8_100... | ecosystem: Environmental > Terrestrial > Soil >... | reverse complement strand
CCTCATCGTAGGCAGAAAAACAAACTCAGATCTGATGAGGCAAGCATGAAAACTTTAGATGAAGTTGCCGAGAGCCGAGAGCTGATAGCTCAGAACTACGCTACGTCCAGCGAAACCAGCGCAGCGCCAAAATGAACGACACGCCGCCCCAAACCGCAAGCACCAGCAGCCGCCCCGATTGCGAGCCCAGCGAAACGCCTTCGGTGATCGTGGCTCGCAGCGCGTCGTTGAGCGCGGTTAGCGGGAGTGCTTTGATGAAGGGGTGGGCAATTGCCGGAAATCTATCGTAGGAAAAGAAGACGCCGGAGAAGATCCACATCGGCATCATGACCAGGTTGATGAGGCCGGAAACGGTTTCGATTTTCTGCGCCCGGCAAGCGGTTAGCAGGCCGACGCCGCCAAAGGCTACCGCTCCCAGCGTAGCTAGCAGGATGATCGAGAGGATCGATCCCTGCACTCGCATGTGAAAAACCAGCACGCCAAAGCCTAAGAGCAGTCCCACTTCAATCACCATCAGGACCAGGCGGCTGCTGGTTAAAGCTAGAAGGAAATCGCTGCGGCGCATGGGCGTGGCTACAAAGCGCTTCAGCAGTTTGCGCTGGCGCATTTCAACCAGCGCGAAGCCTACTCCCCACATGCCGGAGTTCATGAGGTTCATCCCCAGCAGGCCGGGGATCAGGAAGTCGATGTAGCGGGAGCCGGGCTCGCTGGAGGATTGGGAGGAAGTGGTTAGCGCATCTTTGCGTCCGGCGGCGGATTGGAGCGTGGCGTCAATTTCGGCGCGGGAGAGGACGCTCTCCGGGCGCGCGGGATCGTAATAAAAAGTGTAGCTGCCGTCGGGATTGGACTCGATCGCCAGATCGAACTTGCCGAAGTGGAAAGCCTTGAGCGCGGCATCGCGATTGAGCACGGTGGCTCGGACGGTGGAGTGTGAGGGCGAGTTCTGGAGCATGGCTAGAGTTTTCTGCGCGCCACTGCCCGCGATCACGACGACCGACGTGATGTCCGCGGGCTTGTTGCGAAACGCGATGCCCAATCCCGCCGCCAGCAGCAGCGGAAAGATGAAGACCCAGAACACGACTTCAGGCTCGCGTTTGAGTTCGAGTATGCGTGCCCAGAGCAGATGACGGTATCCGGTCCAACGGCCATTGCGGCGTGCGGGGAGGATGGGCTGCGGCTGCTGATCCTCATCAGCGTGGAGCGTGGGCGCGTTGGTTTCTGTGGTTGCCATTCAGTCTTCTCGCAGGTGGCGGCCGGTGAGGAGCACGAAGACATCTTCGAGGCTGGCTTGGCGCGTGCTGAGGTGTTCGAGTTGATGACCGTCGCTGGTTACCGCATCCAGAAGAGCGGGGATGGTGAGGTGCGGCTCGCGAACACTTAGGCAGACGGTCGAATCCTCGCGACGGACGGACTCCACGCTGGGCAGCGACCGCCAGCGCTTGAGGTTGTCGTCGTCTAGGTTATCGCTGTCGGCGTTTCCGTCTTTGCTTACTTGGAACTCGACCACGTGATGGCCGCCCAGTTGGTCGATAAGGTCGGAGGGAGTGCCTTCGGCGATGATCTCTCCGTGATCGACGATGGCGAGCCGGTCGCAGAGGCGTTCAGCCTCGTCCATGTAGTGGGTGGTTAGCAGGACGGTGCCGCCTTTTTTCTGGAAGGCGCGGACGATTTCCCAGAGCTGGCGGCGGCTTTGGGGATCGAGTCCGGTGGTGGGCTCGTCGAGAAAAAGAATGCGCGGATTGCCGACCAGAGCGGTGGCGACGGCCAGGCGTTGCTTCTGTCCGCCGGAAAGTTTGCCGACCCAGGCGTCGGACTTCTCGGTGAGTTGGAGTTCTTCGAGAATGTCGTCGGCGGGGCGTGGCTCGCGGTAGAAGCTAGCGAAGAGTTCGATGGTTTCGCGGACGTTTAGTTTTTCCGACAGGCGCGTTTCCTGGAGCGAGATGCCGATCCACTCGCGCAACTGGCGCGGGTTGTCCTTCCAGGTGTGACCGAAGATGCGGACTTCTCCGCAAGTGGGTGCGAGCAGGCCCTCAAGAATTTCGATGGTGGTGGTCTTCCCTGCTCCGTTCGGACCGAGCAGGCCAAAGCATTCGCCGGCTTCAATGCGCAGGCTGAGGCCGCGGACGGCTTCGACCTTGCCGTCGTAGGTCTTGCGCAGGTTGGTGCACTCGATCGGAGACCCCACGAGGGCATTCTAGCTCAGGTCTATGGTTCAGAACGTGGTTCAGAATGTGAATGGCTTGTAACCGGCATGGGCACGTCGCCCTTGGCATTGCGCCACAGGATTGCGTTCAGCTTCATGGCATCGGCGGCGTCGGGCCGGGAAAAATTCATCTGCGACGATTCCTTCGCTCCCGCCGCTTTCTTTTCGTTCACCGCGTAGATGAGGCCGCTGCGCAGATTCTGCTCGTCAACTTTATACGGCGGCTGCGTTCCCGGACCTGCGAACAGCGGTGTCATGAACGGCGCGTGCGCGTCGAACAGATTCATCGGGGAAAGGTCGAGCAGAGCTTCCATGGTGTGGATCATGCTGACGGTGGTGTAGAAGTGATGATCGACAAACGTTTGCGGCGTGTGCGGCGCATACTTGCTGATTACCAAGGCTGTGGATCGATGGGCATCGATGTGATCGGCGCCGTCCTGCGCGTCGTCTTCGAGCACGAAGATGGCGGTGTCGTCCCAGTAAGGGCTGTGCGAAACGGCGTCGACGACGCGGCCAAGCGCGAGGTCGTTGTCGGCGACCGAGGCCTGCGGCGTGGGCTTGCCGGGACGCGTGCCTCCGGTGTGATCGTCGGGCAGATAGAGCAGCGTGAACTGAGGAAGTTCTTTGGCGGTTCCCTTGGCTTTCACAAACTTACTGAATTCGCGGAGGAATTCGTCGGCGCGGAGTTGGTCGGGGTAATCGGTTTCGAAATCCGGAAAGAGAGCGTCGTAGTGGTCGCGCAGCGCGGCTTTCGTCGGCCTCATGCGCTTCATCTGCGGAATTGCCCATGGCCACGGACTCGGGCCGCCTCGCGGATTGCCGACGTTCGGCGGTAGAGGCTCTCCTTTCTTGATTTCGGCCACCGGGCAGGTCGCAGACGAGGGAGACGGCGTACCTTCCTTCGGCGATTTTGCCTTTTCGCTTTTGCACCACACGGCGGCGATGAATTCTCCGTAGATGCGATAGGTGAGACCGCGGCGGGCGAGATTATCCCACAGGAAGCCCGTGGCGGGGTCGTCTACGTCGGGGATTCCCTGCTCGAGCGGAAATTCTTCGGCGACAGCGCCGCCAGAGTCGTAGGTTCGCTCTTTGCTGCGATAGCCGATCGGCCATGTTTTCTCGTTGTAGTCACTGGTGGTGGCGGCTGTGGACCAGAGGTGTCCATCGCCGGAAACTTCTCCGCTGTCGTAGAAGTTGTCGAGCACTCCGAACTGCAACGCGAGCTTGTGCTGGTTGGGAGTGATGTCAGCGCCATACATGGTTAGGGATGCGTCGCCGTCGCCTACGGGCAGGTCGCCGAAGACCTGATCGTAGGTGCGATTTTCCTTCAGAACGTAGATCACGTGGTGGATGGGATTGCTTCCACCGGCGAATTCGAACTTGTCGCCATCGGAGCGGACGAGATTGTCTTCTTCGACTTGGTGCGTGTAGGCGGCGAGATTCTTGTCGATGTCGGCGAGGCTGAGGCGCTGGATGGAACCGCCAATCAGAGTTGGAATGTAGGGATGCGCTTTTCTCTTGCGCTCGCCTTTTAGTGTGCCCTGCATGTTGTTGGGGCCGCTGCCCTGGCCTTTGGCGGTGGCGATGAGCAGGTCGCTGCCTGCCATGGCGAGCGCGCTGGGATACCACTCGGTGGGGATGAAACCGAGCGGAGACACTTCGTGTTCTGTGTCGCCAGTATCGAACACGGCTACGCCGTCGAGCGAAGCGCACCCGACCAGCAAACGCTTGCCGTCAAGTGAGATTGCAACGGACTGCGGGACTGAGCCCGCGTGGCTCCTCAGAGAATTGTCGAGGTTGGCGTGGTAGAGACGTTCCATCTTGCCATTTTTCAGATCAAGAGCGACAGCGAAATCAAAATCCGTGTTGCTCAAGGTGAGGTACAGCGTATCTTCCGCAGGACTGAGCAGCATGGCCGTCGGATGGGTACTAGGTGCAGTCGCGTCGGTGCGGCCGAAAACGTCGTACCAGGCCTCGACCTTACTAGTTTTAAGGTTCAACTCGGCAACGGTGGAGGCGTTCCACAGGCTGACCCACGCTTTGGTTCCGGCTTTGTTGGCGATCACCGTGTACGGATACGCACTGGGGATGTAGCGGCTGCGGCTTAGATCGAACGACTGCAGGATTTTGCCCTCGCTGGTGTCGAGGACAATGGCGTTGTCGGAAAGATTGTTGGCGATGAGCAGGCGGTCGCCCTTGGGGCTCGGAAGAACGGCGAGTCCCGCAGGGTATGGCGGCGCGGTTCCAGCGCGAGTTTTGCGCACGCCGAACGCGACTTCTTTCCCTTCGGCGATGGGCTGGGGCGAGATTTTGATGAAGCGTTCGGGAGTAACTTCCCCGGCCGCGAATTTGTATACCGCAATGCCGTTGCCGGTGCTCTTCGGCTTCTCGCCGGTGGGATCGGTGATGGAGCCTATCGAGGCATAGAGATGCTTGCCGTCGCTGCTGAATGCGAGGCCGATGAAATAGCTTTGGCGCGTGGAATAATCGTCGCTCAGGCGGTCGTCGGGAAAGTCGTGCAACTGATTGTTGCTGAGATCGAGAACGGCGATCGATTGGCGTGCGCCCGCCTCCTGCGTTCCGTATCCCTGGTTGAGCAATGCCGCGTAACGACCATCGGGGCTGAGTGCAATGGTGGCGGGAAAGCTGTTGGTGCGGGCGAGATAGCCCGGGACTGGCAGCGTCAGGCTCTTGCTGGTCGGAAGATTGATTCGGCGCGAGCGATCGGCGGCGCGAGCGACCACGAAGACGACAAGCACTGTGGAAAGAGCGAAGAGGAAGACAAGGGCGATCTTTTTCACGATCTTCTTCACGAGCGGAGGCCTCGGAAGGGTTTTACCATCCGTGCAGGACAGGAGGCAAACGGGCCGGAGGTTCGAAGGTTGATCTAAGCTTGCCGATGGAGAGCTGGGCGTCCCGCCCGAACGGACGGGCGAGGACGCCCGTCCCTCCATCGTATTGACTCACGCGGTCACGGTACCAAATGCACCTCGGCAACCGGCTCCCCGGAGCGGGACTTCTTTACACCGATCAGCTCGACCGCCTTGGCGGCGATGTGTTCGGCGGAGACTTCGAATTCTTTGATTAACTCCCAGGGAGCGCCGGAGTCTCCGAAGCGATCTTTTACTCCGATGGCGCCGGTGATGGTGGGGATGCCGTAGAGCGCGGGCGACTGGGTGATGGCGTTCGCGACTGGCCACGCCAGCGCGCCGATCTGGTGCTCTTCGGCAGTGAGGACGACGCTGGTGTCGCGCGCGGCTCGCACGATGGCTTCGGTGTCGAGCGGCTTGAGGGTGTGCAGGTTAAGGACGCGGGTTTCGTAGCCGAAGTCTTGTTTCAAGATCCAGGCGGCGCGCATGGCTTCGGGCACCATCGGACCACAGGCGATGATGGTCAGGTCTTCGCGCTCGTCGCGGTATTCGGATTCGAGTTTGGTCTCGAACGCTTCGATGAAGTTGGCGGCCTCTCTGCGCAGGCGAATCACGTTGGCCTTGCCGAAGACGAACGGCGTTTTTTCGTCGGTGACGATCGGCGTCGCTTCGCGGGCGAAGCGGATGTACTTCGGACCGACAAGCTTGAGCAGCAGGTAGTCGGTGGCTTTGCGGGTTTCGACCATGTCGCAGGGGACGACCACGTTCATATTGGGCAGTCCGCACATGGCGAACAGATCTTCGAGCGCCTGGTGAGTGGCGCCGTCGGGACCGACGCTGACGCCGCCGTGGGCGCCGGCGATCAGAACGTTGAAGTTGCCGTAGCAGATCGAGGTGCGGATCTGGTCGAGATTGCGCGCCGCGGCAAAGGTCGCGTAGGTGCCGAAGACGGGGAGCTTCCCTTCTTTCGCGAGTCCGGCGGCAGCCGAAGTGGCGGATTGCTCGGCGATGCCCATGCTAATCCAGCGCGACTTGCGCTCGGGCTTGTTGGCGTAAAACTCGCTGATGGTGATGGAGCCAGAGATATCCAGGCCGAAGCAGACTACGCGCGGATCGTCGCCATTGGCGGCGAGCGACTGGCCGAAGCCGAGGCGCGTGGGCTTCATCTGGACCTTCATGTTTTCGGCGGCGTTCCACCAGTAGTTGCGGTGAAACTTGGGCATCTTCGCTTCGAGCTTGCGCTCGACCTCGGCTTGATATTGCCGGGCGTGGGCGAGGAGCTGCTCGACGGGAATCTGGCCTTCGAGGCCGAGTTCCTTCAGCGCTTTGTCCAACTCTTCGCGGGTGGGCGCTCTGCCGTGCCATCCGGCAACGTTTTCCATGAAGCTGACGCCTTTGCCTTTGACCGTGTCGGCGATGATGACGGTGGGCTTGCCGCACCCGGCTTTCGCTTTTTCGAGCGCCTCGACGACCTGCTTCATGTCGTGTCCGTTGATGGTGAGGACTTCCCATCCGAAGCTGCGATATTTTTCTTCGAGCGGCTCGACGTTCATGACGTCCTTTACCCAGCCGTCGATTTGGAGGCGGTTGCGATCGATGATGCCGACTAGATTGTCTAGCTTGAAGTGGCCTGCTTCCATCGCGGCTTCCCAGATCTGACCTTCCTGCTGCTCGCCGTCTCCCATGATGCAGAAGACGTGGTGATTTTTCTTATCCAACTTAGCCGCTAGCGCGAGGCCAACGGCAATGCTCAGGCCCTGGCCTAGCGATCCGGTGGAGACTTCGACGCCGGGCAGTTTGAGCCAATGCGGATGTCCCTGATAGGGCGAATAAAGCTTGCGTAGGAGAGCGACATCTTCTTTCGGGCAGAAACCGGCGAAGGCCAGGCCGAGGTAAAGGCAGGGCGCTTTGTGGCCCGTTGACCAGATGATGCGATCGCGGTCGGGCCAGTTGGGATTCTTGGGATCGTGGTTGGCTACGCGAAGGTAGAGCGCGGCGGTGATGTCCATGATGGAGAGCGTGCCGCCGGCGTGTCCGGAGGTGGCTGCGCACAAGGCGGCGAGGTCGTAGCCGCGCATCAGGTTAGCCTGCTGTTTCAGCTCGTCAATGCTGTAGGAACGCAGGACTTCGCCGGTGGTTGAATTCTGAATAGACATGGGGTTGCTCCTTCGCTTACGCCGGGCATTGGGCAGGGCGGGAAACGGCGCATAGGCTTGCAGGATGAGCGTAACCGGCCCTGTCGCAGGGTTCAGTGAGCGGGGTCACAGGTGGGGGTGACGCATGCCAGGCGTTCCCTGCAGAACTCGCCTTTTCACCGCCGAGACGCAGAGGACGCCGAGAGAATCTTCAGGAAATTATGCGGTTACAGGTTCTCTCTAGTCCAGCGGTCAATCGAAACGAGAGCCTGGCTTAGGTTCTCAAGCGAGTTGGCTACGCTGAAGCGGAGATAGCCTTCTCCGTATGCGCCGAACGCGGTGCCGGAGAGGCAGGCGACACCGGCTTGTTCAAGCAGCGCGTCGGCCAGTTTCTTGGAAGGCCAGCCGGTCTTCGTAATGTTGGGGAAGGTGTAGAACGCGCCTTTGGGCGTGCGGCAGGAGAAGCCTTTGATCTTGTTCAGGCCGGCGACGAAGACGTCGCGACGGCGCTTGAACTCAGCATTCATTTTGTCGACCGAGGACTGGTCGCCACGCAGCGCTTCGATTCCGGCCACCTGCGTGAAGCTGGCGGTACAGGAAATCGAGTTCGTGTTCAGCCGCGCTATTTGCGTGGCCAGATCTGGGCGCATTACGCCGTAGCCCATGCGCCATCCGGTCATGGCGTAGGTCTTGGAGAAGCCATCGAGCAGAATGGTGCGCTCTTTGAAGCCGGGTACGCTCATGATGGAGAAGTCCTCGCCTTCGTAAATGAGGCGGCTGTAGATTTCGTCCGAAAGAATCATGATGTTGCGGTCGCCGATGGCCTCGGCGATTTCGAGAATGTCTTTCCTGGTGAGCACGCCGCCGGTCGGGTTGTGCGGCGAGTTCAGGATGATCAACTTGGTGCGGTCGGTAATCAGCGAGGCCAGTTCTTTGACGTCGACGGAGAAGTCGCGCTCTTCGCGGAGCGGAATTGGGACCGCGCTTCCGCCGACATAGTCGATCATGGATTCATAGATGGGGAAGCCGGGATTGGGGTAAATGACTTCATCTCCCTCATCAATTAATGCCAGCATCGTGAAGAAAATAATTGGCTTGCCGCCTGGGACAACAACCACTTCCTCGCTCGAAACCGGGACTTTGCGGGTGCGGCTGACGTAGTCGGCAATGGTCTGGCGCAGGTCGGGCAGACCGGCGGCGGGTCCGTAGTGGGTCCATCCCATGTGGAGCGCGTCGACACCGGCCTGGATGACATTGGCGGGCGTGTCGAAGTCGGGTTCCCCAATTTCGAGGTGAATGATCTCTTTGCCTTGTTTTTCGAGAGCGCGGGCGCGACTTAGGACTTCAAAAGCGGTTTCGGTGCCGAGCCGCGACATCCGGCTGGCTAGACGCAATTCGAGTTGAGTTGTGGTTGGCATGGCGGCGATAAAATTATAACGCGTCGATAAGGTCAGAGGTGAGAGGTCAGATTGCAGAGGTGAAAATCTTCCGATGACGGCCTGCTGGAGACTTTGATTCTTACCTCTGCAATCTGACCTCTGACCTCTGCAATTATTCCGAGATGGTGCTCTCTTCGCTCTGCGCGCGCAGGACGCGATCGACGGAGTACGGGGCGCGCTGGGCGGGCTCGTGGTAATGGCGCACCTGCATTTCTCCGAGCAGGCCGACGGCGAGCATGTTCAGGCCCGCCAGCAACAGGACGGCGGAGAACATCATCAGCGGGCCGTGCTGGTACATGACATCGGCGTGGTGCAGGAGTTTTTCCAGAATGAGCCAGCCGGAGATTCCGCAGCCCGCCAGAATGCTGAACATTCCCACCGTGCCGAAGAAGTGTAAGGGGCGGGAAAGATATTTGAGCAGGAAGCGGATGGTGATGAGGTCGAAGAAGACGCGGAAAGTGCGCGAGATTCCGTAATGCGAAGTCCCGCGTTCCCGGTTCACGTTCTTGATCGGCACTTCGACGATCGACGCGCCGTGCCACGAGGCCAATGCGGGAATGAAGCGGTGGAGTTCTCCGTAGAGTGGAATCTGCCCTAGGATTTCGCGGCGGTAGGCCTTAAAAGTAGTGCCGAAGTCATGGATGTCGACGCCGCTCAACTTGGCCATGAGCCAGTTGGCGCAGCGCGAAGGGATGCGGCGCAACCAGAAATTGTCGACGCGATTCTTGCGCCAGCCGCTGACGATGTCGTAGCCCTCGGCAATTTTTTCGAGGAACAATGGGATGTCGGCAGGATCGTGCTGCAAGTCGCCGTCCATGGCGATGATGTATTCCCCGCGGGCGTGGTCAAATCCAGCAGCGAGGCCGGCGGTCTGACCAAAATTACGTCGCAGCTTGACCACGGTCACGCGGCTGTCGACGGCCGCAATCTGATGCAGCAAGGGGAATGTGCCGTCGCTTGAGCCGTCATCGACCAGCACCATCTCGAAGGTCTCGCCGCTGGCTTCCATCACGGACTTAAGCCGCGCGTACAGGTCGGTGACGTTCTTCTGCTCGTTGTGGAGGGGAACTACGATTGAGTACTTGAGCACAGAGAATGATTATACGGCAACGGAGCGAAGCTTTCGCAGTGACTTGTGTGAGGCGGGAGTTCGGCGGGGCGCGACTTCGGCCGTGCCTCCAGACTAGTCGCGCCAGCAGACGGTCGCGAAGGAATGGTAGCCCCGGCAGGAATCGAACCTGCATAGTCAGTTTAGGAAACTGAAGTCCTATCCGTTGAACGACGGGGCCACTGGAAATCAGGTTAGCAGGTTGCCAAACGGGTTGCCAAACCCCGCGGTAAGTCTGGCCGAGCACCTACGAGTCTATCCAGGCGCAAGTCGAGGGTATCCCTATCCGCCGCCGACGAAGTGCACGATCTCCAGCCGATCTCCATCGTGCAATGGAATCTGCGGCCATTGGTCGCGGGGCACGATCTCGCGGTTCAGTTCGATCGCCACTCGGTCGGGCTTCATGCCGAGCTGCTCGACGAGCGCGCCCAGAGTTTCGGCCGAAAAGACCTGGTTCTCGCCATTGATCGTGAGATTCATCGAATCCATTCTCGCATCGTGTCGTCCATGGAGCGCACGAGAACGAGATGAAAACTAAATGGCGGCGCGCAACTGGAACTTGCGGGTGGCAGTTCGTCCGTCGAAACTCGCCTGCACGAGTACGGAGGAATCCGCGAGTGACTTCTCATCCACCTGAACGTTCATCTCGGCGTTGCCCTTGGCGTCGGTGAGAACCTGCGCGTAGTAGGGCGCGGCGTCTGGCCGGGCGAAGCGAAGTGTGAGGCGAGCACCTTCGACCGTGGCGCCTCCTTCGGTAACTCGGATCTGCATCGTCAAGGAGCCGCTCGAATGCACGGACCTGGCATTGATCCACTCCAGGTCAAGCTCTTTCACCGCGGCAAGCGTTTCAGGTGCATCCCGCTGGTCGAAAATGGAATCGAGCTTGCCGTCGCGGATGGCGTCGAGCACCTCGCGATGCAACTCGCGCAGCACCTTCTCTCTATCCTGATCGTTGCTCTGAGCGCTGTTTTTGCCTTCCGCCGCGCTGGAGCCATAGGGAACCGCGCGCTTCCCGATGCAGCGGCCCTGAACGAAGACTTGCGTCTGCAGCAATTGCTCGCCTTCGCGCGCTTCGCTCTGCACGTGGTAGACGGTGTCTTCGTGCCGAATGTCGGTATTAAAGCCAAAGATCATGGGGTTCAGGCTTTCCCCGGTCCTGTCAAGATAGGTTCCGCCGAATGAAACTACTGTTAAAACGCGCACTTAGCTTGACACTTCTGTCAACCAAAACTAATCTAGAACGTTTACCGTTGCGCTTGTCGCAAATTATATATAGCTCCTCCTATGCCGGACAATTATTTCGCTCGCTACCTGCCCCTCCTGATGCATTTCGGCATCGCCACGGCCCTTGCGAGCGCGATTGTGATCCTTTCCTGGCTGGTTGGCCAGCATAAAGCGGGTCGGGCGAAGATGTCGCCTTATGAGTGCGGGGTCCAGCCCATCGGCGATGCTCAGGGACGATTCTCCGTCAAGTTCTACCTGGTTGCCATGCTCTTTATATTGTTCGACGTGGAAGCCGTTTTCCTTTACCCCTGGGCGGTCATCCTGCGCGAACTGAAGATGTTTGGTTTTTGGGAGATGATGGTGTACATCGCGATCGTGCTGGTCGGCCTCTTCTATGTGTGGAAAAAAGGCGTGCTCGACTGGGGCCTGACGGCCGCCAAGCGGGGAGATGTCTGATGCCGCTGGCTCCCCCAATCACCGATATCGAGCAGTTGAAGCCGCATCCCGCCTTGGCCCGCCTGGTGGAGTGGAACGCCTCCGTGGTGCAGGCGGTAAAATTCGATCGCGACGAGCTTACGATCTGGGTCGAGAAGGACGCAATCCGCGAGGTTTGCGCCATTTTGCGCGACTCTACAGATTGCCCATTCAATTATTTATGCGACCTCACCTGTGTCGACTGGTATCCCTCAGAGCCGCGATTTGAGGTGGTTTACCATCTTCTTTCGATTCCGAAAAAAGAGCGGGTGCGTTTGAAAGCCCGCCTTGACGGCTCCAGTCCGGCGATCGAATCGGTCACGTCGGTTTGGCCCGCGGCTAACTTCTATGAACGCGAGGTATTCGATCTGTTTGGAGTGCGCTTCACCGGACATCCCAACCTGCAACGCATCATGATGCCCGATGACTGGGAAGGCCATCCGCTGCGGAAGGACTACCCGGTGGAAGGTTACCGGTAGGCCATGACCCAATTTCCCGCTGCTGTAGCTGAGCCCGGCCAGGATCGTACCCTCGTCCTGAACATGGGGCCGCAACACCCTTCGACGCACGGGGTGCTGCGGTTGGTGCTGGAAATTGACGGGGAAACTGTGGTTCGGCTGAAGCCGGAGGTCGGCTTCCTGCACACTGGCATCGAGAAAACCTGCGAAGCCAAGTTCTACCAGCAAGTTGTGCCTCTGACGGATCGCATCGATTATCTCTGTCCCATGACGAACAATCTCGCCTACTGCCTGGCAGTCGAGAAGTTGCTGGGGCTGGAGATTCCTCCAAAAGCACAGTGGATGCGGGTTTTGATGAATGAGTTGACCCGCATCAATTCGCACCTGGTCTGGCTGGGGACACATGCCATGGACCTGGGCGCGATGACCGTCTTTCTCTATTGCTTCCGCGAGCGCGAAGACGTTCTGCGCTTCTTTGAGATGGTCAGCGGACAGCGGATGATGACGTCTTATTTCCGCATTGGCGGCTTGGCGCTGGAGCCGCCGCTGGGATTCTTCGAGAAGGTCAAGAAGTTCGCCGACCGCTTCCCCGGGAACGTGGATGAATACGAAGGCTTGCTGACCGGAAATCCGATTTTCATGATGCGCACCAAGGGCGTCGCCCACCTGAGCGCGGAAGACGCGATCGCCCTGGGCGCAGGCGGTCCAACGTTGCGCGGCAGCGGTGTCGACATTGACCTCCGCCGCGACGCTCCCTACACCGGCTACGAGAACTTCAAGTTCAACGTGCCGGTGCGCACGGAAGGAGACGTGTTCGCACGATACCTTTGCCGCGTGCAGGAGTTGCGGGAATCGATTGGCATGGTGCAGCAGGCGCTGGCGGGAATGCCGGAAGGGCCCATAAAAGCAGACTCGCCCAAGGTCGTGCTGCCCGACCGCGAGATGATGAAGACCGAGATGGAAGCCCTCATCTACCATTTCAAGATCATTACCGAGGGCTTCACGGTTCCGGCGGGCGAGGTTTACCAGGCGATCGAATCGCCGCGCGGCGAGATGGGATACTACATCGTCAGCGATGGAACGGCGAAGCCGTATCGCGTACACATGCGCGGGCCGTCCTACGCGAACCTGCAAGCGCTGGCCAAGATGTGCGAAGGGGGGCTTATTGCCGACGTGGTCGCGGCCGTCGGGTCCATCGACATCGTGCTGGGTGATGTGGACCGGTAGGGATTTTGCAATTTTGTAATCGGGTAATTTTGTAATCTAAATCTGCGCGGATTTAGGTTTTCAAATTACCAAATTACCCGATTACAAAATTACAAAATTTGTTTTTCGACTTATGAAGTTTTCCGAAGAATTCGAATCGCGGTTTGCCGAGATGCTGACGCACTATCCGACTCGGCGCTCGGCGCTTGTGCCTACGCTGCTCTACGCGCAGGATGAGGTCGGCAGTCTGAGCGATGAGGTGATTGCGGAACTGGCGCGGCGCCTGGATCTCACCGAACTGGAAGTTCGCAACGTAATCAGTTACTACTCGATGCTGACCACCAAACCGCGCGGGAAGTACAACGTGCAGGTGTGCACCAATATCGCGTGCATGCTCCGCGGTGGCGAGGAACTTCTTGACCACTGCAAGAAGAAGCTGGGCATCGGCCACAAGGGCACGACGCAAGATGGCTTGTTCTCGCTGGAAGAAGTGGAGTGTATTGGCGCGTGCAGTTGGGCTCCGGCAGCACAGGTGAATTACGATTTTCATGAGAACCTGACGAACGCAAAGATGGATGAGGTTCTGGACGAGTACAAGAAGAAGGGAACGCAGTAAGGATTTTGTAATTTGGTAATCGGGTAATTTTGTAATCTACAATCGCGCGGGTTTAGGTTTTTAGATTGCCCAATTACAAAATTACCAAATTACAAAATGGCTTCTCTCGTTTCCCATCCCGACGAGGTACGCGTTATCTCGAAGCGCTTTGGGCAGGGCGCTACGGATATCGATCGCTATCTCCAACTGGACGGCTACAAAGCGGTCCAGAAGGCGCTCGCCATGCAACCGGACGCCCTCATCAATGAGGTGAAGAACTCCGGCCTGCGCGGCCGGGGCGGCGCCGGGTTCAGTGCGGGAATGAAGTGGTCGTTTGTTCCGAAGCAATCGGCCAAACCGAAATATGTGCTCTGCAACGGCGACGAGAGCGAGCCCGGCACCTGCAAGGACCGCCTGATTTTCGAACACGATCCGCACTCGGTGATTGAAGGTGTCATGATCGCCGCGCTCGCGGTCGGTTCGCATACCGGATACATCTACATCCGCGGCGAGTATCGCTACCTGTCGATCATCATGCAAAAGGCCATTAAAGATGCCTATGCCAAGGGCTTCCTCGGCAAGAACATCTTCGGCAGCGGATACGACCTGGATATTTATTGGCACGGTGGAGCGGGCGCTTACGAAGTTGGCGAAGAATCGGCGCTGATGGAGTCGCTCGAAGGCAAGCGCGGCATTCCGCGCATCCGTCCACCGTTCCCAGCCATTGTCGGCCTGTGGGGCGGCCCGACGGTTATTAACAACGCGGAGACGCTGGCCGCTGTGCCGCACATTATCTTGGGCGGCTCGGATTGGTACGCGAAACTTGGCTCGCCGAAGAATGGCGGAACGCGATTGTTTTGCCTGGCCGGAAATCTCAACAAACCAGGCGTCTACGAACTTCCGATGGGCTACAACCTCAAGAAGATGATCTATGAGGTTGGCGGCGGAATTTCGAACGGCCGCGGTTTGAAAGCGGTGGTTCCGGGCGGATCGTCAACGCCGGTGCTGCTGCCGAAGGAAATTGACATCGCCATGGACTTCGACTCGCTGGCCAAAGCGGGTTCGATGCTTGGATCCGGTGGCGTTGTGGTGCTCGACGACACGACCTGCATCGTCAAGTTCGCGCTGCGCACCATCAAGTTCTACCAGCATGAGAGCTGCGGCTGGTGCATCCCGTGCCGTGAAGGCACCGACTGGTTGAAGAAAACGCTCACGCGGTTCCATGCGGGCGCGGGGCTGAAGAAGGACATCGACAACATTTATTACCTCGCGGAAAACATGTTGGGGAAGACATTCTGTCCGCTCGGAGACGCGGCGGCAATGCCCACCATGGCGTTCGTGAAGAAGTTCAGAAAAGAATTTGAAGATCACCTGGACGGCAAGCCGTGTCCGTTTGAGAAGGCTGGCGCGGTAGAGCGGCAACCTGCACTAGCGTAGAGAATCTCAAAATGCCTGATGTAACACTCACCGTCGACGGAAAGAAGGTCACGGCTCCCGCTGGGTCGCTGCTGATCGAGGCCTGCAAGAGCGCGGGCATTGAAGTGCCCTCTTTTTGCTACTACCCCGGGCTATCGTTGCAGGGCGCTTGCCGCATGTGTGTCGTGAAGATCGAAAAGATGCCCAAGCTTCAGACCGCCTGCACGACGACCGTAACCGAGGGCATGATCGTCGCGACTGACAGCGATGAGGTGCGTCAGGCCCGAAAAGCGATGCTCGAGTTGGTGCTCGGCAACCATCCACTGGATTGCCCGGTGTGCGATGCCGGCGGCGAGTGCGAATTGCAGGACATGACGTTCTCCTACGGCGCCTCCGAATCGAAATTCATGGAGGCCAAAAACCACCGGGAAGAACAGCAGTGGTCCCCGGTGGTGTATTTCGACCGCCCGCGCTGCATCCTGTGCTACCGGTGCGTGCGCGTCTGCGGCGAAGGCATGGACGTTTGGGCGCTGGGCGTGCAGAACCGCGGCGTCAGTTCGATCATCGCGCCCAACCAGAACGATCATCTCGAGTGCGAAGAGTGCGGCATGTGTATCGACATCTGCCCGGTCGGTGCACTCACGTCCGGCGCCTACCGTTACAAGACGCGTCCGTGGGAGATGAACCATGTGGGCACGATCTGCACCCACTGCGGGGACGGATGCAAGACCACGCTGGGCGTGCGCCGCTGCGACACAGGCATGGAGATCGTCCGCGGTGATAACCGTGACAAGAGCGGGATCAATAATGATTTCCTCTGCATCAAGGGCCGCTACGCTTTCGACTTTGCGCACCACAAAGAGCGCCTCACGCAGCCGCTGGTTCGCAAGAATGGCAAGCTGACGCCTGCGACCTGGGAAGAAGCATTTGAGCTGATCGGCAAACGATTCCGCGAAGTTCGCGACGAAGTTAACAACGAAGTTCACGACGGCGGGAGCGCGATCGGCGTCATTGGATCCAATCGCACAACCAACGAAGAAAATTATCTTCTTTCAAAATTTGCCCGGTCTGTACTCAAGACAAATAATGTCGATCATCACCGCACGGCAGACTACCCTGCCCTCGCCGCCGCGCTGCACGGCAAGCCCGGAAAAACGGCTTCCATGCGCGACGTGTTGAACGCGCCCGCAATTTTGCTGATCGGCAACGACCCCACGAATCAGCATCCGCTGCTGGCATGGCAGATCCGGACGAACGTTCGGTTGCGCCGGGCGCGGCTCTATGTGATCAACTCTGCGCCCATCAAGTTGCGGCGGCAGGCGGCGGGATTTGCCTTGGTACCAGCGGGCGCGGAAGCAAAAGCAGTCGCATTTCTCGCCGGCGACGATTCCCTGCTCGATCAGCTTGTTGATTCCAAGGTCACCGACGGCATGACGCGCGACGCCTGGATCGCGCTGCGAGAAAAAATTCGTGCCGAACAGAACATGGTCATTGCCTTCGGTTCTGAACTGCGCGGCCATGACATCGAGAAATTGGTGACCTTTGCTGGAACATTGACCGGAACCAAGCTGATCTGCCTGGGTGATTACGCGAATTCGCGCGGAGCCAGCGAAATGGGGCTTTATCCCGATCTTCTCCCGGGATACGAACCTCTCGCCGACGCTGCCAAGTTCCAACAGGAATGGGGTAATCTGCCGGCCGAAAAAGGCCTGAGTCTGCCGGAGATGGTGGAAGCGGCGAAGGCCGGCAAGCTGAAAGCGCTTTACGTGGTGGGCTCCAATCCGGTCGGTCGTTTAAGCGTTGATCCCTTTGTGTTCTCGAAAAGTTTTGTGGTGGTTCAGGACATGTTCCTGACCGAAACCGCGACCATCGCCGACGTGGTGTTGCCCGCTGCGAGCGCGTACGAGAAAACGGGAACTTACACGAACACCTGCGGCGATCTGCAACTCGTGAAGAAGGCGGGCGAAGTCACGAACACAAAGCCGGACTTCGAGATGATCGTTCGCATCGCGGACGCCATGGGCTTCGATGTACGCGGCCTGGTACCTTTCGGAAGCGGAACGCACTCCGACATGGGCGAAACACGCGGCGCACAGTCGGGCGAGGCGGATCGTCATGCGGTGTGGCTCGAAGCGCACAACCTGGAGCCGAAGATGACGCCGTTCGACCCCATGGCGATTCTCGACGAAGTCCAGCGCGTGGTTGCCGGGTACGATGTTTCGCGGGTCAATCTGCTGGCGGGTAATGATCAGCATCTCGAGATTGCCGAAAGCGGCGCGAGCTTGGTTCAGAAGCCGGAGCTGATCGTCCCGGCCAACGATGATTTGTTCAGCTCGGGCACGCTCGGACGGTATTCAAAGACTCTGAACTCGGTTTGCGAAAACAAGTCCGCAGACTCGGAAGTTGCGGCGGACTAGAAACCTTAAGATCAAAACCACGCGGGCAAGAGTGCCCGCGCCACACGAGAACACGAAAGATATTTCGTTGAGCATAACGACGTTCATCATCATTTCGATCATCAAGTCGGTTGCCGTGGTCGGTGTTCTGCTGACGGCGGTGGCCTACAGCGTCTGGCTGGAGCGCAAGGTGTCGGCGCACATCCAGAACCGCTGGGGCCCCACGCGAGTTGGGCCTTTCGGCCTGCTGCAGCCGGTCGCCGACGGCGTCAAATTCATTTTCAAAGAAGATTTGACCCAGCCGCATGTCTACAAGCCGCTGTACATCGCGGCGCCGATCATCTCGCTGGTCTTTGCCATTACATCCATTTCGGTGATCCCATTTGGCAACTGGGTCAACATCGGTCCCTGGGGCACGTACCTGCAGATTACCGACTTGAACATCGGGCTGCTGGTTGTTCTCGGCATTACGTCGATGGGCGTGTACGGTGTGGCGCTTGCCGGATGGTCCTCGAATAATAAGTACTCGCTCCTCGGCGGACTGCGCGCCAGCGCCCAGATGGTCAGCTATGAAGTTTCGCTCGGCCTCTCGCTGGTGGGAGTGCTGATCATGGCTGGAAGCCTCAGCCTGCGCGAAATAGTGGACGCGCAGGGCGGAGTGTTTTGGGGTTTCATTCCGCGCTGGAACATCTTTCACGGGCAGACGGTGGCGTTTTTCATCTATCTGATCTCCGCGTATGCGGAGACGAACCGCACGCCCTTTGATCTGCCGGAAGCGGAGTCTGAACTGGTGGCCGGATATCACACCGAGTACAGCGCGATGAAATTCGCGATGTTTTTCATGGCCGAATACGCCAACATGGTGACGGTCGCTTGCCTGGCCACGCTGCTGTTCCTGGGCGGATGGCACGGGCCGATCTTTGGTCCGCCCATCCTGCAAGCCGTGATGCCGGTGTTCTGGTTCTGCCTGAAGGTTTTCTTTTTTATGTTTCTGTACGTCTGGGTGCGCTGGACCTTACCCCGCTTTCGTTATGACCAACTCATGGCGTTCGGGTGGAAGGTGCTGCTCCCCCTGGCGGTTGCGAACATTATGGTTACCGCGCTGATTGTGGCGTGGAGAGCTTAAAAGCAGTACCCAGTTGCCAGTACCCAGTACCCAGCGGTCTGGGTCTTGCTGGGTACTGGGTACTGAGTACTAGGTACTAATGCAAAAATGCTTCATCTAATTTTATTCCTCTTTTTCGGAGCGATCTGCGTGGCGGGAGCCGTAAACCTGCTGGCGCAAAGCCATCCCATCAACAGCGCGCTGTCGCTGATAGCGGTGATGGCTTCGCTCGCCGCCGAGTATCTTCTGTTGGGCGCGGAATTTGTGGCCGCCGTGCAAGTGATCGTCTACGCCGGCGCGATCATGGTGTTGTTTGTGATCACCATCATGCTGCTGAACGCCGGCAAAGAAGAGCGCAGCAAGGGCAGCCGGGTCGCGATCCTGGTCGGCATTCCCGGAGTGGTGATCGGCGGAGTGCTCGTCGCTTGGACGCTTCTCCATCGCTCCAACATGCAGGCGGTCCCCATCGGCGCGTTAAAGGGCGATCCCAGCGATATTGCGCGACTTCTCTTCCACGATTTTCTGCTGCCCTTTGAAGTCACGTCGGTGCTGATCCTGATCGCCATCATGGGCGCGGTCGTGCTCGCCAGCCGGCCCGAAACCGTAGCCCGTGGCGCGAGAAAGGACGAAGGATAAGGAAAAAGATGGTCCCTCTTTCTTACTATCTCGTGTTGAGCGGAATCCTGTTCGTGTGTGGCGTGCTCGGGTTCCTGATCAAGCGCAACATCATCACGATCTTCATGTCGATCGAGCTGATGCTGAACGGCGTGAACCTTTCGTTCGTGGCCTTCGCCGCGCAGTGGCACGCGCTCAGCGGACAGGTCTTCGTGTTCTTCGTGATGGTAGTGGCCGCCGCTGAGGCCGCGGTGGGCCTCGCGATCATCATTGCCGTCTATCGCACGCGTGAAACTTTGAATGTGGACCGGGTAAACCTGCTCAAGCTATGACGCCGAATCCTTATCTCTGGCTCATCCCGATTCTTCCGCTCGCCGGGGCGGCGATCAACGGCTTCTTTGGCCGGCGGTCGTCGAAGAAAGCGATAACGGCGGTCGCGCTTGTCTTTTGTGGCTTGGCGTTTTTCCTCGCGGTCGTGATTGCTGCCCGCTTCTCCCCCGCATCCGCGCCTTACTATTTCAACCTCGCACACTGGCTCCGCTCCGGAAGTTTTCAAGTCGACTTCAGTTTCTATCTCGATCAGTTATCGCTCGTCATGCTACTCGTGGTCACCGGCGTCGGCTTCCTGATTCACATCTACTCAGTCGGCTACATGTGGGACGACGACGGCTACTACCGCTTCATGTCGTACATGAACCTGTTCATGTTCTTCATGCTGACGCTGGTGCTGGCGAAGGACTACCTGGTCATGTTCATCGGCTGGGAGGGCGTGGGTCTGTCGTCGTACCTGCTGATCGGCTACTGGTTCACAAAAGACTCGGCGGCGGCGGCCGGCAAGAAAGCATTCATCGTCAACCGGATCGGTGACTGTGGATTCCTGATTGCGCTCTTCCTGATGATCAAGCATTTTGGGTCGCTCGACTTCACGCGCGTCTTTACTGCCGTTCAGCCGCTGCCAACGGAAACTGCCGGCGCCGGGCTGCTCACGGCGATCGGTCTGCTGCTGATGGTCGGCGCGGCTGGCAAGTCGGCTCAGATTCCTCTTTATGTCTGGTTGCCGGACGCCATGGAAGGCCCCACTCCGGTTTCCGCGTTGATCCATGCGGCAACCATGGTGACGGCGGGCGTTTATATGGTGGCGCGCTCGTCTGCGATCTTCGAGCGCGCGCCGATGGCGATGACAGTCGTCGCCATCATTGGGACGCTCACCGCTCTGTTCGCGGCGACCATCGGCATCGCCCAGACCGACATCAAGAAAGTGCTGGCCTACTCCACCATCTCGCAGCTCGGCTATATGTTCATGGCCTGTGGCGTGGGAGCGTTTTCAGCGGGCATCTTCCACCTGATGACGCACGCCTTCTTCAAGGGCCTGTTGTTCCTCGCGGCAGGTTCGGTGATTCACGGCATCGGCGGCGAACAGGACATGCGAAAGATGGGCGGGCTGCGAGTTTACATGCCGTGGACGTTCCTGACGATGACGATCGCCACATTCACGATCGCCGGCTTCCCGCCGCTGGCCGCTTTCTTCTCAAAAGACGAAATTCTCTGGAAGGCTTACTCCAGTCCCTACGGAAGTTGGGTGTACTGGTTGTTGGGAGTGACCACCGCCTTCATCACCTCGTTCTACATGTTCCGGTTGTGGTTCTTGACATTCTTCGGTGATTACCGCGGCGCCCCCGCCGCGCACGACGTGAAACATCAGCCCGCCGACGCACACGCCATGCACGATAAAGCCGACCATGACGGGCATGGTCATGGCGAACCTCATGAGAGCCGGTCGGTGATGCTGGGCCCGCTGTTCATCCTAGCGATACTGTCGTTTGTTGGTGGCTGGATCGGGATCGGTGGCCGCTTCGAGCACTTCCTTGCGCCGGTTTTCCAGAGCGGAGCCGCCGCAGAACTGGCGCACGAAAACGCAGGTGAAGCTGCCGGCAGAGGAACTGAATCACTCCTCATGCTGATTTCCGTCAGTGCGGCAATTCTTGGACTTCTGCTCGCCTGGACCCTGTATCTCCGCCGCCCGCAACTGCCCGCGCGCATTGCTGCCAGCCTCGGCGGGCTCTACCGAGCAGTCGCGAATAAGTACTACATCGATGAGCTTTACGCTGTTCTTTTCGTCAAACCGGTTGTCGACGGCTCGACCACAATTCTCTGGCATGGCGTTGACCAGGGAGTGATCGACGCCGCAGTCAACGACTCAGCCGACGCTGCGCGCCACGTGTCTGACACCGTGCGCCACATGCAGTCGGGCAATCTGCGCTCGTATGCGGGCTGGGTGGCCGCTGGAGGGGCAGTTGTGATCGCCTACATGGTCTGGATGGGAGTGCGATGAATATGGAAAGCCTCAGTCCCATCATTCTTTCGTTGGTGACGTTCATTCCTGCCGTGGGCGGGCTGCTCATTCTGCTGATCCCGCGCCGCGATCGTGACATCAAACTCTTTGCCTTGGTCATCTCCCTGCTCACATTTGTAGCCTCGCTCCATTTGCCTGTGCATCTGCATCGCGAACTCGGCGCGTTCAAGTTTGAGATCGACAAAGTTTGGATCACGACTCCCAACATTCATTACCACATGGGCATTGACGGAATTTCCGTCTGGCTGGTTGTGCTGACTACCTTCCTTACGCCCCTTTGCGTGCTGATTTCGTGGCATTCGATTCACGAGAGGGTGAAGGAATTCTTCATCCTTCTGCTGATCCTGGAGACGGCTCTGATCGGAGTTTTCACCTCGCTCGACTTGTTCTTGTTCTACTTCTTCTGGGAAGCGACGCTCGTCCCGATGGCGCTGCTGATCGGCATGTACGGCCACGGACGCAAGATCTACGCCGCGGTGAAATTTTTCCTGTTCACGATGATCGGCTCGATGTTCATGCTGGCCGCGATTCTGTGGCTCTACGCCAAGACTGGCAGTTTCGATTTTGCCGTCATTCAGAACGCGATTCGCAGCGGAAGTGTGCCCGGTTTCGAACAGGCCTCGCTTTGGCTCTTCCTCGGCTTTTTCATCGCCTTTGCGGTGAAGGTCCCAATCTTCCCTCTTCATACATGGCTGCCCGACGCGCACGTGGAGGCGCCCACCGCTGGATCGGTGCTGCTGGCCGGCGTGCTGCTGAAGATGGGCACCTACGGCTTGCTTCGTTTCGACGTCGGCCTTTTCCCTGAGCAGGCGCACCGCAACGCCCCCTGGATCATGGTATTGGCGCTGATCGGCATCATCTACGGCGCGCTGGTCTCGCTGGTGCAGCCGAATATGAAAAAACTGATCGCCTACTCCTCGGTCAGTCATCTCGGATTCGTCGTTCTCGGAATATTCAGTTTCACCACGGCCGGCCTGAACGGAGCCGTCTTCGTCATGCTGGCGCACGGGGTCGCCACCGGCGGGCTCTTCATGCTGGCGGGCATCCTCTATGAACGCCGCCACACGTACGAGATCGCCGATTTTGGCGGATTAGCGACACCCATGCCCAAGTACGCCACCTTCTTCCTGGTCATCGTGCTGGCCTCGGTCGGACTGCCGCTGCTGAACGGTTTCATCGGCGAGTTCCTGGTGCTGAGCGGAGCATTCCAGGCACGCCCGGTCTATGGCGTCCTGGCAGCGACCGGTGTGATCTGGAGCGCCTGCTACCTGCTCTGGATGTATCAGCGAGTTTTTTTCGGCAAGGTGAAGCACGAAGTCAATAACGCGCTGTCCGACCTCAACCTGCGCGAGAAGGCAGCACTTTGGCCGATTGCGGTTGCCGCTCTAGTGATGGGCGTTGCGCCGCTGGTGTGGCTCAGCGCGATTGATCCGGCGGTGCAAGCGGTTCTCGCCCCCTTCACCCAATTGGCCAGCAGGGTGGTGGGCCAATGACAATGATTGGGCCAATGATAGTGACGACGGCGTTCTCGCATTCATTACCCGGTCTGCTGGCGCAGGTGCAGACTTCCATGCCGCCGCCAGGCGCCGACTACATGCGCATCCTGCCGGAGCTGGTGCTCTCGCTCTTCGGGATGCTGGTAATGGTCGTCGACCCGCTGCTCGACGAAGAAAACAGTCACCAGGCGCTCGGCACGATCGCTCTGATCGGTACTCTTGCCGCGCTTGCGTCGACCTTCTGGATGGCACAGTATCCCGGAACCGCGTTCTGGAACATGGTTCGGGTCGACGGCTTCAGCGTCTTCTTTCACTTTCTCCTCATCGCGATTGCCGCGGTGGTGATTCTCAGTTCATACGAATATTTGGCGGTGCAGCGCATCCGCGCCGGAGAATACTACGGGCTCATCCTGTTCGGCACGGTTGGCATGTGTTTGATGTCGTCCGCGATCGAACTCGTACTTATTTTTATTGCCCTGGAAATCTCGTCGATCTCGACGTACGTGCTGGCAGGCTTCCGGCGGCACGACGCCTCGAGCAGTGAATCTTCGCTGAAGTACTTTCTGCTGGGATCGTTCGCCACGGCGTTCTTCCTCTACGGCGTCGCGCTCATGTTTGGCGCCACCGGCTCCACGAACATTGACGCGATCAGCCTGGCGCTGCATTCCGGCGGCGTACCTGTGCCGGTTCTGGCCTATGTTGCGACGGCGCTCATGTTCGTGGGCTTGGGCTTCAAGGTCGCGTCTGCGCCTTTCCATGTGTGGACTCCTGACGTGTACGAAGGGGCCCCGGCTCCGGTCGTCGGCCTGATGTCAACCGGCCCCAAAGCGGCGGCATTCGCGGTTTTGCTGCGCGTCATGTTCGAAGCGAACGCACCCGGACGCTTCTGGCTGATCTGGGTCTCGGCCGCGCTTTCCATGACGCTGGGAAATCTATGCGCCCTGGTGCAGGACAACGTCAAGCGCCTGCTTGCGTATTCTTCGATCGCCCACGCCGGATATCTGCTTGTTGCGTTTGCGGCACAACCGGAACTGGGCACATCCGCGGCGATGTTTTACACCGCCGCCTATGCTGCGATGAACGTTGGCGCGTTTGCCGTCGTCAGCCACTTCGCGAACGCGGGCGAAAAGTACGTCACGCTTGAAGATTACGCGGGCCTCGGTAGGAAGTCTCCCGTGCTGGCCGCGACTTTCACATTCTTCCTGATGTCTTTGATCGGTATTCCGATCACGGGCGGCTTCTTCGCGAAGTTCTACGTGTTGACTGCCGCGCTGAAGTCGAATCTGGTTGGGTTGGCGATCATTCTGGTGCTGAATAGTGCCGTGGGCGCCTATTATTACCTGCGTATTATCGTCATGATGTACATGCGTGAGCCGCGGGGCGAGGTTCCTGTTACTCCCGTGCCCGCCGCGGCAGCGCTCGCCATTGCAGTTTGTGTGCTGCTTACGCTTTACCTCGGAGTGCTGCCGGGACGCGTGCTCGACTACGCCGCGCATTCCGCCCGCCAACTTGTAAGCGATACGGCGGCCCCGACGGCATCGGCAGGTTCTCTCGCGGTGGAATAGTAGATAGTGCTTGCCAACGTAAGCACTATTTGATTTGTGACAAACGTTGTAAAACCCGCGCGTGGCTTTGGTTTTGACTTCGGCAGTGAGTGCAGGCAGTGGCGAAAAACCAGCTTCTGCCGCGATTGACAATCGCCGTCCGAGGCGTCATTATTAGCTACACAAGTTTTTCGGGAAGTTTATCCCAGGGGCCGGAGGATTTATGATTCAGTTTTTCCGCAACATTTGCACGGACGAACAAGGGCAAGATATCGCTGAATATGCCGTCATGCTCGCCGTCATCCTGGTATTGGTGATCGGCACTGTGAAGTTAATCGGGAGCAATGCCAACAACGTATTCTCCAGTGTTGCCAGTTCTATCCCGCAGTGATTTCGGTTCCACCAGTTTTAGAAGACATCGGTATTGCCAACGTTGCGATTCAACATTTCTATGACTCGATTTAGCACCTTCCGCCTGTTTGGCCGCTATTGGTTTCCATTCGCGGCGGCGGTGCAGAATCGGAGCCAGTCACCAGGGCAATAAAGACAGCTCAAAGATTCCGCCAAAGCCGCGATAGAATCGCGGCTTTTGCTTTTGGCGGCAAATAGAAAGGTCATCGCCATGATTGTGAACATGTCCGACAGCGCCACCGAACAACAGATCGACCACATCATTCAACGCATCCGCGAAGCCGGATTCCAGCCTCACGTCACGCGTGGCACCGAGCGCACCATCGTTGCGGCGGTCGGCAGCGGTGGGCGCCGCCATGAAATCGAGGCGCTTTCGGTAGCGCCCGGCGTGGACAACGTGGTCGCGATCGCCCAGCCCTTTAAGCTCGTCAGCCGTCAAACGCGGCCGCAGCCGTCGGTGGTCGACGTTGGCGGCGTAAAGATCGGCGGCCCCGAAGTGGTCGTGATTGCCGGCCCCTGCTCGGTGGAATCGCGCGAGCAAATGCTGGAGACTGCGCACGGGGTGAAGCGCGCAGGCGCCACCATGCTGCGCGGCGGAGCCTACAAACCGCGGACCTCCCCGTATGAGTTCCAAGGCCTGGGAATTGAAGCGCTGAAGATTTTGCGCGAAGCTCGTGAACTCACTGGCCTCCCGGTTGTGACCGAGGTCATGAGTACGGAAGACGTGGACCTGATCTGTGAGTACGCCGACATGCTTCAGGTCGGCGCGCGCAACATGCAGAATTTCGCGTTGCTGCGAAGGCTCGCGACCGTCAAGAAGCCTATTCTGCTCAAGCGTGGCCCCTCGGCCACGGTGAAGGAGTGGCTGCTGGCGGCGGAATACCTGCTTTCCGGCGGAAACAACCAAGTCGTCCTCTGTGAGCGCGGAATTAAGACGTTCGAAACCGCCACTCGCAACACGATGGACCTTGCCGCTGTCGCCCTCGCCAAAGAACTCTCGCACCTGCCGGTCGTGGCCGATCCGTCGCATGGCACCGGCAAGCAGAGCCTGATCGGGGCGGTTTCGCGCGCTGCGATTGCGGTCGGAGCGGACGGCATCATCGTCGAGGTGCATCCCTGTCCGGAGCGCGCGCTTTCTGACGGGCCTCAGTCTCTCGACATCCCCCAGTTCGAGCGCGTGATGCGCGGATTGAGTGCCCCTTTACGTCCCGTGCTCGCTCCCGGCCCGGCGCGGGCATAACAAAAGTCGTTGCGTACATACTCCGCACTACTTCCCTGTGCCTGACATGGGCAGATGCTGGAGTCGCTGTCGCTGTTGAAGAGAACAAAATCGCGCCGCGGGGCCCCCTTCTAACGCGGGATCATCTTGGCGTCACCGGTAGCTTGAAGGATCCCGCCAGGGTTCGAAATCGGGCCACTTTGTCCCAAAACAGGCTTCCCCGCCAGCCCGGCCTTTGTTTCAAATGAGTTACGGACCCTAATGCCCAATAGCTCGTTGCGCATCACGAGCTACGGTGATGATTCTCACTGCGCGCGGGTCGCGCGGCGAATAAGCTTGGCGCAGTATCCGACGTTCGTCTGATGCTGCACGTTTCGGATCGCTACGATCTTTGGCAGGACCTTCGGTAGTACCTTCCGCCTGGCACGAATTCTTCGTGCGCGGAAAGGAGGCTCGTCATGCTGCTGCTGTTAGGGTTGTTTCTCTTCCTGGTTGGGGCTTGCCTGATCCTGCTGCTGCCAGCGCTTTGGGGCGAACAGATTTACCACACGTATCGCGAGGGGCGGACGGTGAACTGTCCGGAGACGCATGCGCCGGTGTCGGTGCGGTTTAACGCGTTGCGGGCAGCGTGGAGCGGCCTGGTCGGCCCCCCGAAACTGCGACTGGCCGATTGCACGCGCTGGCCGGAGCGCGCCGATTGCGGGCAGGAGTGCATTCCCGATGCGGTGCGGACCAAGCCCGCGCCCTTCGTGGACCAGGTTCCCTGGCGAACCAGAAGAGTCGTGCATTTGCCCGTGCTGCTGGCAGGCGCGGCGGCGTGGGTGCTGGGCATGGCTTGGCACTCCGAATACCTGTTCCGGCCACGATGGATGATGGCGCTCGGATTGAGCGATCCACAGACGCGAGCCTTGGCACGAATGTTGGCGCCGCATCTGCTGAGCGTGGGTGCGTGCGTACTGTTCGCTTACGGCGTCGCGGGACTGCTGCGGTGGCTGGGTTCGCGTACGTTGACGCACGGCATCGAAGTGGCGGCTGCACTTTGGTTGGCAATATTCGCAGCGATTTTCGCGGCACTGATGGCGGTGACTTCGTCGCGGGTGGCGCCCGGGCTGCTGTGGATTGAGGGAGGGTATACTTTTCTGGGGGCGCTGCTAATCGGCGCGATCGTGGGCGGGGTGCCGCGGTGGGTGATTGTGGGGGACCCGGAAGAGCGTGGTGTAGAAGTGGGGGATGATGGGGCAGACGGGGTGGATGTGAGGTAGGGGTCCCTTCGACTGCGCTCAGGGTAGGCTCTTCGACTCCGCGAGAACTTCACTTCGTGAAGTTCTTGCTCCGCTCAAGAAGACAGGGAAAAAACAATTCAGGCTTAAGAGGGTCATTGGCGAAACATCGCCATTTCACCAGCAATTCTCAATTGAAAACGAAGGGGGCTGCCGCGTCTACGGCTGCTCAGAAATCTCAATCACGTTGCCTTCCAGGTCACGCATCTCGAAGTAGTGAGTTCCTTGGCGGTCTTGCTGAATATTTCAAACATTCACGCCCCGAGAACTCAAGACCTCTCTCGCCTTCTTGACGTTGGAAGCGTACAGCATCGGTGTCGTCCCATCAGTTGGTTTGCCACGAGGCCCCAACCAAGGTCCATCAACAATTACTGTAGGGGCGGAGAAAGAATTCTCACCTTCGCCTGATTTCGATCCCGGTGGCGCTCTGGCCGCAGCGTATTACGAGTCAAGAGCATGCGCAACAATCAAAGCAGGGGCGTGGTCTTCATCTTCTTCGATTTTGGACTCACTGTGTTTGCTCCCAGCCGCGACTCGTTTCGTCGATTTGTGGTCTGCCGCGAGGCTGGAATGTGGATAATGGAACAATTGGACGGCTTTTCACCGCTGTCCACGGGAAGGTGCCTATGCATCAGGCCACTTGTTCGATGAGCTACGAGAACATTTGCTTTGAAACAGAACAACATCTGGCTGTAGTCACTCTTAATAGGCCCAATCGCCGCAATGCCCTGTCGCTCGAGCTCATGCTCGAGTTGCTGGATTGTTTGGAGCGCATCGGCAAGGATAGCGAGCTGCGAGCTGTCATTCTAGCCGCAGCGGGGAAAATCTTCTCTTCTGGGCATGATCTGAGTGAAATGGTGGGAAAGGACATCAACGAGTACCGGCGAATCTTCGACGTTTGCTGCGATCTGATGACCAAGATCCAATCCATACCGCAACCTGTGATTGCAGAAGTCCAAGGAGTAGCCACTGCAGCCGGATGCCAGCTGGTAGCAACTTGTGACCTGGCAATTGCCGCCGAAGAGGCATCGTTTGCCACACCCGGGGTGCGAATCGGATTGTTCTGCACCACGCCCATGGTTGCCCTGAGCCGCGCGATCGGCCGCAAGCGCGCGCTGGAGATGCTGCTGACTGGCGATATGATCCCGGCGGCAACGGCGGCGGACTGGGGACTGGTAAACAAGGTAGTGCCAGCGACGTCCTTGCGCGAGGAGACACGCGCCCTTGCCCTGCGCATCGCCCAAGCCAGCCCGGTCACGTTGGCGATCGGCAAGCAAGCCTACTACACGCAGATCGACCTCGACCAGCCCAAGGCGTATGCCTACGCGAAGGAGATCATGACCATGAACTCTATGGCGCGGGACGCACAGGAAGGCATCTCTGCCTTCTTGCAGAAGCGGCCAGCGTGCTGGGTGGGCAAGTAGCACGTTTCGTGGTTGCTGGCGAGGTTTTGCCCGGCCAGGGGAACTGGCTGAAAAGGCAGAAAGGCTTTAGAGCGGACTCGCGGTGAACTCGGATTCTCACACGGCGCAGTGACCTGTATCACCGCATCGGAACTCGAAACGAGTATAATTCCTACTGAGCGACCAGCGAGAAGACACTGTCGCGCCTGAACACTGCAGCGGCGAAAAGACACTCCTGCATTGGCCACGATGTTCTGTGGCCCCCAATCATCAGCCTATTCGTGAGTTCCACCTCGAAGGGAGAGGTATGGCGCTCGAGTACCCACCCGTTTGCCCGTCATTCACCGTCAGCAGAATGGAGGCGTATCCTCGTGCTCCCGGAGGCAGCGTAGCAGGCCTCCGGGCAGGCCGGTCACGTGTCGTTGGTCTGCTTTCATGGTGGTGGAAGGGCGTCACATTATTAAAGGAGGTATTTTATGGCTGATCTATATACCTGCAGCTGCGGCAACCAAACCTGGGAAATCTTCGACACGGGCGTGCGCTGCACAGCGTGCGAGGCGGAGTATGTCACGCCCCACACGCCAGTGTCGGAATTCAATTCCGCGGTCACGCAGGAACTGGAAGAGGAACTGGCAGAGTGACCCTCCGCAGTCATACCGAGGTGTCACGTGATGTTTCTCCCCGACCTCAGGCAGAAGGAGCATCCACACTCCGGATGCCTGCAGGCAACATCGAAGCCGGAGATTGCGGCGTCTGACAGAATTTTTGCCGGCACTGTGCCTCCGGCTTCAGAAGGAGGTTGTCATGCCAACTGTAACTGCTCCAACACGCGTTAAACTGCAAAACATCCTGTTCGCCACGGACTTCACTCCATCCGCGCAATTAGCTCTGTCCTATGCCCTCGACCTGGCTCACAGCTACGATGCCGAGGTGTACTCGGTGAACGTGCTGCCGCACCTGCCGTTCGTCGAAGCGGTGCAGCCCGATCCAGAGCAAACCATGTTGTTGGCCAAACAACAACTGGCTGCCTTGGTGGGCTCCGAGTCGTTCAAGGGCATTCGACACAAGGAACTGATCGAGGAGGGCGAAGTTGCGGAAGTGCTCTCGAAGTTGGTCTGGAAGTATGAGATTGATCTCATCGTGATTGGCACCTGCGGCCGCAAGGGACTGGGAAAGCTGCTGCTGGGCTCGGTGGCAGAAGAGATCTTTCGCAATGCCGAGTGCCCCGTTCTCACCGTGGGTCCGCATGCTACCCGCTGGCCTGCCGATGGCAAACTGCGGCACATTGTGTATGCCACCGACTTCGGGCCAGAGTCGGTGCACGGTCTGCCCTACGCCATATCCTTGGCCGCGGAAAATCGGGCTCGTCTGACCCTCCTGCATGTGGCGCCAGAACCTACTGTCGCTCTGCCGGAGCCAGAACCCGGAACTATGCCCGTGGTTGACCCGAGCGAGGTGGCAGCTTCCACCGAGAAGCAGCTCCGCGCCCTGGTTCCCTACGGAACACAGCTTTGGCATGAGCCCGAGTACATGGTGGAATTTGGTCCCCCAGCAGAGACGATCGTGAAAATTGCTGCCGGGAGGGCCGACATGATCGTACTCGGGGTAAAACGGCCGGCGGCCCTGACCAAACACCTGGGCGCAGGCGTCGCGTATAAGATTGCCTGCGAGGCGACGTGCCCGGTCCTTTCGATCGGCGGCGCACATTTCCCCGTCTAGCGAGAAGGCTGGAGGACATCCGGAAAGGCATTACGTGGTTCTGCGTCGAGCAGCAATCCATCTCTTCGGATGTCCTCTTTTCTGTTGGGGCTGTGCCGGTCTAGCTGAAGCCACCCGATGCTCCGGCAAGAGCCGCGGAGCGGCTCCGCCAGCTTCTGTTTGCGCCGGTCAAGGCGTTTTTCAAGCCGCTCCGACCGCTTCCAACCCTCCGGTGTGTCCATGAAACTTTCTTTACGGTGAGCAAGAAGTGCGGGAGCTTTGGGCGGATCTCCGCTAGTTTTGCTCCCAGTTTCATTCTTTCCGGTCGATTTGCGATCTGCCGCGAGGCTAAAATGTGGGGAACGGAACGGTGCGGTTGCCCTCTTACCGGCGTCCGGCGCGGAAGGGGCAAGTGCTCCGCGACGGCATTTACTTTGGTCGCCGGACGGTGAACTATGCGATCCAGACTATTGGCGATCGGGGCGGCGGCGGTTTTCCTCGCGGGGCTGCTTGGATCCTGCAAGCGGGCTCATGAGGATCGCGCAGAAGTGCGGGTTGCTTATTTGCAGATCATCCCGAGCTTGCCCGTATTCGTTGCGCAGGAACAGGGATTCTTCGACAAAGAAAATCTGCGGTTGAAGGCTATCGCGCTGGGCAGCAGTAACGATCTGGTGAACGCCATGGTCGCCGGCCAAGCCGATATTCTGCCGGCAACGTCGCTGGTACCGATCATTCACCTGGAAATCCATAGCCCCGGTCGCGTGCGCATCTTCTCGCACAGCCGCATGAACGACTCCAACGCGCTGGACAAGATCATCGTGAAGGAAGCTTCTCCGCTCCATGACATCGGGGGGTTGCGGGGAAAGAAGATTGGAGTGTTTCCCGGCACCGCGCCCAGTCACATGCTGAGCGCGTTTTTTAAGAAGCATGGAGTCGATCCGGCCAGCGTTTCCATGGTGCAATTGCCACCGCAGGCCCAGATCTCCAGCCTCGAGTCCGGAGCGGTGGACGCGCTTTTTGCCTACGAGCCAGTAACCACCACTGCCCTCGTTCATGGCGGCTATCGCCAACTCTTCGGATCGGTGTATGCCGATTTGCTTAACCCGTGTCCGATTGGCGCCTCGGTGATCTCGCGAGAGTTCGAGCGCAACCATCCGGAGCTGGCGGCGCGCGCCGTGCACGCTTTGCAACAGGGAGTGGACTACGTGGCCGCGCACCCGGCCGAGTCGCGCACACTCCTGACCAAGTACATCAAGCTGTCGCCGGAAATCGCCTCCCGGGTGAATGTTGCCGACGTCACCCTGTCGAACCAGGTTGATATCGCCAACCTCCAGCAGTTCATCGACCTGCTCTACCAAACTGGCGAGATCCCGGAACAAATCGACGCCCACAGACTGGTGGATCCTACCCTGGTGGTTCCTACCCCGGTGGTTCCTAAATGATGACCGGTCCCGCGCTTTCCAATCGTGGCGCACTTGAACTGGAAGACATCGACTTTTCCTATGCCCCCCGCTTTGACGGCATCAATGGGGCGTTGTACAAGGACTTCTCGTTGCGCATCGAACAGGGTTCGATCGTAACGATCATGGGCGCAAGCGGCGCGGGTAAAAGTACGCTGGGCCGTATCATGGCCGGCATCCTCACCCCACAAAAGGGACGTGTCCGGCGGTCGCCCGACTTCACCAGGCCGTCGGACCTCGTATACGTGGACCAACACCCGATGAACGGTGTCTTCCCCTGGCAGACAGTGTTGGAAAACGTGCGTTACCCGCTGGAAAAATTGAACTGGGAGGGCCCCCGACGTCGTGACCGCATCTGCTACCTCATGACTTTGTTTCGGCTGAGTGCGCTTTCCGATGTTTATCCAGCGCAGCTTTCCGGAGGCGAGTTACAGCGGTTGGCGCTTTCCCGCTGCCTCTCCTGGAAGCCGAAACTGGTTATTCTCGATGAGCCCTTCTCGGCCCTCGACGGCAAGGTCAAGGCCGAGATCACATCCGCATTGCACGAGCTTGCACTGAAGGATCGCATGACCCTGGTGCTGATCACGCACAATGTCTCCGATGCGCTGGCGCTGGGTATGCGGTGCGTCATTATCGCCAGACGGCCGGTGCAAGTGATGTCCGATCTCGACTTCCACCTGGGTTTTCCCCGCGAGGAGAACACGCCCGATTACGAAGCCATGCAGCAGGCGCTGATTAACGGTATCCGCGATGGCTTGGTTTAGCAGGCTGCGGAAAAACTCGATCTTGCTCGTGATTTTGGGTGGCGCAGCGCTTCAGCGCTGCGATAACTGCATTGTCTGAATGCGGCTTTAGCCGCTGAGGGCGCGGCTCTTGCTCAGAAACGACTTTTTCCGCAGCCTGTTAGGAATGGACTGGTTTAGACGATGGCTTGGTTTAGGCGAAACTGGCGCGCGTTGTCGTTCGTTGGCGGCCTAATTGGAGTGTGGGCAATCGTCGCCGCGCTGCGTCTGGTGGATCCCATCGTTCTGCCCGCGCCCTGGAACGTGGCTCGCGCTGTGCCTGGCATGCTCCGCGAGAGACTGCTTGCGGATATCGCCTGGACCCTGGGCCGTGTGCTGGCGGCTTTGGTGATTGCCTGCGTGTTCGGTATTCCGGCTGGATTGTTTCTGGGTTATCGCCAGCGTGCCTATAAGGTTGTCGAAGGGCCATTGCACGCACTGCGCTCCGTTCCCGCTTCCGCGTTGTTCCCGTTGTTCCTGATCGTGGCCGGAGTCGGAGAGACGTCGATCGTGGCGCTGGCAGCTTATCCGAGCCTGCTGGTGATCCTGGTAAATGCGGTTTCGGGTGCAGCACTGGCCAATCAGAGCCGCCTCTACCAAGCTCGGTTGTTAAGCCTGAACTCCTTACACATGGTTTTCGACGTGCTTTTCTACGAAGCCCTGCCCAGCATCTTCGATGGCATACGGACTGCGGTTTCGTACTCCCTCCTGCTCGTGGTGGCGGTCGAAATGTTCATCGGCTTGGGTGAACGCGGACTGGGGCGCGGCATCTATCTTTACCAGTCCAGCTATCGCATCCCGGAAACCTACGGGGCCATCATGATTGCCGGCATGATCGGGATCCTGCTGAACTGGGTCGTGACAAAACTTCAGCATCACATGCTGCGCTGGCTGCCAAACGTGCGCGAAGAGCAGTGAGAGAAGATTCCGATTACTTGCGGTACGATGCCGCACTTGATTTCGGGTGGCGCAGCGGTTCACCGCTGCGATAACTGCAATTGCCCTCTGACTCTGCTTTGAAGGGGCGCGGCTTCAGCCGCGCCGTAAAATGTCAAAAGACAAACCCGCGTTGTGGCGAGCTAGCGCTTGGAGTCGGCCAGCATTGTCTGCCTCAGAATGCTGTTCACCCGCGTCTGATAGCCTTTGCCGCGCTTCTTCAGCCATGCGACCACGTCGGCGTCCAGCCGCATGGAAACCGCCTGCTTCACCGGACGATAGAACCTGCCCCGAACCGCATTTTTCCATGCGTCGGGCGGAAGCTCGGGGATATCCGAAGTATCGATTTGATCCTCGGGCAGCGCGGCCAGAGCCGCCAGCTCCCTCTTCTGTCTCGAAGTGAGGCTGCGTCTAGAGACTCGCTTCACTTTCCCATTCTTAGTTGCTTTGCGCATACCTGCTCCGTTCGCGGCGCGTTGCCTTTCGTGCCGAAAAGATGCGGATCACTTCCTCGTCCTCATTTACCGTGTGAGCGACGAGCAGCACGTGAACGCCGTTCACGATTCCAATCGTCTGCCAACGCGGCTCGCCCTCCACCTCCCGATCCTGCCGTGTCAGGTGGTAAGGATCGTCAAAGACCAGGGCAGCGGTCTCAAAGCTGACGCCGTGCTTTCGTTGGTTGAGCTGGTTCTTGCGTTCGTCCCAGACGAATTCCACGTCAGCCCTTCGTAATGGCGAATATGTATATACAATAGCACGTTCTCGTTGGAACACCGAAATCGCCGGGTGCCCCACCCTTCGTTTTTTGAAGGGTGGGATTCTGCGCCCACCGCTTGTGATCCCTCGGCGACTCCTGCAGGGGGCTGGCCCATCCTTTCCAAATAAAATCTCAAATCCAGCGGCTGCCCCGTCCTTGTCCCTGCGTTCTTTGCAGGGACAGGGCGGGGAACTTGACTTGGCATCCTCAACTCATGGAGATCAAAATCCCCGCCCTGTCGCAAAAGACGCGACAAGAGCGGGGCACCCTCGAGGATTAAAATGAGGAAAGGCTGGGCCAGCCCCCGAAGGATGGGGCACCCTCTGTGTAGTTGTGCCAGCGGAAGGCTGGGCCAGCCGCCCACCCGCCCGCGTGTGATAATCGCACGCATGAGTGAAATCACCTTTGACAAGATGTCGAGCACCAGGTTCGAGGAGCTCTGCTTTGACCTTCTCGATAAATCAGGCTTCGTCAACGTGGACTGGCGCAAGGGCACGGGCCTGGCCAGTTCCCCCGCGGATAAGGGCCGCGACATCGTGTGCGAGTTGCCGCGGTCTGACCCCGACGGGAGCCGACACTTCGAGAGGTACTTCATCGACTGTAAGCACTTCAAGAAGGGAGTTCCCCCGAAGGAGCTGCGCAACCTGCTCGCTTGGGCCGAAGCAGAGCGCCCCGACGTCGTGGTGTTCGCGGTCTCGAACTTCCTGAGCAATCCCGCGAAGGACTACATCGAGACATACAAGAGGAACAACCGCCCGCCGTTCAAGATTAAGTACTGGGAGAAGCCGCAGCTCGTGCGGATGATGGCCCGGAAGATCTTGCTCCAGCGCAAGTACAACCTCACCAGCGCTCCCCTCCGTAGCGTGAGGAAGATACTCGCGGCGGAGGAAGAGCTCGGCGTCAGGCTGTGGTACGGGCGAAAAATGCCCGCCAGGTTTTATCGCGAAAAAGGCACGCCCGAGGACATAATCAAAGGCATGCTCAAAGGGAAGCGTGAAGCGGAAAAGAGGTTCGGCAAGAAGAGCCTCATGGAGAATATGAAGACCGATTGGGACTGGGGCTTTCTCAGCGGCAAGGTGTCGGCAATCCGCTGGGTTCTCGGCAGCGATTGGGACATGCTCGACAGTTGAAGTGCGGCCCATTTCATCCTGGCGAAGGGGGACGAAAATGGTAGAATTGCCCCGCTCAAGCCAAAACCGGGCTTGAGTAGGCCACCCGTCCCGAAGGTCAAAATGTGGGTGAACTAGAACTAGGCTTACCTTCGCACGCTTCCCGAATCAGCTCAGCCATATCTTTCCGTTCTTCGTCTGAGATGAAGTGTCGGTTCGTGGGAAGCCACGCTTTGAGCGCGGAACAACACTCAGAAGCGGGAACTTCTCTCTCTGCAACCGTGCCACCGGTGGGCAACTGCTCAACTCTGAGCTTCTTAGGATTCTTCACCCACACGACACACGAGCCGACCAGGTCAATCGACCGATGCACTTCTTTCCTGTCGCTGATGTTGACTACCCGGAAAATACTGCTCATACTACCATTATCTCTCTGCCTGGTCGCATCGAGCAAGGTGGACGCCCGGACCTAGATCCAGTGAGCCAGACTAGCTCTTCTTTTCGGGACCAACCGTGATGTAGAGACCAGGACGCAACATCACCGGCCACTCCACCGATCCGTTTTGCCATCCCTCGAAAAACCCGGAAGAGAAGGTGCTCACCGTCGCCGTGCTACTGCCAGAGTCAACCGTTACGCTCGACCTCCCCTCCTCCATCGGTGCGCGTTCGTGATGGTCGTGGGGTTGCTCGATCGGCAAACCCTGGTGGTGTCGGCGGAACTCCTCCGGCGTGATGTAAAGAGCTCCCGCGAAGATCGGGAGGACGAGGACGGTCGGGACCTTCTGTTGCGTCGTCTCGAAGTGGATCTTCTTCTCCATCTGTTCCTCCAAAGCACAGCCTACCACGAAGCGAAGAGAATACGAATGCTCCATCTGCCGGAATTCAGGCGCTGGCGGCGCGCGCGACCTTTTCGGCCAGCTTGCTGTTGAATTTGGCGGCGTCGATGACGAAGCGCTCGTGTGTGCCTTCGGAGATCTTGTCGATGCCGTCGTCGGCCACGACTGAGAAACTGAGCTTGCGGCCATCGACCTTCTCCAGCTTTACTCGGACGGTCACGGTCATTCCCGGTGGCGTCGCGGCGGAATGAGTGAAGTTGACGTGCGTGCCGACGGTTTGCTCGTTCGGCCAATCGAGATGGGGATTGATGGCTTGCAGGCAGGCCCATTCCAAGAGCCCCACCATGTAGCCGGTGGCCAGCACCTTGAGCATCAACTAGAATTCCGGAGCTTCCGGATAGAGATAGGGGACGGTCTTGTTTTCGGGCACTCGAAACTTGAACTCAAAGGTGAGGCCGGGCTGCAACGTATCTTTCATAACTGGCTCCTGTCATGCGTGACATGGGTGGTGGGTCGGCATCTCTGCCAGAATACTTGACACAAAAGGTTATAATAGAAATATAGGTTGCAGCCCAGCGCGGCCGCCCCGAATTTCCATAAGTTCTTTGAAATCTATATTTTGCACGACTCATGCCGGGCAACTCCTTGATTCTAAAGACCAAGGCCCCGGAAGCTTCCTGTAACTCCTTTGTTATGAATATTTTGCATTAACTCCTTTAAAACCAAGATTTTAACAAAATAGGGGGGGTGGGGGGGTACCCCAAGCAACCAAATCCAAGCCCAGATCCGTCTCATTCTGAGAACTGAGGGCATCTGAGACCAGTTTTAGTGTCCGCTGTAGTAGGCGAAGCTGGAGTCATCGTCTTCCCACTCGGTGATGCTGGCCCGCATTTCGCTGAGTAAACGAAAGTCGTCGTCGAACTCAGCCGCAACCACGCGCTGGTCCTGGCCATCGATATAGCGGAGCACGTAATGTCCTCCCGCCAAGGCGAGCGCATCGATGGGCTTGCTGTCGTCGAACTCCGCACCGATTTGTGAAAGCAACTGGGAGAGCGAATATGTCACTCCCCGGATCGCAAGGCTCTGCGCGCCGCTGCCCAGCGGCCCAAATCGGCGCTCGATTACATGCCGGTCTCGTGGCGTATTCATCTCGACCTTGTCAATGTCAATGCGGAAGGTCTTAAGCGTCGGCGCCGGGTATTGGCGGACGACCTGACATGCTTTGGAACCATTCGTAATAGGCCTCGTCGCCGATCCACTCGGCGATATGGCCACGCGTTTCAGCGACGAAGACAAAGCTCGCGTCGAACTCGTGGGCCACGATGCGCTGGTCCTGCCCGTCGTAATAGCGGACGCAGAAGTGCCCTTCGGAGACCACTTGAACATCGATCGGCCAGCTATCTTCGAACGCAAGATCCATGCGGGCGAGCAAAGTCGGGAGATCGTACTCCTCGTCCCCGATGACAACAAAGTCCTGGCCGCTGCCCAGCTTTCCGAAGCGGTTCTCGATCAGAGGCCGTCCTCGCAAGTCAGACATAAACCAACTCACGCTGCTGCGGACGATTCGTGCGGCCGCTTGAACACCATGTGGATGCCGATGGTACCGTAAGCGACGCCATCCTTGTTGGGTGCGATCAATGGAACCGAGCTTACCAGCTCCCATCCGTCTGCTCCGGCGCCGTTGATCCACGAATCCAGCCCGCTGACCATGCCCTCTTCAGTCTCGCTGAAAACCACCATCCGATCAAAATACTCCCACTGCATCGTGTCACTCCTTCTCTCTCCTAGAGCTGGTTTCATAAATGCCTTTCCGCTCGGAAGGCACGTCCCTCAGGGGCTAAAGCCCGCATTCTCCCAGGCCCTAAACGGCACGGCTGAAGCCGTGCCCTACCCAAAACCGATTTATGAAAGCAGCTCTATGCATTTTGAGCCTTGCCGCAGCGTTCGGCCAGCCAAGCCGCCGTGACGGTCAGCACCTCATAGTTGAACTTAAGTTCCATATGGTTGAACCAGCGCGGCAGGTAACGGATAAAGCCGTTCTCATGCTGAACTTCGGGGTGCAGGTTGCTGGTGACATAGCGCAATTCGGACTTCGAAAGGCTCGCCTTCAGTCCATGTGCACCCTCGAGAATGGCGGGGATATCGCGCTCGGCATAGAGCAGTAGGCAAGGACGATCATGGGGCGCCACGGGACCAAGGGCATCGAGCAACTCCAACACATACCCCGGGTACGGCTCACGTACAGCGGGACTGGGGAAAGTCTCGAACATCCACTTGCCTTGCGGCGAGATGGCCGCAACCACGGAAGGCGATATGGCGACCATGCAATCCGCTGAAGATATCAATGCCAGCCGACCTCCCAAGCTGATGCCCAGAGCCGCGGCCTGGCCGAAGCGGCGTACGTAGCGAATCGCAGACTCGACCTCGTCGCGCATCCCCGGACCGATGGCGGCGTGATTTTCACCGTGGCCACAGAGGTCGATCGCCAGCGCGGCTATACCAGCCTCTCCGAGTTTGACGGCGATCCCGAGCATGTGCTCCTTCGCCGCGCCATAGGGAGGGATCAGGACCGCGCCGCCGCACACAGATTCCGGAGTAAGGTCCGGAGTAAGAAGATAGGCAGGGATGTTATGACCGTCTGTGGCAGCCAATGTTGTGATGCGCTCGAGGTTCATATAACGTCCCTCAGTACGGCCCTGCCACGATTCCCTGAACCCGGCTGCGCCATAATTGCTACCCCATAATTTCCAGAATGGAAGATTGTACCGGACTGCAGCAATATCAAGGTCAGAAAATCGAAATGTCCGATCGCGGTTCAAGGGGCGACGGTGTTCAGCCAGCCCAAAACCTTATCGCTCAACACCGGCTCATAATTCTCAAAACCGTGGCCCGCGCCCTCAATGCTCACAAACACGGCCGCGGAGCCGGCGGGCGCCGCCGTCTGCAAACGCTTGCCGACGTCCTTTTGGATGAGTTTGTCGGCCGTGCCTTGAATGATGAGAATGGGATTCTTGATTCTGGCAAGGTTCTGGTAGGGGTTGGAGAGCCGATCCGGACCCCGTAAACTCAAAAGATAACGAGCGGTGTAGAGTGCCTTGCCTATGGGGCCGAGGTCGATGAGCATCAGCTCCTCTTCGCGTTCACCTCGCTGCAGCTGCAATGCTTCGTCGACAGTGGCCTGGGCCTTCTCCTTCCCAAATTGCCACACGTTCCACTCAAAGAGATCGCCGGGACCACTCACCAGCACGGTCGCTGCGATGTCCGGGTCGCCGCTGGCGGCCTGATAGTAGAGCACACGATTTGTGCCCATGCTTTGTCCGAGCAAAACCACGCGCTTGAGGCCGAGTTCATGCAAGTAGGCAGCGCCGGCTGCAATATCGGCCTGGTTATCGGTAAAGGAAGACTTCTTGGGACCGGCATCGTGGTCGCGCATGTTCAATGCGAGTGTGTCGTAGCCAGCGTGGGCCGCGGCCTCGGCGAGTTTAGGGAAGTAGGCCTCATAAAAGTTGCCGGCATAGCCGTGTACCAACAACAGGGCGCTCGCACGCGGCTTCGAGGCATGGAAAACGATGCCCTGCAGGCGAACACCATCCGTGGCGCGCAAGGTCACCAGTTCGGAGGAACAAGCTCCGCCCGTTGCAGTGCCACCCGTCGCAATACCCGAAGAGGGCGCCTGGGCGACCGACCATGCGGTCCACAGAAGAAGCGTGGCGTGCAAGAATAATCTGCGAAATGCCCACATCGCTAAAGCCCCCGATGAGCTAGGACTTGTTCTCGGTCAGAACACCGGCCTGCTTCAGTTTGGCTTCAAGTTCAGCCAAGCGCGTGCGGAGGGCCTTATCCTGTTCCCAACGCGCGGTGACATCCTGCATGGTAGCCGCCACGCCAAGCACCCTCCCATCGGCATCTTTGAGCAGCACGACGTTGAACTCGATCGAGATTCGCCGGCCGTCCTTGGTGGAGGCGGGGACGGCAAGCACGCTCTGCCCATACTTGGTGACCCCGGTTTCCATGACCCGGTCGTAGCCCTCCCAGTGACGCTCCCGGTGCTTCTCGGGGATGATCATGTCCATGGACTTGCCGATTGCCTCGCCGGCAGTCCAGCCGAACATGGTCTCCGCACCCGTATTCCACAACCGAATGATGCCCTCCCGATCACCAAATACAATGGCGACTGAACTCTGATCCACAATGCTTTCGCAGAGCGATGGGTGGGCAAAAAAGTCATTCATGGAGAGATCCTGGAGAACGAAGGTGGGTACAGTTTTACCACCATCCACGAAGAACCGAACAAAGAAATTTGCGAAAGTCGAGGATCGTGGCTGAGAAGATGGCCCGAACTGCGGCGAGCGTCGCGGCTCTTCTCAGCAGCGTGCCTTAAGCAACTCCGTGACTCGGCTGGAAGTGCGCGGCCTTGTCTTGGCCAACGCACTTCCATAATCCCTAGCCAGTTCCAGTCCTTATTGCCGGCTGCGGAGTCGCGGGTTCTTTCTGCTTCAGTACGCGGCGAAGCAGCTTTCCTGTGGGTGTACGCGGGAGTTCGTTTACGATCACGATTTCCCGAGGCAGCTTGTAGGTTGCAATCTTGCCCTTGCAGAAGGCGATCAGCTCTTCGGGGCTGAGAGTTTGCTCAGGCTTCAGCACCACGAATGCTTTGGCAATTTGGCCGCGCACTTCGTCGGGCACTCCGATGACACCGACGTCGGCAACGGCAGGGTGGCTGGCAAGGGTGACCTCAATTTCCTCGGGCCCGATACGGTAACCCGAACTCTTGATGATGTCGTCCTCCCGCGACACGAACCAGAAGTAGCCATCCTCATCGACAGATACGAAGTCACCGGCTCGATTCCAGCCATCGCGGGTGATGGCATGGCGCTGTTTGTCGGGATCGCGCCAATAGATCGTGCCAGTGGGTCCACAAGCCACAAAGTGACCAATAGTACCGGCCTTCGCTTCCTTATCCTCCTCGTCGATAACCTTCAGCTCGTAGCCGGGTACGGCCTGGCCGAAGGAGCCAGGCTTGGCCTTGCGGCTGACCACGTTGGAGGCGAAAACGTACATCATCTCAGTCGTGCCCAGCCCCTCGAAGATCTCCAGCCCAAATTTCCCCTTCCACGCATGATAGGTCGCAGCAGTCAGGCTCTCGCCGCCTCCGGTACAGACACGCAGGCTGCTGAGATCAAATTTATTTTCCGCGTCAGGCACCTGCAACATCTTGCGATAGGCGGTGGGGCCCAGAGTCAGGATTGAGATTTTATGCTTTTGAATCGTGTCGAACATTTTTTCCGGGTCGAACTTGGCGATGAGCGAGGCGGCCGCGCCAAATCGGAAGGGGATGGTCGCATAACTGGAATAGCCCGCCCCAAAGGCCAGTGGGGCGGACCCACCGACAACGTCGTTCTCCGTGACCTGCCAGCCGTACTTCCCGAAACTGTCAGGCACGATCAGCAGTTCCTCCACGAAGTGGACGGTCCCTTTGGGTCGTCCAGTTGTGCCCGAAGTGTACAGGAGCAGACCCACGTCTTCGCGTTTGCGGAGCACGGGATCGAGGGTTGGATTGCCGGACTGCAACAACTCGCCGTAGGCGAGGAATCCCTTGGCCTTCACCTCAGCGGCATCGCCCCCGACGACGATGATGTGCTTGACAGTCTGCAAGTTCTCGCGCGCTGCCTCGACTTCGCCCAGGAGCGCGCTGCTCACAATGATCGCTACCGCCTCCGAGTCGTTGGCGACGTGAGCGATCTCGTTGCGCGAGAACAGGGGTGACGTAGGAGTGCAAACTGCTCCCAGCTTGAGGATAGCGAAGTTGGCGACCAGGGCCGGCGGTATGTTAGGTGTGCGTAGAACGATGCAGTCGCCTTCCTTCAATCCCAGGTCGCGTAGCGCGTTGGCGAACTTGTTGGCTTGAGTAAGGAGCTGACTGTAGGTAATCCGCTGGTCTTCAAAGAGCACAGCGGTGCGCTCACCCCGGCCGGCCGCGACGGGTTTGCCGAGCAGTTCTTCCGTAGGGTTGAACCTTTGAGCATAGGTCGCGAACTCCGGCAGGGTGTAGACACGTTTCGGCCACAACTCGCGTGGGGGCAGATAGTCAGCCATCTTGGAATTCTCCTTATCCCAGCTTGGCTACCGGGGTTGCGGCAGTCTCAGCGACCAGATCCTCCAGAGCCTGCTCCACGCGGATCGTACCGCGCTTGGCATCGGTCCGCGGGAAAGCCATTACGGGATAGCGGTCGCCTTGGAATACCAGCACTGCGGGGACAGTGGTTCCAAAGTCCTCTACCAGTGCGCCTTTGGCGCCGAAGACCGGGCGTACGCTGGCATCCGGGCCGCTGACCGATTTGTGATAGATGGGGAACCGGTCCTTGACGCCGGCAACGTCGACGGCCTTGCAATCCACCCCCGCACCCTGGAGATCCTTCACCAGTTGCAGGGCTCGCTTGATGTCGCACGGAAACATCTCGCCCGGTTTCTGCGCGGAGCTATAGTAGAACTCCACTCGTTTCTTGGCTGCAGGAGCGCCGCTGGCTGCGACTGCGGCCTTGGCGGCCACCGGTTCGGGTGGCGCATACGTCTTGCCGCTGGCCTCGAAGACGTCACACTCCGTCCAGCCTTGCAGTGTGATCGACAATGTGAACGGCCATTCGCGCTTCACACACTTGCCGAGGTAGGCCTTTTGAATGTTGGGATCGAGCGCGGGACGCAAATGATTGCAGCGAACGCACAGGCATTCAGTGTTGTAGTTAGCCATTCTTGCCTCCAGTTAATCCTTCACCGAGTTCCGGCAACGATGAATTTCGGTTTGCTGCCTACAAGGTCTTCCTTTTTCAGCGGATGACCGCTGAGGATCTTGCCTCGTACGTTACGTTCCATGGCGATGGGTTTACAAACCGCATCCTTGCGGGCGCGCGGCGCGGACCGGGTCAGTCCCGGACCGGAAATAGGAGAATTGTCCGGCTTCTCGGCGAAGCCGGGCAACAGGTCAGCCGTACCAGTGCCTTCCTTGGGCCCGGTCACGCACGCCCCTCCCACGGTTTCAATCTGCCAGATCGTACCGCACCCGGCGCACTTAGTCGTGCCCTTAAAGTTCCAGAAAGGATAAGGATCAAGGAAATTCTTGGTATTACACTTCGAGCATGTGAGCAGCATCGTTCATCTCCTCCATCAAATAGTCTCTTGATCTTCCAGCCGCTTGATATCCGCGGGCGTCAACCCGGCCAACTCGCTGAAGATGCGCTCGTTGTCGGCGCCCACCGGCTTCAGCGCCCACTTCAGGCGGGCCGGCGTTGCCGACATCTTGTACGCCGGACCCTGGTGCAGCAGTTCACCATAGGTCGGGTCGTCCAGCCAGCGAACGGATCCGCGCTCGTTCCAGTGCGGATGGTTGGCGACCTCCTTTGCGTTCCACACCGGCTGGTTGATGATGTTGTTGGTGTCCATGATCGCGGCTACCTGTTCCTTCGTCTTGTCGGCCGCCCACTTTTCCAGAACCGGATAAATCTCCATCTGGCTCTGGGGTTTAATGCGGATGTCCTTCTTCGCGTACTTCGTGGCCAGGGTGGTATCGCCAATCGCCTTGCACAGGCGGGCGAAGTCCGTGTCCTCGGATGCGCTGATCAGGATGTAACCTTCTTCCAGTTCCTGGGGGTTCTCGGATTTGGGGTATGAGGACTTGCCGCACTTGATGATGCCGTGCACACACAGCTGTGTATCCCAGTTGCCCCATCGCTCCCGGGTGATACCGTGCCGGCCGTAGAGCGGCAAGGCATACTCCAGTTGGCGCGTGACGCCATGCACCTGCGAGTACTCGATAAACGTGCCCTCGCCCGAGACATGATCGCGCCAGTAGAGCGCCGCTAACACCTGCGTGGCGCCCATCATACCGCCCCAATAGTCGGCGAGCCAGATCGTGTGCTTCGCCGGCGCGCCGCCCATGAACTCCTGCTTGCCGGTCATGCCAAAGTTCCCGCCCTGCGACTGTCCCAGAATGTCGTAGGAAGCGCGGACACGTCCCGGTCCCCAACCGCCGAAACCACCAAGCCAGCAGTAGATCAGCCGCGGATTGATCTCTTTGAGTTGACGGTAACCAATGCCCCAACGATCAAAGGTGCCGGGGCGGTAGTTTTCCACGAACACGTCGGACTTGGCGGCCAGTTTCTTGACCAGCTCCTGTCCTTCGGGGCGGTGGAAGTCGATCGAAACGAAATACTCGTTCGTGTTCGCGCCCACAAAGCCCAACCCCGTGCCGCGCTCCGGCACCCACTTGGAAAGTGGATAGAGGAAGGGCTCGTTAAACGGCGTGGTGTGACGCATCGCCTCGCCACGCCGGACCGCCTCGATCTTGATGACTTCGGCGCCAAGTTCGCCTAGATAGGCAGCGGCGGAGGGACCCAAAATGTACTGGGTACAGGACAACACGCGGACGCCCTTCAACACTTCGGGTTTGGAAAACTCCTTCTTGGGATCGAAGGTTGTCCGGCAATACTCCTCAAACGACTGGGGCTTGGTAGTGGGTTGCGTAGCCATCACATTCCTCCTGCGTCAAATGACGTGGGCTTTCTGTAGCCGCTCGAAATCGTCGTGCGTGAAACCAAGCAGCCGCCGAAATACATCCTGGTTGTCGTAGCCGGTCGGGCGGCCCAGCCATTTTAGCCGTCCAGGAGTCTTCTCCTGGAGGTAAGGAGTGGTGCCATAGAGGATCTTCCCATAGTGCGGTGACTCGTATTCGGCCACGTGTCCGCGATACTTGAAGTGCGGGTATTCCGCCACCTCGTTGACATACAGCACGCCGCCGGACGCCACTTGCTGCTTGGAGAGCTTACGCTCGGCGTCGCTGCGAGGGTTGTCTTTGAGCCATTCGCCCAGCAGGGTGTAGGTCTTCACCTGCTGGTCGTGGGCCAGACGGTCTGCGACTTCCCGGAGACGCAGATCGCCGAGGATCTCTTCCTCCACGGCGGGATATTCGTCACCCACAACGCGCCAGATGCGGTACCAGAGGCGGTCGTGACCGCCTCCTACCATCATGTAGCCGTCCTTGCACGGGTTCACGGCGTAAATGTTGATGGCCAAGTCCCAGTTGCCGTAGCGCGGACGGATGCTGCCGTCCATCGAATACCACGCCCAGCTGTAATCGAGGATGCGGATGATGGCCTCGGCCGCCGTAGCTTCGACGAACTGACCTTCGCCAGAAACGGCATCGCGATACACCAGAGCAGCCAGAATGCCCATGGCCGCTGCACTCCCGCCCACGTGGTCGGCCACCCATAGAGCGGAGCGTGTAGGCTGTCCTCCGAACTCCTTGGGATCGCCGGTGCCGTGGACAAACCCGCAGGCTGCCTGGGCCACTGGATCCAGCATTCCTGGTTTGTCCTTGGCCGGGCCCCACTGTCCGCGTTGGCCAACCCAGCAATAGATGAGCCGCGGATTGATCTCTTTTAGCTGGCGATAGCCGATTCCCCACTCGTCCCATTGACCGGGCGGTGCATTCTCGATGATGACGTCGGCATGGACCACCAAGTCCTTAAGAATCCGCCGCCCTTCCTCGCTCTCGACGTTCAGAGTGATGGAGGACTTGTTGCGCATCTCGTGCAGGAACTGTCCGCCAACTTTCTCTCCTGTCTCCTTGTCCGTGAACATGTACTCTTCCCGACCAAAGGGTGTGAGCTTGCGCAGCGGGTCACCCCCTGGAGGCTCGACCTGGATAACCTCGGCACCCAGTTCGGCCAGCTGCGAGGAGCACCAGTGGCCAATCATCATGCGGGTGGTGCAATCCAGCACACGAAGGCGGGAAAGCGCTTCCGGTTTTTCGAAGTTGTGTTCCTGGCGCAGGATCGACTCCAAGAACAGCGGATACGCCTTAGCCTGGTCGCTCAGCCCCGCATAAACCTCTTCGGGTTTCGCGGTGGGGACGGCGGGCCAAGGTACAACTTTGGCTTGAGGTGCTGCCATGTGTGGCCTCCTAATGCGGGTCGTGGTCAGGTGCTTCCGCGACGTAATGTTGCCTGGTGTTTCTTAGCCGGAAAACCTGGGAGTTCCAAAAAAAAAGACCGCACAGTATCCTTTGGGGCAGAAGGCGTTGTCTGTGACCGCGGTCACAATTTAGGGATTTTTTTGACCGCTGGCCTCCAAACCGCCGCCGCAAAACGGTTCTGGCGGGATACAAGCCGAGTGGTGGACGCCGGCCGGCCTCGAAGGCGGCGGGCTACTACCACCCATGACTTCAGCCCGAGCGAAGTGCTGCGCGCGCCAGCGTTCTACGCACGCAACTTCCCTGACCGGCCTTTCATCTCATCGAGCCTAGCTCGATGGGCTTTTTCTTACCCTCAGCACGGCCAGACGGTAAGCGCGGTCTGCCCGAGAATGCGCCGCTTGGTCTCCGCCGGTAACGGCAATGCCCGGAAAGAGTCGAGCGCTTCCTTGATGTCGCGCACGCCTGGGCGGGGCCAGTCGCTACCGAAGAGCGTATTGTGGGCGATCTCTGCCAGGCGAGGAAAGTACTGGAGCAGGTGCGCCGGTGGAATGCTGCTGATGTCCAGATAAACATTGGGATGGCGTCGCACCAGGAAAAAGGCAGTGTTCATCCAGAGAGGCCGGCCTCCATGTGCAAGCACAATCTTCAAGTCCGGGAAATCGACCGCTACATCGTCGATGTGGATCGGATCCCCGTACTTGTTGCGCGCGCCAGGAAAGATTGATGTGCCGGTGTGAAACATAACCGGGATGCCGTTGCTCTGCGCTGCACGATACAGCAGCTCCAACTCTTTCATACCATTGAGGTAGTCGTTGGGGTAGAAGAGTTGATGCGGGGGATGGATCTTGATCAGCCGCAAACCCAGCCGGACTATCTCCATCGATGTTCGCCACGGCGTTGGGGGAGTGCCGCGGATGCAAGCTGCCACATGGGATCAGCCGCTGGGGATCCTCCTTGGCGTAGTTTGCGGCCATGGCGTCGAGTCCGGGCGGGAAGCCGGTGACATCGGGCGCGGCCGCATTGATCAGCACTGCACGATCCAGCCCGACCTTGTCCATGTATTTCAAAAAGGCTTTGGGGAGCGGGTAAACTCCAAAGACCTGATCGAAATCGGGCTGACGCTTTTTCATCAGCTCGAGGGCCGGTGGGTTCAGCAGGAGTTCGAACGGTTGGATATGGACGTGGCAGTCGGTGATCAAGGAACTTGCCTGGTCTTCTCTAGTAGGTCTTGTCTAGTAGGTCTTGTCTGGTATCGGGAGCGGTCGCAGCGTCCGGTCACGCGGATCCTGCCTGGTCCAGCATCTACAGTTGCGGAAGCCAAGTGCAGAAGGGGCATGGGAGAAATGGTTCTCATGCCCCCGAACTTATCGCGGCCATTCGCTCCCGGTCTCAATTACAGGGCGCAGCGTCTTCCAGTTTCTTAATCTCCTCTGCGACCTCCCGTTTGCGCGGTTCAGTCGTCCGCGAGCTGCGACTACGTCACTCAGGGATTGCTGGCAAGATTGCTGCCTCAAGCCGCCTTGCCCTTCGTGATCTTGTGGCAGGTAGAGGTCTCCACGTCGAAGGCGTGCACCGTGGGCTTGCTGTTCACCAGGTGCTGAATCAACTCGCTGACTTTGGCGTAATCCACATGGCTGTAACGTTCGGCGTCCTCTTTCGTTTTCCAGAAGCTGAGCGCCAGGATGCCTTCTGCATCCGACACGAGGACGATCTCATCTACAAAACCTGTGTGCGCCTTCAACGCAGACAGTATCTTCTCATGCAGTGTGCCACAAGCTTCTTTGGCTTTTCCAGGCTTCGTCTTGACTTCGACAACGCGAACAAACATGGCAGGATCTCCTTTTCCATTGAGTTATGAAGGCCGCAAACCGTCAGTGAACAGCAACGGTTGGGAGCGGACACGGGGCAATTATACTAGCCCCCGCAAGGGACGGTGTGGTTAGCAAGTGAAAATGGCCCTTGCGGCTAGGCTCCGCGCGGCACCGGTTGGCGCGCTTCGTTCAACAGCACCAAAGTCATGTTGCTGCGCTTGCTGTCGCGCTCCGCTTGGATGGCTTCCAGGCGCGAGCGCCACGGCGTAAGATCGAAAGGCTGCTCGGCGGGTTTCGCAAGGTATGTGTCAATCAACTCGCGGTAGAAGCGCACGATGCTTCCCACTAAGGGCACGGGATACTCACGCCCTTGGATCTTCAGGCAGTGGACGCCCAGGTCAAGGAGCGCTGGGATATCGTCGAGGTAAAAGAAGGCGGCATTCTTGAGCGTGATCACGGGCTCCAGCAGCGCCTTGTCATCGAGCAGTTCCCACTGTTCCATGCAGACGCGGTAATCCAAGCCGCCGCGGTTGGGGCTGCCTCGGAACACGTCCTTGCCGAAATCATCGGCGGTCCGCTCCAACCGAACATACGGCGACATCCAGCACTTGCCCAGGTAGGTGTAGCACTTGTTGGCATGAATCAGGACTTCGATGCCCACATCGATATTCGCCTCACGCGAAGCCAGTTCCCCCAGTGTGAGCTTAGTGTCGGCCACTACTTGTGAGACCCCGATCGAGCGATAGAACTTCACGTCTTCGTTGTTCAGGATGTTGGCGCCGATGCTGGCGTGCAGAACGAGATCAGGGAAACAGCGGTGCACCTGCGCGATAGCGCCCACGTCGGTCATGATCGCTCCGTCGATGCCCCAACCGACGAACTTCTCCATCTTCTCCAGCAGCGCGGGGATTTCGCACGACTGCATATTCGTGTTGATGGCAACGCGTATTTTGGCTCCGCCGGAGTGGGCGATCGCTGTGGCTTCATGCAATTTCTCGTCGGAGAGTTCGTAGGCGTCACGCCGCCGGCTCCAGCCGCGCGCTCCGACGTAGATCGCATTGGCGCCGTTTTCCACGGCCGCCTTTACCATTTCCAGGTTTCCTGCAGGCGCTAATAGTTCAACCATGGCTCACCCCTAAAAAGATAAGAACAAAGAACTCAGCAGGCCACAACGGATTGCATGCGTTTGCCGACATACTCGCCGCCGGTGCGGGCGAAATAAAAACCATTGCACAAACCGACAGCCGTGTGCTCGCGAATCGTATTCCACGCGGACTCGTCCACCGTCCCATCGCCGGCGGCGGCCCGCTCCAGCGCTGCGCGATAGATCTGGGCAATATTCAGACGGTACGCAGGCGTCTCATAGGCTGCCTCGATCCGGAACACAGTGTGTCCTGCCGCGATGAGTGCTGGCATATGCTCGAGCATGCACACGTCCTTGCCGCTCAGCACGCCCTTTCCCACCGACCGCATGGCCCAGTCGCCCTGCTTGAGGAACAAGTTTTTTTGGCATAGCGTCGGGCATTTCTCCGGCCACTTCTGCTCATATTCCAGTAAGAAGCAGTAATCGGAAACGCCCAGTGGCATTTTGCCGTGAACCACCAGTTCCGCCGGCATACCGACGCCGCTCGTTATCGCTCCCACTTCGTCGAGGCTGATCTCGTAGTTCGGCGTAAAGCGGACCGCACCGTACTCTTTCAACACCTCGGCTCCCGCATCGGTGTACACGTTGGCAAATCCGCCGATGTGCGCCGGCATGCCGGGAAACTGTTCATGCACCATGCGCAGCACGCCGAGGTTATGGACCTCGACCGCATCGGCGCCGGCCGCGGCTGCGGTCTCCAACGCTTTCTGCACCTTGGGCAGCACGTCATTGCGCGGCGCCGCATACGACGTCACGTAGGCGCGCAGACCCTGGCCCTTTACCAGCGCGATGCCTTCCTCGAGGTCGTCCAGGCGCTCCAGAAAGTTGTCCTCGTAAATGCGGCAGTAAATGTTGCCCAGATAAACCGCGTCATAAGCACTTAGGTCCGATTCGCGGAGGTTTCGCAGGTTGGAGATCGTCGTATTAAGTTCGAAGGGGCCCATTCAACGTCCTTGTACAGTCCACATCACGGGCAGCGCAGCCCGGTTCCCATTGGTCGTCTGATCGGTCTTCTGATCGCTCTTCTGCCCGCATTTCCAGGCATCCGCAGCCGCACGGTACGTCCCGATGATAGCACGCACCATCTCCGCCGGAAGGCTGCGGCCCTGGATCTTGATCACGTCCACACCCGCATCGAGGAACGCCCCGAGCTCCGCCACCGGGCTAATCTGCCGGCTGGGAAACAACCGCCGGTCAGCCTCCACGCCATCTTTCAACAGACTCCACGGCTGCTGGCAGATACGGAAACAACTGCCCACTCCGCCGCGTTTGACGCTGCCACCTAAACGTTGCGACCCGTCGCCCCGCTCCGCCGCGGCGAAGTTCAGGTAGCTGGGCATCCAGCACTTTCCGAGCTGAATGAACTCCTGCACCATGTGCAGCATGACCTCGACCTGGATCGAAGCCTTCGCCTTCACAGCCGCGATTTCCTGCGGCTCAACATACCCCGGCAGCACCACAGCAGTCGCGCCCAGGTCCTGGTAGAAGAGGGCGTCGCTCGTGTTCAGCGCACCGCAGCCGATGCTGGCGGTGATGGCCAATCCCGGCAGCTTCCGCCTGACCTCGCGCAAAAACCCGACGTCGTTCAGGATCACCGCATGCAGTCCGCAGTCCGCCAATTCGGCCAGTTGGCGCAGCAGCTTTTGGCGCTCCTGCGGCTTGGGTATGATGTTTGCCGCAAGCTGCACCTCTTTCCCGAGGGCGTGAGCTAGCTCGATGCACAGTCGCAACTGCTTACGGTCAAATTCACCTCGCGCGCCGCCACGGCTCCAACCCTTTAATCCCACGTACACCGCGTCCGCGCCCGCCTGAAACGCCTGCTCGGCCGCCTCGAGATTTCCGGCAGGAGCCAGCAGCATCGCACACCCCTTGGGCAAGCCAATGCCGCAGCCCTTCGCGCTGGAAAGTGGGCTGGCCTTCAAAGGTCCATAGCCCGGGATTGCACGTTCCATACCCAAGTTGGCTCCCAATTGTTCCCTGAGTCTGTGAGCAATGTCACACCGAGGTGTGACGGCAAACATTGTCCATACATCAAGCCGTCAGGGTTCCTGAGAGCAGTTGTCTCCACCAGCGTCTCGAGTTCTCTCCAGCCTGGCTCACCCAACTCTTCTGCCTCTGGCACAACCGCGGAAACCACTGCCCGAAAGATCGAAACGAACGGGCGACAACAAGTCATTGGGAGTTCACCATATCTGTTCTTCGTCATGATACTCGGTTGGCGTGCGCGCCTGACCCCACTCAGTGGGAGTTTGGGCAGACTTTGGGCATAGCTGCACCAAAACCGGGAAATCCTCACGCAGTCCCCTCGCGCGCACCTCTACCGAACTATAACTAGCTTTTCGTGAATGGGTTGAGTGGTGCCCGGAGACGGAATCGAACCGTCACGTCCTGTTAGGGACCCGGGATTTTAAGTCCCGTTCGTCGCAAAACTCGCGCGCCTGTTTTCTAGTGTTTACAGCGGCTTGCGTCATTTCAGCGCGGCAATTCTTCCCCGTTCTTCCCCGTTGCTCCCCACCGAACAGCCATGATTCAGCCATGATGTGCGGCATCGGAGCGGTTTCCATAGGACGGTTTTTGATGGGGATTCTGGAACGAAGGGGTGAGCTCTGAAGAAAGCGGTCCAGATCGCCATGCAGGAAAACGCGATGCTCAAGCGGTGCGAGCTTCGCGAGCGCCAGGAGAAGCGAAGGCGCCAAAAGAAGAGCGATCGCCGGCTCGCGAAACAGCCGAGCGAACTGAAGCGCCTCATAACAGCACTGATCTTGTCCCGCCGGCCGGACTACGACGCCGAAAGAATTTCCCATGAGTTCGGATGGCCGATCGCGGATGTCGAGAGGTGGTTAGCTGTAGGCAAAGAGCTGAGATGATGGGACTTCTCCGATTGTGACTTTCGTGCTGCACGACACCTGCCGCTTCTGAGGTAGGGTGAGGCTTTTAGGAGAACGAACCGTGAAGAGCCTCGAGCAGCAATTACACGAGCAGGACCAGGAACTCCGCGAACTGCGCAAACGAGTGGGCAAGCCGGGCGCTACAACGAATCTAGCTCAGGAACTTTCTGAGTCGCGACTCCCTGAGGCCGCCCAGGCGAGACTTCGGAAGCGCCTCCCAGCAACTGCGACGAAGGATGTGATCAGGCGCGCCATCAGCGAAGAGCGTGAACTGGTGCGGCAGATCCGCATGCCGGCGAATCAGGATCGCCTGGTCGAAAGCTATAAAGCGATCGGCCTCTCGGAAAAAGAGGCAAAGATCGCCGCACGCGTGGAATCTGCGGTGAAAGACGTCACCGAGTCCCAATCCAAGCTCGCGAATGCCGCGCGGTTACTGGGGTTAAGTGAGAAAGAAGCAGCTGTATTCGCACGGATCTAACTACAGCGTGCCGGCGCGCGTAAGACCGAGACAAAGGAGAAACCGATGGCGACCATTCAAGAAGACTTCGATCAGGGGCAGCTCGCAAATTGGAGGCTGCGTCTCAAAGATCAGCGCGACCTTTCCGCGACACTCGCCAATGAGCTCGCAAAACTGAAGGACCAAGAATCAGCCGGGAAAGAAATTCTCGACGAAATCGCAGAACTTGCGAAAGCGCATCCCGACGAGATCGCGAGCGGCGATAAGCAGAGGGCGGATGCGAAGTTGGCGAAGCTGGCCGAGAAGCGCGTTGTGCTGGAGCGGCGGATCGCCGCCGCCAGCGCCCAGATCTCGGCGATTCAATCCCAGATCGCAAGGTTCGACACTTCGAAGCTGGCCAGGCTCGACAAAATTAAAAGTCTCTTCCAGCGACTCGCAGGATGAGACTTTAACGATGTTTCTCCTAAACCGGACGGCCCTGGGGGCGTGGGCACTTTTCATGGGCACACGCTCCCGGACTTCTTCAACAGCAAGCGGGATCCACCGGGAAGGGTGAGATGGTGAAGCGAACAAAGGCAACGCGCAAGCGCGCAGGCAAGGCGGCGAAGCGGCTGCCTCAGAACAGGCAGAGAACAGGCAGCAAAACGCTGAAGAGCGGGTGCTCGCCTGACGTCGGCAAAAAGACGAGATTTCAACCGGGACGATCCGGAAACCCGGGCGGCCGTCCGAAAGCGAGGCCCATCATGGACTCCCTGCAGAATGCAATCATCGACAATCCTGAGATGCTCAAACAGCTGGCGGTTGCTGCGCTCCGGAAAGCCAAGAGCAGTCATCGTTTTTTTGCGGAGGTGCGGGATACGCTGGACGGCAAACCCATCCAGGCCGTCGCCATCGCTAACCCCGAGGGCGAGAAATTGCGGGTTCAGGTGGAAGTCACCAGCGCGCGTGACAAGCTCATGGCCTTTTTTTGTGGCCCGGATGACACGGCTGGGCCCGCTCCACAGCCAGGCTCGCGAAGTCTCGCTGAAGCGTGCCGAGAAGCGGTCCGTACTGGAACGCCGATCAGCGAGGCAGAGGCGGCCTTACTCCGCGACCTTGACCTACCCCCAACGGATGCCGCGCGTCGGGATCCTTAAAGATGTTTCGCTGGCTTACCAATCGGCGCCGCACTCAGAAGAAGCTCGCAGCAGAACTGGCCGCGGCGATCGAGCAAAACCGGCAAGCTCTCGCAGTGTGCGAGAGGTGGGCCCATCTTGCGGCGGAACAGCTCGCCCTGTTGGCTGAGGCACGGGCGGAAAATCATTTGTTTGCGGCTGCGCTCAGAGCGCCTCGAGAGCTCCAGGAATTGATCGTGGCCGGATGCTCGGAAGAGCAGGCAAGAGTGCTGGCCGTCGCGCCCAGAGGTTCCGCAAATTAGCTACTTGGTGATTGGAGAAGAAGCATGAGTGAGACTGGCGCTGGGATGAACGTTGGAGACTGCATTCTGACCCTATTATGTAACACCACGCAGCTAGACCAGGCCTTTGACGCACATCCACGTCGCGGTCAAGGGCCTCATTTCGCCGGATAACATGAACAAGGTCATCAAGAAAATCAATCACATGGTGCAGAACCGGCAGACCACGCTCAATGCTTCGAACTCGCTAAGGGTCACGAGAAGGTCTCAGTAACAATGCCATCTATAGTCCAAACCTCGGGCGCTTATCACAGTTTCAGCAGTGTCAGCAGCGCAACGCTCGACAACTCGAGCAATCCTTTCCGCGGAGCCACAACTCTAGGCAATACCCTTATCTGCGTCGTCTTAGCAAGGGACCAACTTAATACCGGCGCCGTTCCGATCCCAACGATCGATGCTCCTGTTACTACCGGACTAACTTGGACACTAATAGAAGAGATCGGCAACGAGGGAGTCTTATCCGGCGTTGAGACCTATGGAAGCGCGGCAGCGATCTATTACTGCGCGAATGCTCCGTCTATCGCACCGACCACGTACACTTCAGCCACGGTCACGACCGCCCCGACGACCTCCACAATCATTGCCATCCAGATTGAGTTATATGAAATAAGTGGACTCAACGGAATTGTGGATGCGAGCGCGGCGAACACCGGTACTGGCACGCCCTCCGCCAACACGGGCAATCTGGCAACCAGCGGCACGGATTTGATCCTGGTCGCTTCCTACACCGCCGATGGCTCGTATTTCGCGCCCGGTCCGGGATATACCGGCTACACGATTCAGTACATCCTGAGCGAGGCTGCCGGCAGCATCGCGACGTCATTCGGCGCATCCTCTGACGGCTCTGGCGGATCGCCCTATTGGTCATGTGTCGCGGCGGCTTTCGGTGCGGCTTCCGCGCCCGCCGTCACCGTCATCAGTGTCACCCCGAACAACGGAACGATATTAGGCGGGACCCCAGTCACGATCATCGGGACGGATTTTCTTTCCGGCTCGACGGTCAGCTTCGGCGGCGATGCCGCGACTAGCGTCGTCGTTGTTTCCGACACTGAAATCACCTGCGTCACCCCAGCACACGCAGCTGGATCAGTCACCGTTTGCGTCACGGTTCCCTAAATGGCAATAGCCTTAGTCCAATCGAATGCCGGTGGAAGCGCCAGCGGGTCTGGCAGCGCTAGTTATGGTTCGCCCTTTACCCTAACCAGCAGCGCTGTCGGCTTCGGCTCGCCGACCACGCCGGGAAATCTTCTCGTCTGCGTGGTGTGGTTCAACTTTACGACCGCCACTCTCGCTTCGTTTGGCGCGAATGCTGCACCAACGACCCCTGGCTTTACATGGACCCAAGCCCCATACACATCCGGGGAATGGGACACCGGCAACCCCGGAGCCTCTGGATTCGCCGGGATCTACTACGTCGCGGATGCGGCGGCGATGTCGGCCCTGACTACTGTTCTAGGCGAGGTCACCATCAACGCGGGCGGCGGTACTACCGTCTCCGGGGCTGCCGTAGAATTTGCGCTCTATGAGTTCAGCGGAGTTGCGACGTCGCCTCTCGATACCGGAGGCTTTGAACTCTGGGACGCCGGTTCACCAAGCACCCCAGCAATTTCCACGGACCTGCCCACCACAACGACGGATTTGGTGATTGCCTGTCTGTCCGCTAAACCCGGCGGGAGCCTCCTCGCCGGATCTGGATTCACTCTCGGAATCAGCGCGAGTGTCGCCACCATTGGCCAGTCCGAGTACCAGCTCAATGTCGCGGCAGGATCCGTGCCAGTTGCATTCACCGGGACGGAAAGTTACTGGGTTGTGGCCGCTGTGGCTTTCAAGGCTGCGTCGGGCAGTGGTGGCACGGGATGCCTTGCCAACGCGTTTACCTACACGCCGCCGATTCTCGATGTCTCGCCAACATCCCTTAGCTACTCGGCAATCTATGGCGGCTCGAATCCAGCTGCGCAAAATATCAGCGTGTCGAATGGCGACGGCGGAACGCTCTCCTGGACAGTCAGCTCGGATGAATCCTGGCTCAGCGTAGCGCCAGGAAGCGGCACCAATTCCGGTGCAGTTGCGGCCAGCGTCGATATCACAGGCCTTGCCGTCGGCACTTACACCGGCCATTTAACCTTTTCCGCCTCGGGAGGAGCAGCCGATTCTCCGCAAACCGTCACCGTCACTCTCAGCATTTCATCGAGCGGGGGTGGCGGAGGCCCGACGACCGGGTTCACTCCGACCTACCCACCAATCAAGAAGCAGCCGTTCGGCCTCTGGGGCCTCGAAGCGAAGCGCGCAGATTCAGTCACGGTTGATGGAGTGAAGAAGTCAGTGCTTGACCGCATCGACACGGTGACCACGCTACACTTTCCCTACGTGGTCCTGACCGACATGGCCGCCTGGAAAGCCTTCGAGGCTTATGCGCTCACCGGCGGCATCTTCACTTATCGTCCGATCCTCGATTACCCGAATGCCGTCAGCGCCAATCCTATGTTTCAGTACCCGGGCACGGACAACGGCGACGATGCCCCCGGCTACTCCGTCGTGCAGCTGCTTTCGATGGACTGGACGCCCAAATTCGAATCATTCCAGATTTTCTCGCTGGATATGAAGCTGCGGCTGGTCGCTGATCAGGTCGGAAGTTAGTGGATTGCTCTTTCTCAATTTTCGTGACGCCAATGCAGGCACCCGCAGACTGCATATCGGCGTGCAAGTCGGCTTCGCCGATCACGGAAACCGGGGAATAGAGAATCGCCTCCCTCCATTCCCCGGCTTACTTTCTGAGGCTCAGGCCCGCGCTGTGAGGATCCCGTTTTCGAGCGCCGAGGCTTCGCGCCGCCGGTTGGAGCGCACTATAGTCATGCCGTCGCCGCTAGTTTTGCGTGGTATCTTGGCACGCGCGGGGGCAGAGACCGAGAATGGGCTCGGGTCAAAAACGTTTTCGATGTTCTCTGTCGCCCTCGCTTTTTCGGGCTTTTCGGTGCGTTCTGCAGCAGCTGCTATCCTGGCCTCACAGTTCGAACAGAGATTGTCTTTCTCGCCAACCACTCGAAGGAATTGTTTTCCACAGGTCTCGCACAGCTTGGGTTGCAAGGTGAGGTAATCGGCCGTCCGTGCTGGTTTTTCCACAGGAACCATCGCCACGGCTGGCGGCTGTTCTGCCGGCGCCGGCGCATCGAGCAGCCCTTCCTTCCGCGCGAGAGCCCGAATTGCGCAGCGACAAAGTGCCGATAATCCCACACCCTTCCCGAGCTCCTGGCGCAGCGCTGAGATGATCTCCAGGTCCTTTTGGTTGGCTCTCATGGTCGTGCTTCTGCGGTCTAGGGGATAACGGCGCGAACAATGGCGTTCGAACAGATAACGGTCGACAGGTGAAACCCCCGAAACCAGCATGCGCAACCCCATCCTCAGCATGCCGGTGGTTTGAAGGCCAAGTTTATCGCCCAGCGACTGAAGGAGAATCCAATCATCGGCCGGTCTTAACGTGATCAATTTGGTGGCTGCCATGCTCCACAGACTAACAGCGGCCGGGCTTGCTCCCTTTACAAGCTTGATGATCGCGGTAGGATGAAAGCGATGAAACGCCTCTCCGCCTCCGAGCTCGACGGGATCGGCCTGCGCCTGGACGCGCTGGCGATCGAGGAAGAGGGTTTGCGGGACCTGGTCAGGTCTCAGATCCAAGAGCACGGCTTCAGTCCGCCAAAGTCTGAAAAATCGCGCCGGCTCGAGGGCTTGGAGTATCGCTTCACGCTCTCGACGAGTACGACCACGGAGGTACGCGATGCGGAAGTGGAACAGATCCGCGAGAAGTGTTCGCTGGCTCTCTTCCAGAAGCTGTTCGTGAAAATCACGAAGTATAAACTCGCTTCCGGCGCCACGGCGCTGCTAGCAGGAATCCTGCCCGAAGAGGCCCCGAGATCGCTACGGCAGATGTTTGCTAAGGCCGTGATCACTACGGAGGGCGCCCCGCGTCTGCGGGTGGAAAAGATCGGCGTGGAAGTTCCCGCTTAGGACGTTTTCCCACCTGCTACACCATCACCGACCTGCTATCTGTCGCGCCACGGGGCTGGAATCGGTCCTGTTTCAAGCTAGAATGGGCGGCAGAACGAAAATCACCAAATTCTGTGGAGGACCCTAATGACACCGAAGACGACTTTTAACCTCACCGGCGCGACCCGCGAGGACCTTTCCTTTCTGTACCTCGAAAGCCTCGGCAATCCCGACACCCGCCGCATGCACGCTTTACTTCCCAATGGGCAGATCAGCATTGAAAGTGTGCGCGTTGATCTCAGGACGTGGTACTCCGGGGTGCTGAGCCTCGCGCGCGCCATCGACCCCGACGCACGGCTTCCCAAATGGAGTGGTGAGATCGATGGGCTCATCACGAAAGGTTTCGTGGAGGAGTGCCGCGGAGTCATTGAGAAGGCGGCCTAGTCTCCGACGAACGAACGAACCGGGCCGGCGTGTGTCGGATTCAGCACTCGCCCGCCCGCCCGGCGCCTAAAAGGAATTGCGCTGCCGGGTCAAGCTTCGCGCAGATCAACTTCAATATTTCCTTGGCCAACGGATCACCGGGGCATTCGTGTTCCCGTAAAAGCACGCGCCCAACCATTCCGGGTGTCAACTCCAGATCGTCTTCGATTTCTTCAATCACATTCTGCAATTCGATCTCTGCCTCAAGCTTTGTCACGAAGTCCTCGATACTGTGCTGCAGTCGGTTGAATGTCCGCTGATGCGGCCGGCTTTCGCGGGGCGGCCACCGCGGCATCTTCGAAGGGTAAACTTGCTTGCCTCTCATCATCTTCGTCGCAAGGGAGCGCTTCATAGCCGCGATTGAAGGCCGCTAAATCCATGATCGCCACGGCGCGGTGGAGATCAGATTGAGAAATTATGTTATACCTTTCAAAGACGTTTCTAGTCTTGTGGCCACTGATCGTCATCGCAACTTTCTCTGTCACGCCAGCCCGAACCATATTGCGAATCGCACTCCGTCGTAAGTCATGGAACAAAAGACCCGGCACGCCTGCATTTTTCGTGGCGCAGTGCCAGGCGCGCCTGAACCCCTCCACGGGCTTGCCGCGGCGCCGCGTAAAGACCTTGTCCTCCGGAGCCTTGCCAGCCAGCAGGACCCGGAGCAACTCGTACACCGTTCTCGTCATTTCGACCAGCCTGGGCGCATCGGTCTTTGTCTCGCCGGCATGCAGCACGATCGTGCGCTCAACGAGATCCACCTGGTTGACACGGAGGCCGAGCAACTCGCCCTTGCGCCAGCCGTAGTTGTAGCCGAGCTCAAAGAGCACGCGCAGCCACAAGCCGATTGCGCTGGTCGCCCGGGCCAGGTCCGCATATTTCTCGTCTTTTAGAAAGCCTGAGCGGGTGTTCTTTTCCCGGAGCATGGCAAAGAAGGGGATGTCTGCTAGCTTGAGGGCGCCTTCTCTCACGGCTAATTTGTACATTCGCTTCAAGGCCGACAATTCCCGGTTGACGGTCGCTTTCGCGGCGCCCTGCGCCAGGCGTGCGGTCACGTAACTACTAATCTGTTGAGTTTGAAGTGTGCCGGCGGGGATCTCCGCGAAGACTTTCTCCAGGTGCTTGTGCCAGCGGATGCGAAGATCCCGAAGCGACTTGCGCCCGTTGATCACGTAGTCTCGCTCGATGCCTTTATACAAAAGCCTGATCGAAATCTGAAACGCGGGAGAGGTGAGAGCGAACTCGCGGAGTCGCGTGCGATCGGCGTGCGCGATCGCCTGGACATCAACTGAAGTAGCAGAGTGCCACTCCAGCCGCGGCGCTTGGGTCATTTGGTCCTCCATGAGCGAGTGGAGTCCTTCGAACGCTGGCATATTAGCACGATGCACACGATAGTGGTAAAGAATAGTTTTGCACAGGGCACACAATCGGGTGGAATACTCCGGTGTGTTGACCTATAATGGGCACCAAGTGAGAATGGCCACGTGCCATCCCACGCCAACACTCAAGTGAAATTCGGGCAGATAATTCGGCAACTCCGCCTCAAGCGGGGGCTCTCACAAGAAGACATGGCCGCCCTGGCGGGCATCCATCGAAACTACTGGAGTGGCATCGAGCGGGGAGAGCGGAACGTCTCGTTGAGCAAGATCCTGGCGATCGCCGCCGCTCTCCAGGTCAAACCCGCGAAGCTCTTCGCAAAGTTCTAGGAAAAAAGATGGGAGCCTCGCTCACGCCACTAGCCGAGGCTCCCGATCTCAAGGGTTCAAACCATTCCGTGAAGACATCCTACCTCAGAACGGATCGCTGTGTCCGTTCGCCTTGTCCATTATCGCAACCGCTGGCTGCGGCGCCTCGATCGCCACAGTCAGGAGGGCATCGCCGCGAACCGACTGCAACTTTGGCTTCGCCTGCGCCAGCGATTCTCCGAGTTTTGCTTCGAGGAATGTGACTGCCTTGTGTTCCGGGTTATCGACGTCTTTCACCGCCATAGCGATCAGGTTGACCAGGTCTCGGTCGGTTGCCGGCGCGTCCGTCTTCATGCGCGCTTCGAGGGCCAGCAAGATCTGGACCTCGCGCTCGATCACGGACAGCGGTTGCCGCTCAAATTCAGTCTTCGAGCGCGTCCCGGTGATGGTCGTGCCGACGATGCCGCGCATGCGGATCGCGTCTTTGGTCTGGCCGCCGGCGATTGCAGCCATCGTCGCCTCCCAGGTCTCGAGAGCGATCTGGCGCTTGATGTACAGCTCATAGTTGGATTGGTCGCTCCCTGGCGCGAACAGCACCGAGGAGCCGACAGTGTTCGACATGACGTTGTGCGAGCCGCCGATGTTCAGTTGCGCGAAGTGCGGAAGGAACGATTCGGCGACGGTTTTATAGTACCCAAGTTTGTAGCTCGGTTGGTCGCGCCAGGAAAAAGATTTCCCATTTAAAGCCCAGACACGGCTCTTCTTGATCGTGGCCACGTGAACCATCTGCGATTTAAAGGTGTTGCGCCGTTTCCCCCGCACCTTTTCCCAGCGCAGGAAATCGGGGTCCTCTACACTGCTCATCTCTACTTCCAAATCCGGCTCGTGCCCAAATTCCCCCTCTGCTTTCAATTTGGTATCGCCGCGGGAAACTTCTTTCGTGATCTCGCCCGTCTTCTCATCCTGGACTTCGTACTCGTCCCACTTATAGCCGAGACGTCCGGTGACGAGAAAGTGCAACGGGGAGTCCTGGAAATCGGCCGCAAAAGGCGCCCACTCCTCTTTAATGCGGCCGATCTTCTGCAGCCTCGGGCCCTTGGCGGCCATGCCCGAACTGAATAATTCAGCCCAATAATGGGTTATAGAGTCGACGCCGATCGCGCAGGCGCCGGCTTCGCGGGCATCTCTGCTGGCCGAGCGCAGATCGACGAATGACCGAGTGCGTGAAACCAGTAACGGCACGGCTTCAGCCTTGAAAAAGTCGATGACGAAGTCGACACCTTTTTCGGATGCGAGCCACGCCACTGGAGCGCTGTTGTGGTAGGTCTTCGAGAGATAGAGCAGCAGCAACGCCATCAGCGTGGTCTTGCCTGATCCGGCCGGGCCGTACAAGCTGCCTTTGACGTAGCCGATCTCTTTGGTGGCAGGTGCGAACTGGGTGAGTGGACGGGTGGCCCCCGTCGGCGGCTGTTGCGGTGGCAGATCGTGCGGTGTAGTTTCTCGTGTAGTCATTGGAGCCTCCTTTGAAGGCGACTTTGATTAGGGCTGGGATGGGTGCCAATCACCCTCTCAGCCCGTTCTACTGTTCCGATTCTATTAGCGTGCTGGCACGCTTGTCAAGCTAATTCTTAACATTGTTGCATTAGCGTGCAGGCAGGTGTATTCTCTGCAGCATGGACAAAGAACTCCTCAAACAGGCGCGATCTGAGCTCGCTCGCCAAGGCGGCTTCGCACGGGCTAAGGCGCTAACCGCGCAGCAACGTCGAGAAAGCGCAAAGAAGGCCGCGAAGGCCTCGGCGAAAGTACGGAAGGCGAAGGCGAAGGCGCGGACGGCGAAACCGTGAGTCCCCACGAAATGAGCGATCCCGGCTTAGCTGCCGTCCTGCGCATCCTCGACCGTTCGATCGCCGAGTTGGAGGAATGGCGCACGCGCCAGATCGAGGAGGTCGCCGCTGCCGCATCATCCTTGAGCGAGGTGGAAGACATTTACGATGACCCACGGCTTCAGCTGATAGACCAGGCGCTCCCGGATTTGAAGCTGCTTCGCAAGAAGGTCGAGGAGGGGAAGACCAGCTAAAAGCCCGGCCCGCCGAGCGCCAACTCGACGGGCCTTGGAGACACAGCAGTGAAGACAAATCGTAGCACGCCCACAGAGCAGGCGGCCAGCACAATGCCGGCGAGCATGCCCGCCTGGCGCCGAAATCTTGAGGCCGCTGGGACTCAGCCACGATTATGCAAACAGTGCAACGATCCCATCCAGCCTAGGAACACATCCGGCTACTGCAGGGAGCACGCCTACCTCGCACGAAGGAAGTTCCCAGACGAGCCGAAATTCTGCAGGATCTGCGAAGCGCCCATCAAACCTTGGAACGAGAGCGGCTACTGCGCGAAGCACAAGCACATCGGCGAGGCCGAAGCACTCAAGAAAACCCAAGTCGCTAAGGAGCCGCAGTTCTGCGCCCACTGCGGCAAGATCCTCGCGCCTTCAAACAAAAGCGGCTACTGCACAGCTCACCATGAACCTTACCAGCGCGCGGAGCCGCGATTCTGCCAAGAGCCTGGATGCAAAAACAAAAAGCGGTTGCGATCCGACTGCAAGACTGGATTCTGCATGGCCCACAGATTTCGGCTGCAGCTATCCAAGCGGAAATTCTGCAAGGAAGAGGGCTGCTCGAAGCGACTGGGGCGTGCTAACAAGATCGGGTACTGTCCAAAGCACCGCAAACTCCACTTCGCGGAGCAGGATCGTGTCGCCGCTGCCAGACGCACAGCAAAGCGTTTGAAAGTGCTGCGGGATGCAGAAGCAGAGCTCGCTCTGTACGAAGCCGGAGGCGGTCAGGCCCAGCAACCTCACCCCGCCCACAGGACAGCGGATCCAACAAAAGTGAAGTTGTATAAAGAGGCAGCTGAACTCTATGCAACTCTCAAGCAGACTCTCCGATCATGGCCGAATGTAGCTAAACAACTCACCCCCGCTGAGTATGCGAAGGACCCCAAGGCCGCCGGCGCTCGCCTTCGCCTTGGGGCCAAGTACCACCAGCAGATCTAATGCCAAATCCCATGAGAGAAAAGTAGGGGGGTTTTCTCTCAGAGAGAAAACCCCCTCTGTTATCTCTTATTGAGCCTGTTCAATCCCTGCCCGACAATGGCCTCCAGTTTGAAAACGCGCCGCCGTATCCACCGGCGACGCGGACTTCGTGGAGCTGACAGGTGCAGCATAATTCCGAAAACCGGCGAACGCAACGAGACCGACTCCTGGGCCTGCTGCTCGAGGCCCGCGGCTCCGAGGTTTCGCTTCGCCAAATTCTCGACCTCCACATCAGCCAATTCGGAAGCAGAATCCTAGAACTGCGTGCGATGGGTTTCAATATTTCGAACCGCATGGAGATCGTGGCCGGCGAGAAGCGGTCATGGTATCGACTGCAGTCCGGCCCGAGCACGCCGACGCCCGCGCCGATCGCGGCCGTGTCAGGACCCTCAGAGCAATCGCAGTTGTTCGACATGTCGGGAGGGCACTGCGACCGTGGCTGAGACCGACAACCGTCCACTTCGCGCCAGGGTCTATGAAAAAGAGCTGACCGCCCTCGAGCAAAGCATCATCCTGGCCATGCTCGAAATTGGAGACGACACTGGTCAATATTTGTATTCGTCGGTTCCCCGCATCGCTGCCTATGCCAAGCTTGATGAGAAGACTGTACAGCGGGCATTGTGGGGAGACCACCGCAAGCACCCCGACCAACCGAGACCAAAGCGTGAGAAGGGACAGCCCGATAAAGAATGCCCCTTCTGCCCCGATTGCCTCATATCGAGGCGCGTCCTAGAGCCGCTCGCGCCGGCCAACTGGAAAGAACGGCGAGCCGCCAGGTACCGCCTTAACTTAGAGATACTGGATGACTCCGAGGCTGTGAGGCGCTATCTCGACCAGAAAAAGCTTAAATTCCCGCGCGCTGAAAAAGGCCCTCCCCAGCGTCCCGCTAGACCCAGCGACCCACGGTCGCTAGTCCCCCGTCCCATGGTCGCTAGCCCCAGCGACCCACGGTCGCACGATTCAGAACCTTTAGATTCAAAGGCTATTGATTCAAGGGCAAAACCAACATCATCATCCGCAATCGAGGATGATGTTGAACTCGTCGATCGCGTCATTCTGGCATTTGAGGCGAGTCCAGTGACGACAGGCAAAGCCAACGGCAAGGATCGAGACCTGGCCAGACAGTTGCTATCACCGTACACGCCAGAACAGATTGAAAATGGGATCACCTTGGGGACCGCGCGCAAGATGTGCAGTGAACCGTCTGAACATTCCAAAGTGCGGAGCCTGGCATATTTCACTGACCCGATCGCAGAAGCGGCTGCGGACCCGAACCTGACTCCTGAATATTTGGAGCGTTGCAAGCGACTTACCGATCGATTGCAGCGCAAGAGTGAGGGGGTCGCATGACGCGCTGCGCGAAACCGGGCTGTAAGTTGAGAGTTTGGAAACGACGGCTCTGCGTCGTCCACTTCCAGCACAGAGAGCAAGCGGCGGCGGAAAGAAAAGCGGCCGCCGAAAGAGAGCTTAAACGCGGAGGGACCTCGTGACTTGCTGCGCGCAGTCCGGCTGCAAACTCGCACGTTGGCGCGGGCCCGTTTGTTACACGCACACGAAGATCGCCGATGGCTTCGTCTTCGACGGTAAGTCATTTGTGAAAGACGATCACCGTGCTACTGATACGCCTCGGGGAAAACGTCCTTCAGTGGTTGTGGGCCGTCGAAATTCAGGGCGAGTTGTTCCGGGCCAGCAGCTTTCAATCGTCGCTTTGCACGAGGATCCGGAAGGCGCGCTGGACGGTAAAACTCCTGCGCGAGAGCGCTTCGAAGGCTTCGAAGCCCTTGCCGGGTGGCGCGCTTTTGATATTCGCGAGAACCGAACATAGCGGCCCCATGGCTGCAGTATGACAGACAGCGAGCACAATGCGATCGCCGAAGTTACGGAGCTGGCGAGCTATGCACTGCGCCGCGTGAAGACGGCCGCCGAAATCTCGCCGCGGCTGCTCGACCTGGCCGACGCTGCACGCTATCTCAGTATGGGCGATAAGGCGCTGCGCGAACTGATCCGCAAAGGCGAGCTGCCCTACGTCCAGACGATCGCCGGTAGGAGCCCGTACCTGCTCGACATCCGAGATCTCGACAAGTGGATCGAGAAATCGAAACGATACTAGTTATCCTCAGCAAGCGCTCGGTAAGATGGCATCCATGAAGAAACCAAATAAAAATCCGAACGCGGTTGCACTCGGAAAACTCGGAGGCCTGGCGACACAAGCAGCGCTATCGAGAAAAGAGCGGCGCGAGCTCGGGCAAGCTGGGAACCGGGCGCGGAATGAGAGCTTGAGCCCAAAACGTCGGCGCGAGATTGCCCGCCTCGCAGTGGCGGCACGGGAAAGGAATCGCCATGTCTAGGCGCGGCAGAGGGTCAATCTACAAGCAACCGAACTGCGCCACGTACATGATTCAATACTTCCGGGCGGGCCGGCGGATCCGCGAAGCGACCAGATCCGAAGATCTGCGCGCGGCGCAGCAGTTACTAACTCGACGGCTCGCACAGTGCGACGTCGGGGAAGCAATCGAAACCACGCGCAAGCGGGCGCTAGTCGCCGAACTCTGGGAAGGCCTCGAAAGGCATTACCGAATCAACAGCCGCAAAAGTACGGAGTGCCTCAAGCGCAGGTGGAACCATCTCAGCCCCTTTTTTGCCGATCTGCCGGCGCCCAGCGTTTCGCACGATACGCTCGAACGCTACGTTGACCAGCGGCTCACCGAGCGGGCATCGAACGCAACTGTCAACCGGGAACTCGCCGCGCTTAAGACTGCATTCCGTCTCGGCTATCGCAACCAGAAAGTGCGCCAGGTGCCGGTGTTCCCGCATCTGCGCGAGAACAATGTGCGGACCGGATTTATCGAGGACGCGGATTTCGAAAAGCTCACCGCCAGCTGCTCGGAAATGTGGCTGCGCCTTTTCCTCGAGATCGCCTACTCGTTCGGATGGCGCCGGTCGGAAATCTTAAACCTGCGCGTCGGGCAGGTGAGCTTTGCGGCGCGAACCATCCGCCTCGATCCTGGCACAACGAAGAATGACGAAGGGCGCGAAGTGACCATGACGGCGCGCATCTATGTTCTCGCCGGCCAAGCGGCCGCGGGCAAGTCGAAGGACGATTTTCTGCTCACGCGCGACGATGGTAAGCCCGTGCGCTGCTTCCGCCAGGCTTGGGCCAATCTGACGAAGGCCGCAGGCCTGGAGGGAATCCTCATTCACGATCTGCGACGGAGTGGGGCGCGCCAGTTGCGCCGCGCCGGCGTGCCGGAAAGCGTAGTGCAGAAAATCGGCGGCTGGAAAACCGGGGCGATGTTCAAGCGCTACGCGATCGTGAGCGACGGAGATATTCGAAGCGCGATCTCGCGACTTGAAGAGTCGCGACTCGAACAGACCAAAGCTGAAAACAGCCATGATTTCAGCCATGATTCGACTGATCCGAGTGAGACCAGTGAAAACGGGAAAAGGGCCAAGGTGAACTGAAGTGCGCATGGATACAGGAGTTCGATGGTGCCCGGAGACGGAGTCGAACCGTCACGTCCTGTTAGGGACCCGGGATTTTAAGTCCCGTGCGTCTGCCAGTTTCGCCATCCGGGCAAATTGTTATCTAATTGATTTTATTACTAGTTAGCTTTGAAGTCAAGGCGTCGGAAACCTCTTTTTGACCTGAATTGCGCACCAATTGCGCACCAACTGCCTGACACCCCCCTTGCTGGTTTTCAATTCGTGCCTGTTCCAACTTTTCGATTGCGTCATCACGGTTGTCATATTCTGATTCAGGTAAAGGAGGTAAGCAGAATATGGCCCCCCAAATCCTTAAGAGTTTTGTACTCCTTCTGTTTCTCGGAGCCGGTGCGCTCCTAAACGCACAGATGATCCCCGTCAATACTGACGACTTGCGGAAGAACATAGTATTTCTGTACGACAGAACTTCCCCAGATCCTGCAGATTGGAAAGTGGCAACCGGCTTTCTGGTGGGTGTCGTTGACAAGAGTAATCCCAATGTAGCACAGGGATGGGGCTTACTTGTTACTGCGAGACACGTCGTTGATCTAGAGCGGGCGGGCTGTTTAGCGAAAGCTACGCACAATCCGAAACAGATCGAGATGAGATTGAACACGAAGATATACAACCCTGACACTGACGCAACGGGGACCGACTACGTTGTTGTCCATCTACAGGAAGACGGTCGGCCTTTGTGGTACCACCACGATTGGGAAGACGTAGATGTTGCGGTGATCCCCCTCACAGATCAAACAATTCCGCCCATTGGGAAAAAGCGATGGAACCGAATCTTCGCGGAGGACGATACGGGGGTAATGCCTTTAGATGGGGCTTTCGCAACGCCAGACACGATCAAGGCTATGGACATTGGCTCAAGTGTGGCGACGGCGGGACTCGTGCCGGAGCTGGCGCGCGCAAAACGAAACTACCCTACATACAGATTTGGCCGCATCTTTAACATAAACATATTTCCCGAGCCGCTACAAGTACCCTGCAATGTGCCAATGCATTTTTCGCATGAATCCCGTATCTGGTCAGTGGCAGCGAACTATGCGCCCGGGAATAGTGGCTCTCCCGTCTTTTCCCTTCCGATTGACATGGTGACCGCACATGGCACTATGATCGGCGGCAGTGGACTGACAGGTTTAATCGGTCTCGTCTCAGTGGGTTCTCCCGGCAGCGACTTCTCAGGTATCACACCCGTCTCCTACATATTCGATGTAGTGCGTAAGGCGTTCGAGCAGGAGAAGTGGCCATTGGAGGCACTGCCCGCGTATCAATACCCCTCCAAGTAAGAAAGCGGGGCTTGACACCTTATTCTGACGGCTATGCGCTGTGAAGTTGTCAGGGATGCCCCGCTTTTGCGTTCGCAGCCCCGCTGGCAGCGTTGCGCGTTGGGTGAACCTTCTATGCTTGCTGCGGTTTTTCTCTTGCCATTGGAATCGAAAAAGCAAACGGCTGGGAAAAACTCCCAGCCGTTTCAGGAGGAAGTGCCGCAACAACTTTATCCCCACGAAGCTACTTCAGCCCTACCTCACAGCCCTTCAACTCGGAAGCCATTCCTTTTTACTAAAATTCATAGTCTTCTAAGTTGCAGGAGCAAACGCCAGACCCGCTGCCCAGCGTTACGTCAAAAGAACACAGGGCCCCGAGTCTTTCGAGTTCATCCCCCCCGAGGTTCGAGTCGGCCATCTTGGTTTCGGTAACGTAGAAAGGCGACTTCTCCGCAGGGACTTTTCCAGCCGCAAAAATGACCGACGTTGCCTGGATGTGGGTGCTCCATGCCCGCAGCCCGGGTGTCGGGTCGGGATTGTACGCGCAACCGTTCGGGTCCGAAATGACCTTGATGACGCCACGTGTGGGCACCCTGCCGGTCAGGGTGTTAGACGTGAGGTTTAGATTCACGGATTCGGAGAGCAGACCGTCTGCTGTAATTTCGCAGCTGCAGCACTCCTGCAGCTCCTGGCTGTCATCGAACACGTAGATGTCCGCCCAAAGATTTCCTCCGCACGCGGCGCCAATACATTCGCCTGTACCTGTGCTCTGGTCGCCATCGTTGATGATACGCACGGTTGCATCCGGAGCGCCAGTGGTATGTGCATTGGAATAGTAGGTGACGAAATAGACGCTGCTGTCACCTTGAGCGAAGGCAGTCCCCCCCAACATCAGGGTAATTGCCAGTAGTGGAAACAGCAACAATCCGAGCTTTTTCATTTTTGTATCCTCCTGGTTTTTTTTAGCGCCTGGGGCTGGGGGGAGGGTCAACTTTAGGCGCACTGAAAGTTTAGCCTTCGGTGAGTTCTTTACAAGTACCCACGTGGCTTAGCTATATGGAGTAGTCTCATGGAGTAGTTCCACAACCGGGCACATACGGCAGAGCAACTTTGGGGAGGTGGGGTGAGCCTGAACCATCGGGCTAGTAACTCGGCTCCGTGTACCCGCCGTGTACCTCAGTTTTGCGTTTGCAGCCCCGCGCGGGCAACGTTTCTCTTGTGGGGATGACCGGAACCATCAAACTAGAGAGAACAACGGGCGAAAATAAATTGCGCACCAAATTGCGCACCAAGATGGGCACAATGGGGCATAATTGGGCTTACTTTGCCGGTCACTGTGCCCGTAAGTTATTGCAACTAAAGAAAACAAAGAACTTAGAAAAGTGGGCTGACGGATTTTTGAGTCCCGTGCGTCTGCCAGTTTCGCCATCCGGGCAAATTGAGATTAACTCATTCTATACACAGTATTTCACGTCAGGGACAGGGCATGCTTCTGTCTGTGAACGCTGCGAAAACGCAGCGTTTCCACTCTACTGTCGTAGATTCCATTCACGAGGGTAGCCCACGGATTGAGTCTCGGCCCGTGCGGGCCAAAACAAGTGATCTTGGTCACAGAAAGCGGAAGTCGCTTGGCAGAACATTGAGAGTGCGGCCTCGGGCGCTCAGAAAGTGCCAAGGGTTTCGTGCGCGCTGCGCCGATCCGCTGCGTGGAGATGCAAGGAGTACGATGTGCGTCTTAAGCCGACCAGGGTGCGCTGGCTTTCGCAAATTATCTTCTTCTCACTGTTCCTGTTCCTTCTGCTACGCACGGAGTTCCGCGGATCGCTGCACGCCGGCGGGAGTGAGATCCGGCTTCCCTATCCGGTGCAGTTGTTTTTCCAACTCGATCCGCTGGTGATGCTGTCGAATGCGCTCTCCAGCCGCGCCCTGTACCACGGCCTGTTGTGGAGTCTGGTCATTCTGATTCCGACGATGTTTCTCGGACGTTTCTTCTGTGGATGGATTTGTCCTCTGGGCTCAATTCACCACCTCTTCAGCAGCCTGAGATCCGAGCGCAAACGTGGAAAACAACTGATTGACTCGAACCGGTACAAGCGCTGGCAGACGACGAAGTACTACCTTTTAGCGGCGGCCTTGATCGCCGCCGTACTGGGCACAGGGGTCGTCGGATGGCTGGATCCTTTCTCGTTGCTGGTGCGCTCACTCGGCCTCTCCATTTTGCCCGGAACGAACTATGCCCTGAACGTCGTGCTGCGCGCGATGGAACACAGCAGATTTGCACCGGTGCAGATGACGGGCAGTGGGTTGCATTTCATTTTCGGAGGGCTGCTGCTCAGTTTCAAACAGCCGTACTTTCGGCAAGGTGTTTGGCTCGGCCTCGTCTTCATCTTTCTTCTGGCGCTGAATTTTCGCGTGACCCGTTTCTGGTGTCGGGCACTTTGCCCACTGGGCGCTCTGCTCGGCATCGTATCCCGCTGGTCAATTCTTGGACTGGTCAAGACCCCGGAGCGCTGCGAGGACTGCAATCGCTGCCTGATGCGCTGCCAGGGCGGCGATGATCCGATCGGCGGAGTTCCGTGGCGTCAACCGGAGTGTCATCTCTGTCTGAACTGTATTGATGAGTGTCCGGAGCACGGCTTGCAGTTCAAGTTTTTCCCCGCCCAAAGGTCCATTGGTGTGAAGTCCATTGGTGTGAACCTGCAGAGACGCAAGGTACTCACCGGATTGGCGGCGGGGGCAGTCGTGGTCCCCCTATTGCGAAGCACGCCCGGATTCGCAGTCGAGCGCCAGGAGCGGTTGCTGCGTCCTCCAGGCGCGCTGGACGAAGAGTACTTCCTGTCGCGCTGCATACGGTGCGGTGAGTGCATGAAGGTCTGCCCAAACAACGCGCTGCAGCCCGCGTTCACAGAGGCGGGGTTGGAAGGTCTCTGGACGCCGGTCATGGTGCCGCGGATTGGCTACTGCGAGAGCAGTTGCGTGCTGTGCTCGCAGGTTTGTCCTACCGGTGCAATCTGGGAGATCACGGCGAAAGAAAAGGGCTGGGAGGCGCGGGTCCCGAGCGACGCCAAGCCCATCAGTCTGGGCACGGCGTTCCTAGATCGCGGGCGATGTTTGCCTTGGGCTATGGCAACACCGTGCATTGTCTGCGAGGAGTGGTGTCCGACATCGCCCAAGGCCGTCTATTTGCAACCAGCGGAAGTCGCGGATGCAGAGGGCCATCTGCAGCAGGTAAAACAACCGTTTGTCGATCCTCATGGCTGCGTGGGCTGTGGGGCGTGCGAATACGCCTGCCCGGTTCAGGATCGCCCGGCAGTTTACGTGACCAGCATCGGCGAGAGCCGATCGCGAAAGAACCAGATTCTGCTGAACCGGGGCAAGGAGAGGCCGAGGTGAAAGCCCGCGGAGTGCTGCTGGTCATGCTTGGTCTCGCACTGCTCCTGAACACCGGTTGCAAACGTCAATCGGGGGCCGGGGGATCATTTTTTCCTGCGTCAGATCAGGTTGCGGGCTGGGCGAGGACTGGAGATATACGGACCTTCGAGGCTGCCGACCTGTGGAAGTACATCGACGGCGAGGCGGAACGGTACTTGAAGGCTGGGGTGCAGAGAGTGTCTACGGCTGACTACAAGTTCCAGAACAAGGTCGACGCGGTAGTAGACATCTACACCATGGGGAACGCGGAGGGCGCCGAGAAGGTTTTCCAATCGGAGCCGGCTGTCGATGGGAAACCGATTCAACTGGGAGACGCCGCGGGCTTGTCCAGCCAGAGCCTGGTCTTCCGCAAGGGAGCTTGCTTGGTGCGAATCGTTGCCTTTGAGGGATCGGCGGAAACACAGCAGGCACTTCTGCAACTGGGGCGCGGCATCGACCTGCGCCTGGCCAGGTGACGATTTGCCAGAGGTGTTGTTCGTCACTGAAAAGTTATACGGATTGCGATATAGGTAGTTTAAGGCAGCTGGTCGTGGGTTCACTGGAGAACCCTTATGAGCGCAATTCGCAGCGCGGATCGACGGGATTTTCTTAAGAAGTGCCTCACTGGCGCTGTGGTTCTAGGTGCCAGCGGCAAGATGGGACTGCTCGCCGCAGCAGAACAACAACAACAACAACAAGGAGCGGTGCTCGCGAAATCCAGGGTTGTGATCGCGCGCGATGCCATGCTGCGCGGCGTGGGTACCACGGTGGATTCGCGCCGGATGCTGAGCCTTCTGGATCGCGCCATGCAGGCTCTTTTCGACCGCGATAATCCGATGGAGACGTGGACGAAGCTGGTCCGCCCGGGTGAGACGGTTGGACTGAAAGTGAATGTGCTTGGAGGACGCGGATTGTCCAGCAACCTTCAGCTCATCGAAGCCATTTGCGAGCGGTTGCAGGAGGCCGGAATCAAGGCGAACGATATCGTGGTCTGGGACCGCGGCACCGACGAACTGGAACACGTTGGATTCCATGTGTCGACCGGCGGAAACCGGGTGCAATGCTTCGGCACCGATCGAGTCGATTACGAACAAGAGCTGGCCATGCATGGCAGTGTTGGCAGCCGGTTGTCGAAGATTCTGACACAACGCTGCAACGTCCTGATCAATGTCCCGGTGCTGAAAGACCATGACGGCGCCGGCGTAACCATCGCCCTGAAAAACATGTATGGCGTCATTCATAACCCGAACAAGTACCACCCCAACGGCTGCAATCCGTACATCGCAGACTTGAATATGCTGCCGGAAATCAGAACCAAGATGCGCTTGACCATCTGCGATGCGACCACGGCCTGCTTCGAAGGCGGACCCGGATACAAACCGGAATACAGTTGGAAGAACAATGCCCTGATGGTTTCGCAGGATCCCGTCGCGCTTGATTACACGGGCTGGCAAATCATCGAGCGCAAACGAGCCGAAAAAGGATTGAAGACGCTGGAAGGCGATAGCAGAGCACCCCACTACATCGCGACCGCCGCCGATGCACAGCATCGACTGGGCACGAATGATCCCAGGAGCATCGCGGTTGTCGAGGTGTAGGGGGTGCGCGATTGAGGGTTCAACATGTCGCGTGAACTCGATGCGCAAAAAGGCGAGAGTCTCGTTATCCGCGGTGAGCAGAGCCCGTTCTCGTGCCCGCTCGATCGCCGTTCGTTCTTGAAGTGCGCTCTGGCGTCAGGAGCAGCTTTAGGCGTCTGCGAATTTGCCCAGCCCCTCGTCGCGATCCCCTCGTGGGCTGGTCCGCAGAAGCAGGATGATTCGCGATTCACCGTCGAAGCAAAGTTCTACCAGAAACTTCCAAACAACAAGAAGATCAAGTGCAAGCTGTGTCCGCGCGAATGCACGGTGGGAGATCGGGAACGCGGTTATTGTGGCGTGCGGGAGAATCGCGGAGGAACCTACTACACGCTGGTGCACTCGCGGGTGTGCGCCGCGCACATCGATCCCATCGAGAAGAAGCCGCTGTTCCACTACCTGCCGGGGACGCTCGCTTTCTCGTTGGCCACGGCCGGCTGCAACGTCAACTGCAAATTTTGCCAGAACTGGGACATCTCCCAGGTGCGTCCGGAGCAGGTTCCTGCCGACTACGCGCCCCCGAAATTGGTTGCCGAGCTGGCCAAACAGCGCGACTGTCCGACCATTGCCTACACCTACAGTGAGCCGGTGATCTTCAGCGAGTACCTGATGGATGCAGCCGACGCCGGGCACGAAGCCGGCATCCGCAGCGTGGTCGTGTCGAATGGCTACATGCAAGAGGAGGCGCTGAAGACGGCGTACGGAAAGATGGACGCGGTCAAGATCGATCTGAAAGCGTTCACGGAGTCTTACTATAAGGATGTAGTCGTTGGCGAGTTGAAGCCGGTGTTGGACTCGCTGGTCACCTTGCGGAAGATGAACAAGTGGACCGAGATCGTTTACCTCGTGGTGCCGGCGATGAACGACAGCGATGCCGAATTTCGCGGACTGGCACGCTGGGTCAAGACAAACCTGGGCGTGGATGTGCCGATCCATTTTACGCAATTTCATCCGGAATACCTGTTGAAGAACCTGCCCATAACGCCGGTGCCCACCCTGGAGCGTGCCAAGGCGATTGCCGACGCCGAGGGGCTGCACTACGTGTACATCGGCAATGTGCCGGGACATCCTGCACAAAATACTTATTGCCCGAAGTGCCGCCGCATGTTGGTGGAGCGTGTAGGGTTCACGGCGAGCCAGATGCTGATCCGCAAGGGCAGTTGCCCATTCTGCGGGCAGCCGATCCCTGGTGTTTGGCACGCATGAAAGCGCGAGAGGAGTTTTCGCATATGAATATCAAGATGCGCTCCAAAATCTATTGGCTGGCGGCTCTACTCATCGCGATCCTGGCGATTGCGGCATTGCAACACGTGCGTGCTGCCGATCCTCAGAACGTAAGGCAAGAGAATGTGAGACAAGCCGCTGTCGCCGGTGGCTTCTATCCGGCCGATCCCAAGACACTTTCGGCGATGATCGATGACATGTTGGCGCATGCCACTCCGCCGCCGATCAACGACCCGATCCTGGCCGTGGTTGCACCTCACGCCGGTTATCAGTACTCTGGCCCCGTCGCTGCCTACACTTACGCGGCGCTGAAGGGGCGCAAATTTTCGCGAGTGGTCGTAATTGCGCCGTCGCACTACGAAGCCTTTGATTTCACTTCCGTCTATGAGGGCGACGCCTACGCGACGCCTCTGGGGACAGTCCCGGTAGACAAAGCGTTTGCAAAACAGCTCGTGCAGATGAGTCCAACCATCAAATTCTCCAGCCGGGGACATACTCCCAACCGGGAGGGCGCTGAGCATGCGCTTGAGGTGGAGTTGCCGTGGTTGCAACGGGTGCTGGGTGATTTCCAGTTGGTACCGGTCGTCATGGGAGACCAGAGTTATGAAAGCAGCCGTGCGCTGGGTGTGGCTCTGGCGAAGCTGATCCAGGGCAAAGATAACGACACGCTGATCGTGGCCAGTTCCGATCTGTCGCACTATCACCCCTACGACGAAGCGGTGAAGATCGACCATAAAACGCTGAATGCACTGCAGGCGTGGGACTACTTCAGCATGTCGCGCAACTTCGAGGCGCGGATCTGGGAAGCCTGTGGCGGCGCGCCCATCGTGGCCGCAATGATTGCCGCCGAGCGCATGGGAGCGAACCAAGCCCTGGTGCTCAAGTACGCCAATTCAGGCGACATCACAGGCGATCACTCGCGCGTGGTCGGATACAGCGCGGACGTCTTTTTGAAAACTCAAGGCGGAAAGACGCTGGAACCGCAATTCTCACTGAATGGCCACGAGAAAGACGAACTGCTCGCTCTGGCTCGCAAGTCGGTGGAGTACGCGGTGCGGGAGAAAAAGGCGTATGAACCAACCGCGAGCGCAAGCGAAGTGCTGAATCAGGAGCGCGGTGCGTTCGTGACCCTGCGCAAATCGGGAGAACTGCGGGGGTGCATCGGCTATACCTCTGCGGAAAAGCCTCTCTACATGACGGTGCGGGACACGGCTACGCTGGCCGCTCTGCGCGATCCCCGATTTCAGCCGGTGGCTGCCTCAGAATTGCCGCAAATCGATTATGAAGTTTCGGTGCTGTCGCCCCTTCGGCGGGTGCTGGACATTCGGCAGATCAAGGTTGGCCAGCACGGTTTGCTGATGAAGAACGGCACTTACGAGGGCCTGTTGCTTCCGCAGGTGCCGGTGGAAGAAAAATGGGATCGACAGAGGTTCCTGGAAGAAACCTGCGCCAAAGCGGGTATGCGCTCTGGCTGCTGGAAGGATGAGAACACGGACATCTTCATGTTTACAGCGGTGGTATTCGGCGAGAACCGGCCGCAAGCGCTTACACCCGAGACATCTTTGCCTCCAGGCTTACCCGCGCGGCTAGGAGAACCGGCGCCAGGTTTACCGCCGCACTGAGCCATGCGGTTTTCCAAAAACCAAACACTGGGATGAGATAACTGCTGAACAAAAGCGCGCCCACGCATCCGCCCAGCAGATCGATGGCATAGAGTGTGCCCAGTCTTGATCGACCGCTGCGGTCATTGTTATTGTCATAAAAGTAGATCTCCGTCGCGATAGGAAACTGATAGCCCCCCAGCATTCCGCAGAGAGCAGCCAAAGCAGGGAAGACAAACTGCGCCGCCAGCCAGGTTGCCGCCGTCCCAGAAATCTTCGACAGCAGGCTAACCACAAATATCAGCGCAGGACCAGAAAGGGCGAGCAGGAACTGGGTCGTTGCCATGGTGCGGTTGGGGAGACTGTCGCTGGAACGAATGCGGCGGATGCCCAGCCAACTTCCAAAGGCAATGCCTGCCATGCACATGGCGATGAGGATCGCAAGCTGGTGGTAAACGTAACCGTAGACGGACTGGAATGCGAGCAGCAGGAAAATCTGCAGAGTCATCAGTGTGAATCCGGTCGCAGCGATGCAGCACGCCGCGGCAGAACGGGCGCGTTTCTCGCGAGAGGGCACAAACTCCAGAAGGACCGCCACAAACAATAAGATAACCAGGACCGCATCGATGACCCCGGTGAACGCGATATGCGCTGCGGCCCGGAACCAGCGGGAATAGCCCAGCTTGAACTGCGTGCTCCATAGCACAACGTCGAAGTAATAGGCGATCGGCTCGAAATCGCGATTGACGGGCGTCGAGGTCAGCGGCCGCAGTCGCTCTTGAACCTGCTCCATGCGATCGGGCATCATGCGGAAGGGGATGAAGTATTCCCGAACGTACTGCGTCTTCAGATTCCGCTCCTGCAATCTTGCCATCAGCGTTCGGGGATCGTCCGTCAGAACATCGGGTCGCGTAGCGGCGAAGAAGTGGATGGTTTCGCCGGGGACGGCGACAACGTAAGGGAAGACTTTCCGCAGGGTGTGGTGAATGCAGCGCAGGAATTCCGCCAGATCGGGGCTGATGTAATCCTCCGACGATCGCAGTTGCAAGGCGAGCAGTCCGCCTGACGCGAGGTGATCGCGAGCGGAACGAAAGAACTCGGCCGTGTAGAACCGGTTCAACTGCGCGGTCTGCGGGTCGGGCACATTAAGGATAATCACGTCGAATGTGTCGCCAGCGGTTTTGAGAAAGTACCGGCCATCCGCGTAGTGCACGTGCACCCGAGGATCCGAGACAATAGAAGCGGACTGCACGGGGAAAAATTGCCGCGCCATGTCGATGAGCGCGGGATCCAGCTCAACATAGTCGATCCGCTCGACGGTGGGATGCTTCAGCGCTTGGGCGATGCTGCCGTTCACGCCGCCGCCGATCATTAGAAGCTGCCTCGGCGCCGGGTGCTCCAGCAGCGCGTAGTGAACCGCCTCTTCGGCGGCGTTCTCGTCCGGCGCGCTGGCAAGAATCACACCGTTGTCATAAATGCTGCGGATATTGCCGGTTTCCATATTGCCCGTTTCCGCATTACCGGTCTCAATGACCGCCAGGTTGCCATAAATCGAGTCGCGCGATCCCACCAGGCGGAATCCTCGCCACAGGCGCGCCTGCGCGGACCTGTCCAACGACGGTGCAACATATATAAGGAGAACGACCGCGGAAAGCGCGGCTGCCGCAGTCAGAGCCCCAAGCTGCTTGCGGCTCGTCCGGAACAGCAAGACTGCTGCCATACACAGGTTCAGCAGGGCGACGACGGTCGCGATCTGAAAGGACTCAAGAAAGCGCACCAACACAATGCTGGCCAGAATCCCTCCGAAGCCGGAACCAGCGGCCTCCAGTAAGTAAGCCGAGCTGGCAGCGACGCGAGCGGAGACGACGCATTCCTGTTCGTACATCCGGGTCGCAACCACGAAAAGCGAGCCTGCGACAACGCAAAACAGGCTCAGACATGCCAGGGATGTAAGCAGCATCGGCACCGGACCAACCAGTTCGCCCGGCACTGTCTGAAAAAAAGATCTGGAGGCGCGCAATGCCCAGATCGTCGGCAGCAGGCTGACGCCGAGCAGGCATTCGAGCGCGGCGACCGCCCGGCGAGCGTCGTTTCCGCCCAGCGCAAAACGGCTGCTAAGGCTGCTGCCAGCGGCGGTCCAGAAGAGCCAGGTGGCTAGCATAATTCCCAGCGAAATCTCGTTGCCGTTGAAGACGACAATGAGCTCCCGCATGAGAACGATCTGGCCGATGACGGCGCTGAATCCGATCAGCGTCAGAACCGCCCTTATGGCCGACGTCGGTTGTTTCGCACACGGCATCGTGATGGACTGCATAGCTGCTGCCACCAGAACGAGATTAGAATTTAGTTGTCGCGCAAAAGCAAAGAGGTCAAAACAATATGCCGTCGCCCGAGAGCGCCATACTCAACCGTCGTGAAGCGTTAATCAAACTGCTCCGCCTTGGAGGAGTCGCTGCCGGAACCGCAGGCCTCGGATTCTGGCTGAGCGAGCACAGCCAGCGCCCCGAGCCAGAGCTGGCCCTCAATTTGAAGCGCAGTCACGCGGTGGCCGCTGATGCGGCTTTGCCCGAGATGGCGGTCATCCAGGGAGATGATCCCGAACAGCTGGCGCGGACTGCCATCGAAGAACTGGGCGGCATTCATCGCTTCATCTCCCGCGCCGACATCGTGTTGGTGAAGCCGAACATCGGCTGGGACCGCACTCCAGAACAGGCGGCCAACACGAATCCAAAAATCGTCGAAGAGATCGTCCGGCAGTGCTGGAGCGCAGGGGCGAAACGGGTCATCGTGACGGACGTGAGCTGTAACGACCCGCGCCGGTGTTTTCAGAGGTCGGGCATTGCCGAGGCAGCGCGGCGCGAAAGCGCCGAAGTGATCCTGCCCGATCCCGCCAGATTCAAAGATGTAGACCTGCAGGGAGAGGTTTTGCGGGACTGGCCGGTTTTCGATCCCTTCCTGAATGCCGACAAGATCATCAACGTCCCAATCGCCAAACACCACAGCCTGACCGGCACGACTCTGGGGATGAAGAACTGGTACGGCATCCTGGGTGGACCACGCCAGCAGTTGCACCAGAAGATCAACGAAAGCGTGGTGGACCTCGCTGATTTCATTCGTCCGACTCTTACCATCATCGATTGCTATCGCGTGCTCATCCGGAACGGCCCCACGGGAGGCAACCTTGACGATGTCCTGCTCAAAAAGACGCTGGTGGCCGGAACCGATCCGGTGGCGCTCGACGCTTATGTGGCAAAGGCCTACTGGAATTTGGAAGTTGCCTCTCTGCCCTATTTGAAAATGGCGTCCCAGCGCGGTTTGGGAACCTACGAGTTCGGGAAGATCCGCACCCGCGTAAGAAGCAGTGCATGAGAAGCCACACCGACTCCGCAGTAGCTCCGGCATCTTCCCCCCTCGAACCGTAGCATCCGCCGGAGAACTTCATCGAATTATCCCTGTCCGTTTGTTTTGTGAATCCGGGAAGAAATTATAGAACGCGAAATGCAACGCGCAAGCCGTTTTCAGATTCCTCAGCTTCTTCGAGAAAGCATTCGTCAGGCGGCGATCAGCAGCAACGCTCAGCAGTGCGACAGCGCCGGATACGTGCTGGCGAAGCACGGAGCCGTGCCTGCCTCACTGCGGCTTCAATACACAGAACCGCACGCGGGTCGGAGAAGGGCTACGATCGCCAGTTCCCAACAAATTCATTCCTGTCATGCTGAACGGGTGAAGCCGCATGTTAGGCTTCTGCGGAGCCTACGGAGACGCTAAGGTGATTGGCCGGGTTTTTAAAGCATTTCAATATCGCGATTTCCGCCTGATGTGGTTTGGCGCCTGCACCTCCAGCATCGGCACCTGGATGCAAATCGTGGCGCAGGGCTGGCTGGTCTACCGGCTCAGCCACTCCGCGTTCTTGCTGGCGCTGGATCAATTTCTCGGCGGCATTCCCATCTTTCTGTTCTCTTTGATCGGCGGCGTGGTGGCCGACCGCGTGGAGCGTCGGAAAATTCTGCTCGGCTCCCAGTATGTGCAGATGGCGACCGCCGGGCTGCTCACCATTCTGGTGGCGACTGGTCGGGTACACGTCTGGCACATCCTTTGCCTTTCGTTCATTTCCGGTTTCGCCCAGGCCTTCGGCGGTCCGGCCTACCAGGCGCTGATTCCCACGTTGGTCGAGAGGGAAGACATGCCGAACGCCATCGCACTGAATTCGATCCAGTTCAACGTGGCGGTCATGGTCGGGCCGGCACTGGCCGGGCAGGCCTTAGCCAGGCTGGGAGAGAAGTGGTGCTTCGGGCTGAACGCGCTTTCCTTCCTGGCGCCCATCGTGTCGCTGTCGATCATCCGCGCCCGCTTCCTGCCGCTGAAGACCACGGAGTCGATGCTCACCAGCCTGAAGCAGGGCATTCAGTTCGCTCGCAAGCAGAGTTCGATGGAAGCGCTGATTGTGCTCGCTTTCTGCATGACCGCTTTGAGCATGCCCATGCGCACCTACCTTCCCGTATTCGTGAAGGACATCTTCCATCGCGGTCCGCAAACCTACGGCAATCTCCTCGCGCTCATGGGACTCGGTTCGATTTGCGGCTCGCTGACCATCGCGAGCGCGGGCAATATAAGAAAAAAAGGGCGCGTCGCTCTCGGTGCGCTCATCTGCCTGGGCGCGGGGATTTCCGGGTTTGCCCTTTCGAAGTCGCTGCCGGTGAGCGAGGCCGTCCTGGTGCTGGTGGGCGCATCCATGATGGCTGTTTTTGCCACGGTGAATTCGCTGGTGCAGTTGATTACCACGAACGAAATGCGCGGGCGCGTGATGAGCGTGTACAATTTCGCATTCCGCGGCGGCATGCCGATGGGGAATCTGTTGTCGGGCTGGCTCGTTCCCGTGTTTACGGCGCCGGTGGTGCTCAGCCTGAACGGATTCCTGCTGATTCTGGTGGCCCTTTACTTCCTGCTGGTCCAACGGCGGCTGGCTGCGCTTTGAAAAGCGGCGAGGCAGCCAATTCTTTTGAGAGTGATGGTTAAAGTGGAAGTTCTGGTTGCAGGACAAGAGATGCATTCCCAGAGAACGCGTCGAATCTGTTCTACAGGCAGCCGCTTGGGCTTCCGCCCACATTCATCGAAGCGCCTCTACCTCCCCGACTGGCGCAAAGAAACCATCGAGAGGATCCAGAATGCGAACGAGAGGAGAGCGGAACTGAGTTTCGATGCGCAGCAGATGTAAACGAACCTATGGGAATCCGAACCGTTCTAAAACGCATCACCAACATAGGAGGCATCTCTGGCATTGAGCGGGCCAAACGACGGGACATTCCACTCGGTCCACATCAAAGGCAGCCCGGGACGTGCCGAGGCTGCGATCTGATCGTGCACCTTCTTAATCGCGAGACAAACCCTGCGATCCATGGAAATGTTTTCGCGCGTGCCATGTTGCGCGGCCCACATCGTCGTACATGAGCACGGAACGACTCCCCTATGAATCGCGCGCGAAACTCTTTGAACCATTCCATACAACTTTTCGGCAGCTTCTGGGTTCAATAGTATATAGGGATGTGATTGTCTGGAGGAGACCTTGAAAGTATCTCGCTTGTTTCGTAAAGCAATTGGTTCCGGGCTGGCGGCGAGAGCTGCTCTTTTGTTCTTTGTGCTTGGCGCGGCAGCATTGGCTTGCGCCCAGAGTGGCGCCATGACTCCTTATCAGGGAGAATCGGATGGCGTCAGCGCCGGCGGAAAATGGCTGGAGTTCCACTCCGACGACAAGATGACGGGCGCCAAGAAAGTGCGCTTTGAGATCCAGTCGGATAATTATTTTCGCGAAGACCCGGAGTACAAGCCCAGAGTGGACCTGTACTGCAGTGATGGCAAGCTCAAGCTGGCGGACTTCAATCCCGGAGTCAGACTGGCTCCGCCGAATCGCCCCGGCTGGTGGGGACAGCCCCAGTTGGAAGTTATGGTCCGCGTTGACGATACGCACTACTTCAAGGGCTGGAACTGGATGCGCGGCCACTTCCTCTCCATGGACAAAGGCACCGTTCGGGGGATGATCGGGGCGCAGGTTTTCAAGGTGGAACTCCCCACGCGGAGCGGCCGGCAGATCGCGGAGTTTTCTCCCGGCGGCCTGAATCTGGATCGAATCAAACAAGCCTGCGATCTGACACCGAAGAAGCCGAGCAAGGACTAGCTGCCGCGACCGCGTGATTGTTACTGCTGTCGATCCAAGTTAGCTGGTGGAGAGCCGGGCGTCCCCGCCCGGCCTTCACTGCCCGAGAGGCTCCAAGCAACCAGCGCATTCTTGACTTCCCGCTCCTGCATCCCCAGCCATTCCTGCGAATCCAATGATGATATCGTGGGAGGCGCATGAAGATTGGCATCACCTGTTATCCAACCTACGGCGGCAGCGGAGTTGTCGCCACCGAACTGGGGCTTGAGCTTGCTCGCCGGGGACACGAGATTCATTTCATTTCCTACTCGCAGCCCATTCGTCTGACCGGGCCGGAACCTAACATTCATTATCATGAGGTCGAGGTCACGCGCTATCCGCTGTTCGAATATCCTCCGTACGATCTGGCGCTGGCGACGCGCATGGCCGAGGTGTCGCAGCTCTACGAACTCGATCTGCTGCACGTGCATTACGCCATCCCGCACTCGGTGAGCGCGATGCTGGCCAAGCAGATGCTGGCGGCAACTCCGCCGCGGCGCCATTTACCGTTCGTAACCACCCTGCACGGGACCGACATCACTCTGGTCGGGCTCGACCGTTCGTATCTTCCGATTACGCGTTTTTCCATCGAGCAGAGCGACGGCGTGACGGCAATCTCGCAGTATTTGCGCACCCGCACCCTTAAAATTTTCGACGTCAAGAACCATATCGAAGTCATCCCGAACTTCGTGAACTGCGACGAGTATCTGCGCAAACCGGAATGGCTGGAAAAGCGTAGCGAGTATGTCTCCAACGACGAGCGGCTGCTGGTGCACCTTTCCAACTTCCGGCCAGTGAAACGCGTCCTGGATGTGATCGAAATCTTTGACCGTGTGCGCAAGAAAATTCCTTCCAAGCTGTTGCTGATTGGTGACGGACCTGATCGTTCCCAGGCGGAGTGGCTGGCGGTGCAGAAAGGCATTCACGAACACGTCCTGTTTCTTGGGAAACAGGATCAGATTCGCGAAAAACTCGCCATCTCAGACGTGTTGTTGATGCCGAGCGAACTGGAAACCTTCGGACTCGCGGCGCTGGAGGGCATGGCCTGTGAAGTCGTCCCGATTGCCACGCGCACTGGAGGAGTGCCGGAATTGATTGATCACAGTGTGACCGGATTTCTGGCCGATCTCGGCGACGTGGAGACCATGGCGCGTTACGCCATCGATCTGCTGAGTGATGAATCGGCTCTGCGCGCCATGCGGAAACGGGCGCGCGCCGCTGCCATGGAAAGATTCTGTGCCAGCAAGATTATTCCGCTTTACGAAGACTTTTACCGAAAGGTGCTGGCGCAATCGCCGAAGTCGTCATGAGCTCTTCCGGATTGGGCAGAATGGGCAGCCGCAACCGGATCAGCGTGCCGCCGCCTTCGCGGTTTTCGATCATCATCTGGGCAGCATCGCCGTAGAGCACCTTCAGACGCTCCGCGACGTTCGCCATGCCGATTCCCATACCTCCCAAGCCTTGGGCTTGCCCCAACTCTTGGGCCGACCCCATGCCCACGCCGTCATCTTCCACTTCAACCACCAGCCGCGATTCGATCAGGCGGCTGCGCAGCGTAATGCTGCCGCCTTCGACCTGGGGAGCAAGTCCGTGCTTGATGCAGTTTTCGACCAACGGCTGGAGCAGCATGCTGGGAACCATGGCTTCGAGAGACGCCGGATCCAGATCCTTGACGACCTTGAGCTTCTCGCGTCCAAAGCGTACGACTTCAATGTCCAGATAATTGTCGATGAACTCCACTTCCTCGCGTAACGGAACGAACGAATCCGTACTGTGCAGCAGGCGGCGAAGAATGGTCGCAAGCTTCAGGATCATCTCGCGGGCCGTGTCGGGATCGAAGCGCACCAGCGACGAAATGGAATTCAACGTATTAAACAGAAAGTGCGGGTTGATCTGGTTCTGCAGCGCCGCCATGCGCGCCTGGAGCAGCAGCCGTTCCTGCTCTTCCAGCTTGATCTGGATGCGGACGCTATTGAAGATTTTCAGTTCCGTGCCTACCACCATGACCGCCGTCAGGTAGATCGCGCTCTCCACAAGATAGCCGTTCAGAGTCCCGTGATTGGCCCACAGGCCGGGGCTTTCCAGGCTGAAGATGGAGTTCGGCCAGAAGTGCCAGATTTCCGTCTGCAGAAAACGCAGGCCCACGATGGTTACGAAAAAAGCGACTTGCCAATCGAACACACGCGGGCGCGGCAGATTGCGGCGAATCATGCGATAGAGCGTGAGGTCGATGAACGGCGAGAACGACCAGATATCTTCCTGCTCGGGCGCGACCCGGCGCAACTGCCCGGCAATAATTCCGGCGAGCACATTCAACGGCATGGCGGCCCACTCTCCGTGCATCGCTGCGGGCAGCGATATCAGCGCTCCGCCGAGCCCTCCCGACAGGCGCCCGCCGACCACGCCCAGTAGCAGCGCGGTTTCGAGCGAAAGGTCGCCGGCAAGGAAGCTCTTGGCGCTGAATCGTATCCAGACGCCGAGTGCGATCGGGATCGCCATCCAGAACGCCAGATAAATCTTGTGCCGGGTTTCGCGCTGCTCGCGGAAGATCAGACTCTTGAATTCTTTGGAGCGCACCAGGGCGCTCGACAAGGCAGCGGCCACGCCCAGCTTGATCAGAAGGTTAACGAGTATCAGCCGCGGTTCCAGCATCGAGGTGACTTGCTGGTGGAGATCCGGGCGTCCCCGCCCCGGACGGGCGAGACGCCCGTCCCTCCACCGTGTGACTTTCTTCCCGCGAAATGATGTGCGGTCGGGATCAGGCTCCGATTGTAACCGCTGCCTGGCGCAAAAGCTGCTCGACGTTGATATGCGAGCCCGCCGGAACTCCGCCCTGGGCAAAATCGCGGCTGCCGCCGCCGCGGCCTCCGACGGACGACAACACTTGCTTGAGCAACGCCCCCATGTCGGCGGTCGATCCGAGCGCGCCGCCGGAAGCTTGCGCGAGAGTTTGCGATGGAGTCTGCGCAAACACCAGACCCGGCGGATCCACGGTGCTCGCCACCAGCGCGATGGCCGGCGTCGCCGCTCGCGTCACTTTCTGCGCAAACAGTTTGGCGAAGCCGATGTCGCGATCGGAAAACGCCCGCACGATGATCTTCGGCCCGTTCGTCTCCGGTTGATTCTGGAGGGCGGCCAAAGCCATAAGCTCGGCGAGTTGATCGAGCGCATCGTCCTTTTGTTTGCGCAACAGCTTGCTCTCTTCGACACTCTTGCGGATCTGATCCGGCACATCCCAGAGCTGCGCCGAGAATAGTGCGGCCGCCTCACTGAGGGCACTGTAGTCACGCCGCGCCATGCGAACTGCGCGATCGCCGCAGACAAACTCCACTCGTGTTCCCTGTCGCACCTTCTCGGTTTTTCGCAACAGGATCGAACCGATCTGCCCACTGGCGCTGACGTGAGTTCCGCCACACGCCGACAAATCGAAATCTGCGACCTCGATCAGACGCAGCTCGTCGCGCTCCGCGGGAGGCAGTTTACGCAGGCCAAGCTTCTCCGCTTCCGCGCGGGAAACATACCGAATCCGAATGGGACGGTTCTCAAAAACAACCTGATTGGCCCGCTTCTCGGCTCCCGCAATCTGCCCGGAACTCACTGAAGGCACCGCCAGATCAATCGAGCAATAGTCTTCGCCCATGTGGAACGAGACGGTCGGCATCTGGTAAAGCTCGATAAAAGCTGCCGAGAGAACATGTTGTCCGGAGTGTTGCTGCATGTGGTCGCGGCGGCGTTCGGGATCGACGCTGCCATGGACTTTTTCGCCTGCCAGTGGCAACTTCGCCGGCGCTTCCAGGTAGTGGACGATCCTGCCGTCTTCCGCATCCGCAACTTCCGTGACCCGCAGGCGAGCGCCACCATGATCGTCCCCGCCATCAGTCACAACGAACGTCAGCCATCCGGTGTCGTGGACCTGACCGCCGCTAGTTGGATAGAACGCGGTTTCCCGCAGGATGACGCCCGGGCGCGATTGCTCAGGCGAGGCAGGCGCGACGTCCTCGACAACCGAATCAAATTCGTGGATTTCAGAACTGTCGTAGTAAAGACGGTTGGTCATGATGAAGATGAAAAAGTCGTAATGAAAAGCCATTCTGATGAAAACATTCCGATAAAACCAGAGCAGCGCGCAGCAGGCAAACAAAAGTCAGGCACCGGCGAACCACTGCACACGAAAGAGCCCGTTACCGTTGCTTCCTTCCGGACCTGGCGGGGTTGGCGGGAAAACGTCGCGCGGAACCGATGCCTGACTCTACATATTAGCAAGAGATCGCCGAAAACAGGAATGGACTCGGGATTTGGGCAGTGGTGCAGTTTGAATTCCACAGGGGTAGCAATCGGGTCCGGGCTGTGGGAAACTGGGGACATGACAATACCAGAATTGACCGACATGGGGTGGCTTGGACCAAGGTACGAAATGGATAGCGCTAGTCATCGCTTCGGCAAGTGCTCTGAGTGCCATGAGATCATCTGCGTCGAAAAGGCCGTGACAGATACACAGAATACGCAGCCAGAAACCAATGAAATGCTCCATAAAGTGTTTCGCACACACGTTAAGCTGAAGCACTCCGAGGGCTTCAGCCAAGCCGCTGCGCGGATCGTCGGAGAGGCCACGGAAGACAAATAGCGAACCCGACTCACTGTGGGAGTTCCCAGTCTTTTGGACTGTCGAAGAGTGTCGGATTGTCGGGATAAACCGGCGCAATCGCATATTGCCACCACAAGTCCTGAATAAATTCAAGCTGCACCACTACCCGGGATTTCGACTATCATCAGGTCACGCTATGGCTGAGTCGGAATGCGCCGCCTACAAAGAACTCAAGGATCGTGAGACCCGAGCGCACGCGGCATGGACTTCTTTTCTGTACCGCAATGAAAACAAGCCGAAACTCTCCGAGAGATCAAACCGGAAGCAGCAGAAAGAAAAAATGGAAGCTTACGAGCAGGCCCACAAAGCCCGCCTGTCTCACTCGAAGACTTGTCCAACCTGTTTGTCCAACATGTAAAGAGATCAGCGCCAGCAGATATTCAGGGGTGGGTGAAGAGGAGCCTTCAGCGCACCACCAGAACTTCCCGGATGGCATCGCGCGCCAGGAAAAATTTGATTGAAGCGAAATCCCGGAAGAGGTTTTCAATGTGGCGGTTGTTGAACACGCGCTGCAGGCGGGGAGATTGCTTATCGGACGCGGGACGACCGGGCGGGGCGAACTTCACCTCTTGCATCTCCAGCATGTCGGTGCCGGTCACGTGATAGCGATAGCAGGTCGAGTCCGGGCCCGCGTCGCGCGTGTGAAAGAAGGCCAGCAGGTATCCGCCCGGCTTCATCACCGACCACAAACGGTCAATGGCCGGCTTCACCAGGCTCTCTTCCAGGTAATCCGGCAGATTCCAGCACAGCACCACGTCGAACTGAGCGTTCGCGTACACCAGGTTCTCATCCAGAAACTTCTTGCTGTCCACAACCGTGTTTCCCGCGCTGTCCTGAATGCGCAACGCAGGGTCAAGAGACGATCGCAACAAATCTTCGCTGTAATTCTTGTGTCCCTTGCCGGTGAAAAAGCGGATGTTGTTGGCGGAGGTCGAGCCCATGTCGAGCACGCACAGCCCCTCCTGCGAATTCAGCAACCGTGAAATCTCCCCCATCCCGCTCGACCGGCGGGTCAGCTTCTGCGGGACAGCGGCACCCGCAGTCCGGTTCGAAGAGCTCCGAAAGAATTTCATCACGTTGTCAGAAACAGATGCCATCGATCATCGATCCGTGCACCCGGTCGCGCGATCCGCCCGCCATTTCCTATGAAGACGCGGGCGCTGCCGCTTTTCCGGCCTCTTTCTGAATATCAACCTTCCCTTTCAGGAACGCGCCTTCTTCAATGGCGATGCGCTGCGTGGTCACATCGCCGGTTACCACCGCCGACTTTCGCAACTCCACGCGATCGGAGGCGTTCACGGTCCCATCCAACTTGCCCTGAATCACCACAGCCTTGGCGGTGACGTCGGCCTTGACGTTTCCGTTCGGCCCGACCGTCAGGCTGTGGTTGCGCAGCTCAATTTTTCCTTCGACGTTGCCATCCACATACAAGTCTTCGGAGCCCGACAGCTCTCCCTTGATTACGACCGACTTGCCGATATGGGCAAACTCTCCGGTCTGCGGAGCATCCATGCTTTGGCCTCCATCTCCTCGCGCTCTGTTCGCCGCGAATGAACCGATTGTAAATCATCGGCCCGCTTGCGGCTCGT